>Ga0136614_10001203_pt1 | contig 14964 bp, 15 predicted proteins | sample AntDrymUQ2792106_2_FD_106643 | JGI IMG/M metagenome (GOLD analysis project Ga0136614, IMG submission 106643) | Polar desert sand microbial communities from Dry Valleys, Antarctica - metaG UQ279 (21.06) | ecosystem: Environmental > Terrestrial > Soil > Desert | place: Antarctica: Dry Valley... | reverse complement strand
GTACAAGCACGTCCCTCTCCTCGAGGCGAACCCACCCGCTGCGCTTCGCAACAACGCGCTCTCGACGAAGGTGGTCGCCGAGGTGGCCGTCGAGTTCGGCGCGGCGCGGTTCGTCCTCATCTCGACCGACAAGGCCGTGAGTCCGAAGACGCTGATGGGTCAGTCGAAGGCGCTCTGCGAGTGGATCGTCGAGAGCTACGGGGCGCGCGACGACGTCTCCACGCTCTTCACGGCCGTGCGCTTTGGAAACGTGCTCGGCTCCTCAGGCAGCGTCATCCCGACCTTCCAGCGCCAGATCGAGAAGGGCGGGCCCGTGACCGTCACCCACTCCGAGATGACCCGGTACTTCATGACCATTCCGGAGGCGGTGTCGCTCGTCGTCCAGGCCGGCGCGATCGGGCGCCAGGGGCAGATCTTCGTGCTCGACATGGGCGAGCCCGTGAAGATCGTCGACCTCGCTCGAAACATGATCCGGCTCTCCGGGCGCGAGCCGGACACGGAGATCGCAATCGAGTTCGTCGGTCCGCGACGAGGCGAGAAGTTCCACGAGGAGCTCTGGAGCGAGGACGAGACGGTCGAGCCCACCTCTCTGCCGAAGATCTTGCAGGTCACCCGGCCGCCGATCGAGGCCGCCTGGCTCGAGAATCAACTCGCCGCGCTCGAGCGGCTCGTCGAGGAGGGCGAGACCCTGGAGCTCGTGTCGCTCCTCGCAACCATGGTCGGCTCGCCGAGTCGCCGCGGGGCGCCGAGCCGAGCTCCCGAGTCCTCGGCGCGGGCCGGCTGACTTCTTTCACGGGGTCGGTGCTCCAGCGTGCGCTGCCTCAGCCGATCTCGCCAGTAGGGTCGAGGCCGTGAGCTCAGAGCAGATCTTCGCCGGTCTGAACCTGGAGCAGCGGCGTGCGGTCGAGGCGGTGCGCGGGCCCGTCTGCATCCTCGCCGGGGCCGGCTCGGGCAAGACGACCACGATCACAAGACGGATTGCGAACCAAGTCGCGACGGGCGCGTTCCCACCGGGCGCCATTCTCGCGGTCACGTTCACGGACAAGGCGGCGGGGGAGATGAAGGCCAGGCTCGGGGCGCTCGGCGTGGGAGGCGTGCAGGCCCGAACCTTCCACTCGGCCGCGCTGGCGCAGCTTCGCGCCCTCGCCGTCGAGCCTCCCGGCGAGGTGCTTCCCTCGAAGGTGCTCTTGCTGAGACAGATCGCCGGCGGCCTCCCGGGTGCCTACCGGTTCCGCTCGGCGGCCGACCTCGCGACCGAGGTGGAGTGGGCCAAGAACCGGCGAATCGCGCCGGAGCGCTACCTCGACGAGCTCGGCTCGCGCTCGCCGCCGATCCCGCCCGACCTGATGCTCCGCGTCTATCGCGAGTACGAGCGGAGGAAGCAGGCGCTCGGCAGGGTCGATTTCGAGGACCTGCTCGAGCTCGCGATCCGGATGTACGAGCGCGACGAGCGCGCGCTCGGGCGTTTTCAAACTCGCTATCAGGCCTTCACGGTCGACGAATACCAGGACGTGAACCTCCTCCAGCAGACGCTGCTCGAGCGCTGGCTGGGAACTCGCCGAGAGCTTTGTGCGGTCGGCGACGACTACCAGTCGATCTACGCCTTCACGGGCGCATCGCCGGAGGCGCTGCTCGCGATGCCCCTTCGCTTCCCGGACGCCACGGTCGTCAAGCTGGAGGCCAACTACCGCTCGTCGCCTGAGGTCCTGACGTTCGCGAACCGGCTCGTGCCTGCGCTCGGTGGGGTCGAAAAGGTGCTTCGTCCCACGCAGCCGGCCGGGCCAGAGCCGGTCGCGAGAGGGTTCGCGTCGAGAGACGAGGAAGGGGCGTTCGTCGTCGAGCGGATCCGGACGCTGAACGGGGAGGAGGATGTGCCGCTCGCGGAGGTGGCGCTTTTCTACCGCACGAATGCGCGGTCCGAGGACTACGAGCAGCTGTTGCACGCGGCGGGCATTCCCTTTCGCGTTCGCGGCGGCGCCTTCCTGATGCGTGCCGCTGCCCGCCGGCTCCTCCGGCCTCTCGAGAGCTCCGGCTCGACGCAGGTGGCAGCCGAGGTGCAGCGTGCCGCCGAGGAGGCCGGCATGCTCGTTCGCGTCCCAGACGGTCTCGGCGAGAACGAGCGGACGAGGCAGGCCGACCTGGCCCGGCTCGTCGAGCTTGCTCGCGCTTTCGACGACGGGAACCGTGCGGGGGCGGAGTTCGTGGCGGAGCTGCGGGCGCGCTTCGCAGACGGCGACGGCGATGGCGTCAACCTCCTCACCTTTCACCGCGCGAAAGGACTCGAGTTCGAGGCGGTCTTCCTGCCGCGCCTCGAGGAGCGCGAGCTTCCCTGTCGGGGCACCGAGGCGCCTGAGCAGGTGGCCGAGGAGCGCCGGCTGCTCTACGTCGGCATCACGCGGGCGAAGCGGCATCTTTGTGTCACTTGGGCGGGCAAGCCCAGCCGGTTCCTCGCCGAGCTCGGCGTGTCCGCTCGACGCAAGCCCGTGAAGCGCGACGCGTCAGAGCTCCCGCCGGCCTACGGAGCGCTGAGGGAATGGCGCCGGCGCCGAGCAGCCGACGACGGGGTGCCGGCCTACGTCGTCTTTCACGATCGCACGCTGGTCGAGATCGCGACATCCGTGCCCAGGACTCGGCTGGAGCTCTCCGAGATAGCGGGAATCGGACCCGCGAAGCTGGAGCGCTACGGTGAGGACCTGCTCCGCGTTCTAGAGACGGGCGAGCGTGACGACGGCTCGCCAGCGGTACGTCCCGCTCGTGGCGCCCTGGCGGAACCGGGCGGAGCCCGACAGCGCTAGGCGCACGCGGGCCGCAGCGAAGCGGCTTGCCGGGACGACGATTCTCATCCGGCCTTCGAGCTTGGCACCTGTTCCCGTAGGTCCGGGGCAGGTGCGCATGCGCGCGTGCGGCAGGCGCCAGCGCACCTCCATCCGGCCGCCGCCGAGGCTCCTGAAGCGGAGACCGCCCAGTGTGGAGAGAGCGGTCACGTTCCGGCACTGCTGCTCGACGTAGGGAGACGTCGACCCGCTGCGTTCCCTGATCTTCGCCCGTTCGCTGCCCGTCACCCTGAGTGGAATCGTGATTGCACCCCCCCGCGGGCCGACCGATCCGTCGCTGCGCCCGGCGCTCGACCGCCCGCGCCGGACGATTCTGATGTCGGCGCGCCCCGTGGTGCGACCGTTCCTCGTCGCGGTCGCGAACGTCAGCTGCGCAGAGGCGCTGAGAGAGACAACGCGGAACGAGGTGGCCTGAGCCGTCTGCGCGAGGATGGGCGGGGCGATGACGAGTCCGAGCGCACAGCTACAGGCGAGGAGACGGACGCGCATCCGGAGCAGGGTACCTACTCATAGCTCGCTCTCCGGTGCATAATAAAAACTTATGGACACGAGACAGCTCGCGGCCTACTGCGCAGTCGTCGAGCTGAAGAGCTTCTCCCAGGCTGCGGTCCGCCTCGGGGTGACCCAGCCGGCAGTCAGCCTGCAGGTCCGGGCGCTCGAGCGCCGCGTGGGCCGGCAGCTGCTCGACCGTTCCGGCCGCCGCGTCGAGCCGACCGAGGCCGGACTTCGCCTCTATCGCGGAGCCCAGCGAATGCTGTCGCTCGAGGAGCACGTGCTCGAAGAGCTGGCGTCCGACGGGGACGGCCAGCTTCGCGGCACGATCGAGATCGGCGCCTCGACTGGGCCTGGTGGCCGGATCGTGCCACTACTCCTGGCCGAGTTCCAGCAGGCGAACCCCGTCGTTGCCGTCTCGCTCTCGATCTTCGACACGCACACCGTCGTCGAGCTCGTTGCCCGGCGGGAGCTGGAGCTCGGAGTCGTCGGAGCCGCTCGGCGTCATCGCTCAGTGCTGTTCGAGCCGTTCTTCCGCGACGAGGTGATCCTCGCCTGTCCGCCGGGACATCCCTTCGCCGGACGCACGATCACGCTCGAGGAGCTGCAGGGCGAGCCGTTGATAGTGATGCAGGACGGTGCAGGCGTGCGGCAGGTGATCGAGGACGAGCTGCGCGCGGCGGGGGCACGGCTTCGCGACTTCAACTTTCGGCTCGAGCTCGGGCTGCAAGAGTCGGTGCGAAGCGCGGTGCAGGCCGGCTACGGGGTCACGTTCATCTCGCATTCGGCCGTCGAGGCCGATCTTGCCACTGGAACTCTCGCCGCGGCGAGAGTGGAGGGTCTCGAGCCGGTGCGGGAGATCTCGCTCGTACGGGCGGCGGGACGCTCGACGACCCGGGCGGCTGGGGCATTCGTCGAGTTCGCCCGCGCACGGCTCGAATGATCGTCCGCTGGGGAATCGAGGAGCTGGAAGGCATGCTCGAAAAGCTCGAGGCGCGCGTGCCCGTGCTCGTGACGAGCAGCCGCTGGGCGGGGCTCGATCTGCCGGTCGCACGGCGCTTCGAAGGCGTCCGGCCTCATGTTCCGGTCGCGACCGTCGCGGCGGCTCTCACCGCGGCGGAAGGCGCCGATTCGGTCGTCGGCCTGGGCGGCGGCAGCGCGATCGACACCGCGAAGGCTGTCTCGGCGAGGCTCGGCTTGCCCCTCGTCTCGATCCCGACGACCTATGCCGGCGCCGAGTGGACGCCGTACTTCGGCATGCGGGACGAGGAGCGCGGCGTCAAGAGCGGCGGCGCTGGAGCTCGGCTCGCCGGAATCGTCTACGAGCCGAAGCTGACCCTGGACCTGCCCCGTGAGGAGACCGTCGGCACTGCGATGAACGCACTCGCGCACTGCGCCGAGGCGCTCTACGTCGAGGGCCGAAACGAGGAGGCCGATCGTCACGCGCTCGCGGGCGCTTCGCTGATCGACAGGCATCTTCCCGAGGTGCTCGAGAGCCTTCGCGATCTCCCGCCGCGCACCGGGCTGCTCGAAGGCGCCGCCGAGGCCGGCGCGGCGCTCGCGGGCGCCGGGCTCGCGCTCGGGCATGCAATGGCGCAGGCTCTCGGCGGGCGCTATGGGCTCCCGCACGGTGCGCTGAACGCGATCTGCCTTCCGGCAGCCCTGCGGTTCAACGAGGGCGTGGCCGCCCAGACGATCGCGCGCTTCGGGGCAGCAATGGGTACCGAGCATCCGATCGAGCGCGTGGAGGAGCTGGCGGGCCTGGGGGGCTTCCGCCGCTTGCGCGAGCTGGGCGTGCCGAGCGACGAGCTCGACGAGGTAGGCGAGGCGACAGCAGAGCGTTCCGGCGCGAAAGCGAATCCGAGACGGGCCGCCCCGGCCGAAATCGCCGCCCTGCTGCGTTCGGTCTGGTGAGCGAAAGAGTGCGGATAGCCGTACGGCCGGGCGTGCAGCACCGTGCGACGACCATGTTCCCGTGGGTCGGACGGTGCTGATCGTCGACGACCACCCGGGCTTCCGGATGACCGCTCGGGCGCTTCTGGAGACAGAGGGGTTCGACGTGGTCGGATAGCTCGAGGTGCGCCTGGACGAGCTGCGGGCCTCGCGGGCGCGAATCGTCGAGGCCGGAGACGCAGAGCGCAGGCGCCTGGAGCGCAACCTGCACGACGGCGCTCAGCAGCGGCTTGTCTCGCTGTCGCTCTCGCTGCGGCTCGCTGAGCCGCGGCCTTCTACGTGGTCTCCGAAGCGCTCGCGAACGTGGCCAAGTACGCGGAGGCATCCGAGGTGCGCGTCCGAGTCGCACGCGAGAACGGCCGCGCTCTGTGACGAGCATCTTCCAAAAGCTGCGCCCCTCCCGTGAGCGCCGACGACCACCGCCGCGTGCTCGCCGTCCTCGCCTTCCTTCGCTCGTAGCGCTATCACCGATCGATGTCCGGCCCGGCCGGCGCCGAGCCATGAATGACTTCGAGCGCCCGAGCGGAAGGCGACTTGGACGCTTCGGGCGAACAGAATGGCGAAGGGGAGTAGTGTCCTCTCGTCAATCGAGGAGGCCCTGATGGCAATCGTACGGATCGTCGAGACGCAAATAACGCCTGAGGAGTACGACCAGATGAGGGAACGTCTGGGGATCGGCGGCACACCACCGCCCGGAGGTGCATTTCATGTAGCCGCCATCGGCGAAGAGGGCAAGGTACGAATCGTTGAAGTCTGGGACTCGCGCGAGCAGGCCGAAGCCTGGGGCGACAAGGTCGCCGCTGCCCGTGAGGAAGCCGGCTTTGGCGGGCGCCCGCCGTCGATCGAATACCTCGACGTCCACCGCGTCATCCAGCGCTAGCTGGTTTGGTGCGAGAGGCTCGGACTGCTCGCGCCAAACACCTCGCCTTCCAATCTGGGACGGGCCGCAGGGCGTCGAGGCGCCGGGGACGTGCGGGTGAACTGCTTCGAGGACGCTCAGATCTGGCGCGTGTGGCCGTGAGACACGTTCAGCTCCCGTTGAGGTCGCCGGCTCGAGCCCGGCTATAGCTCCATCCCGCTGCAGGCCGGGCGCTGGGCGACGCTGCCAGTGGCATCGTCAGCTGTACCGCTCGCCCTCGTCGCGACGGTAGCCCCAGGCAGCAAGGAGCGCGAAGAGAAGGGCATAGCCTGCGAGCCCCGCGACGTCGAGAGGCCGCCACTTCTGCTCTCCCACGCTTGCCCAAAGGAGGTTTGCCCACTGCCGAGTCGGTAGGTAGGGGGAGACGGCGCCGAGCGTGTCGGGGAGATGGCGGGCTCCGCCCCAGAGGCCGCCCATGAAGGAGAGCGGGAGGAAGAGCAAGTTGGCCACGGGAAGCGCGGCCTTGGGCCGTACCCAGTAGCCGAGCGTGATCCCGAGGAGCGCGAATGGGATCGCTCCGAGGAGCAGCACGCCGACAAAGCGGAGCCAGTTGCCGGCGGGAAGGGAGAAGTCCGTCGTCGCGAGTGATGTGGCGAGAAGCACCGAGACCGACGCTGTCGCGAACAGGAGGGCCGAGAACACACGAGCTCCGATGCGCACACGAGCGCCCGCCGGAAGCGTCCGCAGGAAGGGTTCCCACGGCGAGGCCCTCTCCATCGCTATGCCCACGCCGAACTGGAAGAAGGCGACTCCGAGCACTGCGATCGCCGCGAACGCCGCGGTCACGAGCGCCTCCTCGCTTCTGGCCTGAGGAACGACGAAGAGCAGGAAGACGAAGGTCGGAAAGAGGAGGGTGGGAAGACTGTAGGCGGGGTAGTGGACGAGCTCGAGCGTCCCGGCCCTCACGTGCGCGAGCAGAACTCTCACGTCACCTCCCCACGGGTCAGCGCTAGGAATGCCTCCTCAAGGGTGAGCGGCAAGATCTCGAGATCCGAGAAGCGGACCCCGCGCTGCACGAGCTCGGCGACGACCTCGTCCGCGGAGGCCGTGTAGATCGTCGCGACCTCGCCCGCCCGCTCGATACGGGAGATCTCCGGGAGCGGCGGGATATCCAGCGCCCTCAGGCGGATGCGGGTGAGCCCAACCTTGCCCTTGATCTCCTTCGCGGTGCCCTCGACGAGGACGACACCATGCTGGATGACGACGACGCGCGAGGCGAGCGCCTCGGCCTCGTCGAGCTGATGCGTCGTCAGAAGGACCGAGGCGCCCGCCCCGGCATGCTCGCGGATGTGCGCCCACAGACCCCTTCGCGCCTCGACGTCGAGGCCGGTGGTGGGCTCGTCCAGGACGAGGAGTCGCGGGTCGCCTGCGAATGCGAGCGCAACCGCGAGACGGCGCTTCTGACCGCCCGAGAGCGCGCCAGCCTGTCGGGGGCCCGACTGCTCCAGGTCGAAGCGCTGGAGCAGCTCGACACTCGAGACCGGCTCGTCGAAATGTGCGCGAACGAGATCGACGACGTCTCGAACACGGAGCGTCCAGGGAAAGCCGATCTCCTGCGGCGTCGCGCCGACGAGGCGCCGTGACGCAGGGTCGCGGGGGTCTCGGCCGAAGAGGACGGCCCGGCCGCTGTCAGGCGCTCGGAGGCCGAGGAGAATGCTGATCGCAGTCGTCTTGCCGGCACCGTTGGGCCCGAGGAGCGCCACGATCTCTCCCCTGCGAAGCTCGAGGTCGAAACCGCGCAGCGCCGGCGTCTTGCCGAAGCTTTTGGTGACCCCGTGAAGGCTTGCAAGCGTCTCCGAGCCGGCGGCGTCCTCCCCGGCAGCGACGTCGAGGCTCAACTCGGCCGGGCTCTCGGCCAAAGTGTCGTCGGCCCCTCTCCGGTCGCTTCGGCTTGTCGCGCAGATTCAAGCGCCAGCGAGACGAGCATGTTGTAGGTCCAGTGAGCCAGGATCGCAGCCGTGAGGCTGTTCGTCGAGTAGAAGACGGCCGCGAAGGCTCCGCCGGTGACGAGATGAACCCATGCCTGCCGCCCCTGGTTCCTGAGGTGAGCGGCTGCAAAGCCGAGAGTGCTGACCGCGAAGGCGGGGCCCGCACCGGCGACCTGCAATACCAGGCCGAAGACGTAGGCACGCCAGATGATCTCCTCGACGGCGGCCCGCCCAAGCAAGTAACCGGCTCGAGCGACGACGCTCGGCAGCCTCGAGCGCGAGATGCGCCACACGATTGGGGGCCCGCCTGCGAGCGTGAGAAAGAGCAGCGCCCCGATGCCGAGCCCCACGCTCGGCGTGAGCGCGGCTAGGTGCACGTAGTCCGGTCCGTCGGGCACGCCGGCAAGGAGCGCGACCGCATAGATCGGGACCCATCCGCTGATTCGGAGCACGAGCAGCCCCGTGGGCGTGACAGCCACCGCGCTAGGGTCTCCGGCCGACCGAGAGGGCGAGGAGTACCGACTCGTTGACGCCGTCGATGCCCAGGAACGTGTCCACCTTGCGATCGAACAGTCCTCCCACCGGGACCGCAACGAGGTCGAGGGCCGTCGCAGCAAGGACGAAGTTCTGGGCGACGTGCCCTGCTTCGATCAGCGCGAAGCGATACCCGCGCAGGCCGTACTTGAAGCGTGTTCGCCAGAACATCGCGGTGACGAAGCAGACTGCGGCAGCCTTGGTCAAGAGGTCGGGGTAGGGGCAGAGGCCTTCGAGATCCGCTCGCGGGTCGAGCGGGCGGTGCCGCTCGAGAGCGTGGCGGTACGGATCGAAGTGGTGGAGGGCCGCCTCGAGGCCGGCGACGGCGGCCGGGACGACGTAGAGCTCGAGGGGGTAGAGCGCCCCGCCAGAGGGGACCGTTCGAAGGCGCGCGCGCCCATCGTCGCCTGGTTGGGCGGCGCCGTAGGCCGCCCAGAGGAGGCTCCCCAGCTCGCCCAGCGCCAGCTCGGCGGCGTCGAACTCGCGCCCGGAACGGCGCCGCTCGATTGCGGTGCAGAGGGCAATCGCGGGCAGCTCTGGGCGGGGCAAGGGAATCGTCGGCACGTAGGGGTTGCGCTTGACCGCTCGCAAAGCCGAGGCGCGCATCTCCGGGCTTCGCTCGAGCAGGCGAGTTCCTCGGACGCTGTCGTCGACCCAGCCGGAGTGCCCCTTCGACGCCTCGTGGAACGCCTCGGCGGGGTCGTTCCGATCGACTCCTTTCTCGCCGTAGACCCAGTGGGCCCAGCGCACCGTCTGGAGCGCCGTCGACTCGTCCGTGGAACCGGTGCTCACGGAAACGGGTGAGGGTGGGGATTGAGTTCCTCGTCGCGCAGCGGTCGCGCCACGAGGCCGGCCTCGTGCGCGGCGTGGTACATCCGCCGGCCGCCAAGGTGCCGGGCGAAGCCGAGCACGTCCAGCGAGCAGAGCTCGGGTGCGAGCACTCGGACGACGCGGAGCCCCGTGCTCCTGACGTCCGGCGAGGTCACGTCGACGGCATATGCGGAGGCGCCGCGCCGCTCGAGCCGTCTGCAGAGAGCCTCGACCTGCTCTTTGATGTTCGCGCCTTCGACGGGCGCGATAGCGGCCGGCGCCCGGACGACATCAGATCCGTCGAGAAAGGCGGCGTAGGCAATCGTGTCCGGGTCGGTGTAGAACAGGATGTGGTCATCGAACTCGCGGATCTCGGAGGGGAGCCGAGGACGCCTGTCCGGTTCCTCCACGAGCTTGTCCTGCACCCAGCGAGTGACTCCGAAGCACTCGTTCATCGCCTTGCGCCAGGCTTCCTCGACCGTCAACGCGCAGCCGGCGCCCACCCCGAGCAGACTCGGGGCCGCCGCGCGCTCGCGGGCCACGCCGAGGACGACCGGAACGTCGAAGAAGACACTCAGATCGACAGCGGCGTACTCGAGGCCGCACGGAGCGAAGAAGCGGCGGTCGAGCTCGGCGAGCCGGGCGTCCAGACGCCACGCCAGGCGGGGGAGCGAAAGGCGGTTGTACCAGGTGAGCATGAAGCAATCGCGCTCGATCACCTCGAAGAGCCCCCCGAGCACGGCCTCCTCGAGCGTTGGCGCGCAGGCGAGGCCGTTGCTCGTCGGCAGTGCGAGCGGCTTCGGCTTCCCGGCAGTAGGCGGGCGAAGGTAGACGAGGTCGGCGGGGAGATAGACGGGCGATCCGCTCGGGAGCTCGAATCCCCGGACCCAGCGAGCCTGTGTGCCTTTCCGGAAGGGCTGGAACGGGAAGTCCTCGGCGGCATACTGGCGCGGGTGAAAGAGCGCGAAGCGGGACGGGTCGACCGCGCTCTCTCCGAGCTCGCCCGCCGTCGCCGTGACCAGCTCGTCCTCGGGTACGAACATCGCCGAGTACCGCTCGAGCCCCTCGCCCAGAGCTGCCGCTCGCGCCGCGTCGGCGTTCCAGTGCGAGCCTGCCGCATGCCGCGGCACCGGTGCGCCCACGACCGGCTCGCCGTCCGCGAGGGCGCAGCCCACGCTCGTCGGGCGGGCCTCGTGCGGCGCGCCGAGAAACTCGACGAGGGTCCGGACGATGCCGGTGTGGGGCGAGACGAAGCTCTCGAGCAACGGCAACGCCTCGGCAAGCGGGGTCTCGCGGATCGGCTGGAGCTCAACCCGAGACACCGGCGAGCTCCTTGAACCAGGGGAGCGGAGGCGCATGGCCGGCTAGCCCGGAGCACTCCGGGCAGCGCGGGACCCGGTGCACGTAATGGGTCGTCAGGCTCGCGCTCGAGCCGAGCTCGAGCGCATAGAGTCGCGCGGGCACGAGGATGTCCCCATCGAGCAGCCACCGGAGCGCGAGCGTCGAGGCGAGACCGGCGATCGCGGATGCGACCGAAGGGGGTGAGGGGTAGGGCGCCGGTTGCTCCTCGAGCAGCCAGTACTCGGCCGGATAGTCGAGGATCGACGCTCGTCGCAGCCGGTAGCACTGGTAGCACGACGTCTGTTCCGGGAGATAGAGCGGCCCGACAGGGGCGAATCGCCCGTCGTAGGGGAGCACCTGGAACCAGGGCTGCTCTGCCTTCAACATGATCCTGTTCCAGAGCTCGAGCAGCGGAAGCTCCTCGCCGGACGGGCACGCGAGCACGAGATCGAGGCCGTACGGCGCCTCGTCCGACCAGTCGAGCCGGCGCAGGTCCTCGAGACCGGAGCGAAGCAGCAGCCGCGCGACCTCGTCCGCGACGCCGGCAGTACCCGCCACGCCGACCCGGGCCTTCCGAAGCCGGTCACGCACGCGAGCTGCCGGTCGACGCTCGCGCGAGAGGGCTGCGAGGAATTCGGCAGCCGCTCGCCCGTCCTCGGAGGCCTTTCCCGCCAGGGAGGGCCCCTCGGTGAGAAGCCCGTGATCGCTGAGGAGCGCGAGAGCGTTCTCGATCGCCGGGCGAGCAGGCTCGCCGAGCAAGCCGACAATTGCGGACACGGTTCGCGAGCCGTCGAGGAGGGGGAGGAGGGGCGGCAGGAGCGTTCGTGCCGCCCCTCCTTCGAAGACGACGACAGCCTGCCCGTATTCGAGCACGACCCTGTCTTCCGCCTCCGCGAGGCGGTACCACGGCTTCAGCTGCGGACGCTCCGGAAACCGTTGGGGCTGGGCGACGCCGTCCTCCACGGCTACCAGCAGAGGTGGATGCTGCAGCAAAGGACGATGCTGCTGGAACAACAGCCGCTACAACCCGGGTCGTCGTCGACCGTCGCGTAGAGCGCGTGGCCGTAGCCCTTCTCGGTCGCGGTCAGGTCGAGCAGCTCGGCGCTGAGCTCCTTGAACATCTCTCGCTCCTTCGTCTCGGGGATGGAGTTCCTGGTGTACCACCCTGCGAGCTGCTTGATAAGTGGCCTTGAAGGACAGTTCTGTCCCCGCAGGACGGTCAACCGGCCCGCGACGAGCGTTCCTCCGCGCTTCCGTCACAGGGGCGTATCGAATAACCTCGACTAATACGTCGCATTAGCTTGTACACTCCGACCTCGTGGCGGAGCGGATGAAATTCGACGTGCTCGTGGTCGGGAGCGGGGCCTCCGGTCTCGCGGCCGCGGTCTCGGCCGAACGCGCAGGCGCACGGGTCGGGCTGGTGACGAAAGGATCGCTGCAGTCCTGTAACTCAGCCAAGGCCCAGGGCGGCATCCAGGCAGCGTTCGCGCCCGACGACTCGCCCGAGCAGCATGCCGAGGATGTCTGGCAGAGCTCGCACGAGACCGCCGACCGCCGCCTCGTCGAAGTCCTGACGAGCGAGGCGCCCGGCGCCATCCACTGGCTCGAGGAGCTCGGCGTCGAGTTCACGCGCGAGAACGGCGGCTACCGCCTCGCGCGTTGCGGCGGCGCCAGCCGCCGGCGGCTGCTCCAGGTGGGCGACCGAACGGGCCACGCGATCACCAAGGGCATGCGCGAGGCCTTCGAGAGCTCGACCGGCCGCGCATTTCCCCACCACCCGCTCGTCGCGCTCGAGCGGTGGCCAGCGGGCTGGCGCGCCTGGTGCGAGCGAAGGGACGGCGAGCGCGTGCAGATCGATGCGGCGACCGTCGTCCTCGCAGCGGGCGGTCGCTGCTGGAAGGAGGCCGAGGAGCGAAGCGAGCTCTCCACGAACCATCCGGGTGCGACGGGCGAGGTGACCGAGCTCGCGCTCGGGCTGGGAGCGAAGGCGCGGGACCTCGACGCCTTGCAGTACCACCCGAACGGCGGCGCCTGGCCGGCGAACATGCAGGGCTACTCGATCCCCGAGACGACGCGCGCCTACGGTGCAACGCTCCTGAACGCGAGCGGCGAGGAGTTCACGGATCCGCTCGGCCCGCGCGACGCCGTCTCGAGCGCGATCTTCAGGGAGGTGGAGGAGGGGCGCGGTGTCCAGACCGAGGACGGGCGCCCGGCGGTCCTCCTGGACACGACGCGCATCCCGACGGCGGACGCCGAGGTCTCGCTCCCGTACATGCTTCGCCGCTATCGCGCAGCCGGAATCGACCCCCTCGCCGAGCCGATTTTCACCTATCCCGTACTCCACTACCAGAACGGCGGGCTCGTGATCGACGAGCACGGCGAGACCACGCTCGAGGGACTCTTCGCCTGCGGTGAGATCGCCGGGGGCACGCACGGGCGCAACCGCATGATGGGCAACAGCCTGCTCGAGTGCACGGTCTTCGGGAGGCGCGCCGGCCGTGCTGCGGCGGGTAAGGCGGGGGCGTGAGCGCCACCGTCGAGACCGATCTGTACGGCGCTGTCGAGGACGCCGCCGCGCACCTCTACGTCTGGGCGCTCAAGGACATCCCGCAGGACCTCCGCGACGCGCTCGCGGACGCCGCGGAGCGCGAGACCTCCGTGCCCGGGCGGCGCGTCCTCGCCACAATCCTCCAGAACGTCCAGGTGGCCGAGACCGAGAACAACCTCGTCTGCCAGGACACGGGTATCGCCGTCTACACCTGCCACGTCGGGGAGCATTTCCCGCTGCACCCGGCGCGGATCTACGCGGCGCTCAAGGCCGGCACCGAGCGCGCGACGCTCGAGCACCCGCTGCGCTCGAACGCGGTGCACACGATCACCCGCGAGAACACCGGGCCGAACACCGGCCATCGCCTGCCGATCGTGCACTGGGAGTTCGTGCCCGACTGGGACGGCCTCGACGTCAAGTGCGTGCCGAAGGGCTCGGGCTCCGAGAACATGAGCTTCCTCAAGATGTGCGTCCCCGCCGACGGCGTGAAGGGGATCAAGCAGTTCGTGCTCGAGTCGATCGTCGGCGCCGGCGGCAAGCCCTGCCCCCCCGGCATCGTCGGCGTCGGCATCGGCGGCTCGGCTGACTACGCGATGTACCTCGCCAAGGAGGCGATCACGCGCCCGATCGGCACGCGCAACGCCGATCCGGTGGTGGCCGAGCTCGAGGACGAGCTCTACGCGCTCCTGAACGAGACGGGGATCGGGCCGATGGGCCTCGGCGGCGACGTGACCGTGCTCAACTGCCACATCGAGCACGCGGACACGCACATGACGCTGAACCCGGTCGCCGTCAACTACCAGTGCTGGGCTGCGCGCCGCGCCAGCGCACACATCAGCTCAGGCGGCGACGTCGACTTCGACCGGGACGCCTAGAGATGGCTGAGCGCAGGCTCACCTTCCCGACGACCGAGGACGAGATCCGCAAGCTGCGAGCCGGCGACACGGTGCTCGTGGACGGGCACATCATCGGCATCCGCGACCGGACCCAGATCCGGATCTTCGACCAGGGGATCGACCCGCCGATGGACCTGAGCGGCGCGTTCCTCCTGCATACCGCGCCGAACGTCCGCAAGCTCGGCCCGGGCCGCTACGAGAAGATCTGCATCGGCACGACGACGAGCGCCCGGATGGTGCGCTTCACCGAGGGTCTGGGCGCGCAGTACGGCGTGCGGGCGATCTGCGGCAAGGGCGGGCTGCCCGACGAGGCGATCGAGCCGATGCAGCGCCTGGGAATGGTCTACTTCGCCATCGTCGGCGGGGCAGCCGCGCTCGAGACGACCCAGATCGAGGAGATCGAGGAAGTTGCCTGGGAGGAGCTGATGCCCGAGTGCCTGTGGCGCTTCCGGGTCAAGGACTTCGGGCCGCTCTGGGTCGGCATCGACGCGCACGGCAACTCGCTCTTCCACGACGTGCAGGAGAGCGCACACCGCAGGCTGGAGGACATCCTTGCCCGCCTTTGACGGATTCCTCGAGCTTCCGCCCCGCCCTGCGAAGCCGCGGCAGAACGGGCTCACGCACGTGATGGACAAGGGCTTGAACCTGCGCGAGATCGAGGGGCTCTTCGACACCGCTGGCGAATACGTCGACATCGTCAAGCTCGGCT
>Ga0136614_10001202_pt1 | contig 14964 bp, 13 predicted proteins | sample AntDrymUQ2792106_2_FD_106643 | JGI IMG/M metagenome (GOLD analysis project Ga0136614, IMG submission 106643) | Polar desert sand microbial communities from Dry Valleys, Antarctica - metaG UQ279 (21.06) | ecosystem: Environmental > Terrestrial > Soil > Desert | place: Antarctica: Dry Valley... | reverse complement strand
CGGGCAGTTGGCGGTGTCGCAGGACGAGTGCCGCGACGTGCTGTGGTCCTCCACCGACGGGACGTTGTGGTACCGGCTCGTGCAGCAGAGCGGCTGGACGGACGAGCGGTACGCGCAGTGGCTCGGTCGGTTCTGGGCGTCGATGCTGGTCGGCTGACCCCGATCGTCGAGCCGGTGCTAGGGAAGGGTCGCCACGAGGTCGGCCACCGCGATCCCCGGGCCGGTGTAGAACGGGATCTCCTCACGCACGTGCCGCCGTGCGTCGCTGGCCCGCAGCGCCCGCATGAGGTCGACGATGCGGTGCAGCTCGTCGGCCTCAAACGCGAGGATCCACTCGTAGTCGCCGAGCCCGAACGACGACACGGTGTTGGCGCGGACATCCGGGTAGTCGCGCGCCTGCATGCCGTGCTGGACGAGCATCCGCCGCCGCTCCTCCTCGGGCAGCAGGTACCACTCGTAGGACCGCACGAACGGGTAGACGCACACGTAGCGCTTGGGCTCCTCGCCGGCGATGAACGCCGGCACGTGGCTCTTGTTGAACTCGGCAGGCCGGTGCAGCGCCGCCTGGCTCCACACCGGCACCGACGCGCGCCCGAGCGTCGTGTCGCGCCGCAGGTCGGCGTAGGCGGCCTGCAGCGGCTCGATCTCGGCGGCGTGCCACCACACCATGTAGTCGGCGTCGGCCCGTAGGCCCGCCAGGTCGTAGACGCCGCGCACGACGACGCCCTTGCCGTCCAGCGCCTCGAAGAACGTGGCTGCCTGCTCGGCCGGGGTCTGGCGATCCTCACCAAGCCGGCCTGGTTCGACGCGGAACACCGACCACATCGTGTAGCGGACGGTCGCGTTCAGCTCCGTGTAGTCGGCTCGGGCCATGTGCTCATGCTGCCATCGGTTCCAGGCGCAGGCCGCTCGGCTGGCAGCTGCCCGGCACGTAGTTGCTCGGCGATCCGTGCGGCCGCCGCGTGGGCGGTGCCGATGCACGCGGGTACGCCGACGCCGTCGAGCACCGACCCGGCCACCGCCAGCCACGGTTCGCCCGCCACCGCGCATCGCAGCTCCCCGACCCGGTCGAGGTGCCCCACCCCGTACTGCGGCAGCCCGCCGCCCCAGCGCTGCACGTACCCCGCCACCGGGTCGGCGGTGATCCCGGTGAGCGCGGACAGGTCTGACCGAACCCGCGCCACCAGCTCGTCGTCGTCGACCTGCAACGCGTCCGCCTCGCCGTAGCGCCCGATCGAGGCCCGCAGCCGGAGGAGGCCGCCGCTCGACTCCGCGGCGAGGTGCGGCCACTTGCGCGCGGAGTAGGTGAACGCCTTGGCCGCCAGTGGCTCGCCGGTGGCCATCAGCACGCCCGAGGTTGTCGGCTGGTCCGCGGCGTCGGCAGCCCGGAAGGCCAGCGCGACCAACGCGGAGGAGGCGAGCTCGACGCCTGCTACGGCTGCGGACGCGGCAGGCACCGGCGCGGCCAGCAACCGGCGGAGAACCGGCGCCGGAACCGCGAGCACGACGGCGTCGGCGTCGAGGAACTCCGGCGTGGGGGCCGATCCGAGCTCGAGGCGCCAGCCGCCGTCGCGGCGGTGCAGCCCACGGACGGTGGTGCCCAGCGCGAGCTGCGCCCCCGATTGCCCGACCAGTGCGTCCAGCAGCGTGCGATATCCGCCACGCAGCGCGCCGAACACCGGCCGCCGCTCTCCGTCGGGTGCGGGCGCCGGGATCGCCGTGTCGGCCGCCGCCGTGAGCGAAGTGGCGCCCGCGTCCAGGGCGGCGGCGAGCGTGGGGATCGTCGCCCGCAGACCCAGCGAGTCCACCCGCCCGGCGTACACCCCGCCGAGCAGCGGGTCGACCAACCGCTGGGCCAGCTCCGGCCCGAACCGGTCCGACAGCAGCGGTCCGAGCGCCACGTCACCGCCGCCCCACCGCAGCGGCAGCTCGGGCTCCTCCGCCGCGCGCGCCGCACCGGCCGGCGTCAGCACCTCGGACAGGTCGGCCCGGCTCGTCGGTATCCCGAGCAGCGTGGCGCTGGGCAGCGGCATCGTGCGCCCGCCGGCCCGGATGCTGGGCGTCGCCGTCGTGGCGTGCACTACCTGATCGTCGAGCCCGAGCTCGGCGAGCAGCGCCGGCACCTCCGGCCGGGCGAGCAGGTACGCCTCCGCGCCGATGTCGTAGGCCACGCCGGCCAGGTCCACGGTGTGCAGCACGCCGCCGACCCGCGCCGACTTGTCCAGCACGGTGATCGTCGCGGCCGGCCCGAGCAGGCCGCGCAGCCGATGCGCGGCGGCGAGGCCGGATATGCCGGCGCCCACCACCGCGACGCGCGGAGCGGTCACGGCTACACCGGCAGCGAGTGCACCAGGTCGACCACCCGGGTCAACGCGTCCGGGTCGGTGTCGGGCAGCACGCCGTGGCCGAGGTTGAACACATGGCCGGCGGCCGTGCGACCCTCGCCGACGATGCGGGTGACCTCGGCCGCCACCGTGTCGCTATCGGCGAACAGGACGGCCGGGTCGAGGTTGCCCTGTAGCGCCCGGCCGGGCCCGACACGCCCGGCCGCGACGTCCAATGGCACCCGCCAGTCGACGCCCACCACGTCCGCACCGGCCTCGGCCATCGCGCCCAGCAGCTCGCCGGTGCCGACGCCGAAGTGGATACGCGGCACCCCCGCCTCGGCGAGCCCGCCCAGCACCGTCGCGGAGTGTGGCAGCACGAACCGCCGGTAGTCCCGCTCGGACAGCGCGCCGGCCCAGGAGTCGAACAGCTGCACCGCATCCACGCCGGCGGCGATCTGCGCCCGCAGGAACGTCAGCGTCATCTCGGCGAGCCGGCCCGCCAGGGCGTGCCACACGGCCGACTCGGCGCGCATCAGCGCCTTGGTCCGCTCATGGTTTCGGCTCGGGCCGCCCTCCACGAGGTAGGAGGCGAGCGTGAACGGCCCGCCGGCGAACCCGATCAGCGGGACGTCGCCCAGCTCGTTGGTCAGCAGCGTCACGGCCTCGGCGACCGGAGCGACCGCGTCGAGCACCAGCCGCGGCAGCGCGTCCACCGCGGCCGCGTCGCGCACCGGCTCGGCCACCACGGGCCCGGTCCCCGCCACGATGTCCACCCCGACGCCGGCGAGGTGCAGCGGCACCATGATGTCGCTGAACAGGATCGCGGCGTCGACCCCGTGCCGGCGTACCGGCTGCAGGGTGATCTCGCACGCCAGCTCGGGGGTCAGGCACGCCTGCAGCATCGGCGTCTGCGCCCGCAGCCGCCGGTACTCCGGCAGCGAGCGGCCGGCCTGACGCATGAACCACACCGGGAGTCGCTCCGGGCGCTCACCGCGCGTGGCCTGCAGGAACGGCGACGCGGCGAGGTCACGCCGGGCCGCTGTGCTCGCCGGTGAGGTGGCCAGAAGGTTCGCCATGACGTCTCCATCGTCCCACGGGCCGCTCGGCTTGGTCCGTCGGCGGCGCGCCTGCGCCAGCAGGGCCTGGTGCCGACCTACGCTCGCCCGTCGTGACCGCCCCGCCGAGAGCCAAGCCGCCGCAGCCCGAGTGGCCTGCGGACTTTCGGCGCGCCGTCGCGGCGCTGACGGCGCTGCGGCCCCGCCCCGAGCTCGCCATCGCCGAGCTGGACGCGCCGAGCCGGCTCGCTCCCTACAGCTTCGCGCTCAGCGCCGAGGCGCCGGGAGAGACCCCCGGCCGCCTCGTCCTGCTGCACGACCCGGCAGCACCCGCCGGCTGGGACGGCAGGTTCCGCCTCGTGTGCTACCTGCAGGCCGAGCTGGACGTCGCGCACGCGGGCGACGAGTTGCTACCCGCCGTCGCATGGTCCTGGTTGACCGGAGCGCTGCGGGGCGCAGGTGCGGAGCACCGCGCCCTCGGCGGTACCGTCACCCAGGCGTGCTCGGTGCGTTTCGGCGATATCGGCGGGCCGACCAGGGCTGATGACATCGAGCTCCGGGCGTCCTGGACGCCGGTCGGAGATGATCTACGAACCCACGGGGAGGCGTTCTGCGACCTGCTCGCTACGGCCGCAGGCCTTCCGCCGATCGGACTAGTGGGCTTTACTCCACGGCATATGTGAAACAGAAACGGTGTGCAGGACGAACTACACCAACAGGTGGCCAAGAGACCGCCATACGATGACAACTCACCCGATGAACTTTGCAGCGATGTACTCCACTAGACCGCTTGGAGGGCTACGCTGCGTTTACGACACCTACCTCGGACGTCCCGGTTGTACGGCCAGACGGACGAGGTCCCAAGTGTCGGTCGGGGGGCAAACGCCCGACTCCAGGGAGGTAGTGACGTGGCTGCTGTCGGCCAGGGCACTCCTGTCCGCACCGCGACAAGCGCCGTGTTGGCACCCGCCATGGTCCCGCACCCGCGGGAAGAACTATTCACCGTGCTCGTTGTAGACGACCACCCGCTCTTGCGGGAGGCCATCTCCGCGCGGTTGCGCTCCATGGGCGCGGGAACTGTCCACGAGGCCGCAACGGTCGCCGAGGCGAGAGCGAGGGCACAGGCCAGCGGGCCGTGTGACCTGGCCATACTTGATCTCGGGCTGCCAGACGGCAGCGGACTGGACCTAGTCACCGAGCTGCGCGCGATGGGGTGGAGCAGGCTGGTCGTACTGGCCTCCTCCGACGACCCGTACGCGGTGCGTTCGGCGTTCCAGGCCGGTGCCCAGGCCTACCTGCTGAAGTCGGCATCGCCGGCGATCGTCACCGACGGCGTCAAGCGGGTACTCGACGGTGGGGTCTACGCCGACCCCACGGTGGCACCGCTGCTGGCCACCGGCACCAGGGTTCCGGGCACCGACAACACGCCGCGTGAGCTCTCCGCCCGCGAGGTCGAGGTGTTACAGCTTGTAGCGGACGGCCAGTCCAACAAGGAGATCGGCGAGACGCTGAATCTCTCTGCGCTGACCGTGAAGAGCCACCTGTCCCGGATCGGGCGCAAGCTCGGAACCGGTGACCGGGCGCAGATGGTGGCGCTCGCCATGCGCGCCGGGGTGATCCGCTGATCGAAGCCTCTCCCGTACCGCTACTCAGGCCGCCGGAGGGGGTACCCGCTGTGGTCGCGACCGCAGCGGAGGTTTCCGGGCTGGCGGACGCGCTGGCCGCCGGTACCGGACCGGTGGCCATCGACGCCGAGCGGGCGTCCGGCTTCCGCTACTCGGCACGCGCCTACCTGATCCAGCTCCGCCGCGCGGGCGTGGGCACTGCTCTGGTCGACCCGATCCCCGTCGGCGGCGACCTGAGCCCGTTGGTCGCCCCGTTGAACGGCCCGGAGTGGGTGCTGCACGCCGCGAGCCAGGACCTGGCCTGCCTGGCCGAGGTCGGGCTGCGGCCGGCGAACCTGTTCGACACCGAGCTCGCGGCGCGGCTTGCCGGGCTGCCTCGGGTCGGGCTCGGACCACTTGTCGAGCAGATGCTCGGGCTGACGCTGGAGAAGGGCCACGGCGCGGCGGACTGGTCGCGCCGGCCGTTGCCACCCGACTGGCTCAACTACGCCGCGCTGGACGTCGAGGTGCTCCTCGAACTGAGGGACGCGCTCGACGCGCTGCTCACCGAACAGGGAAAGCGGGAGTGGGCGGCGCAGGAGTTCGAGGCCATCCGCACCGCGCCGTCCGCGCCACCGCGGGCCGAGCCATGGCGGCGGACGTCCGGGATCCACCGGGTGCGCCGCGCCCGCCAGCTGGCTGCCGTCCGCGAGCTGTGGCAGGCACGGGACCGGCTCGCCGCCCAGCGCGACATCGCCCCGGGCCGCATCCTGCCCGACGCCGCCATCGTGGACGCCGCCACCGGGGCGCCCGACTCCGCCGAGGCGCTCAGTGCCCTGCCGGTGTTCCGCGGCCGGGCCCAACGGCGGCTGGCCAACTACTGGTGGGCTGCCCTGCGCAGGGCCAACGAGCTGTCCGCCGACGAGCTGCCCGGGGTGGCCGCGGTCGGTGACGGCCCGCCTCCGGTCGCGAGGTGGGCCGACCGCGACCCCGCCGCCGCTGCCCGGCTGGCCGCGGCCCGCGAGGCGCTCGCAGCGCTGTCGGAGCAGTACCAGATCCCGGTGGAGAACCTGCTGCAGCCCGACCTGCTGCGGCGCATCTGCTGGCAGCCACCCGAGGCGCCGGTCGCCGAGGCGCTGCGCGCCGGCCGGGCCAGGTCGTGGCAGGTCGAGCTGGTCGACGAGCCGATGCAGGCAGCCCTACGCGCCACCCCACCGACCCCGCCGGAGAAGGCCTCAGCCGGCGGCGGCTAGCCGCACCGTCACCGCGAGGCCGCCGCCGGCCACCGCCTCGCCGTACACCGTCCCACCGTGCGCGGTGACGACCGCGCGAACGATCGAGAGCCCCAGCCCGGCGCCCGCGGTGCCGGAGGTACCGGCCGTGCGGTCGGGCAGGTCCCGCCGGAACGGCTCGAACAGCTCCTCCACCCGCTCCGGCGGCACCACGGCGCCGTTGGAGGCCACCCGCAGCTCGACGGTCCCGCGAGGCCCACCCCCGGTGGCCACCTCGATCCACCCGCCGTCGACGTTGTGCCGCACGGCGTTCTCCATCAGGTTCCCGACCACCCGTTCCAGCAGCGCCGGGTCGCCGGTGGTCGGCGCCGAGCAGGCCTCGACGTGCATCCGCAGCCGCCGTGCGAGCGCCAGCGACCGGACCGCGGCCAGCGTGGGCACCACCAGCTCGGCGAGGTCCACCGGATGCGAGACCACTGGGCCGGACTCGCTGCGGGCCAGCAGCAGCAGACCGGCGATCAGCTGGTCCGCCCGGCGGGTGGCGTCGCGCACCACCTCGGCCATCCGCCGCAGCTCGGCCTCGTCGGCGGCGGGGTCGGCCAACGTCACGTCGATCTCGGTGCGGATCACGCTCAGCGGGGTGCGCAGCTCGTGGCTGGCGTTGGCGGCGAACCGCTGCTGCGCGTCGAACGCACCCTGCAGCCGGTCGAGCATCGCGTCGAACACCGACGCCAGCTCGGCCAGCTCGTCACGCCGGCCACGCAGCCCGATCCGCTCCCCCAACGACTCCGCCGACAGCCGCCGCGCAGCAGCGGTGACCTGACGCAGCGGGCGGAGAACCCGCCCGACAATCAGCCACGACAACACCGCGGCAGCGGCCACCACCAGCGGAAACGCGATCAGCCCTGCGCGCAGCACGTCCGCCCTGGCGACGTCACCCAGTGCCTCGCCGAGCTGCTCCGCGGGCACGTCAAGCTCGCCGACGCGCACCGTGGTGCCGTCCGGCAACCGCGGCACCGCGCTGACCACGCCGCCGACGAGCAGCCATCCCAACCACAGCAGCAACGCGCTGATGGCCGCCGCGAGGGCAGTGGACACCGCGACGAGGCGCAGCCGCAGCCCGGGCGGGCTCATGGCCTACACGGCCGGTGCGATGCGGTAGCCGGCGCCGACCACGGTGCCGATGATGCCCGGGTCGCCGAGCTTCTTGCGCAGCGTCATCACGGTGACCCGCACGGTCGTGGTGAAGGGGTCGGCGTTCTCGTCCCACACCCGCTCCAGCAGTTCCTCGCTGCTGACCACGGCGCCGCCAGCGGCCAGCAGCACCTCGAGCACCCCGAACTCCTTGCGGGTCAGCTCGACGGGCGCTCCGGCACGCTGCACCGTGCGCCGGGCCGGGTCGAGCACCACGTCGGCAGCGGCGAGCAACGGCGGAGTCGCGGGGGTGGCCCGCCGGCCGAGCGCGCGCATCCTGGCCACCAGCTCGCGGAAGTCGAACGGCTTGGCGAGGTAGTCGTCGGCGCCGAGCGAGAGCCCGTCCACCTTGTCCTGCAACGTCCCACTGGCCGTCAGCATGATCACCCGGGTCGTGGAGCCCGCCGTGGCGATTTCGGCGCACAGCTCGTCGCCGGACATGCCGGGCAGGTCGCGGTCGAGCACCACGACGTCGTAGCGGGTGATCGTCACCTTCTCGTGGCCGGTGTCGCCGTCGTAGGCGACGTCGACCGCCATCCCCTCGCGCCGCAGCCCGCGAGCCACCGCATCGGCCAACTGTCGCTCGTCCTCAACGATCAGCACCCGCACGTCAGTGACCTTCGCCCGCGGCGTCGTGGACCTGGTGGACGTCCGCTCCGCCCGAGCCGTTGCCGGCCAGGGCGGCGGCCCACTCGGTGACCCGGCGGGCGACGTCCTGCACGGTCAGACCGGACTGGGCCAGCACGTCGAAGCGGCTGCCGTGCTCGAGGAACCGCTGAGGCAACGCCAGGTCGCGCAGCGGCACGTCCAGCTCCGCCCCGCGCAGTGCCGCACCGAGCGCCGAGCCGAAGCCGCCGTGCCGCCCGGAGTCCTCGACGGTGACCACCAGCCGGTGCGCCGCAGCGAGCTCCAACAGCGCGGCGGGCACCGGCAGCACCCAGCGGGGGTCGACCACCGTCACCGCGATCCCCTGGTCAGCTAGCCGCTGCGCCACCGCGCAGCCCAGCTCGCCGAACGCGCCGACGCAGACCAGCAGCACTTCGCCCGCGGCGTCCGCCGGCTCGGCGAGCACGTCCACGCCGCCGGTCCGACGCAGCGCGGGGACGTCCTCGATCACCGCGCCCTTGGGGAACCGCAGCACGGTCGGGCCGTCGTCGACCGCGACCGCCTCCGCGAGCTCCTCGCGCAGCGTGCCGGCGTCGCGGGGTGCCGCGACGCGGATGCCCGGCACCATGCCCAGCAGCGACAGGTCCCACATCCCGTTGTGACTCGGCCCGTCCGACCCGGTCACGCCGGCGCGGTCGAGCACCAGCGTCACTCCCGCCTTGTGCAGCGCGACGTCCATCAGCAGCTGGTCGAAGGCTCGGTTCAGGAACGTCGAGTACACCGCGACGACCGGATGCAGCCCACCCATGGCCAGCCCGGCCGCGGAGGTCAGCGCGTGCTGCTCGGCGATACCCACGTCGAAGCACCGGTCCGGGTACGCGACCGCAAACGGGGCCAGCCCGGTCGGCCCGAGCATGGCGGCGGTGATCGCGACGACGTCGGTACGCAGCGCACCGAGGGTGAGCATCTCCTCGGAGAACACCCCGGTCCACCCCGGCTGCTGCGGGCCGACCGGTTCGCCGGTGTCCGGGTCGAACGCCGCCGGGCTGTGCATCAGCTCGGCCTCGTCGTTCTCCGCCGGCGGGTAGCCGTGGCCCTTGTGGGTCACCATGTGCACGATCACCGGCCCGCCGAAGTGCTTGGCTCGGCGCAGCGCCGACTCGCAGGCCTGCAGGTCATGGCCGTCGACCGGGCCGAGGTACTTCAACCCGAGGTCGCCGAACATCCGCTGCGGGCTGATGGCGTCCTTGAGGCCGGCCTTCATCGCGTGCAACCCGGCGTAGATCGTCGGGCCGACGACCGGTGTGCGCTCCAGCGCGCGCTTGCCCACAGCCAGCGCGCGTTCGTAGCCGGGCTGGAGCCGCAGGGAGGCGAGGTGGTCGGCCAGTCCGCCGATCGTCGGCGAGTACGACCGGCCGTTGTCGTTCACCACGATCACGACATTGCGGTCCTGAGCTGCGGCGATGTTGTTCAGCGCCTCCCAGCACATGCCGCCGGTCAGTGCTCCGTCGCCGACGACGGCCACCACGTGGCGCCGCTGCCCGGTCAGCGCGAACGCCCGGGACAGGCCGTCGGCGTAGGACAGCGCGGTGGAGGCGTGGCTGTTCTCGACCAGGTCGTGTTCGGACTCCGCACGGCTGGGGTAGCCGGACAGTCCGCCGGTCTTCTTCAGCCGGTCGAAGCCGTCCTGCCGGCCGGTGAGGATCTTGTGTACGTACGCCTGGTGGCCGGTGTCCCAGATCAGCGCGTCGGTGGGTGAGTCGAAGACCCGGTGCAGCGCGATCGTCAGCTCGACGACGCCGAGGTTCGGGCCCAGGTGCCCCCCGGTGCGAGCCACGGTCGTGACGAGGAACCGCCGGATCTCCGAGGCGAGCTCGTTCAGCTCAGGCTCGCTCAGTGTCTTGAGGTCGGCGGGACCACGCACGGATCGCAGCAGGGACACCGACTCAGTTTACGGACGCCGCGACGGCTCGGCTGACAAGTGCCGCCAGCACCGGTTCCGAGTGGAGATCGCCTTTGCATTCTGATTATCTGGAGTTACGGAATAACAGAGGGGGAGGCTATGAAGAGGCTGTTGCTCGTCATCGCCGGTGTGCTCGCCGCGCTCGTGGGGTGCGGAGGCGAGCCCGCCAAGCCGGCAGACAAGCCGGGCTGCGTCGCGGCGCCAGAGCCCGACCTGGGCACGGCGCAGGGTTGGGTCGGCTGGTTGGCGACGCACCGCGACGACGTGACAGTAGTGGTGGACGACGGCCGGGGGGCCACTGTCGTGCACCGAGGCGACCAGCCGTCGCCGCTGGCGTCGGCGAGCAAGGTATTGCACCTCGCCGCCTACGCGACGGCGGTCAGCGAGGGGCGGGTACGCCCGGACGACCTGGTGCGCATTGCGGACTGGGAGGCCTGGTACCTGCCCGACACGGACGGCGGGGCGCACCCCAAGGCGCTCGATCATCTCGGTGTGCCGCACGAGAACGGACGAGCGAAGGACCCCGACCGCACCGTGCGCCTCGACGACCTGGCCGCGGTGATGATCCGGTTCAGCGACAACGCCGCACCCGAGCTGCTGCGTGACCGGCTCGGCGACGACACGCTGCGCCGCGCCAGCAGCGCCAGTGGCTGGCCGGACCCCGAGCTACCGTCGTTCCTCGGGCAGGCCATCGCCGTGCTGGCACCCGAGCTGGTGACCGGCGACGGCCGGGCCGCCCGCGGTGCCGCCGAGTGGGCTGTCGCCCGCCGCTACGCCGGCGACGCCGCGTTTCGGGCCGAGCTGGGCGACCGCTCGTCGCCAGGACTGGCCGAGCAGGAGCAGTGGGCCGAGAACAACACGACGGTCGGGACGGCGGCACAGCTCAACGCCCTGCACCGGGCGATCAGCACCGGGTCCTTCGGGGCCGGCGCGGAGGTGGCCCGCCGTCACCTGGAGTACCAGCCGCCGCCGGCGGGTGCACTGGGTCGCGGCGCCAAGGGCGGCAGCCTTCCCGGCGTGCTCACCCAGGCCATCACGGTGCGGCGCACCGACGGCAGCGTGTCATCCGCCGTCCTGCTCACCCGGCGGATGCCACTGGACGAGTGGCGGGACGCCACCGCGAGCCTGGCTCACCAGAAGCTGCTGGTGGCGGCGATGAACGAGCCGCAGACCCTCGAGCAGCTCCGCTGCGCGCTGTGAGCGCGGCATCATGCCCACATGACCGACACCGACACCGACACCGACCGCAGGCTCGCCGAGCTGGAGGCGAGGGTCGTCGCGCTGGAGGCATCCACACCGGCCGCCGGCGGCGCGAGCGGCGCGGGCCAGGAGCCGGCGGAGGTCGACGACAGCGGTGAGGTCCGCTACGGCGGGACGGTCCGGCTGCACGGGGAGGTGGAGTGGAACATCCACTACTCGCCGGCGGGGGTCCTCGAGTTCGCCGACGCGCCGGCCGCCGCGGTACTGGCCGCATTGGGTCACCCCAGCCGTATCGCGGTGGTCCGCCGGCTGCTCACCGGGCCGGCCACCGCTCGGGAGCTTGTGGAGGCGGCGGGCCTGTCGTCGACCGGGCAGCTGTACCACCACCTCCGTAGCCTCACAACTGTGCGATTCGTGGAGCAGGACACCCGGGGCAGCTACCGGATGCCGCCGTCGGCCGTCGTGCCGGCCCTCGTGCTGATGCTCGCAGCGGCTGACGTCTCCGGCCGCTTACGGTGACGCACCGCGTCAGTGCGCTACGTCCGCAGGACCTGGCCCCGGACGGACCGACGGCGACCGAGACGTGGCTGGGCGGCCCGGCCCTCAGCTACCCCAACCGCCCGCGCTCCGTGGCCGAGGTGCTGGACCGTGCGGTGGCCGCCTGGCCTGACGCCGAGGCGGCCAGGGACCGTGACGGTTCGGTGCGCTACGCCGAACTGGCCGACCGGGTCGCGGGCTGCGTGACGGCTCTGGGGTCTGCCGGCCTGAGAGCTGGCGACGGGTTGACGGTCGCCGCCGCCAACAGCGTCGACTTCCTGGTCGTGGTGCTGGCCTGCGCCCGGTCGGGCATCGTGTTGTCCGGGGTCAACCTCAAGCTGGCCACCCCTCGGTGGAGTGACCTGATGCGCTCGACCGGCGCCCGGCTGGCGCTGGCCGACCCGGCGCGACTGGACGCCCAGTGTGAGGCGGCCACCGCCGTGCAGACCCCCGTCCTGCCGCTGGCCGAGCTGACCCGCACCGCCAGACCGTGGGGCGAGCTCACCGAGCTGTGGCCGGCGGAGACCGACCACTTTCAGGTCGTGCACACCTCCGGCTCGACCGGCCGCTCGAAGGCCTGCCGGGTAGTGCACCGGTGCAGCGTGCACAGCGGAATGACCTACCAGCGGATGCTGCAGCTGCAGCGTGGCGAGACCTCGGCCGTACTGTTCCCCCTCGGGTACATCTCGGCGCTGCATGCTCACGTCCTGCCCGCGATGCTCGCCGGGACAAGCGTGTTGTTGGTGGACACGCCTACCCCGCGCTCCTATGTACCGCTGCTCGCCGAGCACGACGTGGCGTGGGCGTACGCGGTGCCGTCGTGGTGGCTGCTGGCGTTGCGCGAAGCGGGGCTCACGGCGGCCAAGCTGCCCAGCTTGCGGCTGCTCGGGGCCGGTGGCTCGACGTTCGGCAACAAGCTGGAACGGGACCTGCGGGCCGCGCTGCCCGACACCGAGCTGCTCAACGTCTACGGGCTGTCCGAAACCCACTCCCCCGCGACGAGCCTGCGCGGCGCCGAGTTCGCCCAGCGGCCGGGATCGGTCGGACGGCCGGTGCCGTGCATGGAGACCTCGATCAGGGGGCCGGACGGCGTTGCCGTGCCGGTCGGCGTGTCCGGCGAGGTGTGGCTGCGCGGCTCGCTGGTGACCACCGGGTACAACGGGATGCCGGAGGCGACCGCGGCGGCGATCACACCCGGGGGCTGGTTCCGCACCGGCGACGTCGGGCGCTGCGACGCCGAGGGGTACCTGTGGATCCTCGACCGGCTCAAGGACATGATCAACCGGGCCGGACAGAAGGTGTACTCGGTGGACGTCGAGGAGGTGCTGCGGCGGCATCCGGCCGTGGCCGACGCCGCCGTGGTGGCCGCACCGGACCCATTGGCGCAGGAGACCGTCGCGGCGTTCCTCGAGCTCGTGCCAGGTGAGTCCGTGTCGCCCGCCGAGATCCGCAGGCACGTCCGAGGGGAGCTTGCCTCGTGGGCGGTGCCGTCGATCGTCGAGGTCCTCGACGCGTTGCCGCGCAACCCGACCGGCAAGGTCGACAAGCCCGCGCTACGCGCCACCCTGAGGTGACCCCCGTCGCCGACCCCCGTCGCGCCAGCCGAGTCGCGCTAGCCGCCATTTGGCTCCAAACGAGCAGAGTGCCGGCGCAGACACCCGCCATCTGACTCCAAACGGCGAGCAGGCCGTCAACGACGCCGGGCGAGGGCGGCTCGGACGGTGCGCACCATGCGGTCGGGATCACGCAGTAGCGGCGCGGTGACGAACACGACCTCCCACCCGGCGGCCTGAACGCGGTTGAGCCGCGCACGGTCATGATTGAGCGCCCACAGCTGCCCGTCGCGCCACCCGCCGTCGTACTCAACGGCCACCTTCCGTGCCGGAAAGGCGAGATCCGTCCGTGCGATCCGACCGGTTGAGTCCTCGATCCAGTACTGCGGTTCGGGCTCGAGTCCGGCAAGCGCAAGCCAGACCCGCACCTTCGACTCCGGCCGGGACTCCGCTCGTGGATCAGCCAGCTGCGCCGCCCTGCGTGCCGCCACGATGCCCTTGTCGTGCCTGGCCGCGACCATCATCTGCACGGCTGCCAGATCAACGAGTCCAGCCCGGACGACCACATCGAGGTCGGCGACTGCATCGGGAAGTGGGCGGTCGAGTAGCAGGTCGAGGGCCATCCGCGGCAGACTGGCGAGACGCCCGGCGAGCCAGGGCCGCCAATCACAGGGCTCGATCGCCGTGCGCCGCACGTCGAAGCCGCGGCGCCGGGCGATCCGCGTCGTCGGCGGTGCAACGACCTGCACCGGATCATCTGGCCAGGCCAGCGGGACCCCGAGAACTGTGGCAGCCGACCGTCCCGTGATGACCCCGCTCTCGGGAAGTACCAGGGCAGCACCTTGACATCGCAACTGGTGGGTCACCTCGGCGCCGGCAGCGACGTAGACGTCGTGAAAGAGCCTCTGGACGCCGGAGCAGCGAAGCTGACTGCGGGTGACGAGCCCCGCATCTATCGCTTGCGACCCGCGGAAGACCCCGTCGAGCCCGACGCATGTACGTGCACGCATGGCACCGACGCTGCGCCACATCGGTGGGACGCGCCCCGGTCGACAGGCTCAACGGCCGGGTTTCCACACAGGCGTCCGAGTTACCCACAGCAACGACGGCGGGGCTTGCGCCCCACCGACCCTGTCGTTTGGAGCCAAATTGCGGGTCTACGGCGGGTTGGAACCACCATCTCACTCCAAACTGTGCGGCGAGGCCGCCTGGTCGCGGCCGCCTGGTCAGTGGCCGGGGTCAGTGGCCGGGGTCAGTGGCCGGGGGTCAGTGGCGGGGCGAAGCGGGTTCGAGCAGGGCGACGCACTCGACGTGGTGCGTCATGGGAAACGCGTCGAGCGCCCGCAGCTGGGTGAGCTGGTAGCCGTGGCCGGCGAACAGCGCCACGTCGCGGGCCAGCGACGCCGGGTCGCAGGCCACGTAGATCATGCGCGCCGGCCCCCGGGCGGCGATCGCGTCCACCACCGCACGACCGAGGCCCCTCCGCGGTGGATCCGCCACGACCACGTCCGGCCGCCCAGGCAGCTTGGGGAGCACCTGCTCCACTCGCCCGGTCCGCCAGCCGATCTGCGGCAGGTCGGCGAGCGCGCGTCGCCCGTCGGCCACCGCCCGCCGGTCGGACTCGACGACGGTCACCGACCCCGACCGACCGGCCTGCTCAGCCAGCACCGCCGCGAGCAGCCCGACCCCGCCG
>Ga0136614_10001201_pt1 | contig 14969 bp, 17 predicted proteins | sample AntDrymUQ2792106_2_FD_106643 | JGI IMG/M metagenome (GOLD analysis project Ga0136614, IMG submission 106643) | Polar desert sand microbial communities from Dry Valleys, Antarctica - metaG UQ279 (21.06) | ecosystem: Environmental > Terrestrial > Soil > Desert | place: Antarctica: Dry Valley... | reverse complement strand
AGCGGGGTATCGAGTTCTTCAGAGATCCGGGCGGCGATCGTACGTGCGGCCAGGCGCCGGGGCTGGGTGTGCCCGATCAGCCCGCGGATGCCACGGCCGAGTTCCAGGCAGATCTTGGGTAGCTGGGTGGTCTTGCCGGAGCCGGTCTCCCCGGCCACGACGACGATCTGGTGTGCGGCGATGGCGTCGGCGATGTCGGCCCGGGCCTCGCTGACCGGCAACTCCGGCGGATATTTGAGCGCCGGCACCGAGGTACGGCGGCGTGCTAGCCGTACCTCGGCCTTGTCGATCTCCGCCATCAACTCCGCGGTCTGGCGGTCCCGTTGCGCCGGGTCCTTCGCCCTACGGGCCCGATCCAGCCGTCGTCGCAGCCGCTGCTCGTCGCGCAGCATCAGCGCGGGCAGCCGGGTACGCAGCTGGTCGAGTGTCTGGGCGGTCATCGTGATCCATCGGGGCGGAGTCGAGCCTCAACCGTAGGCCGTAGGGACCTGAAGATTTTGTGGTCAGAGCATGCGTTTGCGCGGGATGGCGCGCCGCGGCGTGTTGGACGCGGCCGAGGCCGGCGACATTCTTGCCGCGGCGCTGGTCTTTCCGTTGACCCGCTGGGGTCTGCTCAGCTTGATGCCGCGGGCCTGGGAACTGCGCGACACGGTCAGCGCGTCCGGCGGTGCCTACAGCGCACTGGCCGAAGCACCGGACGCCGAACCATTGACCCTCGCCCGTCTGGAAACAGCCAGCGGACCGACCTGCCGCATTCGGATACCCGAGTGACCTGCAGCGAGCAAGACTCCCGCGATCATGGAGCTGCGACCACCTTTCGGGCCGAATACTGGACACAGCTCCATGATCGCGACGAAGTTGGCCAGCCACCGATGCGATGTCGGAGCCGATCGGCAGAATGGTGAACATGAGCGAGAAGTACCTGGCCAAGATCGCCGCGCTGCTGCGCAAGGCGGAGTCGACCGACAACGAGCACGAGGCCGACGCCTTTCTGCAGGCTGCGCAGCGGCTGGCCACGCTGTCGTCGGTGGACCTGGCCGTCGCGCGATCTCACATCGCGGCCACGCAGATGCGGCTGACGCCTACCCAGCGGACGGTCTCGATCGGCGAGCCGGGCAAGCGCGGGCTGAAGACCTACGTCCAGCTCTTCCTCGAGATCGGCCGGGCCAACAATCTGACCTGCGACATCGCGTCCAACTCCAGCCGGGTTTTCGCCTACGGATTCGACACCGACATCGATGCCGCGCAGGCGCTGTATGCCTCGCTGGTCGTGCAGATGGTCCGGGCGTCGGATGCCTACATCAAGTCCGGCCGGTACGCCGAGGAATTGGTCGCCCGGCAGGTCCGGGTCGAGGGCAGCGGCCGGTACAGCTACTGGGCCGGCAACATGCGCTACGACTACGTGGAGCAGGAGCGTGCAGTGCATCCGAGTACGGCGCGGATCAACTTCCAGTTCGCCTTTGCTCGACGAATCGGCAAGCGGCTGGCCGCGGCCAAGCAGTCCGCCCAGAAGCAGGCGGTTGCCGAGGACCGGGGCAGTGGCGTCGAGCTGGTGCTGCGGGCCCGCGAGGTCGAGTTGGCCGATCACTACAGGGCCACCTCCACAGCCCGGGGCTCGTGGCGAGCGACCAGTTCGAGATCCGGCTATTCCGAGTTGTCCCGGCGGGCCGGGGACAAGGCCGGGCGTAGCGCACGGCTGGGCGCGGAGAAGGCGATCGGCGGAGAGCAACGCCGGATCGGTGCCTGATTGATCGGCACGCAGCACCGCCGGCACGGTGCGGGGCCAGACGCCGGCACGGATGTAGGTGGTCGCGGTGACTGAACCGGGTCGTAGTGACTGAACCGGAGTCCCCGGACGCGGACATCCCGGCCACGCGGGATCGTCAGCGGGGGAAGCTGTATGACGCCGAAAACCTGGTGCATCGCATCTTCGACCGATCCGCGGACTTCCCGGTCGTCGAGGTGGCCGGTTCGCGCCTGACCGTGCCGGTGGAACGGCACTTCGCGACGCTAGAATCGGTTCAGGCGTACGTGGATGCGGTTCTGGCCATGCCGTCGATCCGATCTGGGTGGCCGCGAGCGGCAGTACCGGTCGCCGTACGGGAGCGCAGTGGTCAGCAACAGGCCGACTATCAACGCCTCGGAGCAGTCATCGCCGTACCCCTGCATTCCGGGAACCGGGCCTGGGCTCTGCGCGAACTGGTGATCCTGCACGAGCTCGCCCATCACCTGGCCGACGCCGGCGAGGAGCCGCATGGGTCGGCCTTCGCAGCACGGCTGATCGCCTTGACCAGCGAGATCGTCGGTGAGGAGGCCGGCTTCCTGCTCCGGACGACTATGTGGGACAACGGCGTACGGGTCACCTGACGGGCTACTCCGAGTGTGGGGATTCTGGCTGCATCGACTGCGGCAGCAGGCGCCGGCTCAATGGCGCGGCCGTCACGCCGTGGACGACGATCGAGACGATGATGCAGGCGGCGACGGTCCAGAACAGCGCCCGCGACTCATCGACGGTCAGGATGCCCAATCCGAGTGCCACGGCGACGTAGTACAGCGACCCGATGCCACGGACGCCGAACCAGCCGATGAACGTGCGCTCTCCACGGCCCAGCGAGGAGCCGACAAAGGCCACGGCGGTGGCCAACGGGCGGATCAGGAGGAGCAGCACCGGGACCAGCAGCCAGCCGGCCCAGCCCACCTCGCGCACTCCGGCCGTTGTCAACATGGAGCCGAGCAGCAGGATCACACCTAGCTCGCAGAACTTCTCGACGACATCGGCGCCTTCATGCACGCGACGGTTGATCTCGTGCCCGTGCTCGTAGCGGCGAAACCCGACCCCGGCGGCGAACGCGGCGAGGAAGCCGTACGCGCCGGCGACCTCGGTCACGCCGTAGACGAGCAGCACGGCAGCGACCGCGATCCAGCCGTCGAGCGCATCGTTCATCCAGCGGCGGTCGCGCAACCACACGACCCCGGCAGCGATCGCGTATCCGCTCGCGGCGCCGACCGCCAGCCCGACGACGATGGCGTAGGCGACGTCGGCGGCCAGCCATTTCCAGAGCCAGTCGGATCCACCCTCGGCCGCGACGAACGCGCCAAGGAACACGAAGGGAAACGCAAGCCCGTCGTTGAGCCCTGCTTCGGCGGTCACGGCGAATCTCGGCTCGTGTTCGTCCCCGTCGCCCGGCGGGCCGACGCCGACGTCACCGGCCAGCACCGGATCGGTTGGCGCAAGGGCAGCGCCGAGGATGATCGCCGCGCCGAGCGAAAGCCCCATGACCTGCGTGCCGAACAACGCGACGGCGGCGATGGTCAGCGGCATGACGATCCCGAGCAGTCGGGCAACCGAGCCCCAACCGCGCGGATGCAGAGCGCGCTCGAGCCGCACTCCGGTGCCGAACAGCGCCACGATGACCGCGAACTCGCTGAGATGCTCGATCAGAGAGGTGTCGCGCAGCGGCGCGATCCATTGCACGCCGAGCAGTTCGATGATCACCGCGGCGCCGAGCCCGAGTGCGAGGTAGATCAGGCTTGCCGAAAACGCCCGCTCACGCTGGTGTGACAGCGCGCCGATCGCCGCGAACAAGGCGACGCCGGCAAAGACGAGAGCAATGGCGTACGGATCAGCGAAGGAGAAGCCACGGTCGGCGCCCAGCACGGTCACCACGGCAGGGTACGTGCGCTTGGATGCGGCCGAAATCGCGGCCACCGGTGTAGTCGTTGTCAGCCGAGGCCGAGTACGTCTCGGAACAGCGCGTACCCGACGAAGGCGACGATGTCGAGGATCGTGTGGGCGATGATCAGTGGTGCGACCCGGCCGGTTCGGTGGAACCAATAGCCGAAGATCAGCCCCATCACGAAGTTCCCGATGCCCGGCCCGATCCCCTGGTAGAGGTGATACGACCCGCGAAGGGCGGCGCTACTGAGGATGATCGACGGGGTCCGCCAGCCGAGATCGCGCAGCCTGGTCATCAGGTAACCGACCATGACGACCTCTTCGAGCAGGGCGTTCTGTACGGCGGCCAGGACCAGCACCGGGATCGTCCACCAGTAGGCGTCCAGGGCGGTGGGTACGACGTTGACGGTGATCCCGAGGGTTCGGCCGATCAGGTACAGCCCGATGCCGGGCAGGCCGATCAGCGCAGCAAGCCCGACCCCGAAGCCGAGGTCGCGCCACGGTGCTTTGCCGTCAATGCCGATGATATTCAACGCATTACGGCCGGAGCCGGTCAGGAAGAAGAGGGCCAGGGCGACCGGTACGAGCGCGAAGCCGATACCAAGAAGTTGGTAGGTCAGGTCGAGGTAGGGACGCGGGCTCTGCGGTGAGATCAGGGTGGAGGTCTGCTCGCTGATCGGGCCGCGGGTGAACTTGTCGATCAGATTGACGACGGAGTAGACCGCCGACTGCCCCAGCGAAAGCCCGAGTACCAGCCAGATCTCGACCCCGATCCGGCGCCGCCTGACCGGCTGTCGTACTGGCGGCTTGGCCGGTGCGTCGATGGGTGCCCCACGCACGGATCCATGCCCCTCAGGTTGCGGCCCCATCTCTGTACCCATGGCGCCATGGTCCCTGGTAACCGACGACTGGCTGTCCTTGCGTTGTCGGCGAGCCCTAGACGTCAAAGAAGTTTGGTTGCTCTGGCTGCGTGAGTCGTTCCATACCCCGCGTCGAAGATGGCCGTAGCGTGCAAGGAAACAGCCGCCTCCCTCTTTCAAGGCAAGGGTGCAAACGTGAATAGCGCCGGCTGCTGTATACGCCGCCTTGAACAACGGTCCATTGCGCGAGCCAAACGGAGGATCAGGCCCCGGCTCCTGGGGATACCGGCTTGATCAGCCGGTTGACGACACCGTCACCGCCGACGTTCCTGATCATGTCGAGATCGCCGCAGACCACCAGGAGGTCCCGAGCCCGGGACAGGCCGACGTATAGCATCTCACGGGCCCGCTCGGAGTCCCGGAACCCGTTGATGGCCAAGACAACTGCCGGGCGTTCGAGGCCCTTGAAGCCGAGCACGTGTCCGTAGAACGGGTACTCCTCCGCCCAGAACGAGCGCCAGTACACGTCCTGGCCCTCGGCCTGTTGCTCGACCTGGAACGGATGGCGATGGTTGGTCGTCAGCAGCGCCAGCGCCTTGGCCGGCCAACCGTCGCCCAGTAAGGACTCGATCACGTCGTCGGCCTGGTCCACTGCCTCTTCCGGCGTACATGGGACGAACTGGACCGGTACGCCGTTGCCGCCGCGAGCTTTCATCAAGGCAGGCGCGAGGCTGCTGAACGTACCGGTGATCTGTTTGGTGTTGCGCAGGTTCTCGGTCAGGTCGACGGTGACCAGCGGCACGGTCGGTCGCCCTTGCCGGGCGAAGACTCGCTGGTTCTCGTCGGAGAACACGTACAGCTCACCGGTCTGTGGCTCGCGCAAAGCGGCGAGGACCGCCGGCCACCAGGTCTCGGCGAAGTCCTGCGCCTCGTCGATCACGATCGCATCGAAGCGTTCGAAGAACGGCTGCTCGGCAGCGAGGGAGACCATGAGTTGCGGAAGTTGGTCCTCCCAGTACGCGGAGTCGTCGTCCGAGCCGGGCAATACACCCCAACCGATGCCCAGCGAGTGGAACGTCCCGACGTAGGCCGGGCGCTGCCCGCGGGCGAAGGTGTTCACCCGCCGGCCGAGGTATTCGGCCAGGCCGCGCGAGTAACACATCAGGGCGACCCGCTTGCCCGACATGGCCAGTCGACGGGCCTTCTCGACGGCCAGCCATGTCTTGCCCGATCCGGCGCCACCGCGGATCTCTACGCGGGTGTTGCTGTTCACCATGTCCAGCACCCGCGCCTGGTCCTCGCTGAGCAGTTCGCAGGTGTCCTCCCGCTCGTGCAACCGGGTCAGCAGATCCCGTTGGGCAATGGCGGTGCCGGCGAGGCAGTCGACGATCAGGTTGACGTCATCATGGGTCGGGGCGGCCGGTTGTCCCTCCGCCTGACGCAGTGCCGACGCGATCCGATCCGCGGCGTGCGAGGTGTCGGTGCGGTCCATGACCAGCCAGCGCGGGGCATCAGGGGTGTGGAAATCGTCGTCCAGCACGGTGGCCGGCAGCGCGACCATATGGACCAGCCGGGGATTGCCCCGCGACCATCTGGGGTGCTGGTGCAGGTAGTCGCGCAGCGCGTACTTGCACTTCAGCGCCTGCTCGACGGGATTGATCGGCTTCCAACCGCGCGGATCGCTGCTCCACGGCTGGCGCCATTGGCCGTCGATCAGGTGGATCAGGCCGCCCTTGACCTCGATCACCGCGATCCCGTGACCCGGCCACAGCACGAGAAAGTCGGCCTCCCGGTCGCCGTCGCGGTCGGTGAACCGCTGGTTGGCAAACACGACCACGTCGGCGGGCAACTGCTCGCGCAGCTTCTCGGCGAACCGCTTCTCCGAAACGTTGACGTACGACGGTTGCGCCGGCACTAACCGTGGCGGCGTCGCTCTACCCCAACCGCGCGGATCCGCATCCGCCGCCCCGGTGCCCATCTCCCCCCTAGCCTCGCAAGTGCGCCGCGGCTACGTCCAGTCAAGATGGCCGATCAGGCTGCTTCGGCCGCGAACCCGTTTCGACTCAGGGCACCCCGGGCCCATCGGTGCGTAAGCCTGCCGCGATCATGGAGCTATGACCAACTCTTCGGCTCCTGGACGGTCACAGCTCCATGATCGCGACGGAATGAGCCGTACCGCCGCGATGCCGCGGTCGCACCGGGTGACCGGCGCGCTGATCGGCTCGGTGGTCGGGGACGCGCTGGGGGCGCCGTTCGAGTTCGGCCCAGCGGGTGCGTACGGGGGCCAGTTCCCGACCGAGGCCCGCGGCGTACGTACCGAGATGTGCGGCGGCGGAAGCCTCGGTTGGGCACCGGGGGAGTTCACCGACGACACCCAGATGGCGCTGCTGCTGGCCTCCTCGCTGGTCGACGTCGGCGGACTTGACGAGGCGGATGTCTTCGACCGGTTCCAGACCTGGGTCGCTGCCGGGCCGCCGGATGTCGGCAATCAGACCCGGTCGGTCCTCACCTCCGGTCGGCCGTGGGACGTTGCGGCGGCCGAGCACTTCGCGCGGACCGGGCATGCGGCTGGGAACGGCTCGCTGATGCGTACGACACCGGCGGCGGTGTGGTTCGCGACCGCCGGACAGGAGGCGACGATGGGTGCCGCGCGGCGGATCTCGGCGTTGACCCATGGTGATCCGGCGGCCGGTGAAGGCTGCGCGATCTTGCACGACTTGATCCGGGTCGCATTGCACGGCGGCGATCCACTCACCGCTCTGCCGGATGCGTTGGCGGTCGTGGCGCCGGAGCATCGGCCGAAGTGGGAGTCGGTACTCGCCCCGACCTGGCGGCCGTCGGATGCGACCGAGTCGAACGGCGCGGTATGGCCGACCCTCGGCTCGGCGGTGTGGGCATTGCGCGAGGCCGGGTCGTTCGCCGAGGGCATGCGGCGGGTCCTCGACCTCGGCGGGGACACCGACACGGTGGCAGCAGTGACCGGCGGACTGCTGGGCGCGGTGTACGGGATCGCCGGAATCCCGATGCGCTGGACCTCGGTGCTCAACGGCGTCGTGCCCGGGTACGCCGACCGTTCGTGGGACCTGGCCGGGTTGCAGCATTTGGCCGAGCGGCTGGGCGGCGATGCCGACGCGTGGACGTACGAACTCGATCCGGATCGGCGTGGGATCGAGCCGGCGGAGGTCTTCGACGGGATCTGGGCCAGCGACGTGTACGGCGCACGTGACAGCGACCGGGACTTCGCGGTGATCTCGATGTGCCGTACCGGCGGGCGGTTCGGGCACGAGATCCAGCGGTTCGCGTACCTGATCGACGACGACACCAACTCCGAACTCGCCGCCGTACTGACCGACATCCTCGCCGACATCGAGGCGCTGCGGGCGGACGGGAAACGCGTGCTCGTGCACTGCTACGCCGGGCAGTCGCGCACCGGCTTACTGCTCCGTGCCTGGCTGATGCGTGCGGAAGGCATGACCGCTGACCAGGTGACCGAGCGAGTGCGCGAGCTCTGGCCGCACCTCAACCTGTGGAACGACAGCTTCGGTACGGCGTTAACGGCTCTGGAAGCTTCCGGACAGTAGGCCTCGCTCAGGAGTGCAGAACGGCGAACGTGGCAATCGCGTGCACCAGCGCACGACCGTCCTGCTCGACGTCTGCCTCGCAGATGGTGAGGTGCTCGCCCTGCTTGCGTACCTCCGCGGTGACCACCAGATTCCCCGGTTTGCCTGGCCGTAGGTAGGTCACCGTGAGCTGACTCGTAGCCGAGCCGTCGTCCTCACCGAGGCGGCTACGCACCGCCCGGCCCATGGCCGTGTCCACCAGGGTGGCCAGCACTCCGCCGTGCACCCCGCCCGTTGAGTTGAGGTGTTCCTCGGTCGCGTCCAGTTCCAGCCGGGCGCGGCCGTCCTCGACCGTCAGGTTCCGAACGCCCAAGAAGTCGACGAACCCTTTACCGCTTTTGTCTGCCATTCCGACCGCTCAGCCCGCCTCGAGTAGGGGTTGTCCAGATCGCGATCACCGACCGTCGCACATACGACCACGACCGCCCGACCGGACGCAATCCGGAGGGTGCTCGAGAAGAGGGTTTGGGGCGAAGCTTGTACGGGCATTCGGTAGGTGACACATTCTTCGGCGCACAGTCGCGCCGGTGAGATCAGGAGGATCTATGTCTGAGCACCAGGACACCGTTCCGGGAGCAGTCGTCCGGATCACCGAACTTGTGGGCAGTTCGCCGGACTCGTTCAGCGACGCGGTGCGCAACGCCGTGAAGGCGGCCTCGCAGACCGTACGCGGCATCCGTGGCGTCGAGGTGATCGGCAGCAACGCCGACGTCGACGAGAATGGCAACCTCTCGCTCTACAAGGTGCATTGCAAGATCGCCTTTGTTGTAGAGCGGTAGCGCCCCCGCTCGGCTGAGAACCACTAGGTCGCTGAGGCTGGCTTCTCGACGTCGTAGGCGTCCTCGGCTAAGCCGGCCATGAGTCGATCGGCGAAGTCCTGCTTGAGCGTCTCGAAGTGCGCGTCCTGCGCGGCCGTGCGATTCTCGTTGAGCAGCAGGTCGATGAAGTCATCCCTGACCAGGCCGTCGCGGATGAGCAGGGTCACCGTGTTGCCCCGGTAGGCGACGTGGAAGACGAACTGTTCGCGGTTGCGGCCGAGGTCGGGTCGCAACAGTTCGGCATCGACGACGAACCGGTCCTCGGAGACCGCCCTGGTGACCAGCTCGAACGCATCTCGGAAACCGGGACCTCCGAACGGGGTCCGCAGGCTGATCTCACGCCGTTGCGGCGGAGCGTCGGGCGACAGCAGGGGCAGCGCCCGCTGGAAGACCTTGAACGCCTGTGCCACGCCACCCGGCGACCCGCCGCCGTGGTACTTCAGCAGATCCTCGAAGCTGAAGGTGAGCCGACGGCCGTGGTCGAGCACCGTGAGGTACGAGTCAGTCATCCGGCGAGCCCTCCTCGCGCCTGGTGACCAGGAGTGCGGCCAGTCGCTTGACCAAGTCGTACGGAATGGGCTTGTCCAGCGGGAGTTTCACAGTGTCCTTTGTCGACCGGTACGGCGCGAGGTCGCGCTCGGTGGCCGCATCGGCTCGGGGAATCGGGTAGAGGCCGATGTGGTGCTTCCAGGCCGCGAAATACACCAGCGGTCTGCCGTCGAGGGTGATCGTCGGCATCGCATAGCTGATCGTCTCGCCGGGTTCCGGTACGGCGCTGCGGATCGTCCGTCGAACCTTTTCGAGGATCTCCTGGACGTCGTCGGGGTAGGAGGCGATGTAGTCGTCGATGGTCGCGAACTTGGCTGCCATGGACTGCCTTTCGGTACGGCTCGGTCTCGTACGGCTCGGTTCGTATGGCTGGGTTCGTACGGCTCGGTACGGTCGTTGTTGCGCGCCTGAGGGTACGTCGGAATTCTCCGGACGTTATGCGCATAACGTCCCGGAAGGGGCCGGAAATCAGGACGTTATGCGCATAACGTGCAGCTGTGCTCGCGGCCCGGGAGCTGCAGACGGGGCAGTCAACGTGGCAGGACGGACGTCACGCCCAGGTGAGCAGAGCGGCTCGGGCGAATGCGGCGCCCCTGTCCCGAGGCCGGACGCGGATTGCACAGGCTGCCCACCAAGGTCGCGGTCGCGATCATCGAGTTCATTACGGGCCCCGTCGCGGAGAATCTGGTGCGGGTGAGCAAGCCCCTCACCAACGAACTGCGGACCTATCGCAGCGCCCACCGGGGCGACTACCGCGTGCTGATCCGGATCGACGAATCCACCCAAGTCGTCCTGGTCGTCCGCATCGACCATCGCGCCAACGTTTACCGAAGCCGGTAGTCGGGGTGAGAGAAGCTGCCACCCGGCACAGTGCCGGATGCCCGGCGTGGTCGCGGCTACCGTGGTGCGGGTGGACGAGGCGGGCACGTACCGGTACGTAGATCGGGCGGGGGTCCGGCTTGCCTACCGGGAGCTCGGCGACCCGGACGGCGAGCCGATCCTGTTAGTACACGGGTTGTTCGCCGCGGGCTGGAGCTGGGACGGGTTCGCGCCACGGTTGGCCGCGACCGGCCGGCGGGTCATCGTGGCCGAGTTGCGTGGTCATGGGCACAGCGAGCGGATCGGTCCGTACACCTTCGGGGTCTTTGCCGGCGACCTGATCTTCCTGCTGGACCAGCTCGAGGTGGGCTCGGTTGATCTCGTCGGGCACTCGCTCGGCGGGCACGCGGCTTCGATCGTGGCGCAGCAGCAGCCGGCTCGGGTACGCCGACTCGTGATCGAGGACGCCCCGCCTCCGCCGTACCCGGGCGATCGGTATCGGGGCCCGGGCCTGCGCTCGCTGCCGCCGCGATCGCGGGTGCTGCTGGTCGCGTTCCTGGTGGCTCGTTACCGGTGGATCCGCCGTCACCTCGACCTGGACATGGCCAAGACGGTGCTGCGCGAGTTCCGTCGGCCGGATGTCGAGTGGTGGTCGCAGCTGAGCTCGATCACGGCACCGACGTTGCTGATCCACGGCGGCCCGGACAGTCATGTGCCCGGTTACCGGCTGGAGGAGATGGCCCGGCTGATCCCGGACTGCCGCCTGGTCACGCTTCCGGTCGGTCATCGGGTGCACCTGTCCGCACCAGATCCATTCGCCGAACTTGTCCTCATCTTCCTGGCGAGCGAGCCGGTGCTGGGCACAGCCCACTAGGCAGCGGTCCCGGCGCAAAGATTCGGGCCGCGGTCCCCGGCCGCCGGTCAGAACGATGTGATGAGCAGGTTCTCATAAACCGCTCATGTCTCTCTCGACTACTCCGACTTGACTATGGGCATGAGCAGGGCAGGCAACTCGGGCAAAACCACCCGACGCGCCGCTGGTCACGTGCCTGTCCGTGTCGACATCCGTCAGTGGGGCCCGCGTTAGGACCTCGGATGAGTGTGGTCCTGTGTGAGCCTGGCCTGATGCCGCTTATCCGGGCACCTCAGTACGTGAACGTTCGATCGGCCTCGAAAGCAAGCTGAACCAGCCGCTTGGGCATCGCGAACTCCGCCGACTTGCCCTCGAGGTCGGCGTCGGTTACGCCACGGGCCTTGCTGGACATGCCCGAGACGTAGAAGCGGCCGCCTCCCCCTGAAACCGCGTTCAAGTGCTCCCGTAGCGAGCCGGTACCCAGGCCGCTGAGCGAGTGAAGGACTGCCTCGCGCAGCAGTTGCACCGCGTCACCGGCCAGGAAGACGCTGACCTCATGCCCTTCATCAACTGCGGCACTGGCGACAAGCAGACCGAGTGCCGCTCGGGTGGGCGCTTCCGGGCCGGAGGTGATGTGGACGAGCAACTTGCCGATGGACGCTGACCTTTCTGCTCCGGTACGGCAATAGTGCCGATGGGACAGAGCGGGAACAAGGCACTGACGGGCAGACAGAGTTTCTGTGCCGGGATCGCGCGGACGGCTTGCCCTCTGACTGTCGCAAGCGGACAGTGCAGATAACCCCATCCGTACAGGGCGCAGACGTCCGTAGCAGGATCCCGAAGACACCCCGGTTCTCGCCGGGGACGGTTATCGCAGAGGTGAGCAGGTGACCACAACCGCACGGCCGCTGAGTGAACCCGCCCGCATCGCCGACCCGGACGAGGGGATCTCGCCCGCGGAGCTGGCGATGGCTGGGCGCAACCACTCGTTGCTGCTGGAGGCGCTGCGCTACGACGTGACGCCTGCTGGATTGCATTACGTGCTGGTCCACTACGACGTTCCGGACGTCGACGGGTCCGGATGGACGCTCGCGGTCGGCGGGCAGGTGACCAACGATCTGGTGCTCGACCTCGAGCGGCTGCGGTCCTACCCGACGGTGAGCGCGCCGGTCACCCTCGAGTGCGCCGGAAACGGCCGGGCTCACTTGCGTCCCCGGCCGGTGAGCCAGCCGTGGCTGGAGGGTGCGGTGGGTACGGCGGTCTGGACCGGCGCGAGGTTGTCCGACGTACTCGCCGATGCTGGTCCTACGGACAAGGCCGTGGATGTGGTGCTGACCGGCGCGGATCATGGAATCGAGCGTGGGGTCGAGCAGGACTACGCTCGTGCGCTGCCGCTCGCCCAAGCACGCCGGTCCGACGTGCTGCTGGCCTACGAGATGAACGGTGCACCGTTGCCTCCGCAGCACGGCTTCCCGGTACGGGTGATCGTCCCGGGTTGGTACGGGATGACCTCGGTGAAGTGGCTGACTTCGATCACGGTGACCGACAAGCCCGACGAGGGGTTCCAGAACGCGGTTGCCTACCGGTTCAAGGCGGACCTGGACGACGTTGGGGAGCCGGTGACCAGCATCGCGCCACGTGCCCTGATGGTGCCGCCGGGCTTCCCGGACTTCGGATCTCGTCGACGCATCGTCGAGGCCGGACAGGTCGCCCTCTCCGGACGGGCCTGGTCCGGCAACGGCCCCATCACGAGCGTGGACATCTCCACCAACGGCGGCAGAACCTGGCAGGACACCGTCCTCGAGCCGTCTTTGGGGACGCACGCCTGGGCCCGCTGGTCCACCACCTGGCAGGCCGCGCCCGGTAACCACGAGTTGTGCGTACGGGCGACCGACGCAACCGGCGCCAGCCAGCCGCTCGAACCGCCTTGGAACGCGCAGGGCATGGCCAACAACGCCGTGCAGCGGGTGCCCGTGCACGCGCGGTAGGAGATGTCCAATTTTGCGCCGTCAGGCGAGCAGTATGAACTCAGCGCTGGCGACTACCGCGCCACCATCGTCGAGGTCGGCGGTGGGGTCCGCGCCTGTGACCGCGGCGACCGTCCCGTCTTGCATCCCTACCCCGTCGAGGCCATGGCTGATGGCGCACACGGTGCGCCGCTCATCCCGTGGCCGAACCGGCTGGCCGACGGGCAATACCGGTTCGACGGTACGGACTATCAGGTCGCGCTGACCGAACCCGAGAAGCACAGCGCGATCCACGGTTTCCTGCAGTGGCGGTCCTGGCAGGTGCGGGAGCAGACCACGGGCCGCATCGTGATGGCCACCAGGCTGTACCCGTTGCAGGGCTACCCGTTCGCTCTGGACGTCAGCATCGAATACATCCTCAGCACAACCGGACTCACGGCGCGAACGACTGCTACCAACATCGGTGACGCCGCCTGCCCGTACGGCTGCGGTCAGCACCCGTACCTCTCCCCAGGTACGGGACTGATCGACGACTGCGAGATCGAACTCGACGCCGGTACGCGCATCCTGACCAGTGCCGATCGGCAGCTGCCCACTGGAACCGAGTCGGTGGTCGGTACGCCGTACGACTTCCGCCGTCCGCGTCGGTTGGGCGACCTCGAGATCGATCACGCGTTCACCGATCTGGGCCGCGACGAAGACGGCCGAGCGTGGCTGCGGCTGCACGGCTCCGACGGCCTGATCGCGCAACTCTGGGTTGACAACACCTACCGGCTGATCGAGGTCTTCACCTCGGACACCCTGAGTCCGGACCGCCGCCGCCGTGGCTTGGGCGCGGAACCCATGACCTGTCCGCCCAACGCCTTCCAGACCGGCGAGCAGGTCACCCGCCTGGAGCCGGGAGCGAGGATCACCACCGCGTGGGGCGTCGAACTCGTGGGCCGAGACCAGGCGACCGGCCGCCCTGAAGCGACCGGTGCCTGACGCGTGCGTCCTCCCCTCTAGAGGGCCGGACGTGCGCGGTGCTCAGCTAGCAGCCTCGAACACTGTGAACTCGTGCCAGCGGATGATGAAACGCTCGGCGTTGGCGGCCTCCGGAGCGTCGTAGGCCTGTAGCCCGGCAGCCCCGTTCTCGAGTGGCTCGGCATCGCCTGCAGGGTCACCTCGCCGTTGACCGTCAGCGACAGCTGAGCCTGGCCTCCGTCGTCAACGCAGGCGGCGGCTCTTGGGAGGTCGGATAGTCGCCGATGATTTCAGTGCCGTACGCGGTGGCTAGCTGGAGAAGCCGCTCGGGCTCAGCCAGCAATGCTTCCTCTCCCTCCTGCACCACAGCCTCGAAAAAGCGCTCGAGGCCGGGAGCCGAGATGAGGGTCAACATGCGTACCGGTTCCTCCGTCAGCCGCCGAAGGGCGTGCGGCGTTCCCCGCGGGACCAGGAGAAACGTCCCAGGCCGTGCCTCGATCTCGGCTCCGTCCGTCCAGACCGCTGCATGACCGGACAAGACGTAAAACGCCTCTTCAGCGTCCGTGTGGGTGTGGAGCGGTGTGGGCGTACCCCAGAACTCCTCTTTGACCAGGCCGTAGGCGCCTCCAGTCATGCGCACCGGCCGACTTGGTCAGTGCCCGAGCAACTTCCAGAACATGGCCGCCGCGCGCGAGGGTCGGCCGGTCCGGGCCTCGGTGCGATCGGCCAAGGCGAACAGCGCCGTGCCGGCGTTGATCCCGATCCAGCGCAACGGCTCGGGTTCCCACTTCGGTGACTGGCGCGCCAGCCACGGCAGCGTCACCAGGTCCGATTTCTGACTCGT
>Ga0136614_10001200_pt1 | contig 14970 bp, 12 predicted proteins | sample AntDrymUQ2792106_2_FD_106643 | JGI IMG/M metagenome (GOLD analysis project Ga0136614, IMG submission 106643) | Polar desert sand microbial communities from Dry Valleys, Antarctica - metaG UQ279 (21.06) | ecosystem: Environmental > Terrestrial > Soil > Desert | place: Antarctica: Dry Valley... | reverse complement strand
GGCGCCCGGAAAGAACAGCGCGCCGCGCTCGGCAACTGCGATCACCGCGATCGCGTTCGGCATGCCGAGGGCGGTCAGTCGTGTGCCCTCGAGCGGGTCGACGGCCACATCGACCTCGGGGCCCGTGCCGTCACCGACCTCCTCGCCGTTGTAGAGCATCGGCGCCTCGTCCTTCTCCCCCTCACCTATTACGACTATTCCGCGCATCGAGACGGTGTCGAGCATGAGCCGCATCGCATCGACGGCCGCCTGATCGGCGGCGATCTTGTCGCCGCGGCCGATCCAGCGCGCCGCGAAGGTCGCGGCCGACTCGGTCACGCGCACGAGCTCGAGCGCGAGATTCCGGTCGGGGATAGACCGATCGACGTCGCTCACGTCGTCCGATCCTACATCTGCTCCGGCGCCTCCACCCCGATCAGATCGAGGCAGCGCGCGACCAGTTGCTGAGTCGCGAGGCAGAGCGCGAGCCGGAACTTCTGGTTCTCGGAGTCGAGGACGCGGTGCTGGTGGTAGAAGCGGTGGAAGTCGTCGGCAACGCGGATCGCGTAGGTCGGGATCGCGTGCGGAATACGCCGTTCGGAGGCTTCGGCGGCGAGCACCGGGAACTCGAGCAATCGCTTCACGAGGTCGCGCTCTTCGCGTGCGAGCGCGCAACCCGGCGCGTCGAGATCGACGGCGATGCCCTCCTCCGCTGCCTTCCGCAGGATCCCGGCGATGCGAGCGTGCGCGTACTGGACGTAGTAGACCGGGTTCTTCTGCGTGCGCTGCTTCGCGAGATCGACGTCGAGCTCGATCGTCTGGTCATGGCTGCGAGAGACGAGGTACCAGCGCGCCGCGTCGACGCCGATCGTGTCCAGCAGGTCATCGAGGAAAGCCACGTCGCCCCGACGCTTGGACATCTTCCTCGCCTCGCCGGCCTCGACGAGATGCACAAGTTGGTAGATCAGCACCTCGAGCGAGTCGCGTGAGTGGCCGAGCATTTCGGCAAGGGCCTGCAGGCGGCCGACGTAGCCGTGGTGATCTGCGCCGAGCACGTACACGAGCCGGTCGAAGCCCTTCGCGTACTTGCGGCGGATGTAGGCCGCGTCAGCGGCGAAGTAGCCGGGAGTCCCGTCCGAGCGGATGAGCACGCGATCCTTGTCGTCGCCGTGCGCGCTCGTCCGCGCCCACACCGCATCGTCGTGCTCGTAGGTGTCGAGGAGCGCTATCGCCTCGGGAATCTCGCTCTCCACGTCGCTTTGCAGCACCCAGGTGTCGAAGTGAATGCGAAAGCGCTCGAGCGTCTCTTCGATCCGCGACAGCATCGGCGGGACGGGATCGCCGGGCAGGCTCGCCAGCTCGGCGATGTACTCGCCGCGGTAGCCGTCGTCCGGGGGCTCCTCGCCGCGCCGAAGTGCTTCGACAGAGGCGTAGAAGCGCTCCATCTGCGTCCCCGCGTCGTTGTAGTAGTACTCGCGCTCGACGTCGTGACCGGCAAATGACAGCAGCCGTGCGATGGAGTCGCCGTAGGCCGCGTTACGTGCGGTTGCCACCGTCAGCGGGCCGGTCGGGTTGGCGGAGACCATCTCGACCTGAACCCGCTCCGGATCGGCGGCTGTGCCCGCGCCGAAGGATTCGCCAACCCCGAGGATCTCCCCCAATGCCGCGACAAGCCAGGTGTCGGACATGTGCAGGTTGAGGAACCCGGGGCCCGCCGGCTCGGCCGCTTCGACGAGCTCGCGTCGAAGCGCCTCGGCCGCGAGGTCAGCGGCAATGTCGCGTGGAGGCCGTCCCTGCGTGGGCGCGAGCTTCAGCGCGACATTCGTCGCGTAGTCGCCGTGGTCGGCGTCACCTGGACGCTCGAGCACGACCGGCGCGCCGGCGATCTCGGTCAGCGCAGCGGCGAGGCGCGAGACGGGGTCGGTGACGGCCACGCCGCAATCGTAGGCGGCCGCTAGGCGAAGAGAGGCGGTCATGTGAGTTGACGGCCGCGGCCGCGAAGCGGACGCCTTCAGGGATTGTCGCGCGACCGGAATTCGCGCTAGCTGGCGGATTCCGGTCTTGCGCCAGGTACTACGCGAGCTCGGCGGTCTTGACGGACGGCGCCGAGCGGATCGGGACGACCACGCCGTCTCGGTGCAGCGCGTGCTGTACTTCCTCGCGCGCCTTGTAGATCCGCCACTTGACGGTCGCAAGGGTGACCTCGAGCGACTCGGCGATCTCCGTGTACGAGAGACCTACGACGTCGCGCAGCAGAAGCGCCATCTTCAGGTCGGGATTCAGCCGCTCCACCGACCGCCAAAGGGCGTCGATCGTCTCGGCGCGCTCGGCAGGAGCATCAACAACCTCGAGTGGAGGAATGTCCTCGAGCTGGACGACTGCTCGCGGGCGGCGCTCCAGCGCGCGGAGCTCGTCGAGCACCCGGTTCTTCGTCACCTGGAAGAGCCAGGTCGTGAACCGCGAGCGCAGCGAGAAGCCGGAGATACCCTGGAAAACGCGCAGGAAGACCTCTTGCGTGAGATCCTCGGCGAGGTTGCGGTCACCGGTCAGACGGACGATGTAATTGAAGACCGGCTGCTCGTATGTCCGCACGATGATCGCGAAGGCGCGCTCGTCACCACGCTGCGCCTTGCGCAGAACTCCGAGGTCTGGTTGTGGGAGTGACATGAATCGCGGCGAGTATAGAACGTTGTATGTAAGGGCTTTGTGCGAGAGCCTTTACAGGCCGGTTGCGAGCGACGTTCCCGATATGCCGTCCGGGACGGAAAGCCCGAGCAACGCGAAAATCGTAGGTGCGAGATCGGAGAGCTCGCCGTCCGCAGACAACGAAAACGCATTGTCGGTGAGGATCAGCGGCACGGGATTCGTGGTGTGGGCCGTATGCGGGCTCACCCCATCTGGTTCGAGCATTACCTCAGCATTTCCGTGATCGGCCGTTATCAAACACACGCCGCCCGCTTCCTCCACGCATGAGACCACCCTTCCCAGGCAGCGATCGGTCTCCTCAACGGCTCGGATGACCGCCGGAATCGAACCCGTGTGCCCGACCATGTCCGGATTGGCGAAGTTCACCACGGCGAATCGATAGCCGTCTCCGATCTCGGCGCAGAACCGCGTTGCAACCTCGTCAGCGGACATCTCGGGCGCGAAGTCGTAGCTCGGGACGTTGCGCGGGGAAGGGACGAGGATCCGTATCTCACCCTCCCACTCCCGCTCTTCCCCGCCGTTGAAGAAGTACGTCACGTGCGCGTACTTCTCCGTTTCGGCTGCGTGGAGCTGGCGTGCGCCGCTCCGCGCGAGCACCTCCGCGAGCGTGTCTTCGACGACCTGCTCCCCGAACGCAGCCGGGCACGGGAAGTCGGCGCGGTAGCGCGTCATCGTTGTCAGGTCGGCACCGGCTTCGAGCAGCCGCTGCGAGAGTTGACGCGCACGGTCGGGCCGGAAGTTGAAGAAGATCGCCGAGTCGTTCGCGGGGTCGAGTCGCGGCCGGCCGGACAACACCACGGGCTCGACGAACTCGTCCGTCAGGCCGCGCGCTTGGCTCGCCTCGATTGCCGCGAGCGGATCGCCGGCGAGCTCCCCCTCACCGGCGCAGATCGCGAGGAAGGCACGGTCAGTTCTCTCCCAACGGCTGTCGCGATCCATCGCGTAGTAGCGGCCACAGACCGTCGCGATGCGGTCACGGGGTAGCTCGGCGAGATCGCGCGCGGCTGCGTGCGGAGAAACGTCGCGCCCGTCGGTGAAGGCATGAATCCAGGTGCTCCGGCCCATTTCCTCGCTCGCAGCCAGCTCGAGCAGGGCACGGAGATGGTCGATGTGCGAGTGGACACCCCCGTAGGACACGAGGCCGAGCAGGTGGACCTGGCCCCCGCGCTCGCGCGCTCTGCGAAAAGCGCCTTGCAGCGCCTCGTTCGTGAAGAAGGAGCGATCCTGAATCGCGACGTTCACGCGCATCAGGTCCTGGAAGAGAATGCGCCCCGAGCCGATGGTGAGGTGCCCCACCTCCGAGTTGCCCATCTGCCCCGGAGGCAGTCCCACAGCTTTCCCGGACGCCTGCAAGGTGGTGTGCGGATAGCGGTCCCAGAGGGCATCGAAGACCGGGGTATCGGCCAGCTCGACGGCGTTCCCGCGCCCAGGCCGAGCGAGGCCCCACCCGTCCAGGATGACGAGCGCGACGAGGTCGCTCACTCGCCTGCGATTTCGGCGGCCGCGAGGCAGATCGCCTCGAACGACTGCGCGTCGAGCGACGCGCCCCCGACGAGCGCGCCGTCCACGTCCGGCTGGGAGAGGAGCGTTCGAGCGTTTTCCGCGTTCACCGAGCCTCCGTAGAGCACGCGTGTCGGATGCAGCGACTTGATGAACGCATGTGCCTCCTGCGCGATCTCGGACGACGCGGTTCGCCCGGTCCCGATTGCCCACACCGGCTCGTAGGCGATCACGAGCCGTTCGTGCTCGGGTATCGCCCCGATCTGGAGCTCGAGCACGGCTTCGGTTTCCTCGGCCTCGCGGTCGGCCTCGGTCTCTCCGACGCACGCGATGACCGCGAGACCCGCCTCGAGCGCCGCCTCCGCTCGTTGGCCCACCGTGTCGTCGGTCTCGCCGAAGCGCTGGCGGCGTTCCGAGTGGCCGACGATCGCCCCCTTCACCCCGAGTTCGAGCAGCATCGGGGCCGACACCTCCCCCGTGAACGCGCCTTCGAGCTCCCAATGCACGTTCTGGGCGTAAACGCTGACGTTGCTTCCCTCTCCGAGGCCTTGGATGGTCGCCTGGAGCGATACGAACGGAGGACAGACGACGACGTCAACCCCGGACGAGCGATCATCGAGACGTGTGATCTGCGCAGCGAACTCGCGCGCCTGATGTGCACCCTTGAACATCTTCCAGTTGCCTGCGATCATCATCGTGGCGATCTTAGGTGACGCGGCTGTTAGCCTCGTGCGCGATGAGTATCGAGCCCTGGGAGCAGCGCTTTCGCGCGCCTGTTTCCTTCTTCCCGGAGTGGTCTCCGCGGGCTCCGGATCGCGTCGTGTTCGCCTCGAACCAATCCGGCGTCTGGCAGGTTCACGCCTGGGACGCCGCCTCCGGGAAGCGCCGCCAGGTCACCGATCACCCGGTCGGCGTGATCGACGGGACGCCGGCCCTCGACGGGGAAGGAGTGATCTGGTTTCAGGACGAGAGTGGCGACGAGTCCGGTCGCTGGCTCGTGCAGGCGTTCGGCGGAGGCGAGACCCGCGCATTGCTGGAAGGCATTCCGCACGGGTGGAGCGAGGGGTTGGCGCAGGCGTCGGGCATCATCGCCGCCGGTCTCAGCGACCGCGACGGGTTCGCGGTGTACGTCTCGCTCGAGGGAGCCGACGCCCACGAGGTCTACCGCTCGACTGAGTCCGTTCGCCTTAGCAGCGTCGACGAGGGCGGGTTCCTGCGCGGTGCTCTGTCTGCCGACGGCTCGCTCCTCTGCCTCGAGCACGCCGAGCACGGAGACCTGATCCATCCGGCATTGCGAGTCATCGACCCGCGTACCGGCGGGACCGTCGGCGAGCAGCTCGACGAGGGAATGTCGCTGGTGGCGAAGTGCTGGTCGCCGGTTGCCGGCGACCAACGGCTGGCATTCGACCACGAGCGGGACGGCGAGGGGCGACCCGGGCTCTGGGATCTCTCGAGCGGCGAGCGACACGATCTCCGGGTTGAGTTGGAAGGTTCGGTCTTCGTCCACGACTGGTGGCCGGACGCCTCAGCCTTGCTGCTGGTCAACCGCTTCGAGGGTCGTGACCGGCTCTTCCGATACGAGGTAGAGACCGGCGAGCTAGAGCCGCTTCCGACCGAGCCTGGCGTGATCCTGAAAGCGCGCGTTCGCCCCGACGAACGGGTGTGGCTCACACACGAGCAGGGACACCGGCAGCGGTTGCTCCTCGACGACACCGGCGTGGAAGTCGTCGCATTGGACGGGGAGCGGGCGCCGGCCGGCCGTCCGTACCAGTCTTGGAACTTCGAGAACCCGCACGGACAGCGCGTCAACGGCTTCTACGTCACGCCGGACGACTCGGCCGCCCAGCCGTTCCCGGTGATCATGTTCGTCCACGGCGGTCCCACCTCGCTCGACCTCGACCGCTGGCAGCCGGAGGTGCAGGCCTACGTCGACGCCGGGTTCGCGGTGGGGTTGGTGAACTACCGCGGGTCGATCGGCTATGGGCGCGAGTGGCGTGACACCCTGATCGGCAATATCGGCGGGCCGGAGCTCGAAGACGTGAACGCGGGCCTCCGGGACCTGGTCGACCGAGGCATCGCCGATCCCACCCGCGCGGTGATCGCCGGGTGGTCGTGGGGCGGCTACGTCACGCTGCTCGAGCTCGGCAAGCATCCGGATCTTTGGGCCTGCGGGATGGCCGGAGTTCCGGTCGCAGACTACGAGGACGGGTACGAGGAGCTCTCTCCACTTCTACAGGCGTACGACCGCGCGCTTCTGGGCGGAGCCGAGCCGAAGGACGTCCCCGAGCTCATGCGCGAACGCAACCCGATCAACTTCGCGGACGACGTCCGCGCGCCGGTGCTCTTCGTCATCGGGAGGAACGACAGCCGCTGTCCCTACCGGCAGGCCATGCGCTACGTGGAGAAGCTGGAGGCGCGAGGCCATCCGCACGAGGTCTACGTCTTCGAGACCGGCCACGGCTCCTTCGACGTCGACGAACGGGCGCGGCAGGTGTCCATGATCCGCGACTTCTTCGCCCGCCATGTGGCGGGTGTCGCGCTCATTCGCTAGGGATCGCGGCCACGCCGGGGAGCTCCTTGCCCTCGAGGAGCTCGAGCGAGGCGCCGCCGCCGGTCGAGACCCAGGAGACATCGTCGGCGAGGCCGAGCTCCTGCAATGCGCGCACCGAGTCTCCTCCGCCGACGACCGTGTAACCCTCCACACCGGCCACTGCGTGAGCCACGGCTTTCGTGCCCTCGGCGAACTGCGGCCACTCGAAGACTCCCATCGGCCCATTCCAGAAGACCGTTCGCGCGCCGCCGATCTCCTTCGCGAACCGCTCGCGCGTCTCAGGGCCGATGTCGAGGCCGAGCCAACCTTCGGGGAGCGCGTCGAACGCCGTCACCCTCGTCGCCGCGTCCTCCTCGAACGCCGACGCCGCCACGACATCGTCCGGGAGGACTGCCTCGTAGGGCAACGGGTTCTCGTCGCGGAGCTCCTCGGCCATCTTCCCGCCGATCAGCACGGCATCCGCGCGCTGTCCGAGGTTGACGAGCACGCCGAGCTTGTCGTCGACTTTCGCCCCGCCTGCCACGAGGACGAAAGGTCTTTCGACGTCGGCCAGCAAGCGGCCGAGCATCTCCAGCTCCTGCTCGAGAAGGAGCCCGGCGAAGGCGGGCAGCAGCTCCGCAACGCCTACCGTCGAGGCGTGCGCGCGGTGCGCCGAGCCAAAGGCGTCCAGCACGAACACGTCCCGGCCCTCGGCGAGTCGTTTTGCTGTCTCAGGGTCGTTCTTCGTCTCCCCTTGATCGAAGCGGGTGTTCTCGAGCACGCGCACACGATCGTCCGAGAGGAGCTCGCGCAGACGCGCGGCGACCGGAGCGATCTCGAACTCGGGATCGGGCCCCTCTGGCCGGCCCAGGTGCGAGCAGACGACTACCTCCGCCGCGTCGCTGTCGAGCAGATGGCGCAGCGTCAGGAGGGACGCCTGGATCCGTGTGTCGTCGGCGACACGGCCGTCCTCGAGCGGGACGTTGAGGTCGGAGCGGACGAGAACGCTCTTGCCCGCGACGTCCGCGGTGCGGACGGAACGCGGCGCGCCTCTCAAGGAAGCAGCTTCCCGATCAGGTCGACGAGCCGACAGCTGTAGCCCCACTCGTTGTCGTACCAGCCGAACACCTTGACTGTGCTCCCTTGCACCATCGTCAGCTCGCTGTCGAAAACGCACGAGTAGGGATTGCCGTTGACGTCGGTCGAGACGATCGGGTCGTCCGCGTAGTAGAGGAAGCCCTCGAGCGGACCGCTTTCCGCCGCTTCCCGAAAGGCGCCGTTGACCTCGTCCACGCTTGTCTCGCGTCCGAGAGTCACGACGAAGTCAGTCAGCGAACCGGTCGCGACTGGAGCGCGCACCGAGATCCCGTCCACCTTCCCCTGCAGCTCTGGGAGAACGAGCCCGATCGCCTTCGCGGCGCCGGTCGAGGTCGGGATCAGGTTGATCGCCGCCGCGCGCGCGCGCCGCAAATCCTTGTGCGGGAAGTCGAGGATCACCTGATCGTTCGTGTACGCGTGGATCGTGGTCATGAAGCCGCTCTGGATCTCGCCGAGCTCGTGCAGCACCTTCGCCAGCGGTGCGACGCAGTTGGTCGTGCACGACGCGTTCGAGACGATGTGGTGGGACTCGGAGTCGTAGACGTCGTCGTTGACGCCGAGCACGACTGTGAGATCCGGGTCGGTCGCGGGAGCGGAGATGACAACCTTCTTGGCGCCGGCATTTAGGTGCTTCTGCGCGCCTTCGCGGTCGGTGAAGAATCCGGTCGACTCGAGTACGACGTCGACCTCGAGATCGGACCACGGTAGGACTCCGGGGTCGCGTTCGGAGAGAATCTGGATCTCCTCGCCGGCCGCGCGCAGCACTCCGTCCGCGAGCTCGACGTCGCCGGGGAACGGCCCGAGGTTCGAGTCGTAGCGGAGCAGGTGCGCCATCGTCTTCGCATCGCCGAGATCGTTCAGCGCGACGATCTCGAGGTTCGAGTCGCGCTCGCTCTGTGCCCGGAAGAAGTTCCGCCCGATACGGCCGAACCCGTTGATTCCGACGCGAATGCCCATGCGCTCTCCTCCGTGTCGTTTGTGGCCGACTGCTGCTCGAGTCTAACGAGGCATGCTCGCGCCAACGCCGCTCGCCAGCTCCTCTAGCCGGTGCAGCCGCCGGTGGACTGCTGCTCTGGTGACCGGTGGGTCGGTGCGGGCGGCGAGCTCGCGCAGCGACTCCGTCGGATGGTGTAGACGGAGTTCGGCGACCTCGCGCAGGGGTGCCTCGAGCCGTTCGATCCTGCCCGCGGCTTTGAGCCTCCGAACGGCCTCGAGCTGGAGCTGCGCCGCCTTGCTCGTGCGAACGAGATTCGCGTGATCAGCGTTTGCTCGGCGGTTCGCATGGCCACTCGTCGCCGTCACGACGGCCCGTTCCTCGAGGGCGAGGACTGCTTCTGCGGCACCCGCGAGCGCCAGCACGGACTCGATCGAGTCCCAGCTCTTCGCGTACGCGGCGGCGTAGGTCGGGCGCTCGACGATGCTCAGCTGCGTGTCCGATGCCCCCGCGAGCTCGCTGAGCAACGTCGCGGATTCGATGGCCGCAGTGCGCAGCTCCAGGTGCGGTGAGCGGTGAGCCGACAGCGATCCGCCGCCCAGGAACGCGCCACGGAGGTACGCCGAACGACAGCAGGCGCGCGCGATGACCCGACGCGGTGGGCGTTCGAGCGGCCGCCCGCCCCGGTCGAGGACACCCGCGGCCGCAAAGATGCGGAGCGCCTCGTCGGAGCCTTCGACGTGCAGCTGGAAGCGGGTCGCCCGGTCGAACGCGCGCCGGCGATAGGTGCGGATCTCGGAGCGGATCTCCACATCGCGCAGAAGACTGAACGCGCGCCGCGCCGCGGCCCCACTTGCGAGATCGAGGTGAAGCGCCCACTTCCCTTTCCCCCGAAGGTGGAGGTTGCCCGCCGAGTGGAAGAGCGCAGACAGCTCGGCTAGGCGGTCGCACGCGCGAACGGGCGCGATACGCGCAAGCTCCTCCCGGATGTCCTCGGACGTCACAAGCGCACTCCCTCGAGCGCAAGCAAACGCCGCTTGACCTCGATGCCCGCCGTGCCGTAGCCGCCGATACCGGCTGCGCCGACGACCCGATGACAAGGGATCAGGAACATGAAGCGGTTGCCGGCACAGAACGTGCCCACCGCTCGGGCGGCGCCGGGATACCCCGAGAGCGACGCCAACTCGCCGTAGCTCACGATCTCTCCCCGTCGAACCTCCCGAAGGGCGTCCCCAACTGAACGTTGAAAGGGTGTCATCCAGTCGAGATCGAGAGGAACGTCCGCGAGCGACAGGTCGTGGCCTGCGAGAAACGCCGTCAAACGATCGACGAGCTCCGCGTGATCGGTCGTGCTCGCGTCAACTGGTGTGTCGTAGCCGAACCGAAACTCGTGGGCGAGCACGAGGCGGTCGTCGGTCCAGAGCTCCCCCACGCCCCAACCGGGCACCACGTACTGTGTCCTCTCCGCTCGCAAGGTCATCGATCGTAGAATCGTGACATGAGCGCTCCCGGCATCTTCACGCCTCCCCCGCCCGTCAACGAGCCCATCAAGTCGTACGCGCCCGGCTCTCCCGAGCGTGAGGAGCTGAAGAACCGCCTCCGGGAGATGGAAGGCGAGCGTATCTCGATCCCGCTGGTGATCGGCGGCAAGGACATCGCCACCGACGACACCTTCGAGGCGATCATGCCGCACAGGAAGGCCCACGTCCTCGCCGACGTGAGCAAGGGCGGCGCCGAGAACGTGCAGCAGGCCATCGATGCAGCCCGCGCCGCGCACGTCGACTGGTCACGCACGCCCTGGCACGAGCGAGCGGCCGTCTTCCTCCGCGCCGCGGAGCTGCTCTCCGGCCCCTGGCGGTCCACGCTGAACGCCGCGACCATGCTGAACCAGTCGAAGACCGCGCACCAGGCCGAGATCGACGCGGTTTGCGAGCTGATCGATTTCTGGCGCTACAACATCGAGTACCTCGTCCGCATCTACTCCGAGCAACCGTACTCGCCGACCGGAACCTGGAACCGGATGGAGTACCGGCCGCTCGAGGGCTTCGTCTTCGCGGTGAGTCCCTTCAACTTCACGGCGATCGGCGGCAATCTCTCGTCCGCGCCGGCGCTCATGGGAAACACAATCGTGTGGAAGCCGGCCTCGACGGCGTCGCTCTCCGCGTACTACCTCATGCGGCTGCTGCAGGCGGCAGGCCTTCCGGACGGTGTGATCAACCTCGTGCACGGCTCCGGCGCGACGATCGGGAACGCAGCACTCGCGAGCCCCGAGCTTGCGGGAATCCATTTCACCGGCTCGACCGACGTCTTCAACGGCATGTGGAAGACGGTCGGCACGAACGCCGGCTCGTACCGCAACTATCCGCGAATCGTCGGCGAGACAGGCGGCAAGGACTTCATCCTCGCGCATCCCTCCGCCGACGCGGAGGCGGTCGCGACCGCGGTGGTTCGCGGCTCTTTCGAGTATCAGGGACAGAAATGTTCGGCGGCGTCGCGTTTGTACGTGCCCTCCAACCTGTGGCCGGAAGTGAAGGAGCGGCTGGTCGAAGACGTGGGCTCGATCAAGATGGGCGATGTCGCCGACTTCGAGAACTTCATGGGCGCCGTGATCGACGCAAGCGCGTTCAAGACGCACGCGAAGGCGATCGAGGAGGCTCGCTCGGCCGGCGCCGAGATCGTCGCCGGAGGCTCGACGGACGACTCCGAGGGGTACTTCGTCTCCCCAACCGTGATCGCCACCGACGACAAGGGCTTCCGGCTCCTCCGAGACGAGCTCTTCGGCCCCATCATCACGACCTACGTCTACGACGAGAAGCGTTGGGACGAGACGCTCGAGCTCGTTGACGAGACGGCGCCTTACGGTCTCACCGGCGCGGTCTTCGCCACCGAGCGCTCGGCGATCGCGGAAGCCGAGGACGCTCTCCGTTACGCCGCCGGCAACTTCTACGTGAACGACAAGCCGACCGGCGCGGTCGTCGGACAGCAGCCGTTCGGTGGCTCCCGCGCGAGCGGGACGAACGACAAAGCGGGCTCGATGTGGAACCTGATCCGCTGGGTGTCCCCCCGCACGATCAAGGAGACGTTCGTCCCGCCGACCGACTACCGGTACCCCTCCCTCGGGTCCGACGGCTAACGGACACTGACACGCGGTGACCCGCGTCCTCGATGGGATCGACGCCTTCCTCGATCAGCTCGCGGCGATCGACCCGCTGCCCGCGTTCGTTGCACTTTTCTGCCAGCTCGCCAAGCTCACGTGTACGAGCCAGGCGTGGAGGAACATCCTCGTCGCGGCCTACCCGGACCGCGAGATTCCTCGGCGCTCGATCCTCGGCGCTTACGTCTCCGGCATCGGAATCAACGCCATCATCCCGGTTCGTGCGGGGGACGCGGTGCGCGTCGTCCTCGCCCACCGGGCGATCCCGGATTCGAGCTATACGACGGTCATCTCGAGCACGCTCGTGCTCTCGATCTTCGACATCGCGGCCGCTTCCACGCTACTCATCTGGGCAGCGGTGTCACTGGACGAGCTGCCTGGCATCGGAGAGCTGCCCCGTCTTCGCAGCTTCGACTTCGCATGGTTGCTCGACCATCCGCTGGCCGCGGAGCTCATCCTGGCGACGATCCTGATCGCGCTGGTGATCCTCGCCATCTGGATCCACGGTCACGTGTTCGACTTCGGGGAGCGGGTGAAGCAGGCCTTCTCGGTCGTGCGCGACCCCGCGGCGTACTTCGGCTCGGTGGCGATCTGGCAGGCGGCGGACTGGAGCCTGCGTCTCGTCACGGTCTGGTTCATGCTCGACGCGTTCGATATCCCGCAATCGATCCAGAACGTGCTGCTGGTGCAGGTGTCGTCGAGCCTTGCGACGCTTCTTCCGCTCACTCCCGGCGGCCTCGGCACGGAGCAGGCGTTCCTCCTCTACGTGTTCGGGGGCACAGTGCCGGGCGCGCAGCTCCTTGCGTTCAGCGTCGGGATGAGGCTCTTGCTCATGGCGACGAACGTCGTCGCGGGATTCACGGCGCTCACGCTCACGCTGCGGACAGTCAACTTCCGGGGAGTGCTGAAGAGCGCCAAGGACGCGCGGGCGCCGTAATTCAGGACGGTCCCGCTTTGTGGAGCTGCGCGTACAGAGTCCGCGCGGTCTTCGGCGGCAGCCCGGGCACGCCTTCGAGCTCCTCCTGCGAAGCGTCGAGGAAGCGCTCGACCGAGCCGAAGTGCCTGAGGATGGCGCGCCGCCTCGCGGGGCCGACACCCGGTAGGCCCTCGAAGATCGTCTCCATCGACTTCGTCCCTCGTTTCTGGCGGTGATAGCGAAGCGCGACGCGGTGGGCCTCGTCGCGGATTCGCTGCAGGAGCTGGAGCGCAGGGCTGTGGAGCTCCAACCTAATCGGAACGGCGGAGCCGGGGACGAACACCTCCTCCTCGCGCTTGGCCAGCGAGATCACCGCAACGCGCGGAAGGTCGAGCTCGTCCATCGCCGCAAGCGCTGCGGCCAGCTGGCCTCGTCCCCCGTCCACGACAACGAGATTCGGCGTCCGCGAGAAGCTCTCGTCCGGCTCGCCTTCGCGGGCCCGGGCGAAGCGGCGGGAAATCACCTCGCGGATCGCGCCGACGTCGTCCTGCCCGTCAAGCCCCCGCATCGCGAAGGTGCGGTAGTGGGCGTTCTTCGAGCGGCCGTCGACGAATACGACCATCGAGGCGACGATCGACTCCCCTTGGATGTTCGAGACGTCGAAGCACTCGATCCGGAGTGGGAGGCTCTCCAGGTTCAGGCACTCGCGAAGCTGTTCGAGCGCGGTTACGCGGCGCAGCCGCTCGGCCTCGCGAGTGGCGGAGTCCGCCTCCAACGCGACGCGCGCGTTCTCGGTCGCGAGCTCGACGAGACGGCGCTTTTCTCCCCGCGATGGCGCCCGGACCTCGACGCGCGACCCGCGGCGCTCGGAGAGGAACTCGGCGATCGCCTCGGTTCCCTGAGTCCCGACGGGAACGAGCACCTGAGGCGGGATGCTGGGGGTGGCGCCGTAGTACTCGACCACGAAGGCCTCGAGCACCGACAGCTCATCCTCGTCGACGACGTTCTCCAGATGGAAGCCGTAGCGGTCGATCATCCTCCCGTCGCGGAGAGGAAATACCTGCACCGCGGCGCGATCGCCCTCCACGGCGAGCCCGATGACGTCGACGGTCCCCACCGCGCGCTTGTCCGCCGCCTGCCGCTCGGCGAGATGCCTGATCGCGAATAGGCGGTTCCGGTACCTGGCCGCCTCTTCGAAGCGCTCGTCTCGAGCGGCGTCCTGCATCCGCGCGTCCAGCTCACGCTGGATCGGCGCCGTATCCCCGGAGAGGAAACCGATCACGCCCTCGACGATCTCGCCGTAGTCCTCCGCGGAGATCTCGTTCACGCACGGTGCGAAGCAGCGATCGATATGGAAGTCGAGACAGGGAATTCCAGAGTGGCGGCCGGGGCGCGGCCCTTCGCAGGGTCGAAACTTGAAAACGCGATTCAAGACGTCGAGCGTCTCCCGAACCTTCTTGGCATTCGCGTACGGCCCGAAGTAGACAGTGCCCCGCCGATGCCGTTCCCTCGTGAACATGACGCGCGGGAACTCGTCGGCGAGGGTGACTGCGATGTATGGGAACGACTTGTCGTCTCGTAACCGGATGTTGAACGGCGGCCGGTAGCGTTTAACCAGGTTCTGCTCGAGGTGAAGCGCCTCCGCCTCGTTTCGCGTGACGATGACCTCGACGTCCGCGATCCGGTCCGCGAGCTGCGCGATCGTCGCGCGACCGTCGCTGCGCTGGAAGTAGCTGCGCACGCGCGGGCGCAGCGACTTCGCCTTGCCGACATACAGCGCGTCTCCCTGCTCGTCGCGAAAGACGTACACGCCGGGCTTACTCGGAAGCCCGGCAAGCGTTCCTTCAAGGTTTTCACGCATTCCGTAGCTAGCGTATCCCCATGCGTCGAACCCTCCTGACGGCCTGCGGAGCGCTGCTTGCGCTCGTCGCGCCGGGGGTTGCCGAAGCCGGGCCAGGCCTGACGGTGGGCGCCGTGGAGGACGATGTGCGCCTTTCCTCACCCGTCGAAGCCGAGGCGCGCATGGCGCTCTTCCGGGTGTCCGGCTTTCGCGCGGTGCGAGTGACGAGCTTCTGGCAACCCGGCCAGACGAAACCATCAGACACAGAGCTCGGCATTCTCGGAAACGTCGCCGAGGCCGCTTCCCGCAACGG
>Ga0136614_10001199_pt1 | contig 14973 bp, 12 predicted proteins | sample AntDrymUQ2792106_2_FD_106643 | JGI IMG/M metagenome (GOLD analysis project Ga0136614, IMG submission 106643) | Polar desert sand microbial communities from Dry Valleys, Antarctica - metaG UQ279 (21.06) | ecosystem: Environmental > Terrestrial > Soil > Desert | place: Antarctica: Dry Valley... | reverse complement strand
GGGCGCTACGCAAAGGTGTACGACGAAGTCGTCCAGGTCAAGGAGGCCTGCGGCGAGGCGCACCTGAAGGTGATTCTCGAGGTCGGAGAGCTCGGAACCTACGACAACGTGCGCCGAGCCTCGCTCCTCGCGATGGCCGCGGGCGCCGACTTCATCAAGACGTCGACCGGGAAGCTCCCCGGGGCCGCGACGCTGCCGGTCACCCTCGTCATGCTCGAGGCGATCCGTGACGTCCACGAGGAGACCGGCCGCAAGATCGGCATGAAGCCGGCAGGTGGCATCCGCCAGGCGAAGCAGGCTGTGCAGTACCTCGTGCAGCTCTACGAGACCCTTGGCGCGGAGTGGCTGACACCCGACCTCTACCGCCTCGGGGCGTCGACCCTCCTCAACGACGTGCTGATGCAGATCCGGAAGGAGAAGACGGGCCAGTACCAGAGCCCGGACTACTTCACCGTCGACTGAGCACCGGGGCGGCCGCTGTCGCCCTCGAGCGTCGGAGCGGCGTCACGCAGCACGTCGCGTGCCGCTATCACTGTCAAAGCCGCGGCGATCAGGATCCAGGCCGCGAGCTCCGCCGCCTCCTCGAAGGCGCCCTCGATTTGATGCGGCCAGGCAGTCGCAGATCCTGACCACTCCGCCGAGACGACCTCGGCGGCGACAGCGACGAGGAGTGACACCAGCGCGAGATAGATCAACCGGCGTGGACGGGCGGGTGCATGCCGGGCGAGCGAGAGCATGAGCGCCACCGCAGTGGCCAGGAGGGGAACGTAGATCGCCGGCCAGAGCACGCTGTCGAACCACTCCGGAAGACCCAGGGCGCCGGCAGCGTCGGCACCAATCCGCTCGTGGATCTGAACCATGTCGTCGAGCGAGAAGAAGCCGACGACCAGCGCGAGCACCAGGTACGGAGTTCGGCCGCGTGTCAGGGCGACGGCGGCGAGGAGCGCCACGAACGCGACTGCGAAGGAGGACACCGTTCCGGCCCACGCAAAGACGTTGTGCTCGAGGTTGACGTTCAGCTGCGGCTTGTGCAGGAACGCCGCGTTCAGCAGATGGACGACCGTCTGGAGAGCTGCGGCAGAACCGGCCAAGACCAGGCCAGCGTCGAGCAAGCGCCGTTCGGTTGCGGCGAGCGGTCCGAGGTCATTCGCGCGGTGGCTTTCGAGGGGCGCCACGTTCCGGTCACTGTAAGGTCGGTCTCGGCGGGAGCGGCGGCGCGCCTGGGGCGGGGACTCTTCCCGGTACGATGGATCCGCCAGGTGCCGAAGCCCCTTCCGGGAATCCTTTGCCAGTGAGCGAGCTCGAATCACGCCAAGATCGTGCGCCGGTCCCGTCCGGCTGGGACTACGCTCCGGCGCCCGAGTCGCGTGACATCGTCACGATCGAGGAGCGCTACGGCCTGTTCATCGGCGGCGAGCTCGTCGATCCTCGCTCGGGCGAGTACTTTCCGACGCTGAGCCCGGCGACCGAGGAACAGCTCGCGGAGGTCTCGCAGGCAGGCCCCGAGGACGTCGATCTCGCCGTTCGCGCGGCGAGGGACGCCTACGACAACGGCTGGTCGTCGATCTCCCCGGCCGAGCGCGCGAAGTACCTCTTCCGGATCGCCCGAATTCTGCAGGAGCGCTCGCGTGAGTTCGCGGTTCTCGAGTCGCTGAACGGTGGCAAGCCGATCCGCGAGTCGCGCGACGTCGATCTTCCTCTCTCGGCCGCGCACTTCTTCTACTACGCGGGCTGGGCGGACAAGCTCGAGTACGCGTTCCCGAACCGCAGACCGCGCTCGATCGGCGTGGCCGGGCAGATCATCCCCTGGAACTTCCCGCTTCTGATGCTGGCGTGGAAGATCGCGCCGGCGCTCGCCGCGGGGAACACGGTCGTCTTGAAGCCCGCGGAGACGACGCCGCTCACCGCGCTTCTCTTCGCCGACATCGTCCGGCAGGCGGAGCTTCCCCCGGGCGTCGTCAACATCGTCACCGGCGACGGGCGGACGGGTGTCGAGCTCGTCAAACACGAAGGCGTCGACAAGATCGCGTTTACCGGCTCGACAGAGGTCGGAAAGGCGATTCAGCGCGAGCTCGCCGGCACGGGCAAAAAGCTGACCCTCGAGCTCGGCGGGAAGGCCGCGAACATCGTCTTCGACGACGCGGCGCTCGACCAGGCCGTCGAGGGCATCGTCAACGGCATCTATTTCAATCAGGGCCATGTCTGCTGCGCGGGCTCGCGTCTCCTCGTCCAGGAGTCGATCTACGAGCCGCTGATCGCGAAACTGAAGCGGCGGCTGACGACCCTTCGGCTCGGCGACCCGCTGGACAAGAACACCGACATCGGCGCGATCAACTCGAAGCAGCAGCTCGACAGGATCACCGAGCTCGTCGCGGCCGGAGAGGAGGAGGGAGCCGAGATCTACCAGCCGCCCTGTCGGCTCCCCGAGAAGGGCTACTGGTTCGCACCGACAATCTTCACGAACGTCGCCCAGAGCTACCGGATCGCCCAGGAGGAGATCTTCGGCCCGGTGCTCTCGGTGTTGACGTTCCGTACCCCGGACGAGGCGGTGGAGAAGGCGAACAACACGGCGTACGGTCTGTCCGCCGGCGTCTGGACGGAGAAAGGCTCGCGGATCCTCTCGATGGCGCAGAAACTGCGTGCGGGCGTGATCTGGGCCAACACGTTCAACCGCTTCGACCCGACGTCGCCGTTCGGCGGCTTCAAGGAATCCGGCTTCGGTCGGGAGGGCGGTCTGCACGGGCTCGAGCCGTACCTCGATCTCGGCGAGTCGGAGGTCCGCGGCGGATGAGCCGGCTGCCGGTTCGCAAGACCTACAAGCTGTTCATAGGAGGTGAGTTCCCGCGCTCGGAATCCGGCCGCACCTACGAGGCGCAGGGCCAGAACGTCGCGCGGGCGTCGAGGAAGGACGCGCGCGACGCGGTTCGTGCAGCACGCTCCGGGTTCGGGAAATGGGCTGGCATGACCGCCTACAACCGGGGCCAGATTCTCTACCGGATCGCTGAGATGATGGAGGCGCGGGCGGCCGAGTTCGCCGAGCTCTGCTCGGGCCGGGCCGAGGTCGAGGAGTCGATCGACCGCTGGGTCTGGTACGCCGGCTGGGCTGACAAGTACGCGCAGGTCATCGGCACGTCCAACCCGGTCGCGGCTCCGTACTTCAACTTCACGATCCCCGAGCCGACGGGCGTCGTGGCGATCGTGGCACCCGACGAACCTGCCCTCGCCGGCCTTGTCTCGCGGATCGCTCCGGTGATCGTCGGCGGAAACACAGCCGTCGTTCTGGCCTCGGAAACCGAGCCGCTCGCCGCGGTCGAACTCTCGGAGGCACTCGCGACCGCTGATCTCCCAGGCGGTGCCGTCAACATCCTCACCGGCTACCGGTCGGAGCTTGCCCCGTGGCTTGCCGGGCACATGGACGTGAACGCGATCGACCTCGGCGGCGCAGACGGCGATGCGCCGGAGCTGGAGCGTCTGGCCGCCGACAACGTCAAGCGGGTCGTGCGAGGACGGGTCGGCGAGCAAAGCCCGTACGAGATCGCTGCCTTCCTCGAGCTGAAGACCGTCTGGCACCCGATCGGCGTTTGAGCCTGCCGCCGCCCTTTCTTAGGCGCACCCGGCCTCCTCCCCGATGCAAGCGTAACGGCGAGCGGCGCACGGATGTTTCGCGAAACAGTGCCGGAAGCGGGAAGATGGGCGTGGTGGATCCGAGGGTGCCCCAATGACGTCGCGCCGGCTCAGCCAGGCCATCTCCGAGGGGGACGGGATTTCCGTGGTCGTCGCCGTGGACGGGCCCGACGCAGCCCGCTCCGCGGAGGAGGCCGGCGCGGAGGCCGTGCTCGTCCACAGCGGACTGGAGCGCAGCCTGGGCTCTATCCGGTCGGTGACCGAGCTACCGATCCTCTTCTTCTTCGACGGGCAGAGCGCTGATGCGCTCGAGGGAGCCGACGCCTGCATCCTGGACGTCCGAAGCGACGACCGCGACTGGCTCGACCAGGTGCGGGTCGAGCTCGAGGACCGGTTCGAGCTTGCGCCACGGATCTGTACGGACGAGCACCTGGAGTTCGTCCTCGAGGAGCTCGACCCCGAAGTGCTCGTCCTCGGCTCCGCCGGCGAAGAGGCGCTCGCGGAGGCGCTCGAGCTGCTCCCCGACGTTCCGGCCGGCAAGCTCGCGATCGCCGATGTCGACGCCCGAACCCGCGACGAGGTGGCCGAGCTCGAGCGCGCCGGCATGGATGCAGTGATCGTCGCGGCCGGAAACATCTCCCACCTCGTGGGCGCGGCTCCGCCCGAAGTCTGAGTACCCGCGGGCTCGCCGAGAGCCGGTGGGGAAACCGCTGGCTTGCGCTCGGAGCGCTGCTCGTGGGGGCGGCGGCTCTCCGCCTGACCGGCGTCCGGTACGGCCTGCCCTTTCCGCTCCTGAACCCGGACGAGGAGAGCATCGTTCCTCGCGCCTGGCGAATCGGCCACGGCGGCGGCCTCGACCCCGACTGGTTCGACTATCCGAGCCTGCTCATGTATGCGATGGCCCCGTTCCAGCACTGGGCGGACGACCCCTCGTACATGGCGGGCCGGCTCGTCGTCGTCGCGCTCGGCCTCGCGGGGATCGCGGCTGCCTGGTGGCTGGGCGGTCGGGCGTACGGGACGACGGCAGGATTCGTCGCCGCCGCGGTCACCGCCGTCGAGGTCACGCACGTCCAGTACTCGCGGATGGCCGTGACCGACGTGCCGATGACGCTCGGCGTCGCGGTTGCCCTCGGGCTGATGATCGCCCGGCGGCTGCCCGCCGCCGGAATCGCGATCGGACTGGCCGCGGGCTTCAAGTACCCCGCCTTCACGCTGCTCGTCCCTCTCCTCGTCGCCGGCTGGGGGCAGTGGCGCCGCCTTGCCCTGTCAGCCGGCCTCGCGTCGCTCGCCTTCCTCGCGACTAGCCCCTTCTTCGCGATCCATCTCGGAGAAGCCGTCGGGGACGTTGGGCGGGTTCAACGCTTCGGCCGGCAGGGGTGGCTCGGCTTCGAGGACGACCACGCGACGCCGATCGCTTTTCTCGACCGTCTTTGGGAGGGAATGGGACCGGCGCTCCTCGTCGCCCTTCTCGGGCTCGTTCTGGCGCTCACGGCCCGGACGCATGCAGACCGGATCCTCGTCGCGTTCGTCCTCGCCTACTTCGCCACCCTTTTGCCGCTCGACGCCCACTTCGACCGGTATGTCCTTCCGCTCATTCCCGCCCTCGGCGCGCTCGCAGGGCGCGTGCGCTCGCTCGCCCCCGTGACGCTCCTGCTGCTCGTCGTCCCACTCGTCTGGTCGATTCGAGATACACAGACGCTCACGCGCACCGATACGAGGGTCGTCGCCCACGACTGGATGGAGAGGAACCTGACGCCGGGGGTGCTTGTCGCTGCCGACCCGTCCACCGCCGTTCCGCAAACCTTGAGGGTCATCCGGCTGGCGCTTCCCGGCCCCGGCCGGCCGCAGGATCCCGAGCGGGACCTGGCTCGGCTCCGCGAGCTCGGCGTCGGGTTCGTGCTCGCGACGGGTGCCGTGGCCGACCGGGTGGCCGCCGCAGGAAACCGCTACTCGCGGGTCACGCGTTTCTACGATCAGCTCGAGCAAGAGGAGAACCGACGCTTCTACCGAGTGGGTACCGGCAAACTGGCTGGACCTTGGGTAGCGGTGTACGAGCTGTAGAAGGAACCCCTGCGTCCGCGCGCCGACACGGACTCGCCGTGACCGGGGCGGTCTTCGTCTCCGGAGGGGTCGTGCTGGGGATGGAGATCGCGGCGAGCCGCGTCCTCGCACCGTTCTTCGGCAACTCGCTCTTCGTCTGGGGATCGCTGATCGGCATCGTCCTCGCCGGCCTTTCAATCGGTTACTGGGCGGGAGGCGGCCTAGCCGACCGCTGGCCCGAGCCGCGGCTCCTCGCGGCCGTGATGGGGCTCGGCGCCCTCGGCGTCCTCGCGATCCCGGTGGTGGACGGCCCCGTGCTCGAGGCAATCGTCGAGTGGGATCCTGGGCCGCGCCTCAACCCCCTGCTCGCGGCGGTCGCGCTCTTCGCCGCTCCCAGCATCGTGCTCGCGGGGGTGGCGCCGATCGCAGTGCGCCTGCACGCCCGATCCCTCCAGACGCTGGGCCAGACGGCCGGGCGCCTCTTCGCGATCTCCACCGCGGGCTCGATCGCCGGCACCTTCGCGACGGCGTTCTGGCTCATCCCCGAGTTCGGCACCGACCAGCTCCTCGGGATCGCTGCGACCGCACTCTTCGTCGCCGCCTGCTTGTTCGCGCTCGCCGAACGGCTACCGCTCACCGCGGCGGCCGCCCTCGCCGGGGCTGTGGTCGCCGGCGGCGCTGCGGTCGCGCTCGCACCGGAAACCGGCGGGCGGATTGCCGAGGCGGAGGCGCGCAACTGGTCGCCTCTCTACAGGCGCGCCGGCTCGGCTCGGGTGCAGGAACCACCCGTCGATGCAGGGCTGACGCTCCGGTATTCGAAAGACACGCGCTACCACCGCCTGAGCGTCGCCGAGGACGAGACGAACCGGTACCTCCGCTTCGACAACTCGTACCAGAGCGGGATGCCGATCGCGCGTCCGTTCGGCACGGCCTTCGAGTACGTCGATTACTTCCAGCTCGCGCTCGCCTACAGGCCCGACGCCAGGGACATCCTCTTCATCGGGCTCGGCGGTGGCTCCGCGCCCAAGCGCCTGTGGCGTGACTTCCCCGACCTCCGGATCCAGGCGGTCGAACTCGACCCGGTCGTCGTCGACGTCGCCTACCGCTTCTTCGAGCTCCCGCGCGATTCCCGCCTGCGGGTCGAGGTCGACGACGGGCGCCGTTACCTCGACGATGCCGACCGCAAATGGGACGCGATCATGATCGATGCGTTCTACGCCGACGCGATCCCGTTCCACCTCTTCACGAGCGAGTTCATGCAGCTCGTACGCTCGAAGCTCAGCCCGGGCGGTGTCGTGGTGACGAACACGATCGGCTCGATCGCCGGCGAGCAGTCGAAGCTCTTCCGGTCGGTCTACCGCACCTATCGCACGGCTTTCCCGACCGTCCTGGTCCATCCTGTTCTGCTTCCCAGCGACGAGGGCGACGAGGCTCTTCGCAACCTGATGCTCGTGGCGACCGATCAGGCGGCACCGGAGAAAGCCTTCCTCGCCGAGCGCTGGCGCGAGATCCGGGGCCGCTCGCGAGGCGCACCCGATCTGGGCGACGCCATCCGTGACCGGCGGGAGGCGCCGGTCTCGGTCGTCGGCGTCCCGACGCTGACAGACGACTATGCGCCTACGGACGCCCTTCTCCTCATCGAGTGACGGGGCTACCCTGAGCGTCGTGAGGAGGGTCTTGATCCTGGCTGCGCTCGTGCTTGTTGCCTCCGGCTGCGCACTCGGAGACGACGGCGTCGAAGAGAACGCTTCGGCACGCGAGCGGCCTGCGGCCTGCCCGTCCTCGTGGAAGCCCGGCTGGCAGCGGCTCGCGGACCGGGTCGGTGTGCCCGTCTACTGCCCGAGCTGGATGCCGAGCCCGATCGACGCGGAGATCGGCGGGCAGTGGAACAGTGACGGCGTCTCGGTCTCAGAGGACAAGAGCTACCTCGCGGGCTTTCTCTGGCACGAGGCCGGAAGCGGCGACGTCCACGTCAACCTCCGCGGTTACCCGGGCAAGACCGCGGTGCCGCGCTGCATCGACACGACGACATCGGGAGGCAAGACCCGGCGCCGGCCGGTTCCATGCTTCAGCGACCCGCAGGGGACGCGCCAGGTTGCGGGCAAAGAGGTGACGGTGTATACGGTCTCGCGCGACGCCGACCAGTGGCACGTGACCTATCTCTGGCGGGAGAACGGCGTGCTCTACACGGTGAGCGAGCACGTCGCGCCGCCGTTGACCTTCCGCCGCGTCCTGCAGAACCTCGACCGCATCGTCGGCGGCCTCGAGGTCATTCGCCCCGCGGCCTAGGGTGAGGCTCACACGAAAGGAGTTGCTCGGCGGTGCCGCCGCCGGCGCCCTGGGGGCTGCCGGAGTCTACGAGCTCGTCGACAAGCTCGGCGACTCCCCGGTGCGCGCAGCGGCGGGACCGCGGCCGGCGGAGCAGCACCTCCTGGCGGAGGCGAAACTGCTCGTCCACGACGGGATCGAGGTGATCGAGCCTCCGCTCCACCACCAGGTGGTGACGGCGCGGCTGGGCGTGCGAAGGCAGCCCGATGAGCTCGCACGAGCTCAGGCCGCCCTCGAGAAAGCTCTCCGGCGAATCGAGGAACGGTACGAGGTGACTCCCGCCGGACTTGCGGTGAGCGTCGCCTGGGGGCTCCCGTACTTCCGTCGCTTCGTCCCGGATCTCGCCGATCGTCACCTACCGATCGACCGGCGTGCTTCGACGAGCGCAAAGCGGCCGGTGTCCGCCGCTTTCGACGCGACGAGGTTTCCGAGCGATCTGAGCACGACGATCCTCGAGCGGAACGAGGTCGCGTTCCTCCTCCGGAGCGACGACCGCGAGCATGTCGCCGACGGCGCCGAGTCGCTGTTCGCCGACACGGACGGGTTGTTCGAACTGACGAGCATCCGCAAGGGCTTCCAGGGCGGGGGGTTCGCGGGTGGTCGCGGCCTTCCAAAGGAAATGGCGCTCGCCGCCGGGATCCAGGGCGCAGACCTGATCCCCGACGGCGCGCAGCTCTTTCTCGGCTTCACCTCGACGCAGCGCCAGACGCAGGGTCCGTCGCGGATCGCAAACTTCGAGACACTCGGCCTCGCCGACGTCCGCGAGGGCTACTTCCGTGGCGGGACGCACATGCACCTCTCGCATCTGTTCGAGAACGTCGAGGCCTGGTATCTCGACTTCGACTTCCGCCAACGGGTGGACACGACGTTTCGCCCGGGCTTCGAGGCGCGGGAGGGCGCGCAGACGCTTCGGCAGGCCCCGGAAGACGCAGTGAGCGACGCCGATCTGAAAGGCGATTTCCGGCGCGTCGGGGCTATCGGCCACAGCGGGTCGATCCAGCCGACCTCGCGCCTGCACATGGACATCAAGGGCACCGACGGCGAGCTCTATCCGAAGGGGAGCGCGATCCCGCAGCGGGCGGACTTCAACACGCTCGACAACCCGTTCTTCTGGACCGCCGACCCCGGCCGCGACCGCCACGGGGAGCAGCCCGAAGCAGGCCTGCACTTCATCAGCTTCAACCCCTCGAGCGACGATTTCCGCCGCAACCGGCTCGCAATGGACGGAAGGCTCCCCGACGGCACACGTCTCCCGCTCGGTCAGGGCTCGAGGGCGCAGGGCCTTAACTCGGTCATCCGGACCACCCATCGCCAGAACTTCGTCGTCCCGCCGCGGGCCCGGCGGAGCTTCCCGCTCGCCGAGCTCCTCTAGCCCGTCGCGAAACGGGCTTTGTCCGTTTCGCCCGAGTGCTATCGGACCGTCGCCTCCGGTTGGCCCCTCAGCGGACGCGCCGCGCTCTGCGAGGCTTCCGGACCCTCGCCGAAAGTCGAGCGCAGCGCGCCGATCTAGCCAAAGAAGGCTCTCGCAGTGTCGTACCACTCGGGCGGCACCGTCTTGAGCTCCCTCGTTGCCTCCTCGAGCGAGACGTCGACCACTGCGTCGCCGTGCAAGGCGGCCATCCGGCCGAAGCGGCCTTCGTGCACCAGGTCCGCGGCCTTGAGCCCAAATCGCGTGGCGAGAACCCGGTCGCGCGGAGTGGGGGAGCCGCCGCGCTGGACGTGGCCCAGCACCGTCACGCGAGTCTCATAGCCCGTCCGTTCCTCGATGTCGCGCGCGAGCGCCTCGCCGACGCCCCCCAGCCGGACATGGCCGAACTGGTCTGTCCCGGCCTCCTGCGTGACCGTTCGCTTGCCGCCGGACTCGTAGGTGAGCTCGTAGCCCTCGCTGACCACGACGATGGAGAAGTCCTTCCCGCGTTCGTGGCGCCGCCGCAATTCCTCGCAGGCAGCCTCGACCGTGATCGGCTGCTCGGGAATGAGGATGGCGTCGGCGCCGCCGGCGAGACCGCTCATCACCGCGATCCAGCCGGTGTGGCGCCCCATGACCTCGACGACCATCACGCGGTTGTGCGACTCCGCCGTCGTGTGAAGGCGGTCGATCGCCTCCGTCGCGACGGAGACGGCAGTGTCGAAGCCGAACGTGTAGTCGGTGCCGGAGAGGTCGTTGTCGATCGTCTTGGGCACTCCGACGACCGGGAAGGCGTGCTCGCCGTGGAGCCGGGCGGCGACGCCCAGGGTGTCCTCACCGCCGATCGCCACGAGCGCCGTGAACCGTTCGGACTCGGCGGCCTCCAGAACCCGTCCCACGGCTCCCTCCGTCTTGAAGGGGTTCGTGCGGGACGTGCCGATGATCGTGCCGCCGCGCGGCAGCAGGCCTGAGATCGTGCGGTAGTCGAGCGGCTGGAAGAGTCCGTCGACCATGCCGCGCCACCCTTCACGCACTCCAACGACCTCGTACGCCCGGTCGAGCGAGCGCCGGGCGACCGCTCTGATGACCGCGTTCAGCCCCGGACAGTCGCCGCCACCCGTGAGAATTCCGATCCGGCCTGGCACGGGGCTACCCTAGAGCAGAGCCGAAGTGGCGGAATTGGCAGACGCGCCGGACTCAAAATCCGGTGGCCCTCGGGCCGTGTGGGTTCGATTCCCACCTTCGGCATCCCCCTCGGGCGCCTGGCGGCGCCTCGTGCGGCGCGCTTACGGGCCCTGGGACTGCCCGAATGCCCGGAAACTGGTAAGCGGAACGGGCGAAGCCCGTTCCGCGGCGACGCTGCCGCGACGGCGGATTCACTCCGCCGTCGCTCGTTGAAGATCGCCCACGCGGGATCGGCACAGGGGCTGCAGTCGCGCCGCGGCGGGCGAAGCCCGCCCCGGCTTCCGGATGGTCGCTGAAAGTCGTAAGACTTTCAGCGAAGAGCGCGGCGGGCGCGAAAACTCTTGTAGCTTGCAGGGGGCCGCGCCAATCCTGATACTTGGCGCGAGAAACCGGCGATGGAGGAGGCGTAGTAGTGATTTTGCGAAAGCGAGGTGTACTCGGGTTCCTGATTCTGCTCGTAGCCGTCTTGGCGTTCGCGGCCGCAGGCTGCGGCGGTGACGACGACGGCGGCAGCAGTGGCGATGGCGGCGGAGGCGGTGGCGGCGGCTCGGTCGAAGCGCTTCCGTCCGCTTCATGCGGGCCGATCCGCCAGGGCAGCGAGGAGCCGCAGGCGCTGATCGCCTCGGACCTCCCGCTCCAGGGCTCCAACCGCTCGCTGACGACGGAGATGGCCGATGCCATCGAGTTCGTCCTCGAGCAGCACGAGTGGAAGGCCGGCGACACGGTGCTCGGCTACCAGTCCTGCGATGACTCGACGGCGCAGGCCGGAAGCTGGGACTCGGCGAAGTGCTCGTCGAACGCGCGTGCATACGCGAACAACGAGAGCGTCATCGGCCTGGTCGGGACGTTCAACTCGGGCTGCGCCAAGCTTGTCATCCCGGTGCTGAACCGCGCTCCGGGCGGAAGCGTTGCAATGGTCAGCCCTGCGAATACCTACCCGGGCCTGACCGAAGGCGGACCCGGCACGGAGACCGGCGAGCCGGACAACTACTACCCGACCGGCAAGCGCAACTACACGCGCGTCGTCTGGAACGACCAGTTCCAGGGCGCGGCGAACGCGACGTACGCCGACGAGCTCGGGCTGAAGAAGATCTTCGTGCTCAACGACAGCGAGACCTACGGTCAGGGCATCGCGAACCTGTTCGTGAAGTACGCGGAGAAGCTCGGCATCGAGATCCTCGGCAACCAGAAGTGGGACAAGAAGGCGACGAGCTACGAATCGCTCGCGAGCCGGATCAAGTCGTCCGGCGCCGACGCCGTCTTCCTCGGGGGCATCGTCTGCAACAACGGCGGGAAGCTGATCAAGGACATCAAGGCGGGCGCACCCGACGTCCAGCTGCTCGGCCCCGACGGATGGACGCCGATCTCGGCGACCATCGAGGGCGCAGGCGCCTCGGCGAACGACATGTACATCACGCAGCCGGGCATCCCGGTCGACCAGCTGACCGGGGCGGGCAAGGAGTTCACGGACGGCTTCACCGAGAAGGCCGGCAAGGCTCCGAACCCCTACACCGCCTATGCAGCACAGGCCGTCGAAGTCCTGATCGCCGCAATCGAGAAGGGCGGCACCGACCGCGCAGCGGTCTCGGCCGCGCTCTTCGAGACCGACATCACGGACGGCATCATCGGCGACTTCCAGATCGATGAAAACGGCGACACGACGCTCGGCAAGGTCTCGATCTACCAGATCAAGGCTGGAGAAGAGACCTTCGTGAAGAACGTGACCCCGGAGCTCGACTTCATCGAGGGGTAGGTAGGACACAGCATCGAACCCGTCGGGGGAGGGCACAGGTCCTCCCCCGACGCGTCGAAGGCTCGAATGGCCACGCAGGCGCGCCGACTCCCACTTCCAACCCTCGCCGGGCGGCTGCCCGGGTACGTCATGCCTGCGGTCGCGTTCCTGCTTGTCGCGCTGCTGGTCGTCTGGCTCGGCGTCAACCTTTACAAGACGCCGTCCGAGTTCTACGGCCTCTTCCTGATCGGTCTGACGAACGGCGCGATCTACGGTCTCGTCGCGCTCGGCTACTCCCTCGTCTACGGCATCCTCGAGCTGATCAACTTCGCGCACGGAGACGTGTTCATGCTGGGGGGAATGCTCGTCGCGACCATGGTGGCGAGCTTCGGTCTCGCGGGAGACTCCGGCGTCTTTCTCTGGGCCATGATCCTGCTCATGCTCGTGATCGTGATGGCGTTCTGCGCCGTCATCAACACGACGATCGAGCTCGTCGCCTACCGCCGCCTACGACACGCGCCACGCCTGGCGCCGCTGATCACCGCGATCGGCATGTCGTTCATCCTCCAGAACATCGGACTCGTCTGGAAGGGTGCGCGGCCGACTTCCGTCGACTCGATCCTTCCCCGCGGTGAGGTCTTCTCGATCGGCGGCGTCGCGTACACCTGGGACAAGCTGATCGTGCTGCTGTTCACGGTCCCGGTGCTCGTCGTGCTCGTCCTCCTTGTGCAGCGCACCCGGCAGGGGAAGGCGATGCGCGCGACCGCCCAGGATCGCGACGCTTCCGCGATGATGGGGATCAACGTCAACAGGACGATCTCGTTCACGTTCTTCATCGCCGGCGCTCTCGCGGGTGCCGCCGGCCTGCTCTACGCCCTCTACATCACGAACATCCGCTACGACGAGGGTTTCCGCCTCGGCCTGATCGCATTCACCGCTGCTGTGGTCGGAGGGATCGGAAACCTTCCGGGGGCTGTGCTCGGCGGGCTGCTGATCGCGATGATCGAATCGTTCAACAACGGTCTCGGTTGGGCGACGCCGGGCAGCGACTGGACGCAGTCGATCATCTTCGGCCTGCTGATCACCATCCTCGTCTTCCGACCCGAGGGTCTCCTCGGCGAGCAGACGCCGGAGGGCGGTTAGGTGAACATCCCGCTCCTTCCGGCCGAGCGCCGCGCGGAGTTCGACGCAGGTCTTCGGCACCGTGCGATCCGAGGTGGGATCGCTGTTGTGGCAGGGATCGTCCTGGTCACGATCTTCTCGGGCTTCACGGTCTCCCTGATCGTCGCCGCCCTGGTCGCGCTGGCCCTGTACGCCGTCCCCTGGGACCTGCTGCGGTTCGGTCGGTTCGTCGTTCCGGCCGCCGCGATCATCCTCGCGATCCTCTACCCGTACTACCGGGACGACCTGTTTCAGATACCGCTCTTCGGGGTCTTCCCCTCCACCGACACGGCCGTGACGATGACGATCTTCATCATGATGGCGATCGGCCTGAACATCGTCGTCGGCTACGCCGGGCTCCTCGATCTCGGCTACGTCGCCTTCTACGCGATGGGCGCCTACACGGCGGCCTGGTTCGCAACGCCGCACTTCTCCGAGTACGGGACACACCACATCGGATCGGTGGGAGTGAGTCCCGAGTCTCCAGGCTTCCACGTCTCGATCTGGCTCGTGGTCCTGATGGCAGGGCTTTTCACCGCGATCGTGGGAGTGATCATCGGCCTTCCGACCCTGCGACTGCGCGGCGACTACCTCGCGATCGTGACGCTCGGATTCGGCGAGATCATGCCCCAGATCGCCAGGAACGGCGACGACCTGTTCGGCACAGGGTTCAACCTCACGAACGGGGCCCAGGGGATCAACCCGATCGATCCGCCCGGCTTCGGCAACGCGATCTCGGATCTGACCGGCCTGCCGTCGGACTACCTGACTTTCAACGCCGACTTCCTCGGCAAGGAGCTCGGCAACATCGAGGTCTTCTACTGGACCGCGCTCGGGCTGCTCCTCTTCACCGTGTTCTGCTCCGTCCGCCTGCGTGACTCACGCCTGGGGCGCGCGTGGGTCGCAATCCGGGAGGACGAGACCGCCGCCGCGGCCATGGGCGTCCCCTTGATGCGGACGAAGACCTGGGCCTACGCCGCGGGCGCGTTCTTCGGCGGGATCGCCGGCGCTTATTACGCGAGCTTCAAGGGCGCCGTGTTCCCGGACGACTTCTTCTTCAACATCTCGGTGTTCATCCTCTGCATGGTCATCCTCGGCGGCATGGGCAACGTCTGGGGAGTGATCGTCGGCGGCGGATTCCTCGCGTACCTGAACCAGGAGGGCCTCGGCAACATCGGCGCCGAGATCAACGAGACGTTCGGGACGAACATCGACGTGCCGCTCTACCAGTTCGGCATCTTCGGCGCCATCCTCGTGCTCGTGATGCTCTTCAAGCCGGAAGGGCTGATCCCGAGCGCCCGGCGGAAGGCGGAGTTCGAGGAGGGCGTGTCGGACGAGCCGCTCTACGACGTCCAGCGTTGATGGCGGAGACCACGAACGAACCGCTGCTGATCGCCGAGAACCTCCGGAAGGAGTTCGGCGGGCTCGTCGCCGTCAACGACGTCGATTTCGCCATCCCCGAGGGGTCGATCACGAGCCTCATCGGCCCGAACGG
>Ga0136614_10001197_pt1 | contig 14976 bp, 11 predicted proteins | sample AntDrymUQ2792106_2_FD_106643 | JGI IMG/M metagenome (GOLD analysis project Ga0136614, IMG submission 106643) | Polar desert sand microbial communities from Dry Valleys, Antarctica - metaG UQ279 (21.06) | ecosystem: Environmental > Terrestrial > Soil > Desert | place: Antarctica: Dry Valley... | reverse complement strand
TTACGGATCGTCGGGAGCGGAGAACACTCCGAGGCGGTCTCCTTCGCCATCCGACAATTGAACTTGGAGAACGTCGTTCGACTGCTGGGCGTCCAGCCGCGCTCGGAAGTGAGGAACCAGATGCGGTGGGCAGACGTTTTTTTGCACGCCGCCGTCTCAGAGGGGTTCTGTAACGCCGTCTTGGAAGCGCAGGCCATGACGCTCCCGGTTGTGTGTACCGACGCCGACGGCTTACCTGAGAATGTGGTTGATGGCCGGACTGGCTTTGTCGTTCCTCGGCGAAACCCGCACGCTCTAGCCAACAGATTAGACCTACTGGCCCGTGATGCGGACTACCGGGCGCATCTGGGCCAAGCCGGTCGGCGACGTGTGTTAACGCATTTTCAGCTCCCAGCTCAGATTACCGCTTTTGAGAATTTGTATGATCAAGTTTTGCGCCAGCGGGGCAACGATTGGCGCTCGACTCGCCCCTCGTAACCGCAATGCGTGAACTTTGGCTTCAAGAATTATACTTTCGCCACACAACTGCTGTTATAATGCCCGCGTCAACTTCATCAAGGCAGGCCAAGCGCGACCCGCCAATCGACTGAACAGCCCTTTTTCGCGGGCGCAACCACCGGCGCGGGACGGCGCATCAAAGAATTCACGCGCCGCCGAAAGTGATCCGCCATCGGAGTCTTGGCCGTCCGTGTTTCGGCGATTTGACAGTGCGACTCTTTGCCAAAATTTTCGCCGCAGACGATAGCTGCGGTCTCGGTCAGTCCGGGAAGCGGGCGAGCAGATGAGCAACTCTCCCCGGCGACCACAGGCGTTTCCAGAGTTTCGGAGATTTCCACCATGTTCAATCAATTGACACGCAGCATCACCGCGCTGACGCTAACCGCCGGACTGCTCTCAGGTTCGCTAATGGCCGTCTCCGCCGCGCCGCGCCCGCAAGAACAGAAGCAGCAGGCTGCTGGCGAGAAGATCGAGAAGCAAGAGAAGGACCAGAAGAATCAGCCGGAGCAGACCGCTTCGCAGACCGCCAAACCGCTTTCGGATAAAGAAGACCCGCGCTTGATCGGCAAACGCAAGATCAACACCGGCCTGTGGGCGAAGATGAGCGGCTCGCTGGAGAAAGAAGTGCGGCTCGGCCAGCAGGTGGCCGCCGAGATCGACCGGCAGGTGAAATTCGTCGATGATCCCATCATCACCGAATACGTCAACCGCGTCGGCCAAAACGTCGTGCTGCACTCGGACGCCAAGATTCCCTTCACGATCAAAGTCATCGACTCAGATGAAGTCAACGCCTTCGCGCTACCCGGCGGTTTCTTTTACGTTAACAAAGGACTGGTGCTGGCCGCCGATAACGAAGCTGAAGTCGCGGGCGTGATGGCTCACGAGATCGCGCACGTCACCGCGCGGCACGCGATGGAGACGCAAGCCAAAGGCACTTTCGCGCAGATCGGTTTGATCGCCGGCTCAATCTTCCTCGGCGGCATTCCGGGTGCAATCTTGCAGAACACCGCCGGGCTGGGTCTGGCCGCCGGCTTCTCGAAGTTTTCGCGTGACGCCGAACGCGAGGCTGACCTGTTGGGTGTTCAGTACATGTGGGCTGCCGGCTATGATCCGGGCGCGATGGGAACGATGTTCGAGAAGCTGGCTTCGCAAAACAAAAAGAAGCCCGGCTTTCTCGCCAAGACTTTCTCTACGCATCCCCAGTCGCTCGACCGTCTGGAAGCCTCGCGCGCGCTCGCCGCACGCTTCCCCGAACGCGAGGAATACGTCGTCAGCACCTCCGAATTCCAGCGCGTCAAGGCGCGTCTGCTCCGGCTCTCGAACGCCAAAGCCTCGACGGCAGGCAATATCGCCGGCGGCGAGGATGGGGGGCCGCAACGCCCGACATTGAAACGCCGCCAGCCAGCGCCGGACAGCACGACCGACGGGCAACCGTCCGAGCAGAAGACCAACGAGCCGCCGAAGCTGAAGCGGCGCGGCGATGCTCCGACGCCGACGCCTGCGCCCGAAAACTTGAACCAGTAAAAGGCTCCAGCAGCAACACACAAGAAAAAGGCTCTCAGTTGAATTCAACTGGGAGCCTTTTTGTTTGATGTCGCTGCGGACGCCGGTGCGTCCCGCTTACATCTTGTTGTCTGTCGCTGGTTTCTTGTCCTTCATCATACCGGGCTGCTTCATCTTCGGGCCTTCCTGTAATTCCTTCTCGCTGGCAGGTTTGGCTGGTTTGAAATCCGCCGGCAGAGCTGCTCCGGTATCCGGAGAGTTGACTTCGACGATGTCGCCCTTCATCCCGGCCAGCGCGGTCAACAACTCATTCTTCTCTGTCGCTCCGACGTTGAACTTGTCCAGCGCCCCGCTCAAATCCTCGATCAGCGCGTTGAACTCGCCCTCGGTGACTTTCATGTTCTTGTGCGACTGCTTCATGCTCAGTCCCGTATAGACACACGGCCCGCCCGTCGCGGCGCAGACTTGCTCGATCAGGTGCAGCCGCAAGCGCTTTGGATCGCTCTTGGCGAATTTCTTGTTGATGCGATCATCGGCCACGACGCGCGCGATGAACTCGTCGATGACAGCCGTGATCGCGTCCAGCCCGCCGAGGCGGTCGTAGAGCGACTTCTTCGCCGCCATGTCTTGGTTAGCCATCGTGTCCGGTGCCGGGGTAGCCGTCGTGTCTTGCGCCGGGGCAGCGACGGTGAAAACTCCCAGCAAGCAGATCGCCATCGCGATCATTTTCATTTTCTGCATCACTCGTTTCCTCCTGTAATTTGAATCTACGCCTCGTTTACCAAGCAAGGCGATTCAGTTGAAATGATGGTTCTCGCTCCCCGCAGATGGTCGCGAAAAGTTCATCACCTTCACAAACCCCGCTTTGCAGATTGCTGTAGGGTTATTTATTTGCAAAGACGCAAGAGCAAGTCCGCTGCGTAGTAAGCGCCAGCTTGGGTTTCGCGTCTCATTGTCTGAATTTCGGCGAATATACGAAGGGGCGAGAATTACCGGATGCTGTCCCGTTCGCGCCGCCGCCCGCTGGATAGATAGGCCAAGAGTTGAATTTGACGGGCGAGATGATACACGAAATTTGCTTCGCGGTCTCTAATTTTTTCCGTCCCCGCCGGTCACGCACTGGCGGGCGGATCGACTCCAATTACCGCCGCGCCCGGGCAATGACACTCTAAAAATGGATAAAGTTGAGCTTAACACAGGACTTGAATTCGCGTTCAAGAACAAGCAAGACAACTGCATTACGATCGTGCTGAAACCGCATGACGGAGTTTCGTCGCGTCCCGCCGCGTTTTGAAGACAATTGCAGCAAAATTGTGTTGAAATCTTGATGCTTGATGTCCAGACTGAGTTGGTAAACGAGCGGGTAATCACGAGTCACAATCCGACGCGCGGGCGGCTGAAGCGAGGTCATCCGCGCGCGCCGTCGCCATGTCATGAGGAGGAATAATTTATGTCCAGCAGTCGTCAACAACAGGCATTATTGCCGTCCGTTCAGGCGCAGAAGCCGCCGACCGACGTGACCGTCGACGAGTTGGAGCCGGGTCGCCTACTTTCATGATGCGATGCTGACCAGCGTCACGGTCTCGCAACAGGGACGCATCTTCGTCAACTTCCCGAAGTGAGGCGACGACTTACAGTTCACGGTCGCCGAACTCAAGGACGGTCAGGCGCTCGCTCACCCGGACGAAGCATTCAATCAAACCGATGAGAGTGATTCGGTTGCCGCCGCGCTGGAGATGGATGGAGACACGATCACCGAAGCGCGTCTCGCTCTGGGCGGAGTCGCGCACGAGCCATGGCGCGACGTGGAAGCCGAAGCGATGTTGCAGGGTCAAACTGTAACCCGCCATAACTTTCAAAAAGTCGCCGAGTTTATCTTGCGCGAGGCGCGAGGCTTCGGCCACAACACTTTCAAGATCGAATTGGCGAAGCGCGCCATTCCTCGCGCCTTGAAGCAAGCCGCGGCGGGAACGCCGCAGCCGATTGCCGAGAAGAAAATTTTGTGAGGCAGTAAGGACAATTGCGATGAACTACGTTCGACGGGGCCAAGGCAAACCGCTGCTGCTCATTCACGGCATCGGCGGGAGTTGGCGTTCGTGGCAGACGATTCTCGACCCGCTCGCCGCGACGAGTGAAGTGATCGCGGTTGATCTGCCCGGCTTCGGCGACACGCCACCGCTCGACGGCGAAGTTTCAATCCGCACGCTCGCCGACGCGGTGACGGAGTTTGTCCATCGAAACAATCTCACAGAGGTTGATGCAATCGGAAGTAGCATGGGTGCGCGACTCGTCTTGGAACTCGCACGGCGCGGCAACGTCTTGGGCGGCGTGGTTTCGCTCGATCCCGGCGGCTTCTGGCAAGGCTGGCAGATTCCTTTCTTTTATCATTCGGTCAATTTATCAATCAAACTCGTCCGCCTGTTGCAACCCGTGATGCCGCAATTAACCCGCAACGTCCTCAGCCGTTCGATTCTGTTCGCGCAATTTTCAGCGCGCCCGTGGAGGTTGTCGCCCACAGTCGCGCTCGACGAGATGCGGACGTTTGCTCAGTCACCGTCCTTCGACGAACTGTTATACAACTTGGCTTACGGCGAAGAGCAGAAAGGTGCGCCGCCAGGTTCGATTAAACATCCGCTCGTGATCGGATGGGGACGCCGCGACCGTGTGTGTTTTCCGAGCCAAGCACGGCGGGCGCTAGAATTGTTTCCCGACGCGCGCCTGCACTGGTTCGAGAACTGTGGACACTTTCCGATGTGGGATGTTCCACAGGAAACGACACGCCTGATTCTCGCCACAACGAGCGGGACTGGCGCTGCCAAAACATACAGCGCGGGCGCGGCCTAAACAACCATAACTTCAAAACATTGATTGGAGGAAAAAAATGAGTCCCAACCCTAAACCGATGAAGAAGAACAAAGCGAACAAGCACGAGAACGGCGATGCCAAGTCAAAAGATTTGGAAATGAACCGCTCGGACGGAACAGACCAATTCTTGACGACCAATCACGGCGTTCGCATCAACGACAACCAAAACTCCTTGAAAGCGGGCGAGCGCGGCGCGTCGCTTTTGGAAGATTTCATTCTGCGCGAGAAAATCACGCACTTCGACCACGAACGTATTCCCGAACGCATCGTCCACGCGCGCGGCTCGGCGGCGCACGGTTATTTTCAGGTTTATGAATCAATGGCGAAATATACGAAGGCGCAATTTCTCCAAGACCCGAACGTGAAAACACCCGTCTTTGCGCGATTTTCCACCGTCGTCGGATTTCGCGGCTCGACCGATTTGCCGCGTGACGTGCGCGGTTTCGCTGTCAAATTTTATACGGAAGAAGGCAATTACGATTTGGTGGGAAATAATATGCCCGTCTTTTTTATTCAAGACGCGGTGAAATTTCCCGACCTCGTTCACGCCGTCAAGCCCGAACCGCACAACGAAATCCCGCAAGCGGCGGCGGCGCACGACACTTTTTGGGATTTTATCTCGTTGATGCCCGAATCAATGCACGTCATTATGTGGGCGATGAGCGACCGTGCAATTCCGCGCAGTTTGCGAATGATGGAAGGTTTCGGCGTTCACACTTTCCGCTTTGTCAACGATGAAGGCAAAGCGCATTTCGTCAAATTTCATTGGAAACCAGTACTCGGCGTTCACTCGGTTTTATGGGACGAAGCGCAGAAAATTTCTGGCAAAGACCCCGATTTTCACCGGCGTGATTTGTGGGAATCAATCGAAGCGGGCGCGTTTCCCGAATGGGAATTCGGCGTGCAGATTGTTCCCGAAGAAGACGAGCATAAGTATGAATTCGATTTGCTCGACGCGACAAAAATCATCCCCGAAGAACTCGTTCCGGTTCAAAGAATCGGCAAGATGGTTTTGAATCGCAACCCCGACAATTTTTTCGCCGAAACCGAACAAGCCGCGTTTCATCCCGGACACATCGTTCCCGGCATTGATTTTACGAACGACCCGCTTCTGCAAGGGCGTTTGTTTTCCTACACAGACACGCAATTGTCCCGCTTGGGCAGTCCGAATTTTCATGAAATCCCGATTAATCGTTCCGTTGCGCCCGTCCACAATAATCAACGCGACGCGCATATGCGGCAGACGATTAACAAAGGAAAAGTCAGTTACGACCCGAACAGTTTGGGCGGCGGCTGTCCGTTTCAAGCGAAGATGAGCGAGGGCGGTTTTCACACTTATGAAGAGCGTGTTGACGCGAAAAAAGTCCGCGCCCGCAGCGAAAGTTTCCGCGACCATTTCAGTCAAGCGACGCTGTTCTGGAACAGCCAATCGGATGCGGAAAAAAACCATCTCGTCAAGGCGTTTCAGTTTGAACTCGGCAACGTCGAAACAGTGGCGATTCGAGAAAGAATGGTCGGAATTTTGACACAGGTTGACGCAACTTTAGCAAAACGAGTCGCCGACGGTTTGGGTTTGGAAGTTCCCGCAAAACCGGAAGAACCGCTTAACCGTTCCTACGGCGCGGACACCGACCCGAATTCGGTGCAGCCGACGAAAGTAAAATCTTCGGTGGAAAAATCCGCCGCGTTGAGTATGGCGAACACGGTCAAAGACACGATTAAATCTCGTCAAGTCGCGTTTCTTGCGGCGGACGGTGTGGACGGCGACGCGCTCGACGCGATGAAAAAATCTCTGGAAGCTGAAGGCGCAATGGTGAAAGTCGTCGCCCCGAAAAACGGCAAAATCAAAACCGCCAACGGCACAGAAGTAAAAGTTGATAAGACTTTCCTGACGACGGCTTCCGTGTTGTTCGACGCGGTGTTCATTCCGGGTGGTCAGCAAAGCGTTGCCGCGCTCAAGGAAGAAATGGACGCGATTCATTTCGTCAACGAGGCTTTCAAGCATTGCAAAGCAATCGCGGCTGTCGGCGAAGGTGTTGATTTCATCGCCAATACTTTTGCAGGCAAAGCCGAAAAAGACAAGGCCGTTATCCTAAGCCACAACGGTGCCAACGATGCGGCGGAGAACTTCATTAAAGCCATCGCCGAACATCGCAATTGGGAGCGCGAGACGGCGAGAAAAGTGCCGGCTTAAGGGCGGAAGCCCACGCGTCAACAAGGGCGTGTGTGCGCGAGCGCAACGCCCTTGTTGACGCGTGGGCTTCCGCCTCTCTTTTTTCCCAACAAAGGGGATTTTATGGCAACCGCAACCAACTACATCGGACGACCGCAGAGCCGCGTTGACGGACGCGCCAAAGTGACGGGAGAGGCGAAGTATGCCGCCGAATATAACGTGCCGAATCTTGCCTACGGTTATGTCGTTTCGAGCGAGATCGCCAAAGGAAAAATCACGAGGATTGATGCGAGCGCCGCACTCACGCTCGAAGGCGTGGTGCAGGTCTTCACACACGAAAATCGTCCGAGCCTCGCGTGGTTCGACCGCAGTTACAGGGACGAAGTTTCTGTGCCGGGTTCGCCGTTTCGCCCGCTGTACGACAACGAAGTGAAGTATAACGGACAGCCCATCGCGCTCGTCGTCGCCGAAGAATTTGAGATCGCGCGGTACGCGGCGACGCTCGTCCGCGTCGAATACGAAGCTGAACCGCACGTCACCGATTTGAATGAGCAACGCGAGGAAGCCTACGAGCCGAAGAAAACTAGATCGGAAGTCCCGCCGCCTGCGAAACCGCGCGGAAATGCCGAAAAAGCCTTCGAGCGTGCCGCCGTCCAACATGAAGCCGAATATGCCATGCCGATTGAACATCACAACCCGATGGAGTTGTTCGCTTCGACCGTCGTGTGGGAGCCGGACGGCAAACTCACCATCTACGACAAGACGCAAGGGACGCAAAACTGCCAAAATTACGTCGCCAAGGTTTTCAATTTTTCCAAAGATGATGTGCGCGTCATCACACGGTTTGTCGGCGGGGCGTTCGGTTCGGGCTTGCGTCCGCAGTATCAATTATTTTTAGCAATCTTAGCCGCGCGTGAACTCAAACGCTCGGTCATAGTCTCTCTGACGCGCCAACAGATGTTCAGCTTCGGGCATCGCCCGAACACCATCCAGAACATCGCACTCGGTGCTTCGACAGACGGCACGCTCGAAGCCATCATGCACGACGCCATCGCCGAGACTTCGCACTTTGAAGACTATCAGGAGAACGTCGTTAACTGGTCGGGCGCGCTCTACAAATGCGACAACACCAAATTCACTTACAAACTCGCGCAGCTTGACACCTTCACGCCGATGGACATGCGTGCGCCGGGGGGCGCAGTCGGGATGTACGCGCTCGAATGCGCGATGGATGAACTCGCGTACAAAGCGGGCGTTGATCCGCTCGAACTGCGTCTGAAGAACTACTCCGAAAAAGACCAGAACGAAGACAAGCCTTTTTCAAGTAAAGAGCTGCGCGAGTGTTACCAGCAAGGCGCGGAGAAGTTCGGTTGGGCGCGACGGAACCCCGTCCCGCGTTCAATGCGCGACGGCACAGAGCTTGTCGGTTGGGGCATGGCAACGGGCATCTGGGAAGCGCAACAACAGAAGTCGAGCGCGAAAGCTGTTTTGTCAATTGACGGTAAGCTCGAAGTCAGCAGCGCGACGGCTGATATTGGAACGGGAACGTACACGATCATGACGCAGATCGCCGCCGAAACTCTCGGTCTGCCGCTGGACGATGTGACGTTCAAACTCGGCGATTCCAGTTTGCCGACCTCACCCGTCGAAGGTGGTTCGTGGACGGCGGCGACGGTCGGCTCGGCGGTCAAAGAAGCCTGCGCTGCCGTCGGCGAAAAACTCTTCAACCTCGCGCGAAAGATGGACGCTTCGCCGTTTGCCGACGCCAAGTTTGCAGACGTGACTTTCGCCGACGGGCACATCAGCTTGAGCCGCCATCCTTCGCCAAGCCTCTCCCTCACCGAAGTGATGCGACACGGCGCAGTCAATTCAATCGAAGAAGAAGTCACCACCTCGCCTTCATCGAAGCAACAGCAATACTCGCGCTACACGCATTCAGCCGTGTTCGTCGAAGTCAAAATTGACGAAGAATTAAATACGATTCGCGTCACGCGCGTCACGGGCGCGGTGGCGGGCGGACGCATTCTGAATCCGAAAACCGCGCGCAATCAAATCTTAGGCGGCGTGGTCTGGGGCCTTGGGATGGCGCTCGAAGAAGAAACCATCGTTGACCATCACTTCGGGCGCTTCATGAACCAAAATATCGCGGAGTATCACATGCCCGTCAACGCCGACGTGCATGAGATTGACGTGATCTTCGTCGAAGAACACGATGAGATCGTCAATCCGATTGGCGTCAAAGGCTTGGGCGAGATCGGCATCGTCGGCACAGCCGCCGCCATCGCCAATGCCGTCTTTCACACGACCGGCAAGCGCGTCCGCGAGTTGCCGATCACGATTGACAAGTTGTTGATATAACCCTGACAGGCGTCCGGGCGCGCGGATGCTGGTAACGAAGAGCGGCGCGTGTGTGGGAACAATCAGCGCCGGTTGTCTGTCAGAAGCTGACTGGTTTGTTTCGCACACTTCTCTTGCTGCTCGTTCTGTGATCTCCATCGCTTCCCGACTTGGTGCGCCGCAGAGGCTCTTGATACCAACGCGCTCCGGTTCTGTACTCCTCTTCGGTGCGGCCCAGCATGGCGAGAGCGCGCTGAGGCTGGAGGTGAGAACTGGCGACAATGATGGTATTGATGAGCGCCATCGGAGCCACGTATGAGCGAGTGAAAGAAGGGCTGCTGGTGGAAGCGATCAGATAGGTATCACAGTGCATCGCAATCGGGGTGGTGTCGCTGTCGGTGATGCCGAAGGTCGGCACGCCCCGCTCATGCGCCCTGATGACCGATTCGACCGTCTCCCTCAGACACCGCCCGAAGCTGATGGCGACGAGCAAATCTTTGCCGGTCAAAACATCAATCTTGTGTTGCAGGTTCCCGGCGCTTCCGACGGGCGCTTCGGCATCGAATCCGAGTGGCGTCAAGCCGTAAGCGAGAAACCATGCGAGCGAAGCTGCCAGATCAACTCCGACGACCAGAATGCGCCGCGCGCGATGGATGAGTTTAGCCAGCTCCACGACACGATCCACATCGAGGCTTGATCTCAACACGCTCAAACTTTCCGTGTCCCTTTCCACACAATGGCGAACTTGGTCAGTCACGCTTCGTTTCTCTCGCGTGGCAGCCTTGAGTACTGTGTATGGCGTGATGTGCTTGACGAAATGTTGGCGCAGGTCGGCGGCGAAATCCGCGAAGCGTTCGTAGCCTAAGGCTTGGACGGTGCGGACGATGGTTGCGGCGTCAACGTTGTAACGCTTCGCCATTTCACGCGACGAAAGGAAGAACGTCTCTTCGTTATTGTCCAAGATTGCTCTGATCAGTTGCCGACGGCTGTGGCTCAGTTGTGCTTGAGCGAAGCGAACCTCAAGCGACGCCGGTGAAGCCTGACCGTGATTCCCATCTTGTCCATCCAACTCGTTTCTGGCCGACATGTTTTCCTCCTCGCCTGCCTTTGTCAGTTTTACTCCGGCTCATGCTTTCGCCTTAATCAGATCAACAGTCTCGGTTCGATCATCTTCTCAAAAACTTGATGTTCTTGACTCTCCCGGCATTCACTGTGAAGTGAGAAATCTTATCCTGCCCGTCACGCACGAAGTTGAGGCTCAAGCAGCGCACGCTGAACGCATCCCTGAGCGAGGGCTGTAAGGGTTTCTTCGATAATTCAGTGTCTTTGTTTGCCAGTCGAAGAAATAGCTTGCCGTCTTCCATCGCGATCCGGTAAAGCGCCTGCAACTCATCGCTGTAATAATCTCCGACATATTCAGCCAACTGCGCCGGTGTCAGAACGGGCGGTGAGATCGCCTCAAACACCATTGGCTCATCCGTCTCAATCTGCACGCGCATCAGCAGAGGCTTTCCCGGCTCTCGGTTGTCGAAGGTGATGTTTGATGTCAGCCGGCGCATTCACCGCGCGAAACTGCATGTTGCTGATCGGGACGGCGTGAAGAGTGATGACTGAAGCATCCACCACAAGATTGCCGTTTGCCGCCGTCACTTTCCAGAGCGCGCCGGTCGTTTGATCGCGGAAGGTGCCGGTTTTCTGAGCCAGTTCTTGTGGAGAAAGTTTAACTGAACTCGCCGGCGCGGTAGATGCGGAGGCTGATGTCGGGTTCTCCGGCTTGAGCTTGTTCGACAAATATAGTTCCGCGACTTGTGTCGCCAGACCGCTCGGATTACTGGAATCGACATTGCAGAGGCACGCCACCGAAAAGCGCTCTGCGGGGAAACGGATCAACTCGGCCCGGTAACCCGCCCACGCACCGCCGTGGCTGATCATTTTCAACCCTCTGTGTTCTCCGACGTAGAGACCGGAAGCGTATTTCAACTGCTCTCCGCTATTGAGCTTGCCCTGAATCAAGAACTGGTCAAGCAGTTCATGCCCGCCCACTTTGGGTTGGTAGAAATTTTGATCCCAGAGCAGCAGGTCTTCGATGGTCGTGAACACAGCGCCATCGCCCGTCTGTTCAAAGTTCGACATCTCGATGCCGAACTCTCCGTTTTTCTTCGGGGAGTAGCCGGTCGCGCGCAGAGGCACAATCATCGCGTGGTCGTCGTGAAAATGTGTGTGCTTCATGCCGAGGGGAGCGAAGATATGCTCATGCGCGAACTGGCGCAAGCGTTTGCCGCTCGCGCGGCGGACGATCACTGACAGCAGAAAATAGCCGGAGTTACTGTAGAGGTGTTCGGCTCCCGGAGTGAAATTGATCTCCTTCTGCCGGGCCAGCAATCTCAGTGCGTCATCGTCTGTCGTGACACCACTGAAGTCTGTGCCGGCCAGAGACATCAAGGTTAGATAATCTCTCAGCCCACTGGTGTGATGAAGTAAATGGCGAATGGTGATCTTTTGATCGTAAGCGGGAATCTCCGGGATGAATTTGCGGATGTCATCGTCGAGCGAGAGCTTACCTTGTTGCGCGAGAAGCAAGATGCTCGCCGCCGCGAATTGTTTGGAGGTTGAACCGATGTCGAAGACCGTTTTGGAAGTGATCGGGATGTTGTGTTCCAGATTGGCGAGGCCATAACCGCGCGCGTAGATGAGTCGCCCATCGCGGATCACGCCGAGCGCACAACCCGGCGAATTCGGCTTGTCATACTGAGCGAACAACGCATCGACCTTCTTTGTGATCTCAGCCGGGCTCTCATCAGTCGGCGGCGCGCTCGCCAGCGTCAGGCAACTGAGCATTAAAATGAGCAGCTTTGCCAGCACCAGTCTCGCTCGAAAAGATTTCTGCTCCATCGCAATTCTCCTTCGGGTCATCGCACTCTCAGTTGAGAGATTACCTCTGAGGCCGAACTCTTCATCTGCGCGTGCGCCGGTTTCGACCCGGCCCATGGCGCAGCACACGACCGGGCTTATTGCCCGTCACTGCTCCGTCGCGCCACACCTCAGCGCCGTTGATAAATACGCGGTTGACTCCACTGGCAATCAGTCCCGGCTCCTTAAAAGTTGAGCGGTCGATTATTTTCCCTGCATCGAACAGGACGACATCGGCTTTCATACCCACACGAATCATGCCTCTGTCTTTCAATCCCAACCGCACGGCGGGAAGCGATGTCATCTTGCGGACAGCCTCTTCCAGCTTCAGCCAACGCTGCTCGCGCACGTAACGACCGAGGACGCGCGGGAAAGAGCCTGCCGCTCGTGGGTGCGGTACACCGATGCCGCCGTCGCTTGACACCATCACCCACGGCTGTTCGTAAAACGCGCGGACATCTTCTTCCTGCATCGAGCGACACACGATAACTGCTCCGCCGTCTCTGACGATCAGCATGTACATCTCGACCGGCGTTCGTCGCTGCTCGCGCGCAATCGCGTCCAGCGTCTTGAATTCGTAATCCGGGTGCGCCTCGCATTCAACAACGGTGACGTTCGTCGCGCCGCCGACATCCGCCAGACCACGCGCGACAGCGACCGGATCATCGTGACGGTCGCTCGGAACCAACACCTTGATGGTGGAGAGCCAAGCCGTATAAGGGTAACAATCGGCGGTCACATCCAGCCCGCGACGCCGCGCGCGGTTGACGATCTCAGCGGCTTGCGGCACACGCCCCCACACGCCGACTGTGCCGAGCTTGATGTGAGAGATGTGGACAGGCAGCGAGCCGCCTCGCCGATGCGAACCGCTTCGGCGAGAGCTTCCATTGTCTGATCGGCTTCGTCACGAATATGGCTCACATAGATACCGCCGTAACGGCCTGCGACGCGCGCCAGCGCGATGACCTCCGCGGTCGTCGCCGGTTTGCCCGTCTCGTATTCCAGTCCGGTTGATAGCCCGTATGCACCGTCGCGCATCCCTTGTTCAACGAGACCGGCCATCTGCTCGATTTCAGCCGGCGTCGCGCGCCGGTTAATGTCTGGCCCCAACACCTTCAAACGCACTGTGGCATGTCCGACAAAGGTCAAGAGATTGAGCGCGACGGGCGAGCGTTCCCGCTTGCTGAGATATTCCGCAATAGGGAATTCAGAGCCGCCGTCCTGACCCAGCGCCACGGTCGTAATCCCTTGCGACACTTGCGTGGCCGCCGCCGGATCGGCGTCGAGTCCTCGTTCCGAGTGATTGTGCATATCGATGAAACCGGGCGCGATGGTGAGGCCGCGCACATCAATCACGCGCGCGCCCGCAGGAACCGCGACGCTGCGACGCGAGCCTGCCGCCCTGATGCGGTCGCCAGCGACGACGACTACCGCATCTGGTAATGGAGCGCGCCCGGAACCATCAATCAGCGTCGCTCCGGTAATTGCGAGAATTTGCTCTTTAACTCGTCGCCCGGAGTCTGCCGATTGGGAGGCTTGCCCGAACGTGGTGAGGACCACCACGCTCAGGCAGAGAAACGAAACGAGCAGTCTCTTCATTCCGTGTCATCTTCTTTCTCAAGAGGAGTGTCGCATGGCGGAGGAAGATAACACACCGAATTTCGTGGTGCAACAACTGTTGTAATTTTGTTGACACGCTGCAACGATGGGTGTTATACACTTGCCACTTTCATAGAGCAGCGTCAGCGCAGGCGCGTTGGATTCTCTATGACATCTCTTAAACACTGCGGCTGCGAGTAATTTCCTTAGAGGAGGCAGAAGTTATGAACAGGACTGTCCTAACACCGAGCTACAATCTGATGGAAGCAGGCGGGCCAGCCAAACTCAGGAGGTATTGTTCCTCGCTGATAGTCCTGTCCCTCACTCTCTTCCTGTGCCACATCTTGACTTTGAGCGCCATGGCCCAGACGACCACTTCGACCATTGAAGGAACTGTGACAGATGCTAACGGCGCGGTGATCGCCGGCGCGGAGGTCAAGGCGAGCGGGACGACGCTGGCCGCCGAGCGCAGTGTCACAACCGACACTGAAGGTTTCTATCGTCTCACGGCATTGCCGGCGGGAGCCTACACCTTGACGGTTTCACAGACCGGCTTTGCTCCGAGCGCTTCCAACCTCGAGTTGACGCTCAATCGCGTCGTGACTTTTGATGTCCGACTGCAAGTGGGAAACGTCGTTGGAGATGTGGTCACTGTGAGCGATGCGCTGCCCTTGCTGGACCAGAACACATCGGCCACGGGCTTGACCGTCACTCCACAACAAATTCAAGACTTGCCCGTCAACGGGCGAAACTACCTCGATTTGTTGCAACTCGTGCCCGGAGTCGCCATCAACCGGCAAGCTGACCCCGACAGCGATGAGGCGACGCCGGTGCTCGGCGAGCGCGGCGGCAACAACAACTTTTTCATTGATGGACACCCGAACAAGGACACCGTCAACGGCGGGCCGGCCGCGCAGTTTAATCAGGAAACGATTGCCGAGTTTCAGGTGCTGACAACCGGCTACAAAGCCGAGTTCGGACAGGCATCAGGAGCGATAGTCAACGTCATCACTAAAAGTGGCGGCAATGAGTTTCATGGCGTCGGCTCGCTGTTTCATCGCAACGAGGCTTTCGACACGTCGAACTCTTTG
>Ga0136614_10001195_pt1 | contig 14979 bp, 12 predicted proteins | sample AntDrymUQ2792106_2_FD_106643 | JGI IMG/M metagenome (GOLD analysis project Ga0136614, IMG submission 106643) | Polar desert sand microbial communities from Dry Valleys, Antarctica - metaG UQ279 (21.06) | ecosystem: Environmental > Terrestrial > Soil > Desert | place: Antarctica: Dry Valley... | reverse complement strand
CTTAGGCGAGGTTAAATCTCGTTGGGGCCTTACTGCTCCACTCCCAACAGACTTCGAAGGTATTCCAGTAGTTAATAATCAACAATCTTGGTTTTTCCCGTATTCGAAGAAACGAGGTAAGAACGACATCCCACGGCTTTGGACGCTCGCCAAGGAATCAATCGAAAAGGACGCTACAACTTTTGATCCGCAGATTCTTCAAAACTGCATCGCGATCAAAATGGCCAATCTTGCGAAACTTACGATGGGGATGTTTTGGATGAATCCTGACAAGTATCTCGCAGTGGATAGCAAGAATCGAATGTTCTTTAAAGCTCGCGGAATCGAATCTCCACTGGACGCGGACTCTTACTTTCGATTCTTAAGTGATGTCACGGCAAAGCTCGGTCACGACTTTCCTTCTATTTCGCGTCAGGCACACTTGGATTCGATCAGTAAATCTGTGCCTTCAACGAGCAGCCAACCGAAGGATGGATCGCAATCTGCCGGTGGAGAACGAAAATATTGGTGGTTAAATGCGAACCCGAAGATTTGGGATTTTGAAGACCTGCCGGTAGGTAAGACCCAAACATATACCTCTCATAACGAGTCAGGAAACAAGCGTCAGAAGTACAAGTATTTCGGAGAGGTGAAGCCCGGCGACTTGGTAGTCGGCTATGTGACTAGTCCTCAACGAGAGATTGTGGCGATCTGCGAAATAACAAGAGGACTACACTCTACGAAGCTAGGCGAAAGCATTGAGTTCAAAAAAGGCTGAGCAACTCCAGAATGCGATCAGTTTTGAAGAACTCAAGACTAGCGCGGACCTTGAGGATAGTGAGCCACTGTCTAATCACCAAGGCAGTCTCTTTGCGCTCACAGAGGAAGAATACGAAACCATCCGCGCCATTGTCGACGAAAAGAATGTTTCTAAGCCGCCTGAAACACCGCTTGAGTATCACAAGCGCGACGCTCTCCGGGAACTATTCCTCGAAGAAGAAGCGCTCGATGACGTTTTGCGACGACTGAAACGAAAGAAGAACATTGTCCTGCAAGGCCCGCCGGGTGTCGGAAAGACTTTTTTAGCGAAACCCCTCGCGTATCTATCGCTCGGCTCAAAAGATAAATCGCGAATCGAAATGATTCAGTTTCATCAATCATATTCATACGAAGATTTCATTCAGGGCTTTCGACCTCTTGAGCGTGGAGGGTTCGCACTCAAGCCAGGCATCTTCTATTCCTTTTGTAGGAAGGCACAGCGCGATTCAAACAATGATTACTTCTTCATAATCGACGAGATTAACAGAGGCAATCTGAGCAAGATATTTGGTGAGTTAATGCTGCTACTCGAACACGATAAGCGGGGGCCCGAGTTTGCAATCCCTCTCGCATATTCCGAAACAGCAGACGATACATTCTATATCCCCGCTAATCTCTATTTCATCGGAACGATGAACACGGCAGATCGGTCGTTATCAATAGTCGACTACGCCCTCCGAAGACGTTTTGGCTTCATAAATCTACATCCGCAATTCGACAGCCCTGGCTTTGTGCGGAATCTCAAAGTTGCAGGTGCCGCCAGTGGGCTTATTGAGAAGATTCAAAAGCGAATCAAATCATTGAACCAGACGATCGCCGACGACACTAGAAACCTCGGATTAGGTTTTCGCATCGGACACAGCTACTTCTGCCCGATTGACGGCCTGCAACCGGACGAAACATGGTATCTGGATGTGATCGACGCTGAGATTAAGCCTTTGCTTGATGAATATTGGGTCGATAATCCGAGTATGGTCGCAGATGCGATTGGTGAGCTTACAGCCTAACAACGTGGACAGTCCCATCCCAATCGAGAACATTTACTATCTTCTCTGCTACGCATGGAACAGGCTGGAACGAGAAAGACATAGTTGATGTTTCGTCGTTGAAGAGTACGCAACTAGTAGACTTGTTCGCGCGAGTTCTCATTAGCGGAACTCATCACTTAGTTCGTCGCGGATTCGATAGAGGCTACTTGGAGTTTTCTGAAGATACCAAAAGACCGCGAGGAAAGATCGATTTCGCCAGAACGCTCAAAAGGAATCTCTTGATTGAAAATCGACTTAGCTGCGATTTTGATGAGTTGGACTATAACGTTCTGCACAACCGAATTCTAAAGACCACCATCGCGAATGTCATGGCGGTTGAGAATCTGGACTCGGACCTTAAAGAGGGATTACATGAAATTAATCGTCGGCTATGGGAAATAAACGAAGTAATTTTGTCGGCGCAGTTATTTCGTAGGGTCCAACTTCATCGAAATAACTACTATTACGGATTCCTCTTGAGTGTTTGCGAACTAGTTTTTGACACGCTCCTTGCAAGTGAGGATCGTGGCAACATGAGGTTCCGTGACTTCGCCAGGGACGAGAATAAGATGGCGAAATTGTTTGAGTCATTTGTAAGGAACTTTTATGTCCTTGAGCAAGATCGTTTTAGAGTTCAATCGCTTAAGATCGCTTGGCAAGTCGAGAGCGGAACCGATCAGGCAATAAATTATTTGCCCGAAATGAAAACTGATGTTTGCCTCACCTCTCAGGCTCGCAAAATCATTCTCGATTGTAAGTTCTATCGAGATGCTCTCCAGACTAATTGGCAGAAACGAACTCTCCATTCGGCTCATTTGTACCAACTGTTTGCCTATCTGAGGAATAAAGAAAGCGATGACGGATGGAACGACTGTGAGGGAATACTTCTATATCCGACCGTAGGAACCCCACTGAATGTCACCTACAAAATCCAACGTCACTCTATGGTGGTCAGGACTGTCAATCTGAATCAAGATTGGCGTTCGATCCATAAAGAAATGCTGGAGGTCATATCCAATTGATGCGTTGTGCTCCGATCGGTCTTTGGCTCATAACGCTCGTCCCAAGCTTCGCACTGGACAACGATTCCAAGGCCTACATGGATCATTCACCTTTGAATCGATGGTTCCGGAAGCGGAGGTCGTTTCGGCGTCGTTTTACCCGCTGCCTTGATTGCCCAGTAACCGCGACCTGGACGCGGAATGTTAAGCTTCCTGCAAACTTTCGCTAGTCCAACGTCGGACAGTTTGTATCTCTTGGCGACGTGCAGGATCGGTTCTGACCAAATCTCCCTATAAATCTCTTCGCGGTTGTATCTGGACGCAAGCTCACGTAGAGCCCATTGTCGATATCTCTCTTTTTGCCGCGCGTCTTCCGCTTTTTGTTCTGGCGTCCGAACATCGAATCCCATTCTTAAAAGATTTCTCGCGACAGGTACGAGATGTTTCTTCATTGCGGGTGTTCGAAGCAGGCTATGAATCGCCTCCTGAAGACCCGCCGAGTGCTTCACCAATCGTTCCACTATTTCTAACGTTACGTCCGGTTCGCACTCGTACAAATTTCGTCGCACCTGACCAACCTCACGAGCATCATTAGGTCGCCACAGCGCCCCGCGTTCAAGCAAGAGTCGAAACGTGTCAAGAGGGTCGGAAACCGAATATTTTGAGGCCTTGAAAGGGCTGCCGTAGAGACTATCGCCATATCCAAAACTTCTGAATTGCAGACTCGAAGACAAACATTTGCCCAGAGCCGTGGAACCCCCTTTGGGTTTGTCGTTTGGTTTGGCTCCAAGATCTAACAAATACCGCACAGTCTCGACGCGGCCAAAGGTGGCAGCGCACGCAAGGAGATTATCGAGATCGTCTTTCTTCGCGTCCGGCTTGAGACGCTTCAAAATCTCCGCATTCTTGCTGTATGCCGCAGCGGTGAGCGCGCTCGAATACTCTTCGTCATCAAAGTCTTCGTCGTCGCCCCATGCGGGTCCACTTGAACGCGGATCTGCACCTGCCCACATCATAAGCTCACCCATTTCAGATCGTCTTTGAAGCAGAAATACCGAAGGGCGCGGTCGGCCTGTTCCTGGAGCTGCGGAGCAAGATGCGGATATTTCTCCTTACACTCCCGCCACGGACCAAGCATGGTTCGAATTCTTTCGGCGAAGGCCTCGGCAAAAGGATAGCCAGTAATAAAGTCGGCGCCGTGATCGAGAAAGTAACGAATTGGTTGGATCCCAAAGCAGGAGCGCCTCGACGAATGGGACTGAGCTGATTTCAGCACCATGTGAAACTAAGAGCTCAATAAGGTCCAACCGTCTATGTGAAAGAGCGTGGTCCAAAGCCTGATTCTTCAGTACCTGGCTTTGCTCATTGCTAACAAGCAGTTCGACAAGACTAAAGAAGCCAGTGTCGAGAGCGACCCTGAGGGGCGTGGTTTTTAGTTCAGCCGGTACCGAGAGCGAGTTCCCAGAACTGATCCAGTTCTGGACATCAAACAGACGCCCGGTTTTGCACAGTTGGAGTAGCTGTTTAGCCTCGATGGTAGATAGAGTTTCGGACACGAGCAACAATATATGAGCCATCCGACATGATTTCTAGCCGGAACAGATGGTCTGGCGGGATCAGGCGAAACCCTCATTGACATCTTCGGCAATCACGTTGAGATCTATCCATGAGTATTCAGTAATCTCTACAGTAACTCTTGTAGTAAATAAGTCGCGTCTTTTCGCGTTCGCCTTCAACAAAACGTCGGTAGATATGAACAACTACCGACGTTTTGTTGATGCCATTTGTAGCGGTGAATTTCAAACCTTGGCTCCCGCAAGGTAGTGGTTTCCGAAATGGGCGGCTTTTCTTGATTAAGAAAATGGTCGTTTTAAGAAAATAGGAGCTTTGCGTCGGAACTCCCCTTTTTGGCGCGATTAAGGCCGCCAGGTTGATTCGCAACTGCTTGAGGTTACCTTAGGGTTAGTGTTAACATGGCCATGTTAATTAACTTGGCCTTGATATTAACAGGGCCACGATATTAACCTCGGTTACATTAGAGCTATGAAGAACCCAGAAAAACCTAAGGAATCCGCTGCCTTCGAACGAGAACGACGCGCCGAATCTTTGCTTGCCCAGATATTCGAGCAAGGCGGTTGGCGTGTTGAGCGTGAGCCTCACCGCCCGAAATCCCAGCTCGATATGATAGTCCGGCGTCCTGGAGTTGTGTATGGGGTCGAAGTGAAGGCGGCCGTCGAGGGCCGTGGTGATCGTCTAGTGCCCCTCTTTGCGCAAGCCGTGCTCCAGTCATTGCGTGGTGCGCGCAAGCACGCGGCACCTCTCGCAGTAGTCGCTGCGCCCAAGATCAGCCTAAGCGCCGCGGACCAGGTCCTAAAGTTCGCGGAGCGCTACGCGCCCGACGCGGCCGCCGGCGTCATCGATTTCGAAGGACTCCGCTTGTTTCGGGGCCCGCACCTCGAGGGTCTCAACGCGGAAGCTCCGCGCATCTCATTGTTGGCGTCGAAGTCGCCGCGAATCTCCGGGCATCTATTCTCTGATCTAAACCAGTGGATGCTTAAAGTGTTACTGGCCCCGGAAATTCCAGAGGCTTTACTCTCCGCTCCGCGCGGACAGTACAGAAACGCATCGCAACTTGCGGCAGCCGCGAAGGTGTCCGTGATGAGCGCGTTTCGCTTTGTGCAACAACTCCAAGACGAAGGATACCTATCCGAGTCTGATCCATACTTGAACCTCGTACGACGCGAGGATCTCTTTCGCCGATGGCAGGCTTCGGCCTTACGATCGGTCAAGGAAGTGCCCATGCGGTACCTGGTCAAAGGAAACCCACTCGTACAGCTCCGCAAAATGCTTGATAGCGGTCGTGCATGTCTGGCGCTGTTCGCTGCGGCAGAGGCGTTGAAGCTCGGATTCGTAGAAGGCGTGCCACCTTACGTTTATGTCGAACGCATTCAGCCCTCAAACCTTTCGGCATGGAAGAATCTGCGACGATGTGGGCCGGGCGAACTTCCTGACCTCATCCTTCGTCAAGCTCCGGCCCCACAGTCAATCTTTCGCGGACTAGTGCGCCCGAACGGTATGGCGGCATCCGATGTCCTACAAGTATGGGTGGACGTTTCCTCGCATCCGTCGCGCGGACGCGAGCAGGCGGACCTGATTCGCAAGAGAGTGCTTGAGCGGGTGATCAAGGAGAAGCGTTAATGGAGGACCTTGCCAACTTCGCGCGACTCGTGGACGCCATACGCCCGTGGCTTACCCACGTGGCCATCGTTGGCGGTTGGGCGCATCGGCTGCATCGGTTCCACCCGCTAGCAACCGCTCCAGAGTACCAGCCACTCCGCACGCGCGATGTTGATTTAGCTTTCTCAACGGATGCACCGCTCCATGGCGATCTACGGAAGGCGCTAAGCAAAGCTGGCTTTACGGAAGAGTTGTCTGGGGAGCACACACCGCCTGTTACGCACTACCGGCTGGGTGAGGAGGATGCTGGATTCTATGCGGAGTTTCTAACCGCAAAAATAGGGAGCGACCTAAAGCGCGATGGGCAACGTGATATGACTGTTTTGAAAGCAGGTATTACCGCGCAAAAGTTGAGGCACCTCGATCTGCTCTTGGAAGTGCCGTGGCTTGTTCGCATCCAGGTCGAGGCTATGCCGATCACTCGCTCAGTTGATCTGCTGGTGCCGAACCCAGTGAGCTTCGTTGTTCAGAAGCTCTTGATCCATAAACGCCGAGATGCTCAGAAGAAGGCGCAGGATGTATTGTACATTCACGATACGCTGGAATTGTTCGGTGCTTCGCTCGGCCAGTTACGAACTGTTTGGAAAGATGAAGTGCGCCCCAGGATACCTGCTCGAACGGCCAACCGAGCAACGGCAATTGCCGGTGAACTATTCAAAGGCGTAACGGATGTTATTCGTGAGGCCGCTCGAATACCGCAGGACCGCAGGCTCCAACCTGAAAATGTTCGCGCCGCTATTCAGCACGGTCTAGAAGAGGTTTTCGGACCTGTTGTCAATTCGACCTCGTAGGGTAGGATCGCCAACTGATAGGCTGATGAACGGTTTGACGACCACTGATCACGGTTGAAAAATGATACGAGGAAATAGCTATGAAGACCTTAACTCAGAAAATCGGAGATATAGGTACGGCACGACGGAAGCGGGTCGAGGCCCGCGCTGCCGCGCTGATTACTGAGGAAATGGCTCTGCCGGAACTCCGCAAGACCCGCAAGCTGACTCAGGTGCGGCTGGGGAAACCGCTCGGCATCAGTCAGGATGAGGTTGATTCCAAACCTCGGCGCCGGAAGCACGCCAGAACCTAGCGCTAAAACGCAATTGATTGACAAACAAAATTTACGAGGAGGGGAGATGGCATATAACGTGATAACACTCCCTGCTTGGAAGGAATTTCGTGATCAGGTCCTGGCTATTCATTCCACGCGTGGTTATGTCTGGCGCGGTCAAAGAAAAGATGAGACTCAGAACTGGCTGTTGCAATCAAAGTTTGATCGTTGCGTACCAAGTAAAGACGACCGTGAGCGCACTAGCAAACTAAAGCGTCATCTCGAAAATTTCAAGAAAGAGATGCATAAATCCTATCCGAACCTCTTGCCACGCAATGATGTCGATATTTGGGCCCTAGGCCAGCACTATGGACTTAGAACCCCGCTTCTCGACTGGACGCTGTCGCCCTTCATCGCGGCATATTTCGCATTCCAAACTGAGAAGGGCGCCAGTGATCCCAATGACGATTACCGCTATGTTTATGCATTGAACAGGTCTATCGAGCGGTTGATATCAAAGATGAAGAGCGGCAACAAAGTATTGGCGAGAGAAGCCTCGGTGCCCTTTATCGACAAGGTACCACACGCTAATCCTCGCTTGTCGGCTCAAATGGGAATTCTTACGCAAGCTCTTAAAGGAAAAGATTTGGCGAAGTATGTTGGTAGTTTCTCGAGGCTCAAACCGAGTGAAGTCATGCTCATGAAATTTTGCATCCCAACAGAGGACCGGGAAGAATGCTTGCACGAATCGCCATTTGATGAATATTAACCACACAACTCTGCTGCTCGACCTGCGCGACGTCGCGGAAAGGTGCAACACATTCTCAGCGAGTCTTTAGTGACGCGTATTGACGCGCATTTTCGAGTGACCGAAAGTTGGCGCTAAGATGGCGCGCTGATGGTAAAACAACTACCGCCACTTGGTCACTTTCTCGATAGAAGACGGTCGCTCTCGAAAAATGACAGCTGTCCTGGACACTTCCACAAGGTCGCTACACATCTCCAAAAAGTTGGCGCTTAGATGGCGCGCTGATGAAAAAAACCTACCCAGATCACTTCGACGGCTCTTACAAAAGTTCAACAAAACGTGAACCCATTTCGAGCAGATTAGTCACTTCCGGTCATCTTCAAAAAAGACCGCTGTCCATCGTATTTTTCGAAAGTTGGCGCTTAGATGGCGCAATGATGGAAAAGACTCTACTCTTACCTAGATCACTTTGACGGCTGCAACCCTTGTTTATATTGGTAAATTCGTGGTGGTAGGGGTAGGTTCAAAGCCTCTGTGAGGTCTTGAAAACCGCCGTCCGAAAGGATATGCAGGTTCGAGTCCTGTCCCCCCCGCCAATGATCCTCTTAGCCAGTGTCACTAGGGTGCGGTTCGCCGGTCCGGTCCCACCTCTTTAATGCACCTGCCGTCTCGGATTTCTATCGTCGGGTTTCGTTCACATGCCGCCTCCGACGCGTAGAAGGTAAAGGTCACGCCGACTATCCCCAACAGCGTTAGCAGCAGCAGTACTGGGATGAGCACCACCCCGGCCTGCCATTTTTCCGTGTTTGAGTTCATGACTTGTCTCCTTTCGATGTGTAAGAAGCGCATGCGGAAAGCGCACACGCGAAAACCACGCAGTTGCCTGCGCACCTCGAACCACAGTTAGCGATATATATCTGGCAGTAAGCCGCGCATGGTACGGGAAGAAGAGCATTGAAAGTCCTTAAATGTTTTTAAATTTCTTGTATTCTATGAAAGTCACGATCCGGATACAAAAACCCTCGCGTTTACAAGTGGCTTTCGACGCCTCATCTTAAACTTAACTATTCCGTTTGTTGCGGCTCGGTTTGGAAAGTTGTGCGGGCAAGGCTGATAAGAATGATTGCCAGGGTGACACTCGAAGCCGTGAGCACAATATAAATCAACCAGGGGATGCGTTCCGTGAGTGGCAGCGGCTCGGGCGTGTATTCAGGATTTGTAACCACCCCGCCAACCATGCTGTGGATCGGTTCACGACTCGAAGCGGGCTGCCCGCTTGCGGACCCAGGTTCGGCTGATAACCTGGATGGTAGTTCTTTTTCGAAGTCGTAGTGCGGTGCGGTGACTCGAGGATTACCGAAAAACAAACGTAGTGGTTGGGCGGGCGATTCCTTCAACTCGAATACAAGCTGCCGCGCCGGAGCGCTGGCCTGGATCGAAGTTATCGACAGTGTCTGATTGCTGTGGTCGATGAACAGCAGACGCAGCTTTCGTGCATGTGCCTCCTCGTCGAATGTGATCACCAGCGGTTTTGCTTCCTCACCAACGTGTCGGGTTAATTCACCTAATGCAATCAGACGTACGTTCTGAGGGTTGTCAACAGACTCGATATAAAACGGGCGTGAGAAAGAGGCGTCGGCAATCTCGAGTGCGAGACGGTCGCAAGGCACTCGAGCGCCTAGATCGATGGTCCACTGCGAGGCAGGCGCACCCTGATTACGGAGCAGTTGATAGAGCGGGACATACACGCCCCACGTTGTTAGCTCGCCCTTAGCATGGACTGCCATCATCACTTTTACTTCGGTAATCTCTGGCGCTTTGTCGTCCGTCAACTCATCCCGAAGAACTCTCACACGCAAGTACCTGTATCTGCTGGTCGGGTAGTCTACCCGGCTCGAATCGACCGCCTTATTCTGCGACACGAAACTAAAAACCACTCCGCGAGTGTTAAGCGTCCGCCACTCTTTTCCCGAGTCGCTGCCCTCGACCTCCACTTGTCGCCGAAAGTTTGCTCCGGTGGTTTTTATCTCAACCTCGTTGTGTTCACCTGGATTCTCGCCCAGATCCACTGACACTTCGCTCGCTGATGAGCCGACGACGCCTGTGTTAAAGACCCTCGCACCAATCTCTCGTTTGTCGTCAAACTCTCTTCGAATGCGAAGTGCGTACGGAATTTCCCTGTTGCTCGCATCGTAGAGCCGCAGGTCGGCCAGGTCCTCACGTGCCTTGTCCATTACTTCGAGAGGTACGACGATGTCGTATATTCCAGGCACGCCTGCACTTGGCGTTACTTCAAGAAAGAAAGGCCACGATGACAATGAGGCTTGCGCGTAGACGGAAATAACAGCAAGCCACACCGTTGCGGCAAGAATCACGAGCAGGACTAATCCGTGCTTCTTCATTTTGACGACTCCCGGGATTGAAAAGCCTTGTGGTAACCCCACGCCACCAACAGCAACAACACTCCGAGCACAAAGAAAACGATGATGCGGTAGAGCTGCTGGAGCTGGGCAATATCAATTAACATTGCCTTGATTATGGTCAACGCGAAAAGGGCCAGCGCAGCCCAACGCAGGCTCGCCGAGCGGCGGACGAACCCCGCCGCCGCCAGTGCAGTTGCGTAAGCCGCCCAGAGAACTGAAAGGGCCATCTGGCCCAGCCAGAGCTGATGTTCAGCGTTGTCTGCAATTCTCTCGGCTGCTGCTCGCGCGGCAAAGAACGTTTGCGTCTCCACCGACATCACAAACCAGAGCGTGACGATAGCCGCCAACAAAATAGCGAGCCTCAGCTTAGGCGCATGAATCTGCTTCCGTTCACCTACCCTTTGATACAGAACCGAGGCAACGAACAAGCACCCGATCACAACCAGAGACGAAAGGAAGTATCGGTTCAGAACTGGCGTGAACATAGGGCGAAAACTGAAGGGGGTGCCCCATGGGGTGTCCCAGAAGAAGAGCTTTGCCAGAGCAAGTCCGAACAGAGTGCATCCAAAAACGCGTAGCTTTAGTGATCTGATTTCCAGGCCGGCCCACAAAAGCGTAAGTGCTTCAACTGCCCACGCGATCGTAATCCAGTTTGACCTCAACTGAATCGGGATCGCAATTGTCACGAAAGTCAGGGCGATGCCGATCATCGCCAACAACTCGCTGCGATTTATTGCGTTCGGGGTCCCCGGCCGGGCGGTCCCCCTCGGGTACATGGAACGCTGCAGGATCTTCGCTGCACTTGCGTATAGCAAAGCCATGCCGATTGCTAACACACCCATCCAGTCATGATGGCTGGGATTGAGCAGATGGTAGGCGGTTGCGAAGAATACGAACGGATTAATTAAGAGCAGCGCCAGGTCTTCGATAGTGGGGAATTCGCGCCGGATCAGTTCTCTTCCCAAGTGAGCCAAAAGGAAGATTAGGAATATGGCGGTCTGAAAGATCAAAACCGCGGCGCGTTTTTGCGGATGATATCTCTCGTTGTACCAGAGCCAGAACAGCAGCTGAGTGCCGAAGTAGGCGACCGAGCTTAGTCCCGTCCAGTGTTTGAGCAGAGCCAGGGCGCCGACATCGAGCGCTACGATGTAGGCGAACAACGATCGATATTGATCCCGATCAGAATGCAGGAGTACTGGCGCCAGAAAACCACCCACCAATGCCATGATCGCGATGGCCGGCGCATTGTAGAGCAGCGCCAGACCCGCTGCTTCGCCAATCAGAATCGCTATATAGACGAAAGCAACTTTCTGAGTGACAAGATGGTAGTAACCAAACGCGGCATAAGAGGACAGGTAAAGGAGAATAATGCCGCCTGCAGTTAGTATCTGCGAGAAGATCCGCCACCGACGCTGATGATACTTGAAACCGGCGACGCTCATTCCGATACCAAAGGCGACGCCGATTGCCACTCGACCCAGTTCTCCGATCCAACGGTTCTCAAACGCATATTTCAGGAAGAAGGCGGTCGCGAAAAGGATCAGCGCGACAGCTGCCCATCCCACCCAACGGCGTCCGATCATTGATTCAATCTGGTTCGCGCGCTCTGTGTGGCTTGGACGCGGTGAGGTAGCCTCGGACGTGATTGCAGCTTGAGTCTCTCGGGGAACCCTCGGTGACACTTCAGGCAAGACTGGTCCCGGCGGTTGGGGACTCGTAGTCGATGGCGGTTGCGCCTGTCCCGACCTAGCTTCCCTGGTTTGTTCGTCAGACTCCCTACTTTCCTTAACCGCTTCTGGAAATATCGAATGGGCCGCCAGCGTCGCTTCGAGCCGCCCGACGCGGGAATAAAGTTGTTGGACGCCTTGAACCAGTGATACTTCGCTGGCCGGTTGTTGAGGGCTGCCAGGTATTGGAGATTGCGCGGCCTCAAGTCGCGAGATCCTTTCGTTAAACTTTTTCCTGGAGCTTATAGAGATTGCGAGAGCAACAATTGGCAAGACGATTGCAGAAAGGAACACTGCCACCACAAACAACGCGAGAAACAGAACTATTAACTGGTCCATTAGGTGCGAAGGCTAGCAAACTCGTTACGACACAGGGCAACGACCGAAGGTAAGCAAACTTTTGGGAAGTGTCTTGTCCGACGCTTTATTTCGCGCGCATTCTATTTTCCACGCGAGAGGCAAGTCAACAAAGTTCTCTAACCCCTAGTAGGGGATAGGGTCGCTCAGTGGATGAGGTTCACGCTGCACCGCGCTAGGCATCGCCTTAGTTTCACCTTTGTGGTGAGTTGAGTTGCTTGCGGAAACCCCAGGCAAGCTCTCAAACTCCTCCATTTGCAGAAAATTGCGGAGCAGGCTAGGCTAGAGCCGTCACTGAGTGACGGTTCATTCAGTCGAACACATTTCCAATTGCCGATTGCCAAATGCCAATTGGTGCTGGACGCGCCGAAACCCAATAGCGGGCCTGGTATGGGAAACAAATCGGCAATTGGCAAGTGGAAATCGGAAATGATTCTATGCGATCCGCGCGTTCACTGAACTCACTCCGGCCCGTAGTCGTCGACAAGCGCGAAGCTATCTTGCGTGCGGCGATCCGCGTCTTTGCCCACAACGGCTATTTCAATTCCAAAGTTGCCGACATTGCGAGCGAAGCGGGAGTTGCTGATGGCACTGTCTATCTCTACTTCAAAAGCAAAGAAGAGATCCTCCATTCGATATTCGATCGCACCGTGGAGGAGGCAATCTCGGAAGGTCGGAAGCAACTCGAGCAGATCAGCGACCCGCGCGAAAAACTTCGGCGGATTGCGCTCTTGCATCTCGAACGGATGGGAGCGGATCGCGATCTGGCGGTGGTGTTTCAGGTAGAACTGCGCGGCTCAACCAAATTCATGGAAGAGTTTTCCGCCGCGGGATTCGCTGAATACCTGGGACTAATTCGCGCGACAATTGAAGAAGGCCAAAGCGCCGGTGTGTTTCGCCGGAGTTTGAATGCAAAGGTTGTCGCTAAGATTTTTTTCGGCGCTTTGGACGAGATGGCCACCAACTGGATTCTCTCTAAACGTCGTTACAAACTAGTACCCATGGCAGATCAGGTGCTCGACATCCTGCTCAATGGAGTTAGCGAGAAGTGAATTCGGTCCCCCAGGCTACGAAGGAACGAGCAGTGACTTCCGTGCGCGAACCCCCGACCTCTGAACATCCCGCAACCCTCATTGAGGCCTTTGAGCGAAGTGCGCGAGACCATAAACGTTCCGACACGCTGAACTACAAACGTGACGGCCGCTGGATACCAATCTCCTCGGACGAAATGCTCGCCCGCACTCATCGCATTGCCGGGGGACTCTATTCGCTAGGAGTGCGTTCCGGAGATCGCGTCGCACTTCTCTCTGATAGCCGGCCGGAATGGACTTTGACCGATGCGGGTTGCCTGTTTGCCGGCGCCATCGATGTCCCCATTTATCCCACGTTAACCCCGCCGCAGGTACGCTATATCCTGAAGGATTCCGGCTCGCGTGTCCTGGTGGTGTCCAATCACCGGAAGTTTCTCGAAGTGAAAGAAATTCTCAGGGAATGCCCGGCAGTTGAGCAGGTGGTCTTTTTTGACGGCGCAGATGTAGACAAGGCCGAGGGAATTACTCTGGTAGAGCTAGAGAAGCGCGGTCAGATTCTGGACGCAGAACAGCCGCACCTAATCGACGATCTGGCTCACCGTATTCCTCCGGATCAACTGGCCACGATAATTTACACATCCGGGACCACGGGCGAACCCAAAGGCGTGATGTTGACGCACTCTAATCTCATTTCGAACCTGATCGACGGTGCCGGGAACCTTTCGTTCGACGAAAAAGACATTGCTCTTTCAGTCTTGCCGCTCTCGCACATCTTTGAACGCCAGGCAATGTACATGTACCTCTATCAGGGCATGGCGGTTTACTACGCAGAGTCGCTGGAAACTATTGGTCCGAACCTGCGTGAAGTGCGTCCCACGATTCTAGTAGGAGTGCCTCGTATCTTCGAAAAGATCTATGACCGTATCAAGGAGCGCGTTGCGGCCAAAGGAAGAGTCAACATGGCCTTGCTTTCATGGGCCGTCTCAGTTGGAAAGGCTTATGCGCGGTTTGAGGTTGATAAAAAGAAAGCTCCCCTCGCACTGGCGCTGAAACACAAGCTGGCCACAAAGCTGGTTTTCTCTAAATGGCGCGAGGCGTTCGGTGGGCGTATGCGCTTGCTCGTTTCGGGCGGCGCTGCATTGCCGGAAGAGTTGGGCTACATCTATCTCGGCGCGGGCATTCCTATCATTCAGGGTTACGGACTCACTGAGACATCGCCCGTGATTACGACCGGCAGGGTGGAAGACAACCGCATCGGGTCCGTGGGCAAACCGATCCCTCGCGTGGAAGTCCGGATCGCAGCAGACGGCGAGATCGAAACGCGCGGTCCAAACGTGATGCGCGGCTACTACAACAAACCGGCGGAGACGCGCGCCGTGTTTACCGAGGACGGTTGGTTTAAGACGGGAGACATCGGCACCATAGATGACGACGGTTTTCTGCGCATCACGGACCGCAAGAAGGAATTGTTTAAGACCTCCGGCGGAAAGTACATTTCGCCGCAACCCATCGAGCAGATGATCAAGGGGTCGCGATTTGTCAGCCAGGTGGTACTGATCGGAGACGGGCGCAAGTTTCCCGCTG
>Ga0136614_10001194_pt1 | contig 14995 bp, 13 predicted proteins | sample AntDrymUQ2792106_2_FD_106643 | JGI IMG/M metagenome (GOLD analysis project Ga0136614, IMG submission 106643) | Polar desert sand microbial communities from Dry Valleys, Antarctica - metaG UQ279 (21.06) | ecosystem: Environmental > Terrestrial > Soil > Desert | place: Antarctica: Dry Valley... | reverse complement strand
TTTTGACCCGCGCGAATGCTAAACGAAACTCATCAAGCGTCATTGGATCGCGAGGCATTGTCGTCTCCTTCAATCATTCGCGCACACATTAGCTCTCGGCGGAGCGTTGTGCCGCGCGCAGGTGACTGTGGCGGTAGCCGTACAGGAAATAGATGACGAGGCCGGCGAGGAGCCAGAGGCCGAAGCGGACCCAGTTGGTGATGCCGAGTTCCGTCATCAGGTAGGCGCAGCTCAACAGGCCCAGCACCGGGATCAGCGAGAGCTGGTGGCGGAAGCAGAGATAGATCATCACGACGGATAAGACGAAATAGACCAAGAGCGGTATCTTGTGGCGGAAAACTTCCCATGCGCCGGCGGACGGATCAGTTGGATCGGTGAGGCTGAAAAACTGGCGCGGCCCATCTGGGTTGAAATACAACACGCCCGCCAAGATCAGCACGAACAAAGCGGGGATGATGAACTGCGAGTTGATGTACGGGACATAGGTGTTGCCGCTGTTGCGTTGGTTATTGCCGCCGAGAATTAAAACTCCGGCGCAGACCAGCACGAAGGCGAAGAGCGTGCCGATGCTGGAAAGGTCGGTGACTTCCGTTAGGTTCATGAAGAGCGACGGGATGGCGACGACTAACCCGGTGATGAGCGTCGAGAACCACGGCGTCTTGAATTTGGGGTGGATGGCCGAGAAGATCGGCGGCAAGAGTCCGTCGCGGCTCATCGCCATCCAGATGCGGGGCTGGCCGAGTTGGAAGACGAGCAACACGGTGGCAATCGCGATGATCGCGCTGATCGCGACGACGCCTCTGATCCAACTGATGTCCACGCCTTCGGGGCCGAAGACGAAGGCCAGCGGATCGCCCACTTGCAATAACGTGTAAGAGACCATCCCGGTCAGCACTAACGCGAGGATGATGTAGATCACGGTGCAGATGACGAGCGAGAGCATCATCGCGCGCGGCAGATCACGGCGCGGGTTCTTGCACTCTTCGGCGGTGGTCGAGAGCGCATCAAATCCGATATAAGCGAAGAAGACCGCCGCGACACCGCTCATCACGCCGCTGACGCCGTTCGGTGCGAAGGGGGACCAATTGCCCGGATCGACGTAGAACGCGCCGACGATGATCACGAGGAAGATGATCGCCAGCTTCAACGCGACCATGACGTTCGAGGCGCGCTTCGATTCGCGGATGCCGACATAGACGAGCGCCGTGATCAGGACGACGATGGCAAGCGCGGGCAGATCGCAGATGATCGGCAGCCCGGCGATGCGCGGCGCGGTCGTCCAAGCCGTGTAAGCGTCAATCATATTGGCCGTCACGCCGGGCAGGGCGCGGACGGTTTCTAAAGTCTGTCCGTTCGTCATCAACTCGCTGATGCCGCGAAAGCCGCGCGAGGCTGAGAGGAAATCCATCGTCAGATAGGCCGGCACGTTAATGCCGTAGCCGGACAAGAGGCCCGTGAAATAATCGCTCCACGAAATGGCGACGGCGATGTTGCCGATGGCATATTCGATCAGCAAGTCCCAACCAATGATCCACGCGATCAGCTCGCCGAACGAAGCGTAGGCGTAAGTATAAGCCGAGCCGGCGACGGGAATCTTCGAGGCAAAGTCGGCGTAGCAAAGCGCCGAGAAGCCACATGCGAGCGCGGTGAACATGAAGAGAAAGACGACCGCCGGGCCACCGCTGAACGCGGCGTTGCCGATCATGGCGAAGATGCCTGCGCCGATGATCGCGGCGATGCCGAGCGAGGTTAGATCGAGCAAGCCGAGCGTGCGGCGCAGGTGCGGTTCGCCCGTGTCGAGATCGCCGTGATCGCTGTAACCAAGCTCGGCGTCGCGTTGAATTTGTGCGATGGATTTCGTGCGAAAGAGATTCGAGAAGCTCATCTTGGTTTTTAATTGACGGTCGGACGCTGGATGCTGGAAGAACTAAATTCGAGACTTGAACGGTTAGGACGGAGAAGATTCACCATAGAGACAGAGAGGCACGAAGCAAAGGATGAACGATGCGCGCGGAACGATGAACTGAAGGCATCTGTCTTTCATTCATCGTTCCTCCTTCATCGTTTGCTGCCTGTGTGCCTCTCCGGTCTCTGTGGTTCAATCATGTGTCTTAATCTCATGTGCTTCGATCTAGACTGTCGGAATTGCGTCGCGGAGTTTACTACTTGTCCGCCGCTAGTTGCCAGCTTATTTCAAATTTGAAGTTTCAGGTCTATCGTCAGCTTAACATCGAACCTCAAACCTCAAACTTCAAACTTCTCCAGTCGATCACTGACAACGAGCCGGTTTTTTGTTAGACTCCGCCGCAAAATTATTGAACCGCCAATCGTGAATGGTCAGCACGAGTTTGAGGCTTAAACGTACTTATCTTTGAACCTCAAACCTCAAACTTCAAACTATCCCGCAGAGGTCTCCTATGAATCCCTTCCGCCACATTCTCTTCCCGACAGATTTTACGGAACACGCGCGCGGTACTTTGAAGTATGCGGCGGCGTTTGCGCGCGAGGGCGCGGGACGTATCGTGTTGTTTAGCGTGCAGCAGGGCAGCGTGCCGGCCAATTTGTTGACGATGCCGGATCACGCTTTCGATGAGCAGGAGAACGAATGGCTGGCCGCGTTGCGCGAGCAGGTGAGGGAGTTGCTCGCCGATCCGTTATTAGATGGATTGGAAGTCGAGCCGTTGATCGTCGAAGGCGATCCCGCGCCGGAGATCGCCGAAGCCGTGCGCGAGCTTAACATCGATCTCGTCACCATCGTGACGCACGGGCGCAAAGGGCTGGCGCGTGCGCTGTGGGGATCGACCGCCGAAGAGATCATCGCCGAGGCTTCGTGTCCGGTCTTGACGATCCGTCCACCGCAGCGCGATTTCGTCGAACATCGGGACGGGCAGACGCACTTGCGCCTGAACCGCGTGCTGTTGGCGACGAACTTTCGCCCGTCGGCCGAGCGCGCGACGCAGATGGCGGCGGACATCGCTCGTCGCGCCGGAGCGGAACTGCATAGCATTTACGTCGTCGGCGATTATCTCTCGCAGTTGGCCGATCTCTTCCCTGACAGCGGCGGGCGAGCGCGCTCCGATCTGCGCGGCTATGTGAAAGAGCAGATGCAGTCGCTCACGCGCAGCGAATCCGGCGTGTCGGCGACGACGCATTTAACGGAAGGGCGGCCTTACGAAGAGATCGTGCATGTGGCGACGGCGCAGGATGTCGATCTGATCGTCATGGGGACCAACGTGCATCCTTCTCTCTTCGGCGGCGCACCCGCGCTCGGCCCCGAAATCGAGCGCGTCGTCCGCAACGCGCCCTGCCCTGTCCTCTGCGTGCCAACAACCCGCGCCCTTACTCCCCATCCGGCGCGCGTCACCGAACCGCTACCGCAAACTTAAAAAGTTCAAGGTTCAAGGTTCAAAGTTGAAAACCAAAGCCGGCCTTTAACTTTGAACTTTGAACCTTGAACCTTGAACTTATTTTGCCGAGATGGGCAGTCCGGCTTTTTTCCATGCATCGTAGCCGCCGAGGAGGGCGGCGGTGTTGGTGAAACCTTTATTCTTGAGTATCTGCGCCGCACGGGCGCTGGTGTGTTCGTTCGGTCAAGCGCAGTAGGTAACGATGAGCTTGCCCTTCGGCACCTCGCTAAACTCTTTGTCGATCTCGGACTCGACGAACAGCTTGGCATCTTTGATGTGGTCGGCCTGATACGTCTCTGCGGTGCGGACGTCATAGATGACCGCTTCGTTTTTCGCCACTGCCGCCTTCAATTCATCGACCGTCATGCGCCGCACGCTGTCAGGCGGCGGCGTCAGTTGCGTGACCGGCGCGGGTGGCGCAGTCGTCTTCGTGTTGTTCGCCACCGTCGTCGTCTTCGTCGCGCTGTTGTCCTGCGGATTGCAGGCCGCCAGCAATGCGACCGACAAGCCGAGCGCGGCAGCCAATGAAATCAATAAACGCATCTCGTTTCGCACTCCTGATGAAAACTCGACGCTCAAGAATTGAGCGTCCACTCTCGCGTAGCATCGCATGAAACGTGGCCGGAATAAAAGCAAGGATGAAGGATGAAGGATGAAGGATGAAAAATAGTTTTCGCTTTAGCCTTGTTTTTGCCGGAGATGTGTGGCGAAAAACTGTAAGACGTGCTGCTCATATTCCTGCCGGGCGAGCGCGTGCAGATCGACGTGACGCGCGCCGCCGATGGCCCAGAACTCTTTCGGCGCGGGCGCCGCTCGGAAAAGTTGTTGAGATTCGGCGAGCGTCGTGTGCTGATCGTCCGCGCCCACGATGAAGAGTTTAGGCGCGGTAACATCCACGACTTTATTGATGGGGCGCAACTCTTCGGCGTCAACGCCGAGCCTGAGCTGCGCGGATAAGAGCGGCGTCAGTGCGCTTGACCAACTGCCCAAGCGCATCGTCAAACGATTTGCGATGGCTTCCTTGATCGTCGGATAGACCATTTCTAAAACAACCGCGTCTGCTGCAATCAGCGGCGTTGCCAAGAGCATCGCCGCGCCGCCCATCGAGACGCCGATGATCCCGACGCGCTCGCCCGGCGCATTGGCGCGCAGAAAAGCGACAGCGGCTCGTGCGTCATGGCTTTCGCGGTAGCCAAATGTAATGCGTTCGCCCGGCGTCTCGCCGTGCGCTTGAAAGTCGAAGAGCAGCACCGTGTAGCCCGCTCGATGCAAGAAACGCGCCCGTCCCAACATGCTCAAACGATTCGCGCGGACGCCGTGCATCAACACCACCGCGCCCGCGCCTTTCTGTCCCGGCACGAGCCACCCGCGCACTGTCGCGCCCGACTCGCTCGCAAACTCCACCGCGCGCCCGGGCTGCAAATCCGGCGGCAACTCGCCGACCCGTTGATTGAACGGCGCGCTCAACAGACCGCCAATCAGCCACACCGCACTGCTAAACAGTAATGGCAAGCCGATCAAAGCGGTGGTCAGAAGTTTGCGCCTTGTGATCCTCAAAGGGCTTTGCATGTGCGAAGGAAACACTATCGACTGTTCAGTGTGATGAAGTCAGCTTGAGGCCGATGATGCCGGCGACAATGAGGACGATGCAGGCGAGCCTTCCGGCCTCGCGTGATTCGCCGAAGAGGAGAATGCCGAAGAGCGCCGTGCCGACCGCGCCGATGCCCGTCCAGACAGCGTAGGCCGTGCCGACGGGGAGCGTCTTGAGGGCTTGCGAGAGGAAAAAGAAACTGACGACCATCGCGGCCAGCGTGCCGACGCTCGGCCACAGACGGCTAAAGCCTTCCGTGTATTTCAAACCGATGGCCCACATGATTTCCAACACGCCCGCGATCAATAAATATATCCACGCCATGCGATCCTCTTGTCTGATCTGATTTGAATTGCGCTCGCATCATAACCTCAACGGATTGTCGCCGCGAGCTGCGGACAGGCGCGCGGGCAATTGAATGGGCAAGTATCCGCCACATTATGAATTGCACTTCGTTGACAGCCTTTCGGGCAGGCGCATATGCTTTAGCTATCAATAAAGAGATCTAACCACGAATGGACACGGATGAACACGAACGAGGCTGAAACGGAATGGTGAGAACATCACGCTGTCAATTGATGAGCAGTCGGCGCTGTTTTTTCTTCGTGTTCATTCGTGCTAATTCGTGGCTAACTTTTTCTTGAGCTAATAGTTCACTAGTTGCCGAGACCGCGAGTTCGTGAGGTGTGCGGTCATGTCGCAGCCGACTTATCTAACCAATGGAAGTCGCGTCGCCGTCATTGGCGGGGGGCCGGCGGGTTCGTTCTTCGCCATCGAATTGCTGCGCCGCGCGCGCGCCGTCGGTTTGCGGCTGACGGTCGAGATTTACGACGGCAAGAGTTTTGCGAAGAAGGGCGCGCCCGGCTGTAATATGTGCGCCGGAGCCATCGGCCACAATTTGATTCAAGAGATCGAGCGTTCCACCACGACGATCCCGCCCGAAGTTATCCACTACGAAATTGAAGGCTACGCTGTGCATTACCAAGACGCGGTGGCGCATCTGGAAAATGATCCGGCGCGAAAAATTTACGGCGTCTATCGCGGGGCTGGTCCCGTTAGTACTGAGCGACCCGACGGCGCGCGGAGCTTTGATCAATTTTTACTAGACCAAGCAACAAAGCTCGGCGCGCGCCACGTCGCGCAGAACGTGCAAGACATCGACGTGCCAGCCACGCTCGAACGCCGCCCGGCCATCGTGACGAATGAGGGCGCGCGGCACGAGTTCGATCTCGTAGTTGGCGCGTTCGGCGTCAACTCGCAACTCGGGCAGCGTTTGCTCTACGGTTATCAACCGCCGCCGACGTGGAAGACGTGCGTCATCGAAGCGCGCGTCCCGGAAGAATTTCAGCGCGAGCAGCTCGGCAATCTGATTCACTTCTTCGTTTTGAAGCAGCCGGACGTGCGTTACGTCGCGCTGATTCCGAAGGGCGAGCATGTGACCGTGACAGCCATCGGCGAACACGTCGATGTGCTTTCGACCGAGCGGCTGCTGCGCGATTCCTACATGCGCGACTTCTTGCCCGCCGATTGGAAGCTCGACTGCCACTGTCACCCGCGCGTCGCCGTCGGCGCAGCGCAACTGCCTTACAGCGACCGCTTCGTGATCGTCGGTGACGCATCGGATTCGCGGTACTTAAAGAACGGAGTGGAATCGGCGTTAGTGACGGCGCGGCTCGCGGCTGAATGCGTGATCAATGACGGCGTCACGGCGCGCGATTTCGAGAAGCACTTTTGGGCGCGTTGCCAGCGAGTCTTCGGGCGCGACAATCTGTACGGGCGGATGCTGTTCGAGATTTACGACCGCGTGTTCCCGCACCCGCTGCTTGCGCCAATTTATTTCGCCGTGCTGCAAGCCGAGCGGCGGGCCGGAAGACGGCGCGCACTCCTCTCCGGCGCGTTGCTCGCCGCCTTCACAGGGGACCAATCGTATAAACAGATTCTACTGCGCGCGCTGCACCCGCGGCTCGCCGCGCGCATGGCGAGCCGCGCCGGAGCGCTCTTCTTCGACCGCGTGCGGACGAGAGTGACGCGCGCCGAGCCGACAGCAGTGCGCGGTTTGCGCCTGCGCGATGATGCGCGCGTCTGCGTGATCGGCGGCGGCCCGGCGGGCGCGTCGTGCGCGCTCCGTTTGTTGCAACAGGCCACAGAGCGCGGCATGAATCTGCGCGTCCATGTTTACGAGCCGAAGCAGTTTCCGCGCCAGCACAGTCCGTGCATGGGCGTGCTGGCTCCGCCGACCGCGCAATTACTTCGCGAGCAATTCGATCTGATCCTGCCGCCGGAAATGATCAGGCGCACGATCAAAGGCTATCGCCTGCACAGCGACCGCAACGACATCGAACTGCGCGCGCCGACGAATGAAGAGCCGGCGTTGATGGTCTCGCGCTCAGACTTCGACGAATATCTGCTGGAACACGCGCGGGCGGCTGGCGCAAATATTGTCTCCGACCGTGTGACCGGACTTGAGTTTCATCCTGATAATTTAGAGCATCCAGTGAGGGTTTATTCTGAAGGCGCATCGCGCTCGGCGGATATGATCGTCGCGGCCTGCGGACTCGACGACGGGCTGCTCTCGGTGTTGGAACAAGTCAGCCCGCAGAGCCGACGCTACCGACGCCCGTCGGAGTCGATGCACTCGATCATCATCCGGCTCGCGTGCGACGAACGTTACATCGAAAAACGCTTGGGCGGACACATTCACGCTTTCCTACTCAATGATCTGCCGCGTATCGAATTCGGTGCCATCACGCCGAAGCAGGATCATGTCCTCGTCAATATCATGGGCCGTCGCGTCACTTCCATCGACATGGAAAACTTCCTGCTGCACCGCAAAGTGCGGACACTTTTGCCGCGTTTCAACATGCAACAACTCGATTATTACGAAGGCCACGCGCCTGTTCGTCATGCCCGCAACGTCTCTTGGGATCGCTTCGTCGCGGTCGGCGACGCGACGGGCTGGCTGCGTCCCTTCAAAGGCATGGGCATCACGACCGCCATCCAGACCGGCATCGCCGCCGCTGACGTGATGTTGGAGCGCGGCATTGATGCGACCGCGCTCGAAGCCTACGCCCGCCGTGTCCGCTCGATCACAGACGATCACATGCACGGGCGCGTCCTGCGCCGCCTGCTCCGCACCGGCATGAGCCTCAGCATGATCGACGGCCTCATCGAACAGGCCAAGACCAACACAGACCTCTACGCCATCCTCTACGACATTATCTCCGGGCAAAACTCCTACCGCCGCATCACCCGCGAAATGCTCCGCACCGCGCTCTTGTGGAAAGTCAGCACGCTTGCACTGCGGCGTGTGGTCAGGCCGGCAAATTAAAATAGACTGCCTTGAAAAAATTTAGCCACAGAGAACTCAGAGAACTCAGAGTTAGAAACAATGTCACCGCGCTTGCTTGTTCTCTGTGACCTCTGTGTTCTCTGTGGCTAAGATTTTCTAATGTTTCACGCGGTAAGAAACCACCACGCAACCATTTTTGAGGACTTTGCAATCGAGTAATTCCAAATCGATCTGGCGCTTCATTTCGTGGAACAGCGGAATCCCTGAGCCGAGCAAGACTGGATGAATGTTGAAACCAATCTCATCGATCACACCAGCCTCAAACAACGACTTCGCCAACTCGCCGCCGCCCATCACGCAGATGTCTTTGCCTTCTTCCATCTTCAACTTTCGGACAAACTCGGCGGCGTCCATTGAAATAATTTCAACACTCTTATCAGTGCCTTTCTTCAATGTGCGTGAAAAGACGTAAGTTTTCATGCCCGGATAAGGATTGCTGCCGCCTTGGTTGTGCTTGAGCGCAGGATCATAAGTTTTGCGTCCCATCACAATCGTATCAATCGACTTCCAAAATTCTGTGATGATGGAATTCACCTCCTTGCTCCACATCAACCAGTCAACCGCACCGTCTTTGCGGGCGATGTAATTATCGAGACTGTTCGCGCCACCAAATGTTACTTTTCGCATGGTCACTCTCCTCTTCTTCTGGTAGTCGCTCAACGTGGGGACGCGGCAGGTCAGTACCGCCTGCGGTAGCGGGCGGGTCTTAATGCCATGGCAGACCCGCCCGCTACCGCAGGCGGTACTGACATCTTCCCCTTCGCACCACTTCTTCCTTATCTGGACTGCGATCTTGCTCAGAAACTCTCCTGCCCGCCGCGTGATAAATTAACAATACGCGATTGTTTATGACACCTTATGTCATATTCCTCCGGTAGAATTATTTTCGGAGCCAAGAATCAGGAGGTGAGAAAACGATGCGCGCGGATCGACTGTTATCAATCCTGCTGCTGTTGCAGTCCCGTCGGCGTCTGACGGCGCGGGAGTTGGCCGAACAACTCGAAGTCTCTGAGCGAACGATCCATCGTGACATGGAGGCTTTGAGCGCGACGGGCGTTCCCGTCGTCGCCGAACGCGGGAGCGGTGGCGGTTGGTCGCTGCTCGGCGACTACCGCACGAATTTGACGGGACTCAAAGAGGCGGAGATACAGGCGCTCTTCCTCACACGGACGCCGCGACTGCTGGCCGATCTCGGACTTGACAAGGCTTCCGACGCCGCGCTCCTTAAACTCTCCGCCTCGCTGCCCACAGTGTTCCGCGATAATGCCGAGTACGCGCGCCAACGCATTTACGTGGATGTCACCGGCTGGAATGCGGTGGAGGAGACTGCACCCAATCTCCACACATTGCAAGAAGCGATCTGGCAAGAACGTCAGTTGCGATTTACTTATCAACGGCATGGATGTGATGACATCGAACGACTGGTTGACCCGCTCGGACTGGTGGCGAAAGGGAGCGTGTGGTATTTGGTGGCTGTGTGCGAAGGCGAAGTGCGGAGCTACCGCGTCTCCAGAATCCGGGACGTGAACATGACCGGCGAGGCTTGCATCCGTCCCGCAGGCTTCGACCTCGCGGCTTTTTGGGAGCAGTCGTCCGCGCAGTTCAAGGCCACGCTTCCGCGCTACTCGGCGACAGTGCGCGTCCATCCCGACATCTTCCCGCGTCTGCGCTACGCAGGCCGCTTCGCGCGTATTGAGCAAGTGAACGAGTCGCCGGACGCGGCAGGCTGGATCAAAGTTTGGCTCCGCTTCGACACGGAAGAGATGGCGTGCGAATACGTGTTGAGCTTCGGCGCGCGGATGGAAGTCTTAGAACCGCCGGCGCTGTGCGAGCAAGTCATTCATCTCGCGGAAAGCGTCGTCATGTTCTATGCCGGCAAAAACTCAATTCCTCCTAGCGCGACCTAACGTCAGAATTGAGACGCCGCGCACGCAATGCCGAATCCATCTAAGTTCTCGATGAAAGACTTGCTAACTCGCACTACTGGTTCGGTATCGTCCGCCGTCATCTCGCTGCGCTGAAATACTTTTCAATGTAGAATTTATCTACGAAGTAGCGACTCTGCCACTTCGAGTTCACTCTATCAAGCAGCAATCCTTCACCCCCTCCCAGAGGATAAAACAGTTCTCTTTTCTGATTCTCGATTCGGAATGTGGAAAGCTCTTTTAAGGTGTCGCTCATTATCTGATCAGCGACCGCTGCAAACGATGTAAAGTCCTTGAGGGCGCGAAACTCCTTACTCGGTTCATATTTGTCCGCCGCCAACTTCGCCATGCGTATCTCCGTATATCTTGCCAGTCCCTCTTTCCACAACTGAAACGAAAGATATTTGTAATCATGAGGACTCAGTGACTTCTGAAGCCTCTGCCGCGCTTCAAGGTAGGCGGCCAGTTTGGCTGAAAAGACAGACTGGTTTTTGGCTTGTAAGGCTTCGACAAGCAATCGGGTCAGGACAACGAATTGCTGCTTCACTTCGGGCGCGTCGTAAGGGAAAGCATAGTTCAGCATCCACATCCCTGTTTGGTCGCCACGCGATAAGTTTAATGCTTCAACTTCCACAAAATAGTCGGACTGAGCGTCCTGCAACTGATGGAAATGTTCGTGCAACACGGTGACGACCCAAGGCGTCGAGGTTTTTTTGTATGTGTTCTCAGCCTGACCAATAATGATTGTTGACACTCCGCCGACAGCTTGAAAAGTCGCTAAAAAACTTGTGGGGAACCGCCGCTTACGGAAATACACATCACTCTTCAACAGCGAGTCGTAGCCGATGAGAGTGAAATCTTCAGAAGGTCGAGGATGGCGGATTAAGAATTCGTACTCAGGCGTAACAAGCACGACGGCAAAAGGAACTTTATTCCAGTCCTTCCACACGCGGTCGCCTAAACTTTCGCCAAGTCTGAATGCTTCAGCCAAGCGTAGGCGGTCAACCTCAGGCACATTCGGTTTATCCTGCGCTAAAACGCTATTTGCCGCCAGAAGCACAACGAAGGTTAAAGCAAGTTTAGTTTTCATTAGTCTTTACTCCAACATTTAACAGACACCTAACACGCGCTTCGCCGCTGCCTGCGAGGAACACTCAATCTCTGCCGCAAGAAAGCCGCTCGTGAGAGAGACACTATCGGGCAGTGGGGCGAAGTGACTGTCGGGCGGCGTATCTGTCAGCATCGCCCACTCGTATGCCAGTACCGATCCAAAAACGACCGCGCGCTACTGCGGCTCTGCACGTGTGATGAATTCTTCGAGATCGTGAACGAACTGTTCCGGTCGTTCCCAGTGGAGCGCATGACCTGTCTTGGGATACACCTGCAAAATGGCTTGCGGAAGTTGAGCCGCCAGCAAGTCCTGTTCGGCTCGCGGAAAAACCGTTTCTTGATCGCCCCAGAGAATCAGCGTCGGCGTCTTGATATTGCCCAATTTGGTTTTGCCGTCAGCGGCCAGCATTCCTGTCATCGTCGCACGCCACACACGCGCCGGGAGCTTCAAGCTCTCCGCGACAACTCGATCCATGAAATCATCCGGTAGTGGTTGATAGATGGTACTGGCTTGGAACTCCCGCGCAAATTTCGCCGGCACAGGATCGCCCAGCGTTTCAACCGCCTGCTGTAATTCAAGGACGACATTGTTACGCACGGTGGTCGCCGACCCGACAAGGACGAGCCGTTCCACGCGCTCCGGCGCAGCGAGGGCGATCTGTTGGGCGATAAAACTGCCCATCGAATGGCCGACGATGGTTGCACGCTTCAGCCCTTTCGCATCCATGAACGCCACCACATCGGCGGCGAAATCGTGGAACTGATAGCCACTGGCCGGACGGTCGGAATCGCCGTGACCGCGTAGGTCCAAAGCGTAAACGCGATATTTCGCGCCGAGCAGAGGCAGCACGCGGCTGAACGAGAACCAAGAATCCGTGTAGCCGTGAAGCAAGATCACGGGCTGGCCGGCAGGGTCGCCTTGCTCCGCGTAATGGAGCCGCACGCCCGTCTTGAGACGCACATCGGCGAAGCGCAATGACGGCGCATGGCGGTTCGTCGAGAGCTTTGTTTTATCCTTCGCGCCATACAACTCTTCGGCAGACAGTTTCGTGTCCGCCTTTTCCCATGCCTTATCAAACTCGCGCTGCACCATCTGGGCGGAAGAATTTTTGCCTTGCCGTTTCAAGCTCTCCATCAAACCGAACAACGCGCGCCCGTTGCGCGGGTGCTTCGCCAACTCAGCCCGAAAGACTTTTTCGGCTTCCGCCGCATCGCCGCCTGAGAGCAGCGCGCCGCCGAGCCATTCGCGCACCGGCAAATCCCAATCGGGCGGCTCGTTATAGCTCACGGCGTCTTCGGCTGCGACGCCTTGACGCAAGCGTTCGAGCGCCATTTTCTGATCGCCGCGCGCGAGCGCGATCTGGCCGGCGAGCAAATGTTCGGCGACTTGCAACACGCCGCGAGCGGTGCTGTTGCCGAGCGGCGCATCCGGCGGTACGGCTGCCGTCTTCGCTTGCAGCATTTTCATTTCCGCTTCGGCGCGGTCGCTTTGGTTCGTTCCCGCGAAAGCCATACCGCGCCCGAAGCGCCAGAACGCTGTCGTGATGTTCAATTCGCGTTCGGGTTCAGGCGCTTTCAACATCTCGTCCCACTGGCGAAAGCGCACGAGCGCGACGGTCGTGTACGGTATGAACATTTCGAGCATCGGCATCGCCTTGAGATGCGGCTTGACGTTGGCTTCGAGTTTGCGCGCGGTTTTGATGGCATCAGCGTAACGCCCATTCATGGCGTGCGCCGCCGCCAAGAAGTGTATGTTGTGGTTGTAATACATCATCGGATAGACGCCTTGCGCGCCCGACTTTTCGATGTACGCCCGATCAGCAACAATCGCATCCGCATTGCTCTGCGCCGCACTCTCGTAATCGCCCGTGCGGATATAAATATGCGACGGCATGTGGACGAGATGGCCGGCGGCGGGCGCTAATTTTTCGAGACGGGCGGCGCTCGCCAGCCCGCGTTCCGGGTGCGGCGAAGCCTCGATGGCGTGAATGTAGTAATGATTCGCCCCCGTGTGTTTGGGATCGCGCTTGAGGACACCTTCGAGCGTGGCGACAATTTCTTCCGTCCCTTCGGCAGGTTTCCCGTCCGCCGTCCAAAGTTTCCACGGACGCAGATTCATCATGCTCTCCGCGTACAACGTCGCGGCATCAAGATCGTCCGGGTAACGTCTGACCAACTCCCTCATCGCACTCTTGTAATCGACGGCGAGCTTTTGCACATCAGCTTGCGGATCATTCGAGTATCTTTTCGATAACGCTTCAATGTAAGCGCGTTCATGTTCCGAGGCTTTGGCGGCGAGCGCGAGAGCTTTCTGCACAGCCGCAGACGCCTCTCTGAGTTGCGGCGCGTCGGCTTGCAAGTTGTAATTCGAGCCGAGCGCGAGCGCGATGCCCCACTGCGCCATCGCGAGTTGCGGATCGAGTTCGGCGGCGCGTCTGAACGAACGCACCGCTTCTTCATGGTTGAAGCCGTAAATGTAAGCCAATCCCTGATTGAAAAACTGTTGCGCCTCGTCGCTATCGGTCGAGACCGGATGATGAACCTCGCCCATCCCGGACGCGAGCGCTGCCGGCTTCATCTCATTCGCGGAGTGATTATGTTGACCAAAGGTGATAGTGGGAACGACCAGCGCAAGGACGAGCATCAAGTATCTCATTTCAATTCTCCTGTAAATTCTCCTGCGACGGCTCGCGAGCCGTCAAAAAGTTCATCGACGGCTGAGGATTATCTACAAATGAGCGAGAAAGTCTTGTGGCGGCTCTGAAATTTTCCTGAAAGAGTTATGAAAGCCGTGACGGGCAATCTGCTCAAGCCATGATGGAAAGGCTCTTGGGCGCTCGGTGCAAACGGCTTCTTATGCGGTCAAGCGCAGCGCCTTATGGCGCGTCGTCAAAACACCGCGATTGCGTGTTCTTGTTGGCTCGGAACGGATCGAACACCCGCCCATTGATCACCAGATACACGCCTTCGGGCAGGGTCTGCGCCGCGATAAAGGCGCACCCGATGTTGAAGTGAGCATCCGTGTCTTTGAAACTCGCGGGCCGCATGGCGGCAGTCAGGACGATGACCTTGCCCGGAATCTCCGAGAGCGCTTGGCCGGTCAGGTGTAGCGTATCAGTGCCGTGCGTGATGACAATCCTCTCGGCCGGTTCGTCGGTTATCAATCGCCTGAGTTGTTCGCGATCCTCGTCGGTCATCTGCAAGCTGTCTTTGCGGACGAATTCTTCGACCTCGAACGGGATTGTGACGTTCGCCTCTCTCAATACGTCGCCGACCTGAGACGGCCCAATCAGAAAATCGCTCGCGTGGAGATCGTATGTCTTATCGATTGATCCGCCGGTCGTAAAAATCTTAATTTTCCCGTGCCGTGTTTCCTGCATTAGTTTTCTTGAGCTTTAGCTGCATAACGCCCGGCATCATCCGCCGCGAGCACAACACTGCGACGGCCAAGTCTAGCGATGACAAGTTCGCTGATTCGCGGTCGGGTGCGTGCCGTTCCTATGCAAAGTCAAGACTCAGTAGGCGACACTACCCCGCACCATGCTCACGGGCAGCCACAGTTCGGTCGTGCTGATGTTCCCCCGCGCTGAGTGGCTCATGAGGGAGAGCGTGT
>Ga0136614_10001193_pt1 | contig 14997 bp, 13 predicted proteins | sample AntDrymUQ2792106_2_FD_106643 | JGI IMG/M metagenome (GOLD analysis project Ga0136614, IMG submission 106643) | Polar desert sand microbial communities from Dry Valleys, Antarctica - metaG UQ279 (21.06) | ecosystem: Environmental > Terrestrial > Soil > Desert | place: Antarctica: Dry Valley... | reverse complement strand
GAACGGTTACGCCCCCTGATGCAACGCTTCGCCGAAATACTGCTCGAACATCGCACCTTCTCAGCCGTCTTCGGCGTCGTATAAATATGAGGGGATGGCTGAGCATTTAGACATAATGCAAATTATGCGGGCGCGAGCCGGACAGCACGGAGCGCAGCGGAGTGTTGCGCATAATTCCGTGCATTATGTTGAATTGCCGACCACCGAACATGGCTGGGTAGGCAGCGCCGGGCATCGAACGAAGCCGGGACACACGCGGGCGGGAAAGCGCAGCGCCGTGCGGGCGGAAACGGAGGGAGCGGCATCGAACGAAGCCGCTGAGGGCATTGGGGAGGTGGCGAAGGCCGCCGTTTGGCCGTAGCCGCCGGAGCATTGCCCGGTGTGTCAGGTTGCCACCGCCGCAGCCCGGCGCGCCGCTTGCCGCGTAGCAAGCAAGCGGCGTGACGGGCGGTCAGAGTTGTTCTTCTTCTTGCGCGGCCACCGTCCAGCTTCGGTTAAATGGTCAGACAGTTGTGAGCCTCGTCGATAACAAGGAGTCCGGTGCCCTTCCCGCAATGTGATCTTTGCCGCCCTTATGACCGGCTTGCCTGCATCATTCCCAATCCGCGTTCTTGAAGTTGAGAGTCCGTGCGTTCTCCGTGACGGCGCGCTTGGTTTGATCCGAAGCACCGGATGGGAAGTTGACTTGGATTTCAACAGCCACTTTGACCTCCGCGTTCGGGTCCGCCGCGAGCACGGCGATGATTTCTTCCGCCACCTGGACCATGCGCATCTTGGCGGTCGAAACATTGATGGCGACGTTGCCGTGGAAGGCGTGGGCCTTCGGAGTCGGAGCCGGCCCGGGAGGCGTTGGCCCCGGCGGCACAGGTCCGGGCGGTGTCGGGCCGTGAAGAATCGGCCCAGGCGGCGTTGGTCCGGGTGGAGTGACTGGTGGATGCGCGGCCTCATACGCCTTGGCCGCTTCGGGTTCAATCAGCAGCAGTGTGTCGTCCAGTTGCACGTTCGCATCGCCGTGTTTGAATCCATCGAACTTTCCCTCGTGATGCCCGTAGGCTGTTCCGAAGAAATCTCGGCTGCCTGCGCCTTTGACAATGGCTTGTTCCAGCACACTGCGGCTTTTCAGTCTCGGCAGGTAGAGGTAGCGCATGGTGTCATCCCAAAACGCCATCGCCCCGAAGGCTGGCTTGTCGGCCTTCCAGTAAAGTTTGTTCAACTCATCCCGCAGATGAATCGGTGACCAGGTGGTGATCACCAGCACGTTGTCGATGCACACTCGCTCAATCTCAGGCCCCAGAGTCGCCCCGCCGGTATTAAGAGGGAAAACCTCCACCGTTGGCTTTGCTGCCGTCGGATTATCCTGCGCAGGACAGAGCAGCCTCTTGTAGCACTCACGTGCGACACGCGGCAGCACATCCTCCGCCCCTTGCAGCTCTTTCTTGGCCTGTTGCGCTTGAAGATTATCGAGCACCAGACGCATCGCCCCCACATCTTCCACGATGGAGTTCCAGGCCAAGGCGATACGGATGCAATCGCGCAGCCGCGTAAGCGCGCCATGATCTGGCGCGAGAAGGATCAGTCGGTTGCCGCGATACCGGGGTGTGGTTCCGTGGTTCCTGACATGGTCGAGCACGCCATCGAATGCTAAGCGTGATTCTTCACGGGAATAAAACTGCTCTGGTGCCAGCACAATCAGGCGCAGTGCGCCATCGTCTGGCACATCACTGTGCGGGGTGAAGATATGCGAGCCATCGAAGAAGGTGGCGTTACTGGTGAGCTTTTTGAGAACCTCGGCCATGCGTCCGCGCACTTCATTCTTGTCTTCAAACCGCTTCTTCCGCTCCTCCATCTCTCGCCGCAGATTGGCCCGGGTGTCGAACCAATAGCGCGTCGCCTCCTGCGCCTTGTCGCCGGAGGAGTTCAGGTAGTGCAGTTGGTCCGCCAGCCGGTTCAGCGCATCGGAATAAAGAGAGGAAGTTTGCCCAGGTTGAAGACAGCCCAGCAGCACTCGCGCACGGTCGAGTCCCCGAATACCGGGCCGCGTGGTCACGGAGGAAGGCGCACTGCCGAGGAACACGGTTCGCGCTACCCGGCGGGCGGCCTGCACCGAGCCAAATCGCGTCTCTTTCGTTTCTAGTACCGTGGTCTCAGCCCACCCGCCATCGATGTCCCGGTCAATCACTGGGTTCCAACCCGGTCCGAGATAGTAGACCAGTTCGTTGCGCGCGCTCCCATCGTAAAGCGGAAGACTGCCGGGGAGAATCATCAGGTCCTTGTTGTTGTCCTGCCACAACCGATAGATGACCTTGGCCATGAGTTTCAGAACGCCGCGCGTGCGTTGACATCCCTCGATCGTCGTCCACTCCTCATAGAGCTGAGTGAACACTTCCGGGTGGATGGGATAGCTCTGCACCATCCGGTCAAAGTAACGGGACTCCTGAGTTTCCTGCGGCACCTTTGCACCCTCAGCCACGTAGGCGTCCGCAAAGGCCCGGCACACCAGGTCACGCGCCTTGGGATCGCGAATCGATTCAAACAGGCGCCGCCGGACTATTTCGAATGCTTCGTCGGGCACCACGGTTTTCCAAAGAGCTTGCACCCGGTTAAAGACCGCCTCCAGTGCCTGCAATGCCGCTACACCACGCGGGCCACCGGCTTGGCAGTTGGACTCCGGCAGCGAAGCCAGCACCACCGCATTTGGCACCAGCTTGGCAGCCTCCGTCAGCGATTGAATGAAGGAAAGATTCCTGTCGTAGGTGCCCCCGCTCAGCGGTTGGCTCTCCACGAACTGGCGGATGTAAACGACCAGTTCGTCCAGCAGCACCACGCACGGCGCGAACTGGGCCAGCAACGTGCAGAGCACATCCTTCCCCGGCGAGGTTCCGTTGGCATCGGCTTCTTGCACCAAGGCAAAACCTTCCGCCCCACCAAGCTGCCAAGCGAGTTCACCCCAAAGCGTGCGCACCGCCTGCTCGCTGTGCTTCCACGGTTGGCCAGGGGCGTGGGCGGTGCCGTCCAGCACCGCGACCTTTGCCTGCGGTACATCCATCACCCCCGCGTGATCGAGCAGCGCCGGGATGCCAGACAGGTCTCCCAGCGCACATTGGCGAGTGGCCAAGTGATAAACAGCCAACATCGTGTGCGTCTTGCCACCGCCGAAAGAGGTTTGCAGTTGGATGACTGGCTCACCACCTTTGCCATTGAGCCGCTGCGACACTTGGGTAAGCAGCTTGCCCATGCCCTCGGTGATGAAAGTGCGCTCATAAAAAGCTTGTGCGTCACCGTATTCCGGGGTCGCTCTACCCGTCCGCACTGCGGTCAGGTCGGCAGCAAACTCGGATTGTTGGAACGTGCCATTCAGCACGTCCGGGTGGGGCACGATAATTTCTCGCCAGGGTTGTAAGCTCATAAATTGGAGCCTTTAGCTTTCAAAAGAGTGTCCCTTGCAGGTCGGCAGGTTTTGGCACGCTGTTGGCGGCGGATTCGATGCCGGTCCAACTGGTGATGAGTTCGTTGTAGGCGCGCGCGTCTTCGGCCTGGCCGAGGCGTTCGCAGAGGGTGTACAGTCGGTAGGCGAGCTGGCGGACGGCTTCGGCTTTGCCTCCGAGCGCGGCGAGGAGTGCGCCGGAGGCGGATTCGCCACCTTGTTTCAGGGCGCGAATGAGTTGGTGCAGCGCTTCCCAGACAGGCAGGCGGGTGTCGGTGCTGGGATTCCAGTCGGCGGGGTATTCGGCCCACTTGAGCAGGCGCACTTTGCCACCGCCGCTGTGCAGTACTCCGGCCTCTTTCATGCCGTCTACGCTCGTACCTTTACTGCGTGACAGGGTGTCGGCATCACCAAAGACGCCCTCGCTCCAGCCATGTTGCTCGAACCAGTGGAGGCAGAACTGGGTGTCGGCATCGAAATCGTCCTCTGCGAGGAAGCGATTGATTAGCTGGAGAGCGGTTTTGACTGACATGGGCGAGCCGTCGGCCTCCAGCACGGCGGCGTATTTGGAGAAAACAGCCATGCCCGGCCCGATGATCGCCTGCGAAAGGTCCACCGGGGCGACAGGGGAACGTTCGTCGCCAGAACCCTTGGTCATCTCGTCGAGCGCCTCGGGCAATACATTGTTTAACTCGCGCAGGAACTCGCGGCGGGAAATTGTCGCCGCATCCGATGGGCGCTTGCGACAGACGAGCACGATGCTGGATGCGAGCGCATTCTTCTTTCCTTTCAGACCTTTGGTTCTCTCTGTTCGCATTGGCCATGTTCCGGTTAGTTGAAACCCGGCACGCAAAACAGCATTAAGAAATGTCACCCAGCCGGTTGATGACGTTGCACCTTGATCAGTTTCACTCTGCTTAAACGCGTAATAAATTGCGACTGGAAATGCCGGGTGTCCCTGCTCAGCCAACTGATGCAGTGCATGGGTCATGCCTGTGAGAAAGAACTCTTCAGCTTCGGCTTTGCTTCTGTGTCGGTATGTGACGGCAACAAGTTCATCTATCTTTGGGACGGCCAGCGTGGCGAAGAGTCCGGGGAACGCAGGTTTCATCGAACGACGCAGCCATACGTAGAAAAAATCAGACAAGTCGGCATATGGAACGTTGTCATAATATGGTGGATCTGTTGAAACAATTTTATCTCTGGATATGGATTGAGTTTGAGCAGCAGCTTGGATCGAGTGTCCTGGGACCAGGACAGGCCTTAGGCCAATACCTGACGCAACCCAGCCAATTGTTACTTCAATCGAAAGAGATCCAACCAAGGGGTTAGCTTCTACAAAATCCCATGTTATTGGGATCGCCTGTCTGCCAAAAGCCTGAGCGACATTTTCGTTGGCCCTGTTCCAAGTGCAAATGGTGCAGGAAAATCGAGAAATCTGGCTGATTCCGGAAGCCAAATAAACGCTCACTGCCTGGGCATAAGCTTTTGCGCCGACTCCGCCGATGTCTAGGGCCCGCTCGTCGTTGGGAAATCCAGCAGCGATGGCATCTTGGTGAATCCTTTCCCTCACCTCTTCCGCCAAGTCGGAGAATGTCGTCAGAGCCATCAGTTGCCGTTGCGTGAACAGATCGCTCCATTTTCTTAATCCATACAGGATTGGAGTGAACGCACGTGCATCCTCAACTAGATGACCGTCAGGTGCCCATGTTGGCTTCGCTTTATTGGCAACAGCCTCCATCTCCGCGGTTGGTGCCAAATAAACTCGGGCACGGGTTCCTTCTGCCACAACGGCCATAAGACGAGCGCCCATTTGATGCGATATGGCCTCGGCCTTTATGTAGCTAGGCTCGATCGCCGTACCAGAAACGAGACACGAGAAATTTGCCCCATGCGCAAGTTTAGTACCGGCTTTCGCTTCCGCCGGCGGCACGCCATTCTTCACAATAAAGTGGTACCGGTCGCCCTCGATGATAGGCGCCAAATATGCCTCCTTGGTAGGCTTTGTAGAAAGGAGGAAAGTTGAAGCTAGCGGCACATCCACGTGCGTGAACGCAGGGCTGGGGCTCTTGACCGTGCGTGCCCAAAGCCACGCTGTGACATTTAGCTTCTGGCCGACAAGCGATTTTAGGTCAGGCCGATCTCGTGCCATTTCCTTTGTAATCTCTATCGGCGGGTAAAGGTGGCCGATGCGCTTCTGGGCTTCAGCCCGTATCCAAGCGCCATAGCGACGTACATCCTCCGCAAGACCAGTCGCACCCGGCCAGGACTGCGTAAGCGCGAGCTTCTTGCCTTTCTTTGGCTCCATGTCCGGTCCCACTGGTGCGCGTCCTGCGAACTTTGGGGGAATCTCAATCATCGCCTTGTTAATAAGCACGGCGACGGGATTGAGATCGGAGGCGTAGGATTCCAAGCCGAGGCGTTGGGCCTCCAGCGGAATAGCTCCACCCCCCGCAAAAGGATCATGGAATGCCGGCAGCCGATCGGGGTTGAACAACTCGGAGGCGTGTGGGTGGTCTTTGTTGAACTCACACACCTCTTGCCACGAACGGCGAATCTCAGCACGGGCAGGCCCAAGAACTTCCTCGTTCGCAATGTTTTGCCACTGGACTAGGTCTTCGATAATCTTGAAGAGTCGCTTCCGCTCTTTGGCGGCTTCCTTCTTGTTCTTTCCGTATTCGAATCCGTCGCCCTGTTGGTAGCCGGGATCGTTGACGAGCTGGGCGAAGAGAACGGCCCTTGCTGCCGCCAAGGGTCGCCGCGCCCACCATAAATGAATGCTTCTCGGGTGTCCTTTTAAGAATGGATTCTTCTCTTGCTGGCACCCAACACCGATCGTATCCAACGGGAGCGCGACCTCGATGAGCTTGCGGGGTGATTTGATGGGATGGGACATGCGTTAAATTCCTTCGGCGCGTTCGAGCAACGCTTGAGTTCGTAGTTGACCGAAGATATTCCCCAACCGGGCTCTTCCTTGAAGGGATGGGGCACGTAGTGAGGGCCGTCGATGGAGTCGTCTTCGCCGACGAGAACGATGGCGAGGTGGTATTTGACGCCCTGATTCCAGCTTTCAAAGATTTCGTTCTTGGTCACAGTGGCCGTGGTCGCACCTTTGACGCGGCCTTTGACTTCGATGTGGCGGGCCTCGGGCAATCTATCACCCACGGCAGGGGCGTAGGAGGTGATATCCCAGCCGCATTTCTGGGCGGAGACATCCACCACGCGGCAGCCGCGGGCTTCTTCGGTTTGGCGGACAGCGTTCATGGCAAGCTGTTCGATGCGCGAGCGGGCTTCGGGGTCGGTGGAAAAGGCAGAGCCACCAGGTGCGAGTTCGCCGCGCAAGGTGCGGAGCAATCCAGCCGGAATGACCAGCGCACCGCTGAGCACGACAGGCGTGGCGGAGGTGACGTGGCGCATGGACTGGAGTTCCTTCTTGCGGCTTTCCAGCCGGGCTTCGAGGTCGCTTAGGGTGCGGCGGACGTTTTCGAGATTGAGCCGCACGTCTTTCCCAGCGGCCTTGTCGTCCGTCAGCTTGATGAAGCGGTCGGACCAGTAATCAATCTCCTTCGTTAAACGTTCGTGAACGGCGGCGAGCGTCTTGTCCACATGCGCGATGCGGCGTCCGGCAATTTCGCTGTAGTGCTGCGGGACCAGCGTTGAGGCCGCGAGGGCGAGTGCGCGATTTTCCAGCCCGGCGGTAAGCCACGGTGCGGCGAGCGTTGTGACCAGTAGCGGGCGATCAGCAGGCGCGAGCGGTTCGAGGTCCAAGTGCGGTGCCCAGCCGGCAAAGGTGGCGCTGCCATCGGGCAGGACGCGGATGAATTGCAGGCGCTTGGAAATGACCTGACCGTCGCCGGATTTCACCTCGTGGGTGAGGAGGAACAGCAACGAAAGCTTGTCGCCCTCGTCAGCCGGGTCCACGAGGATGGTGCCTTGGCGGAGGAGGTTGGCGTGTTGCTCCAGCAACACATCGCTGAGGGCAAGCATGAGTGGGTGACCGGGATGAATCATGCTGGCGAAGGCGAGACCAGGGCGGTCCACCGGACGCACGGCACCCTTGGTGAAGCAGACGCGTTCGTAGCGGCGCAGGACGGGAGCGAGGTCGCGCCGATTGCGCCCGGTGATGAGGCGGTCGCGTTCGCGCAGCTCGGCGGGAACGTGCGTGATCTCGAAGCGTTCAGATTCACGGGGATAAATGGAGCCGCCCAGCGACTCGAAGCCTTTCATGAAGAAGGAGCGGACAAAGTAGGGCTGGAGGCGGCGGGCTTCGGCCTTTTCCATTTCTTCCTTGACCGCAAAGAGACGCTCCGGGCTGAGGCTTTCCTGAGCGAGCGCGTCGCGGTTGAGGATGGACATCAGGTGCTCGCGGTCGAGGGCGTTATCGATCTTCTGACTGAGACGGGCGCGCACCTCCGGTTGGTCGCCGTAGCGAATGGCTTCCAGCAGCATGTCCTTGAGGCTGTTGCCTTCAAAGACTTCACCGAGGACGTTGAATACCTGGCCGTGGAGCGCCTCGCTCACGACTTGAAGTTTTTCGAGCAAGCGGAAATAGACATCCCCTTCGCGGGTTTCTTTGGCGACGAGATTCCAAAGGTGGCAGACCTCTTGTTGGCCAATGCGGTGGATACGCCCGAAGCGTTGTTCGAGGCGGTTGGGGTTCCACGGCAAATCGTAGTTCACCATCAAGTTAGCATTCTGAAGGTTGATGCCCTCACCGGCAGCATCAGTGGCAACTAGCACACGGATTTCGGGGTCAGAGCGAAAGAGCGCCTGGGCCTTGCGGCGGTCATCGCGGTGGACGCCACCGTGAATCACGACGATGGCGTCATGGCTGCCAAGTACACCGGCGATTTTCTCGTGCAGGTAGTTCAGGGTGTCGCGGTGCTCGCTGAAGATGATGATTTTCCGCATCCGCCCGCCTGCGTCGTACATCTGGGGTTCGTTCTGGAGGATGCGCGAGAGTTCGTCCCACTTGCGATCCTTGCCGGAGGCGACGAGGGCTTTGGCCTGTTGTTCGAGGACTTGGAGGCTACTGATTTCATCCGCCAGCTCGGCGATGGTGCGAGAAGCGGTGGCCTGATCGACCAGCGTTTCTTCCAAGTTCTCTTGCTCCTCGGCGTTGAGGTCGTCGTCGTCTTCAGGAACATCGGCGAGGGTCTCAGCGAGAATTTGCTGGCCGCGTATCCCCATCTGTTCTTCGCGGAGGCGACGTTGGAGGCGTTCTCGGCGACGCTTGAGAGACTGGAAGATGGCCTCGGGGCTGGAGGCGAGACGGCGCTGAAGGGCAGTGAGCGCAAAGCCGACCGAGCCTTTGCGCTTGCCGTCGAGCTGGTCGGCCTTGCCCATCTCCGTTTTCACATAATCCGTTACCGCTTCGTAGAGCGCGGCTTCGAGGTCGGAGAGCTGGTAATTGACCGTGTAGGCGCGGCGCTCCGGGAAGAGAGGTGTGCCGTCGAACCTGACCAACTTCTCCTTCACCATGCGGCGAATGAGGTCGGAGCAATCCACCTTGTGGACGCCGTCGCGAAACTTTCCGTAGAAGCGGTCGGAGTCGAGGAGCGAGAGGAACAACTGGAAGTCCTCCTCCTTGCCGTTGTGTGGCGTGGCCGTCATCAGCAGGAGATGGCGCGTCTGCGCCCCGAGCTTTTCGGCCAGCTTGAAACGGCCCGTCTTCTCCAGCTTGTTACCGAAGAAGTGGGCGGCGAGCTTGTGCGCCTCGTCGAACACTACGAGATCCCAGCCAGCGGCGCAGAGCTTCTCTTGCAGTTCTTCGTTGCGCGCCATCTGGTCGAGGCGAACGATGAGGTGATCGATGTCTTCAAAAGGATTGCCGCTCGGGGTGGCTGCTTCCAGGTCTTTTGTGAAGACGCGGAATTCTAGACCGAACTTCTCGAACATTTCCTCGCGCCACTGGTCGACCAGGCTACCGGGGGCGACGATGACAATGCGCCGTGCGTCGGCGCGCATGATGAGTTCGGATGTAAAGGCCCGCCATGATGGTCTTGCCCGCGCCAGGGTCGTCAGCGAGAACAAACCTCAGTGGTTGACGCGGCAGCATGGCTTCGTAAACAGCGGTAATCTGATGCGGGAGCGGCTCCACATTCGAGGTGTGGACGGCCATCATCGGGTCGAACAGAAAGGCGAGATCAATGCGCTTAGCCTCGACGGTGAGCTTGAACGCCTCGCCATCACCATTGAAAGACCAGGGACGCTCGGTCCTGGCAATGGAGATATTGGGTTCATCTCCCCGATTGAGCAGACGTTCCTTGAGCGCGCCGTCGGGCGTTTTATAAAGGACTTGCACCGCGCCGTCGGTAATCGGCACAACGGCGATTACGCTCCCAATGCCGGTGGGGTCAAGACCAGTGAGCGAAAGGCCGGTTGTGATGGATTCGAGGGTGATCATTTTTTCTTGCCATTCTTGGCGGTTTTCTGGCCTTCATCAAACAGGGCGCGCTGCTCTGGAATCGTGACGCCGACCCGCCCGCAGTAGTCCCGGATCATCACTTCCACCATGTTGGCGATGGAACGGTGCTCCCGGTCGGCGGCCATGCGCAACGCCTCTTTCAGGCCCGGTTCGATACGAAAGGTCAGCGTGGTGGTCTTGGCGGGTTGCCATAGTTCTCTCTCAGGCGGCGCTTGTACCCGAAAGTACCGTAATGTACTGTACTGTCTAGCATAATCCAACGATTTGATACGACATCACCCAATGGAGCGAAAGCCGGGACACCCTTGCCCGGCTGTCGCGGCTCCCAACGCAAGGGGCAAGTGCGAAAGGTGAGCAAATGGCGACAACTGATTCGGATACCGAAGTCCTGGAGTGGTTAGTTCAGCTCCGGCCTCATCGTGATCCTTACGAATATCTGATTCACCGCAAGTTTCCCGATTACACGGCCATGTTACTTTCCCTTGGTAACATCGGACGCAGCGGCATTTCTCATGGTTACCGCGACAGGCGGCTGAAAGAAGTGGAATCTTTCCGCGCCGAGCTAAAGGCCAAGCCGCTGAAAGAAATAAAAACGCTTTGCGAGGAGGAGCGGCAAGCATTGGCGGCGAAAGCCGATCTCGAGGAAGAGCAACGTTTCTTCAATCAGCCGGACGCAAACGCGGATTTCATCCATTGGGATGACCTACTGGACCTTAGATGAGGCGTTGGCACTAACCTTCGGTAAGTCACCAGAGATCGTCAAATGGGACGCCGTCAAGTACCTGGACACCCGGATTTCTCCATTCGCGCGGGAATATGCGCGGCTGCGCGAGTTGGCGCTGCGAGCGAAGAACTGGAAGCAGCTATACGATCCGGCGCTGCCTAGTCTGTTTCTGGCTTGGGCGAGGCGTAATGAAATTGAAGTCCTGCCTGAACTGGTAAAGGCGGTCGAAGCGCGGGGGGTTGTGATAGCCGATTGGAAAGACAACTACGATAAGCTCAAGGAACAGTTCGACAAGCTGTTAGCGGATCGAGACAAACTTGCCGCGATCTGCACAAAGCTGATCGAAGAGCGCGATGCCCTGAGACAGAAAGCGGCGGAACTTGAATCACAGGTGTGGGAAGGATTTGATCAAGACAAGGATACCTACCCACCAGAACTCGATAGAGCGATGATGGCATGGCGGGCCGCCACTAACCAGCGGGACCCAAACGAGACCCCGAAGAGTCGAGTCCGGGCGTGGCTGGATGAGCATTATCCGAAGCTCTCGGAGGAAGCGAAGCAGCGCATCGCCATCGTTTGCAACTGGGAGAAGGAAGGCGGACGAAAAAAACGCGACTAGTAGGGCCGGCCCTTTTAAACCCAAGCATGGCGCGGGTTCCGACTAACCTACCACCTATTCCGAAGGTAAACCTACCCAACTGTTCCAGTTTTTTCGCTGTAGTCGGCACTGTTATAAAGCGAGGCGTGTTCAACACGCGCCAAAGTGCGCCGAGGTGATCCGACAATGGCAATGGCAATCCTCCGGCTGCCCGCCGTCAAAACCCGCACCGGGCTTTCCAGAAGCTCGATTTATTTGCGTATGTTCGAACGGACATTTCCCGCTTCGATAGCCTTGGGGCCTCGCTCCGTGGGCTGGCTCGAATCGGAGATCGAGGAATGGTTACAGCGGCGCATCGATGCGAGCCGCAAGGCTGCGGCTTGAAGGGGCGGCGATGCGCACCAATGAAAGCATCCTGCGGCAACGCACGCGCAAGCGCGGGTTTGATCCCACACGCCTGCCCACAGTCATGCGCTATTACCAGCCAATCTTCGGCGACCTGCGATTTAACGCAAGCGGCTGGGCGCAGGTGCGCTGCGTCTTTCACGAAGACGGTCACGCGAGTCTGAGTATTCACCGCGAACGCGGTGCGTTCCGGTGTTTCGCATGTGATGCGCGCGGTGGCGACGTGCTTGCATTTGAAATGCTGCGCTCAGGGGCAGATTTCAAGAGCGCGGCCCGCACGCTGGGAGCCTGGCGATGAGCGCACCGTCAATACTCGAAGGCGCGCTGTATGCGCAGGCCACCGGCTTCGCAGTCCACTACCAGCGTGGCAAACGCGCCTTTGAACCCCGCTGGTCCACCTCGCCGCCGAAGATCGCCGAAGAACTCCGGCGGGATTACTGCGACGGCTACAACATTGGATTCAGGACGGGCGACTGGTCCAAGCTGGATGGCTGGCCGGTCGTGGTGCTGGACGCCGACATTCGCAGCGATGATCCGGCGCACCGTGAGGCAGCGCGCGAAGCGTGGCGCGAGCTGGTGGGTGACATGAAGCCCACCGTCAAAACTGGCGGCGGGGGAGCGCATCTTTACCTACGCTGTCCCCCGGAGAAGCTGCCGACGGACCAGTCAATCATTCTGCGGCAATCGGCTGAGAAGGCAGGTAACAAGCCCGCCTGGACCATTGAGCTGCTGTCCGGCGGCCATGCGGTAACGCTGCCGCCGAGCATCCATCCATCGGGCCAGCTTTACCAATGGGTAAATGGCGGGCCGGCGCATGTCGAAACAATACCCGAAAGGCTGCTGGACGCTGTTGCGGCGATCCGGCAATCGAAAACAGCGGGGATGACGGAAACCGACGGCGCGTGGCCGGAGCCGAAACCCATCATCGCGGAGCTGAAGCCCGTTCCCGACTTCGATCCCGATACGCTTCTGCCGAACGCACTGCGCCCCTGGATCATGGACGAGGCCGGGCGGATGCCCTGCCCGCCCGACTTCATAGCGGCGGCGGCGCTGGTGGCGCTGGGCTCCATCATAGGCGCGCGCTGCGCCATCAAGCCGAAGGCGCGGGACAACTGGCTGATCGTCCCGAACCTGTGGGGCGGCATCGTGGGAGATCCATCGGCCAAGAAATCCCCGGCGTGGGGCGCGGCCTTAAAGCCAGTGGATCGTCTGATTGCGAAGGCGTTGGAAGCGCACACGGCGGCGCTGTCGGACTACGAAACCGAAAAAGTAGTTTTCGACGCGCACAAGGACGCTATCGAAGGACGCATCAAGGAAGCTGCCAAGAAACCCAGCAAGGGCGATCCGGCAAGCATTGCCAAGGAGCTACGGACGCACGGCGAACAAGCCCCGGACGCGCCGACGCTGCGTCGCTACAAGACCAATGACAGCACGGTGGAGAAGCTGGGCGAACTGCTGCGCGAAAACCCAGCGGGCCTTCTGGTGCTGCGAGATGAGCTGGTGGGCTTGATTGCGACGTGGGAGCGCGAAGGGCGCGAGGGCGAACGCGCTTTTTTCCTGGAAGCCTGGAACGGCAATCAGAGTTTCGACACCGACCGCATCGGGCGCGGTCACATCAGCATCCCGAACCTGTGCGCATCCATCTTCGGCGGCATCCAGCCGGACAAGCTGACGGTGTATCTGGAACTGGCCGCGCACGCGCTGGCGAACGACGGGATGCTGCAACGCTTCCAGTTGCTCGTCTATCCCGATGCGTGCCGCTGGGAGTGGCGCGACCGTGCGCCCGACAAGGTGGCGCGGGATGCGGCCTTCGGGGTATTCGAGGCACTGGCGGACTTCGACCCCGTGGCCTGGGGCGCGGCCCCGGCTGATGACTCCGCCAAGTTTCCGCACTTCCGTTTCGACGATGAGGCGCAGGCCGTCTTCATCGAATGGTCAGGCGACATGCACCGGGCGCGGATGCCGAACGAAGATGAGCCGATCATCCGGCAACACCTGGCGAAGTTCGACAAGCTCTTTCCGGCCCTGGCGCTGGACTTTCATCTAGTGGACTGCGCGGCGCATGGCGTCTGCGGTCCCGTGAGCAAGGAAGCGGCGCTGCGCGCGGGTGCCTGGTGCGAATATCTGGAAGCCCATGCCCGGCGCTGCTACGGGCTGCTGAAGGATGACGGGTTGCGGGCGGCGCAGGCTTTGGCGGCCAAGCTGGAACGCGGGGCGCTCGAAGACGGGTTCACGCTGCGCGATGTGCGTCGCAATCAATGGCGCAGCCTGACCACGGATGACGCGATACAGGCCGCTCTCGACTGGCTGGAAGATGAAGACTGGCTGCGCAGCGAAGCCACGGGTGGCACCGGCCCCGGGAGCGGGCGGCGCACACTGCGCTATCGCATTCATCCCGCCATCAAGGGCAAGCGCAAAGGGGGCGACGCATGAACTGGCTGGAACGCGCACGCCGCGAAATTCAGGAATGCGCCCTGCGGCCTACTGCCAATAGTGCCGAAAGAACTCTAACGGCAGTAATGGCAGTGCCCCGTCCTGCCCTTCGCGAGAAATTGGAGGGGTCTATCGGCAGTAATGGCGGTGCGCCATCGGTGCCGCTGCCGGACATCCAAGCCGCACGAGAAGACTTCGAGGAACGCGCCGCGATCATGGAATTTGACGGCGGCCTGAGCCGCGACGAAGCTGAGCGCGAAGCCTGGGCGCTGGTCTCGATGCGCTATCGGCTGCACTGAGGGTAAAGACATGGCGCGCAAGAAGCAGAGTTACATCAAAGGCACCTTCACCCATCGGCGCACCGAAGCCGACTACATGGGCGTTCTACTCGACGCCGTGCCGCTGGAAGACTGGCGCAGCGTCGTGGTGGCAACGGTGGCGGAGGCTAAGGCCGGCGACGCAAGCGCGCGGGTGTGGCTTGCGCAATACCTGGTGGGCAAGCCTGGCGCGACCGCGCCAGCCCCGCTGACCGTGGTGGTTCAGCAGCTTTCCGGGCGTGATCCGCTGGTGGACAAGCTGGCGAAACCGCACATTGACCGCGCGGAATATCCCTCACTGCACGCAGATGATGACTTCAAAGACGCCTTGAAAGCCCGTGTAGCGGACGAATTGCGGGCTCTGGAAGCGCAGGAATCAAACACGCCAGAAAGCGGCGCAAACGCAGACGCGACAAGGCTTCCGGCGGAATCGGCGGCGTCCTGAGCATGGCAGTTCGCCAATTGATTACGGGAAAATCCGGTGGGCGGATCCGGTAGCGGCTGCCGCTGGCACTACGGCGCGCGGGATACGGTGGAGGATTACCGCGCCCTGGACGTGCGGCGCTTTGAGAGTGCAGGAATGCTAACGCCGGGGCGGTGGGCTGGCTGGCAATGGACACGGGACGGCGAGCAAGTCGCATCCATCCAAGTGCGCGCCGAGCATGACCG
>Ga0136614_10001190_pt1 | contig 15005 bp, 17 predicted proteins | sample AntDrymUQ2792106_2_FD_106643 | JGI IMG/M metagenome (GOLD analysis project Ga0136614, IMG submission 106643) | Polar desert sand microbial communities from Dry Valleys, Antarctica - metaG UQ279 (21.06) | ecosystem: Environmental > Terrestrial > Soil > Desert | place: Antarctica: Dry Valley... | reverse complement strand
TGAACAGGAACCACACCATCCCGCTCTCTGGTGGGAGATTCGGGTTCGCAACCTGAAGCAGCGCGATGACGGAATGGATCACGCCGCGCCCACCGCAATGGCGGTCTTCTGCTTGTTGGGCTCGCCCGCAATTGGCAATCCCTTGAAGCCAAGCGTGTCGTAGCTGAGTCCGGCGAATTTTTTGTTCGTCGCCGCCAGCTGGTCGAACACCTGCGACGGCAGGAAGAAGCTCGACTGCTTGCCGATTGCGCCGAGCAGGTCGCCGAGCACGAGCCAGCTCGGGCGCGAAAGTCCGGGAGCCTGCCGCGCCTGTGTGAACCGCTGCACGCGACCGCGAAGATTGGTGACGGTGCCCTCTTCCTCGGAGAAGTTCGCGATTGGCAGGACTACCGCCGGGCCTTCTACTCCGTGCGGCATCACCGAGCCGATGACGATCGTCTCTCCTGCTCCGCGCATAGCGGCTGCATCGATTCCGTCGAGATCCTCACCGGCAATGATGAGAACATCTCCCTTCCCCAACCCCGCCAATGGATCGCGGCTCTTCCTGAATCCGAGCGCCTCGGCACCGTAGACGTTCGCGGCTCGCTCACGGCGGAGCGCGAGATCCTCGACGCCGGGCAGAGGAGCCTCGTCGCCCTCCATCACCCGAAACGTCCCCGACCCGCCCTGCATGATCTGCGTCAGGAGAAAGAGCGATTCGTTCGACAGCATCGGCGACGCCACGACGAAGACGCGCTTGCCCTTGAGCAGGCGTGCGGCCGCGGCGATCGCCTCCTCCCACTCGGCGACGACGAGCGCGCCGTTCTGCCGCAGCATCGGCTGATCAACCCGATCCTTTTCGTTCATCCAGCGATAGTTCAGGCGGCCCCAGTCGCACATGAAGAACGCGTTGACAAACTCGTTGGCACGCGGGCGCATGCGCACGAGCTGATTCTCGCGCGTCTCCATGATGACGTTGCAGCCCTGTGTGCAGTTGGGGCACACGGAAGCGGCGCGGTCCAGCTCCCAGGCGCGCGCCTTGTTGAGGAAATCCTTGGAGAGCAACGCGCCGACGGGACAGAGGTCGATGACGTTAGCCGCCCACGCATGAGTGAGATCCTTGCCCTCGAATTTTCCGATCAGCGCCCGGTCGCCGCGCTCGCTGACGTTGAGCACCGGATCCTCGGCGACATCATCCATGAAGCGAACGCAGCGGGTGCAAAGAATGCAGCGGTTCGGCACGTATACGACGTCGCCGCCAAAATCCTCGACCGGATTGAACCTCTTCGGCTCGCGGTAGCGCGAGTCCTCGCGGCCTTCCTGGAAGGTGTAGTCCTGGAGCTCGCACTCGCCGGACTGGTCGCAGATCGGACAGTCGAGCGGGTGGTTGATGAGCAGCATCTCGAGCACACCCTTGCGCGCATCGAGCGACTTCTCCGAGTGCACGTGCACGACCTGCCCTTCGGCCACCGTAGTCGCGCACGAAGGCGCGAGCTTGGGCGCCTTCTCGACCTCGACGAGGCACATGCGGCAAACGCCCGCGACGGGCAGGCCCGGATGATAGCAATAGTGCGGAATGAGCACGCCAACCTGCTTCGCTGCCTCGAGGATCGTCGTTCCCTCGGCGACGCTGATCGGACGTCCCTCGATCGTGAGGTTGATCATCTTCTGCTCCGCCATCAGGCCACAGCCGCCAGTACGGGATGAAACTTCCGGCCCTGAATCAGCGACTCGAACTCAGAGCGGAACTTCTCGATCCCTGAAACGATCGGCGTCGCGCACGAATCGCTCAGCACGCAGATCGTCTTGCCGGTCATGTTCTCGGAAATGTCCATCAGTGTGTCGAGATCTTCCATCGCGCCCTGGCCGTCCCGAATGCGCTCCAGAATCTTCGTTGCCCAAGCCGTACCTTCCCGGCACTGCGTGCACTGCGCACAGCTCTCGTGGGCGAAGAAGCGAGCGATGCGGGCGATGACGCGGACCATCGACTGCGCATCGTCGATGACGATGACGCCGCCGGACCCGAGCATCGATCCCTGCTCGACGAAGCCCTCGTAGTCCATGAGCGATGCTTCCGCTTCCTCCATGCTCTGGATCGGAACGGATACGCCGCCCGGAATCACGGCCTTGAACTTCCGTCCGCTCACCGGGCCGCCGCACAGATCGTAGAGAAATTCGCGGAAGGGAAAGCCCATCACGACCTCGTACGTGCCGGGGCGCTGCACATTGCCGCAGACCGAGTACAGCTTCGTGCCGGTGCTCTTCGGATTGGAGAGCGACATCTTCTTGTACCAGTCGGCGCCCTTCATGAGGATCGGCGCGGCGGCGATCAGCGTCTCGACGTTGTTAATCGTCGTCGGCATGCCGAACAATCCCGAAACGGCGGGAAAGGGCGGCTTGATGCGCGGATTCCCGCGCCGCCCCTCCAGCGAATTCATGAGCGCGGTCTCCTCGCCGCAGATGTATGCCCCGGCACCCTTGTGGACGTGAACGTCGATCCGCTTGCCGGTCCCCATCGCGTTCTTGCCGATGATTCCCGCCGCGTACGCCTCCTTCACCGCCTGCTCCATGAAGTAAAGAGGCTCGGTGAACTCGCCACGGATGTAGATGTACGCCGTCTCGGCGCCGATCGCGTAGGCGCCGATCGCGCAGCCCTCCACGAGAGCGTGCGGTGTCCAGCGCATCAGCTCGCGGTCCTTGAACGTGCCCGGCTCGGATTCATCGGCGTTGCAGCACAGGTAGTGCGGCTTTCCGTCGCCCGGTTTCATGAACGACCACTTCATTCCAGTCGGGAAGCCGGCGCCGCCGCGACCGCGCAGCCCCGAGTCCTTGATCACGGTCACGATGTCGGCCGGCGCCATCGCAAGAGCCTTCTCCAGCGCCTGATAACCGCCGCGCTTCTTCCAGCCGTCCAGTGTGCGCGCCTCGGCGACCCCGAAATGCTGCGATAAAACGGCCGTCTCCCGTTGGTGCGATTCGTGTGGGAATCCCATCAGGCAAACCTCGCCAGGATCGCGGGGACGTTTTCAGGCGTCACTGACTCGATGAATTCTTCGTTGATCATTATCGGGGTGGCAAAACCGCAGGCACCGAGGCATTCGACTTCGATCACGGCGAACTTTCCGTCGGGTGAGGGAACTCCCAGCTCGCCAGTATTCGTGTGGCGCAACAGCGACTTGACGACATCATCGGCACCGCAGATCCCGCAGGGCGACGTGGTGCAGACCTGAATGAAGTATTTCGCGACCGGGTGCTGGTGATACATGGTGTAAAAAGTCACGACCCCCTTTACGTAAGCGGGTGTCAGCTCCAGGAGCTCAGCCACTTCCGCCATGCCACCGTCGCTCACCCAGCCGCGCTCTCGCTGCACGATCCAGAGCGCGGGCAGGAGCGCCGCCATCTTTTTCGGGTAACGCGTGATCAGCTCGTCAAGCTCGCGCTTCGCCGCGCCGGTGAACACGGGCGTGTGAGGCTCGTGCGCTCCGCTATCGTGCGATGCGTAATCGGGCGACTCGAGGCCTCCCATCGCTCCAGCGGTCAACGGTCGATCTCTCCCATTACGATGTCGATGCTCGCGTTGATCGCAATGACATCGGAGAGCAGGTGTCCCTCGACCATCTTCGGAATCGCGGACAGGTTGACGAACGACGGCGGCCGGATTCTCCACCGCACCGGCTTCGACGTGCCGTCCGACACCATGTAGTAGCCTTTCTCGCCCTTCGGGCTCTCGACCGCAACATACGATTCACCAATCGGCGGACGCGGTCCTTCCATCACGACCTTGAAGTGGTGGATCATCGACTCCATCTCGCTCGTCGCCTTCGATTTGGGCGGCAGGATGATGCGCGGGTCGTCGATGTTGACGGGGCCGTCGGGCAGGCGATCGACCGCCTGCTGGAGGATGCGCACAGACTGACGCATCTCTTCCATGCGCACGAGGTACCGGTCATACACGTCGCCGTTCGTTCCGACGGGGACATCGAAGTCGTACGTCTCGTAGTCGAGGTACGGGAAATCCTTCCTCACATCGTAGGCGACGCCCGATGCACGCAGCATCGGCCCGGAGAGGCCCCAGTTCACCGCCTCATCCGGCGTCATGACACCGAGCCCGATCGTACGGCCGACCCAGATCGCGTTCCTGGTCAGCATGCGGTCGATCTCGTCGACCGTGTTCGGGAAGGTCTTGAGGAAGTGACGGAGGTCGTCCGTCCACCCTGACGGGATATCCGCCGCCATTCCGCCGACGCGCGTTGCCGTGGTGGTAAGGCGAGCCCCGACCCACTTCTCGATCATGCGGTAGATGCGCTCGCGCTGCTGGAACGCCCACAGGAACGGCGTGAACGCGCCGATGTCGATGCACGTCGTGCCGAGCCAGACGAGGTGCGACATGACGCGCGACAGCTCGCAGGCGATGACACGCAGCACCGTGCACCGCGCCGTAATCTCGATGCCGAACAGGCGCTCGGCGCCGAGCGCGAAGGCGACGTTGTTGCCAATCGAGTTCAGGTAGTCTTCGCGGTCCGTCCAGCAGATGATCTGGTTGTACTGGCGATACTCGCCGATTTTCTCGAAGCCGCAGTGCAGGTAGCCGAGGTGCGGGATGCAGCGCACGACGGTCTCGCCGTCGAGCTCGAGCACGAGCCGCAGCACGCCGTGTGTCGCCGGGTGTTGGGGACCGATGTTGATGAGCATGTGCTCACCTTCCAGATCGGGCTCCATCCCCGGCGGCGGCTCGACGGAGACGGCGCTCCCACCATCGTTGGTGACGAGCGGAACGCGCTGCGCGCGTCCCTGGGCATCCAGCCCCGTCGTCGAAAGCTCGACTTCGACCGTGCGATTGGCCACTACTCGCCCGTCCTCACGCCCTTGTCGAGACGCTTCCGCATGTCTTCGGGCAGATCTTCAAACGCGTTTGCGATGGAAAGCTCTTCCATCGAGTACCGTGCTTCGGGGTTCTGCGCGAGCGCCTGCCGCAGCTGCTCGGACCGGCTGAAGCGGCCGCGTAGCGGAAAGTCCTTGCGTAGCGGAAAGCCTTCCTTGTAAGACTCCCACATCAGGATCCGACGCAGGTCGGGATGGCCTTTGAAGCGGATGCCGAACATGTCGTAGCACTCGCGCTCGAGCCAGTCGGCGCCGCGGTAAATGTCATAGACACTGTCGATCTCGAGCGGCTGCCCCTTTGGTATCTGCGCTTTCACGCGCAGGAATCGCCGGTACGGGAGGGAGCGAAGATGCCAAACGACCTCGATCGGCATCTCCGCGTCGCGATACTCGACCGCGGTGACATCACTCAGGTAGTCGTACTGCTGGCTGGGATCGTCGTGCAGCCACCGGATCACGGTGGATGCCGACGCCGGGTCGATGAAGACCACCGTCTCTCCCCAGATGACTTCGACACGCTTGACCGCGGCGGCAAACTTGTCCTTCAGTGCCTGCGCCGATGGGTTGGCCTCGCCTCCACGGTGGGAGACGTTGTGCGGCGAAACTGGCTGCGCCGAGGATCCCTGCGAGCCGGCGGTCACCACCTGAAATGGACTCACAGGCCAGACCGCGTCTGGTGCACTGAATTGCCGAACGGCTCCCCGAGCTCGTCGATGACCGACGGCGGGATGTAGAGCTGGCTGCGCGGATCGGGCTCCATCTCGTCGCGGGTGCCGACATCCGATGCGCGTTCGTTCATGACCTTCTCCTGCAGAAGGCGAATGCCGTACATCAGGCCTTCGGGGCGAGGCGGGCAGCCGGGCACGTAGACGTCAACCGGAATGATGGTGTCTATCCCCTGCACCACCGCGTAGTTGTCGAACATGCCTCCCGACGATGCGCACGCTCCCATCGAGATGCACCACTTCGGCTGCGGCATCTGCTGCCAGATGCGCCGGATGATCGGCGCCAGCTTGAACGGAACGCGGCCGGCGCAAATGAGCACATCGGCCTGGCGGGGAGAGAAGCTCATCCGCTCCATGCCGAATCGCGCGAGGTCAAAGTCGCTCGCGGCCGTCGCCATGAACTCGATTGCGCAGCAGGCGGTGCCGAACGGCATCGGCCACAGGGAATTGGCCCGCGACCAGTTGACAAGGAAATCGAGCCGCGTCGCGACCCAGCCTTCCTGCGATTGAGCATCGTACTCGACGGTCCGGCCGTCCGGTCGCGCTGTCAGTCCCATTGCAATGCTCCCTTCTTCCAGACGTAAACGAACCCGACCAGAAGTATGACCATGAACACGAGCATCTCGCCGAGCCCGAAGAAGGAGATCTGCCCGGTGGGGCAGGCATCGTTGACGAGCGGCACGAAGCAGGCCAGCTGCTTGTAGTAGACCGCCCAGGGGACCATGAACACCGTCTCGATGTCGAAGATGATGAACAGGATCGCGACGAGGTAGAACCGAACTGAAAACCGTTCCCGCGCATCTCCGAGCGGCGGCATGCCCGACTCATAGGCCTGCTGCTTGACCGCCGAGGGCCGGGAACGCATGGTGAGCGCCGAGATCGCAACGATCAGCAGGGCGTTCATCACAACGAATCCAAGCAGCATCAGGACCGGGAAATACGCGCGCGCCATTGGGTTCCGGACTTGTGAAAAATTTCACTAGCGGGATTTACGGGGAATTTACCGTTGGCACAGTGCTAATTCAACGGCTCGCGATTGGTGGCAACTGACAGGCGGGCTTCGTACATTGCGGCTGTCGGCCCCGACCGTCCCACCTTCCGTGAATTCCTTTCCCCCAACAACGCAAATGTCAATTCAAGCGGATCGCTGGATCACCCGCATGGCCAGAGAACACGGGATGATCGAGCCCTTCGAGAGCAGCCAGGTGAGAGACGGCGTCATTTCATACGGCGTGAGCTCCTACGGGTACGACATGAGAGTCGCGCCGGAATTCAAGATCTTTACCAACGTGCTGAATTCGATGGTGGACCCCAAGAACTTCGACCCGAAGTCGTTCGTCGAATTCGAGGGCGATGTCTGCATCGTTCCGCCGAACTCCTTCGCCCTGGGCCGCTCGGTCGAGTACTTCCGCATCCCGCGCAACGTCGTGACGATAACCGTCGGCAAGTCCACCTACGCCCGGTGCGGAATCATTACCAACGTCACGCCGTTCGAGCCGGAATGGGAGGGTTTCGTGACGCTGGAGATTTCCAACACCACGCCGCTGCCGGCGAAGATCTACGCCAACGAGGGAATCGCGCAGGTTCTCTTTTTCAAGGGCGACGAAGAGCCGGAGGTTTCGTACAAGGACAAGAAGGGGAAATACCAGGGCCAGCAGGGGGTCACGCTACCGCGGCTGTAGGAGCATGGCCCCGGGATTGCCGGACGAAAGCCCGTAAACTTCGAGAGAGGAATCGCAACAGATGCAGAATCGCGACGGACACCAGAAGGGACCGCAGGACCACGCCGAGGGTCAACACGGCGCGAAGACGCGAAACAAGATCCTGGAGCAGCTCCACTCGCGTAATGGCGCGGCAGCAAAGCAGAACGGGAATGCCAACGGCTCAGCCGCCGACCATCAAGGCGCGCACCGGCTCGTCGAGGATCGGAAGCAGCACGACGCCGCCGAAAAACGAAGCGAGAAAACCCGCCTCAGCCGGGATATCGAGCGCGGGCACAGCAGCCCGCCCCGAGTTCCCTAGCGCAGCATTCCGGCGGCGTATGCGAGCAGTATTCCCAGCGCTACAATAACCGCCAGCCACACGACCCTGCTCCCGCCACCGCGTTTTTGGGTAGTGGGCATCGCTGCGTCGAATGGCGTTCCTGGTGTGGCGCCCCGCCCCGCAATGTCGGGCGTGTCATTAACCGCGTCCGCACCGCCGAATGCCGCCTCGGTGCCGCGCCGGCCAGCCGCTTCAGGGACGGGTGGGTCATTTCTCGGTGTATCCATCAGTGCTCCCTTTGAGTCAGTTGTAAGGACGCGGGAGCGGAGTGCACCAAACAGGCCAGCGTTACTCGCGGCCGCCCGTAACGCTGGCGCGAAGGAAATCCCGGTTCATTCTCGTGATCGTGTCGATGCTGATCTCCTTCGGACATGCTTCCTGGCACTCGCCATGGAGGGTGCAGCTGCCGAACCCCTCGAGGTCCATCCGCCCGACCATGCTCAACGCCCGCCGGTAGCGCTCGGGCTGACCCTGCGGCAGAAGCCCGAGGTGCGTGATCTTCGCCGCGGTAAAGAGTGAGGCCGATGCGTTCGGACAGGCCGCCGCACACGCTCCGCAACCGATGCAGGCCGCCGAGTCCATCGCGTCGTCAACGTTTTCCTTCGGGACGAGGATGGCGTTGGCATCCTGCGAACCCCCCGTCGCGGCGGTGATGAAACCGCCCGCCTGAATGATCCTATCGAGGGAAGAGCGGTCGACGGCCAGATCGCGAATGACCGGAAAGGCGCGCGCGCGCCACGGCTCGATGTAGATCGCCGCGCCATCGCTGAAGCTGCGCATATGGAGCTGGCAGGTGGCAGTGCCCTTCTCGGGGCCATGGGCGATGCCGTTGATCATAAGACCGCACGCTCCGCAGATTCCCTCCCGGCAATCGTGGTCGAACGCGATCGGCGTTTCTCCCTCTGCGGTGAGTCGTTCGTTAACGACATCGAGCATCTCCAGGAACGACATGTCGGGACTGATATCGGTCGCCTCGTACCTGACCATTTTGCCCGGCGCATCGGGGCCCGCCTGCCTCCAGACGTGCAGCGTGAGGTTCATCACTTGTAGCTCCGCTGCGACAGCTTCACGTTCTCAAAGAGCAGTGGCTCCCTGTTGAGAACGGGGGCCTTCCCCTCTCCGGCGAACTCCCACGCCGCAGCGTAGGTGAAGTTGGCATCGTCGCGGAGAGCTTCGCCCTCAGGTGTCTGGCTTTCCTCGCGAAAGTGGCCACCGCAGGACTCGGTGCGATGCAGCGCGTCGATACACATGAGCTCGGCCAGCTCCATGAAATCGGCGACGCGACCCGCCCGCTCCAGCGCCTGGTTGAGCTCCGCCGCGCTGCCCGGGACGTTCACATCGCGCCAGAACTCGGCGCGCAGCTGCGGAATCTTCTCGAGCGCGAGCCTGAGTCCGGCCTCGTTGCGCGACATACCGCAGTAGTCCCACACCACCTTCCCCAGCTCGCGGTGAAAGGACGCGACAGTGCGCTTGCCATTAATGGAGAGAAACCTGTTCGTGCGCTCATCGACTGCTGTCCGAGCCTCGCGAAAGGCGGGGTGAGAATCATCAACCTTTTCGAGCTTGTTCGACGCCAGGTAATGCCCAAGCGTGTTGGGCAGGATGAAGTATCCATCGGCGAGACCCTGCATCAGCGCGCTCGCGCCGAGGCGGTTGGCGCCGTGGTCCGAGAAGTTCGCTTCACCTATGACGTGAAGGCCATCGACGTTGCTCATGAGGTTGTAGTCGACCCAGAGCCCGCCCATCGTGTAGTGGACGGCCGGATAGATGCGCATCGGAACCTGGTATGGGTTCTCGTCGGTGATGCGCTGGTACATCTCGAAGAGGTTGCCGTACCTCTCGCGGATCACGTCGGCGCCGAGGCGCTTGATCGCGTCGCTGAAATCGAGGTAGACGCCAAGGCCCGACTCGCCGACTCCCCTGCCCTCGTCACAGACTTCCTTCGCATTACGCGACGCGATGTCACGCGGCGCGAGATTGCCGAAGCTCGGATACTTCCGCTCGAGAAAGTAATCACGATCGGTTTCAGGGATGTCGGCAGCGGCACGCTTGTCGCCCGCCTTGATCGGCACCCAGACCCTGCCATCGTTGCGCAACGATTCGCTCATCAGCGTGAGCTTCGACTGATACTCACCGCTCACAGGGATGCAGGTGGGGTGGATTTGCGTGAAGCACGGATTGGCGAACGCCGCACCTCGCTTGTACGCCCGCCAGATCGCCGTCGCATTGGTGCCCTGAGCGTTGGTCGAGAGAAAGAACACGTTCCCGTATCCGCCGGTACCGAGCACGACGGCGTCGGCTACGTGAGACTCGATCGCGCCGGTAACGAGGTCCCGAGTGATGATACCGCGTGCCCTGCCGTCGATGACGACAAGATCGAGCATCTCGGTGCGCGGGAACATCTTCACGCCGCCGCGCGCGACCTGGCGTTCCAGCGCCTGATAGGCGCCGAGCAGCAGCTGCTGCCCCGTCTGGCCACGTGCGTAAAAGGTGCGCGATACCTGCGCCCCACCGAAGGAGCGATTGGCGAGAAGCCCGCCATATTCCCTCGCGAACGGAACGCCCTGCGCAACGCATTGGTCGATGATGTTGACGCTGAGCTGAGCGAGCCGGTAGACGTTCGCCTCGCGGGCGCGGAAGTCACCGCCCTTGATCGTGTCGTAGAACAGCCTGTAGATGCTGTCGCCGTCGTTCTGGTAGTTCTTGGCGGCGTTGATTCCGCCCTGGGCGGCAATGCTGTGCGCGCGGCGGGGGGAATCCTGGAAGCAGAAGCACTTGACGTCGTAACCGAGCTCGCTGAGCGTCGCCGCCGCCGCGCCGCCCGCGAGGCCCGAGCCAACGATGATGATGCTGTATTTTCGCTTGTTGGCGGGGTTCACGAGCTTCATCTCGAAGCGGTGCTTGTCCCACTTCTGCGCCAGCGCGCCCGTCGGCATCTTCGCGTCGAGTTTGACCGTCATCCGATCAGTCCGGCGAAGATCGCAACCGGTATCGCGGTGAAGGCGAGCCAGAGAAAGAGTGCGAGCCCAAGAGACACCTTCTTCTTCAGCGGATCCGCCGAGACCGGACTGACGCCGATCGACCGAACCGAGCTCCACGCGCCGTGGAAGAGGTGGAAACCGAGCGCCGCCACCGATGTGACGTAGAAGAGCGCCACCCACCATATGCGAAAGCTCGTCACCATGTTCGCATAGACGTCGGTCGTGCTGAACGAACCGGCAGGCCGCACGGTGCCGGTGGTGAAATGCAGGATGTGAAGGACTATGAAGACAAGGAGGAGAGCGCCACCCCACCGCATCGTGCGCGAGGCAAAGGTGGCCGCCTGGTGCTCCTGCTTCGCGTAGCCAACCGGGCGTGCCGCGCGGCTCTGCCTCGTCACCTGCACGGCGGCGATCACATGCAGAATCAGGGCAACCGCAAGCACTGCCCGAACAATCCAAAGCAGTTCGCCGGTGCTCTTGAGGAAATGGGAGTAGGAGTTGAGCGCCTCCGGGCCACGGAATACGAGCAGGTTACCAGCGGCGTGGCCGACGACGAAGCCGACCCAGACCAGGCCGGTGACACCCATCACGATTTTCTTCCCCACCAGCGAGCGGTAGAACCCGCGGCCTGTTGCCATCCTTCTAGAGCTTTACCGCTGCCATCGGCTCGCGTACCGCGTCGGCGCTCTTGCTGAGGGCCTCGCGCTCTCCATCCGTCAGCTCCACCTCGATGATCTGCTCGAGACCGCGGCGCCCAAGTTTGCAGGGCACGCCGAGGAACAGTCCGTTCATGCCGTACTCGCCGGTGAGCCACGCGGCGCACGGCAGGATCCGGCGCTGGTCATGAACGATCGCCTCGCACATCTGCACCGCCGCCGCCGACGGCGCGTAGTAGGCAGAGCCGGTCTTGAGGAACTTCACGATCTCGGCACCGCCGGTGCGCGTGCGATCAACGATTGCGTCGAGCTTCTCCTTCGACAGCAGCTGAGTGATCGGAATGCCACTCACCGACGTGTACGAGATGAGCGGCACCATCGTGTCGCCGTGGCCGCCGAGCACCATCGCCTGAATGTCTCTCACGGAGACGTCGAGCGCCTCGGCGAGGAACGCGCGGTAGCGCGCAGTGTCGAGAACACCCGCCATGCCCAGCACGCGCTCGCGCGGGAAACCCGTCACCTTCATGGCGACGTACGACATCACGTCGAGCGGGTTCGAGACGACGATGAGAATGGAGTTCGGCGAGGTAGACTTGATCTGCTCCGACACCTGCTTTACGATCCCGGCGTTGGTATTGAGCAGGTCGTCGCGCGACATCCCGGGCTTCCGCGCGATGCCGGCGGTGATCACGATGATGTCCGAATCCTTTGTCTCATCGTAGCCATTGGTGCCGATGACCCGTGAGTCGAACCCTTCAATGGGCGCGGATTGCCACTGGTCGAGCGCCTTCCCCTGGGGAATGCCCTCCTGGATGTCCACCAGCACGACCGTGCGGGCCAGCTCCTTCTCGGCGATGCGCTGGGCGGCGGTGGCACCGACGTTTCCGGCACCGACGACCGTAATCTTGTTGACCATTATTCGATTCGAATTGGAGAGGCGTTCAGTGCGCGAAAGCTATTCGCGCGAGTGACGCGGAGCAATCAGCGCGGGGTGAGTATTCTCAGCCGCCAACCTGCGAGAGAGCGCGCAGACCGCCGACATTCATTTGCAGCAGCTGGTGCGCGGCGGGCTTGGACACCAGCGCCGCGCGGACCGCCGGCTCAAGTGACATACCGGCGCGGAGAAGTGTGCGCAAATCTGTCTCCTGATCCCCGAACAGACAGGTGCGCAGCTTTCCGTCGGCGGTGAGGCGAATACGGTTACAGGTCTCACAGTAAGTGTGAGTCATCGGGGTGATCACGCCCACTGTTCCCCGCGCGCCCGAAAAAGCAAAGTAGCGCGCCGGGCCGTTGCCTCTCTCCGGTCCGCTGACTGCCGAAAGTTGGCCAACCTCCGCCAGTCTCGCGACGATTTCGTCGGACGGAACGACGTGGTCCCACGTGACGTCCCTCATTTCGCCGACAGGCATGAGCTCGATGAATCGCACGTGCCAGGGCCGGTCGACGGTGAGCCGTGCGAAATCCGCGATCTCGTCATCGTTGATTCCCCTCATCACTACCATGTTGATCTTGATCGGACCAAGGCCCGCATCCTCCGCGGCTGTCGCCGCCGCAACGGGATCGAAGGGGAGGCGGCGGCGGGAAATGGCGTGAATGCGATCGGGCCGAAGCGAATCCGCGCTCATGTTGATGCGGTCGAGTCCGCTCTCCTTCAACAGGCGCGCAACCGCGGCGAGGCGCACGCCGTTCGTGGAGAGGGAGATGTCCTCGATCCCGCGGATCTCCCTGATCATCCTGACGAGCTTGTGCAGCTCCGGCCTGAGTGTCGGCTCGCCGCCTGAAATGCGAACCTTTCGCAATCCCAGCTGAGCCAGCTGCCGAACCACTTCGGCGATTTCCTCGTAGGAAAGAATCTCCGCCTTCGGCAGCCATTCGAGCCCTTCCGCCGGCATGCAATAGCGACATCGGAAGTTGCACCTGTCGGTGACCGAGATACGGAGGTAGTCGATGTGCCTGCCGAATCCGTCGCGGAGAATCGGCGTCACGGGGCCACCTTCTCGGACCGCGGCGCGGGATCCACCCAGTCTCGGCTTCCGTCGGCGTAATGCTCGCGCTTCCAGATCGGCACCCGGGTCTTGATCTCTTCGATCACCCAACGCGTGCAATCCATCGCCGGGTGGCGATGGGCGTGGGAGGCGGCGATCGCGACGCTCGTTTCCATCAGCTGCAGCATCCCGACACGGTGCTCGACGACGAGAAAATCGACGCCGAACTTCTCGCCCGCTTCGCGCGCTATCCGCTCCAGCTCGCCTTCCGCCATTGCCACGTAAGAAGCGTAGTCAATTGCAGTTACGGCTCTCCCGTCATTCGTCTCCCGGACTGTGCCGATGAATAGCGCCGTTGCCCCCGAGCGCGGCGTCGCGACTTCAGCGAGCAGGTCCGCTGGCTCGATGACCCGATCAACGAGCGCGGCTCGAATCATCCTCCAGCGACCGGCGGAATCAGTGCAAGCTCGTCCGAGGCAGCGATTGGGTCGCTGGCGTTTGCAAACCGCCTGTTCACGGCGACGAGAGCCGTTTCGGGGATTCCGCCCCCGCGAGGAAGGGATCTGACGCTGGTGAGAAGATCTCGCACGGTAGCGCGGTCCGGGACGCTGACCGTCATCCATGACTGGCCGAGGAGATCGGCGTATGAGGCGAATAGTTGAACAGCAACAGTGGCCATCGGGGTCCGGCTTGGGCTGCTAAGTCCTTATGCCTCAGACATCTGCGACACGTCTACGCCGGCGACGAGCGCACGCAGCTCCTTGGAGGGCTTGAACACGGGCACCGGCCGCGCTGATACCTCGACCGGTGATCCGGTACGGGGATTACGGGCCATCCGCGTCTTGCGATTGCGAATCTTGAAGGTCCCAAACCCGCGGACCTCGATGTTCTCCTGGGTCTGCAGCGATTCCTTTATCGCGTCGAGAAAGGCGTCGACGACGCGAGCGCAGTCCTTCTTCGAAATCATCGGACCAGCGGTCCGTGATATCTGAGCAGTGACACGCTCAACGAGGTCGGCTTTAGTCATCGGTTTGTCTCACGAAGGAACAGCTCAAACGGGCGTAAGTGCTTAGAAGTTATGACGTTAGTAGAATAGTGTCAAGCGAGCCCAGCTTACCGCGGGACGCTCTTCAGGGCGCCCAGAAACTCTCCAAACAGCGGACGCGCATCGTGGGGACCGGGGGCTGCTTCGGGATGATATTGGACCCCGAAGACGGGCAATTCGCGGTGGCGAAGCCCCTCGATCGTGCCATCGTTCAGGTTCACGTGGGTCACTTCCAGCTTGGGGGCGCCGCTGACTCCGGACTCGCTGCCTTCGACTGAAAAGCCGTGGTTCTGCGAAGTGATGAGGATCTGGCCCGTTTCCACCTCACGCACAGGGTGATTTCCGCCGCGATGCCCGTACGGCATCTTGGCGGTCGATCCCCCGAACGTCAGTCCGAGCAGCTGGTGCCCGAGGCAGATGCCGAACGTCGGCACCCTCTCGGCCAGGGCCCGAATGATGTCAGGGGCGTACGCGATCGCCGCGGGATCACCGGGGCCGTTCGACAGAAAAATCCCGTTCGGTTGCTCGGCAAGCGCATCGTCGGCAGGGGTGTCTGCGGGAACGACCGTGACCCGGCAATCGTTCTCGCTGAAGAGGCGGAGAATATTGCGCTTGATTCCGGAATCGTACGCAACAACGTGGTGGGTAGCCTGCGGATCGCCCCAGGTGTAGGGCTCGCGGGTGGACACGCGCGAAGCGAGGTCCAACCC
>Ga0136614_10001188_pt1 | contig 15009 bp, 13 predicted proteins | sample AntDrymUQ2792106_2_FD_106643 | JGI IMG/M metagenome (GOLD analysis project Ga0136614, IMG submission 106643) | Polar desert sand microbial communities from Dry Valleys, Antarctica - metaG UQ279 (21.06) | ecosystem: Environmental > Terrestrial > Soil > Desert | place: Antarctica: Dry Valley... | reverse complement strand
GATGATCGCCTCAAAGGTCAACTTCTCTATTGGTCTCATGCCCAATAGAATAATCAAGCGCAAAAACTATGTCTCGTTGCAGCGCGTTTCTTTAGCTTTTTTCTTTCACCGAGAATTGCTGCAACAACGTCAGGACGGTGTACATCTCCGGTCAAAGCGCATACGATCATCACGAAACTGAGTGGCTCAGGTTTCAGGTTTTCAATCCTGTGAGACAGCAAATATCTCAGAAGTGACAGGTAAATGGTGATAGGTGACAGGACAGTTTAGATTGTGCGCGGCCGCGACCCGAACACTTGAGCCGAACATTTATCGCACGAAATCATCTTCTTCGCGCACACACCGCCCCGCTCGCACGCTCGTTCTTTCATGTCACCTATTACTTGTCACCGCTCACTTCTGAGTTATTAAGGCTTCGGCTCGCAGCGTTTAAATTCTTAGAGGTAACATAGTATGGAATATGATCGTGACCACAAATGGGTTTATCTCTTTGAAGAAACTGGCGGAGAGGATAAGGATTTACTCGGCGGCAAGGGGTCAGGACTCGCCGACATGACGCGCGCCGGACTGCCTGTGCCGCCCGGTTTCATTACGACGACTGAAGCCTGCAACGCTTACTATATGCTTGGCAAAGTCTTTGCCGAAGGAATGTGGACGCAGGCTCGCACGGCGCTGAAAAGTGTTGAAGAGCGAGTCGGCAAAATTTTTGGCGACCACACCAATCCCTTACTGGTATCGGTTCGTTCGGGTGCGGCGATCTCGATGCCGGGCATGATGGATACCGTGCTTAATCTCGGATTGAACGAAGAAACTGTGCGCGGTCTGGCGGAGCAGACGGGTGATTTGCGCTTCGCGCTCGATTCGTATCGTCGTTTCATTTCGATGTTCGGCGAAATCGTGATGGGCGTCGCGTATGAGAAGTTTGAGCGTGTGCTCGACCGTTACAAAGCGCAGACCATTGGAGGACGCGACACCGATCTTTCAACCGATCAACTCTCCGACATTATCACCTCATATAAGCGCATCATCTTCGCCGAACAGCATGGTCACGATTTTCCAGAAGACCCGCACGAACAACTACGCATGGCAATCGCGGCCGTCTTCGATTCGTGGATGGGACGGCGCGCGATGGATTATCGCCGCGTCAATCGCATTCCCGACGACATCGGTACAGCCGTCACAATTCAAGCGATGGTCTTCGGCAATATGGGCGCGGAGAGTGGCACGGGCGTCGCGTTTACGCGCAACCCTTCAACCGGCGAAAAGACTCTCTACGGCGAATATTTGCTTAACGCGCAGGGTGAGGATGTCGTCGCAGGCATTCGCACGCCGAATCACATCAGCCAACTGCACGACGAACTGCCTGGCGTCTATGAACAATTAGTAACGATTACAGAGCGTTTGGAGAAGCACTACCGCGATATGCAGGACATCGAGTTTACCGTCGAAATGGGCAAACTCTGGATGCTGCAAACGCGCTCAGCGAAGCGCACCGGCGCGGCTGCCGTCCGCGTCGCGGTCGAGATGGTTCACGAAGGACTAATCGATAAGCGTGATGCCGTCCGGTGCGTTGCTCCGACGCAACTCGATCAACTGTTGCATCCGACCGTTTCAGCCGACGTCCAAACAAAAGTTTTGACGACAGGTCTGCCCGCTAGTCCCGGCGCCGCGCAAGGCATCGTCGTCTTCAATGCGGATGAAGCGGAAGAGGCGGCGCAGAACGGAACGAAGGTGATTCTCGTGCGGCAGGAGACCAGCCCTGACGATTTTCACGGGATGGTTTCCGCGCAAGCTATTTTGACGGCCTTCGGTGGCATGACCAGCCACGCGGCAGTGGTTGCGCGCGGCATGGGAAAACCCTGCGTCACCGGCGCGAACGCTTTGAACATTGATTACAATCACCAGCAGTTCAACGTTGACGGCACGGCTGTTCCGAAAGGCGAATGGATTACCGTTGATGGCACGACGGGACGCATTTTTCTCGGACAAGTGCCGACGACGCAGCCGAAGCTCGGAGACAAGTTTCAGGAATTTATGAGTTGGGCTGACGAGTTGCGCATCCTGCGTGTGCGCGCAAACGCTGATACTCCGCACGATGCGCGCGTCGCTCGTGAGTTCGGAGCGGAGGGCATCGGATTGTGTCGCACCGAACATATGTTCTTCGGTGAAGAACGATTGGCGGCGATGCGCGAAATGATTCTGGCGGACGGAGTACGAGCGCGTGAAAAAGCTCTGGATAAACTGTTGCCTTTGCAGAAAGGAGACTTCGCGGGCATCTTCCGCGCCATGGACGGCTTGCCGGTGACGATCCGTTTGCTCGACCCGCCGCTACACGAATTTTTGCCGAACCTGATTGATCTGCTCGGCGAACTCGCTGAATTAAAGATGTCTCTGCTCCAAGCGAAAACGATTCACGAGATGAACTTACTGCTCGACGAGATTGATAAAAAGCGGCAGATGCAAAGACAGGTGGAGCGGCTGCGCGAAACCAATCCGATGCTCGGACTGCGCGGTTGTCGGCTCGGTCTGCTTTACCCGGAAGTGACGCGGATGCAGACCCGCGCGATCTTTGAAGCCGCCTGCGAAGTGCAGGGCCAAGGCATTACTGTGATGCCGGAGATCATGGTTCCGTTAGTCTCGACAGCCGAAGAACTGCGCAACCAAGCGGAACTGATTCACGAAGGTGCCAGACAAGTGATGGGCGAGCACGGCATGAATGTTGAATACACTGTCGGCACGATGATCGAGTCTCCGCGAGCGGCTCTCACCGCCGACGAAATCGCTGCTCACGCGGACTTCTTTTCCTTCGGCACGAACGATCTTACGCAGACCACTTTCGGATTAAGCCGCGACGATTCGGGACGCTTTCTTCCGTATTATGTGGAGCGAAAAATTTTGGAGGACGATCCATTTCAAGTGCTCGACCGCAAAGGCGTCGGTCAACTGATTCAGATCAGCGTCGATCATGGACGCCGCGTTAAGCCTGATCTCAAACTCGGCATTTGCGGCGAGCACGGCGGTGAGCCGAGTTCCATCGCCTTCTGCCACGAATTAGGACTGAACTACGTGAGTTGTTCGCCTTACCGTGTTCCGGTCGCACGCCTTGCGTCAGCTCATGCGGCGCTCAATGGGCAATAGGATAAATCTTCACACTCCTGCATAACATCTATGGTTGTGATAACTAACCTCCTTAGGGCTGACGCAACTCTTGTCAACTTCAATGTGTGGGGAAATAAGTACGACTCAACAAGGACGAGTTTAACTTTCGTGTCATTAACTGGAGGAAGTAATCAGTAAGGCGAATGTAAAAAGGGAAAAGTGAAAGCAAATCCCGAGGGCGCTTTTACTCAACGCTCATACCGAAATACTTTTGCTCAACTGCGCTTTAGGTTATCGGCTGCTGGGGTTAAAGAAGGTTAAAGAGGCAATCGAAATCTTCAAGCTAAACGTGGAAGCTTATCCGCAACCCTACAACGTGTACGACAGTCTGGGCGAGTCATACATGGTGAACGGCGACATCGAGCTTGCCATTAAAAACTATCAGCGGTTGCTTGAGTTGAAACCGCAGAACACGAACGCTGTGGAAATGTTGAAAGAACTTCGAGCAAATCGAACTTATTGCATCGCTCAGCGTCGAACTGCTTGTCCGGTTCACCATCTCCGATTCGTCGGTAAGCCAAACAGTCAAAGCAGCCTCGTTCCACAGGCGGGCGGCAAAACAGTCATTGGAGCGACGCGCCATCAGCGCCGCTCTTAAATTCTATGTCCGTAGTGCGCCGCTGAAGCTAGGCGTTGATACGGTTGACCGTTGTCAAGGTGGGTATGGATTTCCCCTGCTCGCACTGTGATGTTCGCGAGTTGATCAAGACCACCTGAAGTCGTAGCAGGTATCCCTCACGCGACGTGCGGATCTCCCGATCTGCGCCTATCCTTCGCTCAGCGCCTGCCTCACAGCCGACAAGATCACCTCTTCTTTCGGGAACCTAACCCAGCCCTTCTTTGCGACCACATCATCGCCCACCCAGACGGTGAACTCCCCGCGGCCTCCTTCGATCAGTTCTGCTTCGACATCCAATTCACGCTTAAGCATCTCCGCCACACGGGCGGCTTTCGGGTGGAACGAAGCTTAGACTTTGCAAAACTGTATGCGTATTCTCTTGATGGCCTTCTCCTTTATAAGTAATGAACTTACTATCATCTGCACGAACGACACAATACAGCCATTGACACTTAACTGTGAAGATCAGGGCTTCGAGGGTTGATTGGTAAGGAAGCATCTAAAGCCAGAACGCGATAAAATTATGTTTATCTAAAAAACTGTCTGTCGGACAACATACAAAACATCTGTGGGTTTCCATGATTACTTCAGATACCATTCTTCAGAACCGATACCGCGTCCTTCGCCCTTTGGGTCGGGGTGGTATGGGCGCCGTCTATGTAGCCTTCGACGAACGGCTGAGCCGCAACGTAGCTCTGAAGGAAACCATCGTCGAAACAGACAAGCTCAGGCGCGCTTTCGAGCGCGAGGCGCGTCTGCTCGCCAATCTGCGTCATCCGGCGTTGCCCAAAGTGCTGGACCATTTTAGCGAAGCAGCAGGACTGTTTGTCGTGATGGAGTTTATTCCGGGCGATGATCTCGGCATGATGCTCGAACATGGCCGCGTATTCGTTATTGCTGAAGTATTGCGCTGGGCCGATCAACTACTCGATGCGCTCGAATACTTGCACAAACTCGACCCGCCGGTGCTGCATCGCGACATCAAGCCGTCAAATCTCAAGCTCATCTCTGAGAGTCACATCGTCCTGCTCGATTTTGGTCTCGCTAAGGGAAGCGCCGGGCAGATGACTCGTACCGGAAGTGAAAGCTTACTTGGCTATTCTCCGAATTATGCATCGCTGGAGCAGATGCAGGGCACAGGCACTGACGAGCGCAGCGACCTCTATTCGTTGGGAGCAACTCTCTATCACTTACTGACAGGTGTGAAGCCTCCGGATGCGCTCTCTCGCGCTACCGCCGTAGTGAACGGTCAGCCCGATCCACTGCGGCCCGCTCACAAGATCAATCAACGAGTAGCAGCTTCCGTGGCAGCGGCTCTGATGCGGGCGATGGCGCTTAATATTGATTACCGGCCACGCACCACTTACGAGATGCGCGATGATCTACACAACATGGCACCTCAAGCGGCGTCTACTGTTCCGATCACAGACGTCGATGAAACCACTAAAATAAGTCTGCCGGTCGACCGTGCTGACGTAGTTGCTCTGGACAGCGATTCCAATCGACAGCGTGGGCGACAAGTAATTGTGCCACTTCCCGAAGAAACGTGGGTTGCCCGGAAGCAACACTGGAGCGGGCGGAAGTGGCTGATAGGAGTTGTTCTAACCGCCGGGCTGGCGACACTATCAGTCGTACTTTACCTGTCATCTTCGGGAACCGATTCAAGCAGGCGCGCGCCAACAAACCGCCCGGTGGCTGAGATTAGCTCGCTCCCCACGCCGAGTCCCACACCAACGGAGAACATCAACGAGCAGGCCAATATCAACGGCCAGCCGGAGGTAAGTCCGAATGAGTTGGCGGCCCGCGCGAAGCTCGCGCAAAAGAACATCCCTTACAGCGAGTCGGCTTTTACCAGGGTCGTGGAAGAAGGAGATACTGGGGCGGTAGATTTATTCCTCGCTGCGGGGATGAATCCGGACATACCAGACTCGACCGGCAGAACAGCGTTGGTTAATGCCGCCTCAAGAGGTCGAAACAACATCAGCCAGAAGCTGCTTAGCAAGGGCGCCGATGTGAATGCCAGCGACGGCACCGGCTTAACTGCCTTGATTCAGTCAGCCCGTAACGGTCATCAGGAGACCACCAAAGTCTTACTTGAAAACGGCGCCGATGTGAACCTGACAGATAACAATGGTCAGACCGCTCTGATGCGAGCAGCAGCTCAGGGTTACGCTGATATCGTGCGTATGTTAATTAATGAAGGGGCCAGGATAGATGTCAAAGATAGAGACGGACGCAATGCTTTGACATGGGCGGAAATCAACAACAAGTCGGAGGTTATCAACTTACTGAAAAAGGCCGGAGTCGCAAAACCCTGAATCCTCAGGAGTGACAGGTGAACCGTGACAGGTGACAGGAAAGAATAGCTCGTGTGCGGCGTAACGCTAACCGCTTCGGCCACGCGTGACTGTTCCGCATCACCGACCTCGCAGACGGCTCCCCAATTGTTTTCATTCTTTCTTGTCACTTGTCACCCGTCACCCGTCACTTCTGAGTGACCTTGCTCAACTTCTCGCCGCACTTCTTGATCCCGCTGCTCAGTTCGATGATCCCTTCGAGGTCACGCCGCGCTTTAGCCGCCAGCCGGGCGTCAACTACGTTGGAACTTTTAAAGGCAGGGTTATTGACGAACCCGGTAATCAATTCGCCCAACTCTGAGAGCGCTGACTTCAGTCGCACGATCTCCGCTCCGATCTCTGCTTCGGGACGTTTCGTAGCCTTCTCAGGCTCGGGGAGCGCCAGATTGAGCTTGAGCCGCTCGGCGCGCTTCTTTATCTCCGACGCCGACTTGGCGATAAACTTGGGGTCGAGCGCGCTCGCCTGTGAGGCCGCCCGCGCCAGGTCGTCGTTGATGACTTGGATACGCATGAAGTCTTCCCTGATCTGAGTGAGGGCCAGCCGTGGCTCATGCCGCTCGACCGGCCTGCGACCCGCTCTCTCCGCCTTTCTGAGGTTGAACTCACGATCACGCCGGTCGCGCGCGCGCCTCTCATGGTCGGTTTCTGGCCGCGCTGAGCCGCTCCTTCCGAACCCGCCCCCTTGGCCGGAACTGTCCTGCCAACCCAACGCGGAAGGGGCAACCGTTAGCACGAGGGCGAAGATGGACGCCGCCTTCACCGCGGGCTTAATTGTTGACCCCGGGGTCGTCTTTCCGACACCGCTTTGGTGGTTGGCGATAATGGTGATTTTCATGTGCGTGTGCCTACCTTATAAAAGTGAACGGGCATCTGCCCGCCGCAGTTATCTTGTCCACCTCGTGATCGTCAGACGTTAGCAAAGTGTTTCCGACGTGGTTAATAAGGGCGATGGCAAAACAACAGGCGAGTGACCAGGTCGACACTGGCTTTCAGCCTTCCAGCGTCTTTCCGGAATGCTTGATCGAAATCGTTCCGATCTATAGATTTTAAGAAAATCATTCAGCCACGAATGACACGAATCGCACGAATCAATTCATTGGCAGCAGTCATACGGAGCAACGAGAGCGAGATGTTGTGACATGCATTCACGGTCAGATATTTCATTCGTGTCATTTGCGTCATTCGTGGCTCATTTTTTCTTGAAGTCTTTATCACCTCGCCCCATTACGCCGCGTCCGGCGGGTCAGAATCCTCCACCAGTTTGCGCTTCAGGTTCATGTCACGCAACATCTCTTTTACTTCCCGCGCTGGGTTGAAGATCAGAGGGGCAGTTGAGCACTCTGTTGGTGGACGCAGCAACTCCAGCTTCGGCTTATAGACGCGCTCGCCGGCTTTCCTCTTCTTAAAGATATTGTCCATCTTATTTTTTACTCCCTTTCTTCCGCTTATCTCCCTGCCCGATGCCCGTCGTCTCACTGAGCGACGAGACCGCGCCTTTGACGGCATTCGCCGCACCCGAAACTACTTTGCCGATTGTTCCGCTGACTGCTTCCGTAGCTTTGGCAGCGATGCCAGAATTCTTTCGAGTGGTCGCGGTCTTCTTCGTTCCCGCGCCTCGCTTCTTCCCCGCGCTCTTCTTGCTGGTCGAAGGCGACCCGGATGTTTTTTTAGAAGTCGCCTTTTTAGCTCCACCTTTCTTCGCAGACGTACCCGAACTCGTTTCTTTCTTAGCTATTTTCTTAGTCGGCATTTGTTCCTCTCCTTGGGTTGCTCACTGTAATGCCTAAATGACCTGCTGTTTGTTCAGTAGTGAAAGTGTTCTTGTTCATCGCAGTCAGATTCTAATCCCCGAAGAATCATTGTCGCAATAGATAATTTTTGGCTTGATACTTAATAGCGATTGGGCAGCCGTTCGTCTGCTTTGATGTAGACCTGTGTTGCTGCCAAAAAGCGCGCGAAGCCTGCTCAACAAATGAATCAGCCCGCCGTCTTAATTGTGTTAAGACGGCGGGCTGATTGTTTCGTGTCAGGTGTGTGCTTCGGTTAGTCTTTCGCGGACCCCTTTTTACAAGAAAATCAGAGAATGGAAAGGTAATAGTCGTGTGGCCGAAGTCGAATGGCGAATGACTCAGCGGCTAAGGAGTGGTTTATGAGTTGCCCACGACGATTGCGTATCAGGTGAGAGAGAAAGGTTTCACCCGCCTGTGATTGTTTTTCTGTGTCCAATGCAAAAACACCGTGATACACGTGGGTATCATCATTGACGAAAGTTTTCGTTGACATTGACGAAGGTTTTCGTCAATAATGTTTTCGGTAAGGTTCAAACGATTATGGTTAATCAAAAGAAACGAACGCCGCCGCGACCAACCGATCTGGAGTTAGCGATTCTCCGAGTGCTTTGGCAGCACGATTCCATTTCAGTGCGCGAGGTTCTCAACCACCTCAATCAAGAGCGTAAAACCGAAGCGGGTTATACAACGGTGCTGAAGATGCTCCAAATCATGACTGAAAAAGGTTTGGTTAAGCGTGACGACTCCGAGCGCCCGCAGATCTACAGCGCCCGTCTGACGCAAGAGCAGACACAACGGCAGCTTGTCAGCGATCTACTCGCCAGAGCTTTTGACGGATCAGCTAAGGGACTTGTGATGCAGGCTTTGGCCGCCAAAGAAGCCTCGGCTGAAGACTTGGCGCAAATCGAACAGATTCTTAATAAGCTGGAAGGAGATGATAAGTGAGATCACTTGAAACTATTCTCTCGCCGACGCTCTTGGACGCCCTCGGATGGGCGTTGATTCACTTTCTCTGGCAGGGCGCGGGCGTCGCCGTTCTCCTCGCCGGCACATTAGTGCTTTTGCGCGGACACTCTCCACGCGCTCGCTATGCCGCGTCATGCGCGGCACTGTCTGTGATACTGATTATCCCCGCTCTGACAACTTGGAAACTGTGGGTTTCGTCGTCATCAGTGGTTGGAATGACGGCAGATGAAATGCTGCTTGCTTCTCCGCATGATAAAGAACTGAGCGCCTCATCACTTCCCGCCAATGTTACGGTCGAACATACGAAGTCTGTTTCAACAATTTGGATGTATCGGGTTCTGGAGCAGCCTTTAACGCAACGGATCGAGTCGTTACTGCCGTGGTTGCTGGTTGCATGGACGTTGGGAGTGATTGCTTTATCGGTCCGACTGTTTGGTGGATTGATTTACGCCGAACGTCTCAAGCATCATGGGACGCGTCCCGTCGTTGAACATTGGCAAGAAACGCTCGCGCGGCTTTCCCTGCAACTGCGCGTCACAAAACCCGTGCAGCTGCTAAAGTCGTCGCTGGTGCAAGTGCCGACAGCCGTCGGATGGCTGAAACCCATCATTCTTATTCCTGCAAGTGCTTTCGTTAATCTGACCCCGCAACAGCTTGAGGCCATCCTGGCGCACGAGTTAGCGCATATTCGGCGGCACGATTATTTGGTTAATCTGCTGCAAACTGTCGCCGAGACGCTTCTGTTCTATCACCCTGCCGTCTGGTGGGTTTCTCGCCAGATTCGTCTTGAGCGCGAGCAGGCGTGCGATGATTTAGCGGTCTCCCTATGCGGAGATGCGCTTCTTTACGCACGCGCCCTCACGAAAGTGGAACGCCTCCGCCAAGCCGCGCCGCCGCAACCTGCGTTAGCAGCAAATGGCGGCGAGCTTCTGTTGCGGATTCGTCGTCTTGTTGAAGCAAGGCAGCAAACCCGGCGCGCTTCACCGGGGCTGATCGGAATCGTTTTCGTTGCCGCTTTCGTTATCACCATCGCCTGCACCCACGCGGCACTTTTCCATGACAGGCCACACGAGCCGCCTACTGTCGAAAAAGCTTCAACTCAATTCAAGTCAGAGTCGGCGAACAACATGCAGACACATATGGCTGTGGCAAGCCAGTCATCAAGCGACGACATGGCATCGCTTATTGCCCGCGATGACACGGACGGCGAAGATGCGGAAGTGCGCCGCGTCGCCATTGCCGCACTCGGAGATCATGCCGGCACCGTGATCGTGATGAATCCGCGAACGGGTCAAGTCTATTCAATCGTCAATCAAGAATGGGCACTGAGGCGCGGCTGGAATCCGGCATCTGTGTTCAAACTTGTGACCGCGCTGGCGGGAACCGGTGAAAAGATCAGTGCGAAAGACGACCGGGCCGACTTAACGTCTCAATCGGAGCCGCTTAACTTGACGAAGGCACTGGCATTTTCCAGCAACACCTACTTCGAAACACTAGGCGAGCGGGTCGGGAGCGAGCGTTTGATTCAATACGCTCGACAACTCGGCTTCGGCGAACCGACGGGCATTAATTATACGGGTGAGTTGGCAGGTAAATTGCCGTCCTTCGGTTTAGCAATTGATGCCGGACGTTTGGGCGCATTTGGCGAAGGCGTCGAAGTGACGCCGATACAATTAGCCACCATCATCTCGGCCATCGCAAATGGCGGAACGATGCTTGTGCCGCGCGCTCCACGCTTCCAGCAGGAAGGCAGTCAATTCGAGGCGCAAACTCGCCGCCGTCTCGAAATCCCACGCGAAACTCTCGCGCGCCTCGCGCCCGGCATGGTCGCGGCGGTTGAGCGCGGCACAGGGAGAGGGGCACATGATCCGATGCAAACAGTAGCCGGAAAGACCGGGTCAATCGTCAGCAAAGATTCAAGTGTCGGCATCTTTGCTTCATACGCGCCGGTGAATGATCCGCGCTTGGTGGTCGTGGTCGCCACTCGCGGCAGGGACGAAAGCGGCCCGGTGGCGGCGGGCATCACCGGAACAATCTACCGTGCGCTCGGTCGCCGTTTGTGAACATGCAACGGACTCGGAAGTCCGCGGCCATAACAATTCCTTGCAATCGCCACCTCAATAACGTGTGCTGAGTAATCGCTTTTTGCGAATAAGTTTGAAGGCTGCTCGCTCAGCTCGGCTGAAGAGGTGCGTTGCGACACTCGAACTTCATCGGAGGTAGATTTATGAAACGATCCCAAGTACAAATGAGAACGTCAGTTGTTGCTATTATTGCTTTTGTTGCTGTTGTTGCCATGCTTGTTGACATCGGACTTTCCGCACACAGCCCGGACAGACGCACGCGCTCTTGGAGTTCGGATAAGTCCTTCGTATCAGACATGCCTCAACCATCGACACAGAAGGACGATGACGCCGAACTGGCCGAACGCTTGAGGACGCTTTGCGACCGCGCGGGCGGTGCCGTCGGTGTGGCCGTGCTTCATGTGGAGACGGGTCGGATCGTTGCCATCGAAGGAACCAGACAGTTGCCTCTCTACAGCGTCTTCAAGCTGCCACTGGCCATCTCCGTGCTCAAAGAGGTTGAAGAAAATCGGCTGCGGCTCGATCAGAAAGTGCGCATCACGCCTGCTGAGGTCGCGCCGGGTGGACAGGGAAACAGCGACCTTTGGCGTCAGCCTGTCGAGCGAAGCGTTCGAGAGTTGCTCGAACTGTCCATCGTGCGAAGCGACAACACCTCAAGCGACAAACTCCTTCAACTCGTCGGAGGCCCAGCGGTCGTCACGCAGCGGATGCGCGCGCTCGGTCTCCAGAGCATCGACATCCGATCTTCGGTGCGGGATTTCGCGGAGCACCGAGAGCACCCCAATACGGGCACGGCCTCCGATCTCGCCCACCTGCTCGCGCGACTTCAGCAAGGTCAAATCCTACAGCCGCCGCAACTGACGATACTTCTCGGATTTATGGAGCGAGCTACGACGGGCGTACGACGCTTGCGCGGTGACCTTCCAGCCGGCACTCCGGTCGCCGACAAGACGGGCACGGGCAAAGCAGGCTCGGCCACTAATGATGTCGGGCTCATCACACTTCCAAACGGAAGAGGGCATTTGGCGATGGTGGTGCTGCTCAGTGGATCGAAGTTGCCTGCTGAGGCGCAGGAAAAGATCATCGCTCAACTCGCTCGTGTGGCGTACGACGCGCACATTTCCGGTCTTAAAGGATCAGCATAGGAGGATCAAGTGACGGCGGCGGTCAGCTGCGAGACGGCTCAAACCGCCCCCATCATCTTGAAGAACCAGATTTGTTTTACCGGGGAGGAGAAGATGAGTGAAGGTGAAGTCAAAAGGACGAATCGTCGTGAGTTCGTCAAGCGAGCGTCCATTATTGCTGTGGCATTTCCGGCGATGACTTATGGCACGTCGCGGCTCATAGAATCGTCAACCGCTTCCATTCAATCGAACGAAGAATGCGAATGGTGCGGCGCAGGCGACGCCCCGCCGAACCCGTCCGCGAAGATCGTCATCCCGCCGGAAGGCGAACCCGGCGAACCGCTCATCATCTCCGGCACGGTCTTCAGAGAAAATGGCAGAACGCCCGCCGCCGGCGTGACGGTCTACGCTTATCACACGAACGCCGCCGGTATTTATCCGAAGCGCACGCCGAACGACGGCAGACCACAATGGCGGCACGGCTATCTGCGCGGCTGGATGCGAACCGGGAGAGACGGGCGGTACGAGTTCAGCACAATCAAACCCGCTGCGTATCCGGGTCGCACGGAACCTGCTCACATCCACCTCACGATCTCGGGGACGAACTACCCGGAATACTCTGGCACGTTGTGGTTCGCCGCCGACCATCTCATTACACCAGAACTGCGTGCGCGTAACGCTGCGATAGTGGCGACACGTTCTATGCGACCAGCCTCGATCCTGACGCTTAAGCGTGACGAGAGGGGAGTGCTGCGCGGCACGCACGACATCCGTCTTGAGCGCGTCAAAAACTAGAGTTCGACGCTTTCTGTTAAATAACGACGATGTGTTCATTTTATAGTGTTAGGACTTACGCAGTTGAACGAAGAATCAACAACTTACGGGGAGTCGTATTTCAGCTAAGTCCTTTGTTTTCAACCAGGGTTTATTTCAACTGCGTAAGTCCTAAGTGTGATAATTATGTTTCAAAACAAGTCTTTTCAAATTTGGAGAAAACGCTGTTTGTTTTGCCTAGCGTGTTTGCTTTTTATCGCGCCTTTTTTTATTCAATGGCGAAACGTAAGCGGGCAAGCTGATGAAACTTTCCGCTCTTGGAATCAGCCGGTTAAGCCTTTTCGCATCATTGGCAATGTTTATTACGCCGGTGCTTCCGACATTACTTCTTTTTTGATTACTACGCCCGAAGGTCATATTTTGCTTGATAGCGGCTTTCCTGAAACCGTGCCGCAAATCAAGCGGAATATCATTGCGCTTGGCTTTCGGCTCGAAGATGTCAAAATTTTAATCAACAGCCACGCGCATTACGATCACGCCGGAGGACTTGCCGAACTCAAAGAACTAACGAAAGCAAAATTGTTGGCGAGCGAAGCCGATGCTGCATTGTTGGCAAATGGCGGCAAGGGCGACTTTAGCTTTGGCGACAGGCTTTCTTACACGTCTGTTAAAGCCGACCAAATTTTGCGCGACAGCGAGAACGTAAAACTTGGCGGCACGGTTTTAACGGCACATCTTACGCCCGGACACACTAAAGGCTGCACGACTTGGACGATGAAGGTTTCTGATAGCGGCAAAAATTACAATGTCGTTTTCGTTGGCAGCACATCCGTTCCCGGTTATAAACTAATTGATAATGCTGAATACCCGAATATTGTCGCGGATTACAAACAGACATTTCGCCGGTTGAAAAAATTGCCAGCCGATGTTTTTCTCGGTTCGCACGGTATTTTTTTTGGCTTGCAGGAAAAGATAAAATTGCTCGCCCAAAATTCAGATCAAAATCCGTTTGTTGACCCAAACGGTTACAAAGATTTTCTCAAACGAACCGAGAAGGAATTTCGAGCGAAGTTAAAAGAGCAGCAAAAGCAAAAAAAGTTATATAGAAAATCTTAAAATTTAATGGTGTTTCCTTGATTACGCCGCGTCGAACAAGTCATTGGACGTGAGGGCGCGGGCAGCGACGTTCATTCTAGGTCAAGTTGCGTGTGTTTCGCGCCACGTCAACGCCGCCGTTAGGCACTCGAAATGATGTATAATTTTGGCACCTGTAATCAGGAAGGAAACTATGAGTAAGAAGATAAATCGCCGTGATTTTGTTCTGACAGGAGTTGCTACCGGTTTGACTGTGCAGACCTTTGGACAAAGCCCCATTATGCTCACGCCCAAGAGCGTAAAACCAATTGTTATAGCTTCAGACAACGGAAATTTATATAAAAACGGCGGCAACGTGACCTGCGTTCAGAAGGCTTTTGACATGATGACTAAAGGGTCAGATGTTCTTGATGCTCTGATTGCAGGCGTAAACATCCTCGAACTTGATCCTGAAGAGGTCAGCGTCGGTTATGGCGGAGTGCCAAATGCTAACGGCGTCGTTCAATTGGATTCATCCTGTATGCACGGGGCAAAGAAACGTGCCGGTTCAGTGGCATCGCTCGAAGGAGTGCGGACTCCGTCACTTGTTGCTCAAGCGGTGATGGAAAACACAGACCATCATCTGCTCGTCGGCAAGGGCGCACAGGACTTCGCCCGCATAATGGGCTTCCGCATTGAAGATGATTTGAATACCGAACGTTCGCGGAAAATATGGCTGGAGTGGAAGCGTCGTACCGATCCTTCTCATTATCTGAACCCAAAAACTCGTGCAGAATCGCGGCGCCGGGAAGTTATCATGATGGTGGCTGACGGCTTGATCAAACCGGGGCAAATGTATGGCACGATCAACTGCAACGGCATTAACGCTAAGGGCGAAATTTGCGGCGTGACAACAACGAGCGGTCTGTTTTTCAAAATTCCCGGGCGCGTCGGCGATTCCCCAATTCTCGGCGCAGGTCTTTACGTAGATAATGATGTCGGCGCGGCGGGTTCAACCGGACGCGGAGAAGCCAACCTATATAATCTTTGTTCCTTCCTGAT
>Ga0136614_10001187_pt1 | contig 15010 bp, 18 predicted proteins | sample AntDrymUQ2792106_2_FD_106643 | JGI IMG/M metagenome (GOLD analysis project Ga0136614, IMG submission 106643) | Polar desert sand microbial communities from Dry Valleys, Antarctica - metaG UQ279 (21.06) | ecosystem: Environmental > Terrestrial > Soil > Desert | place: Antarctica: Dry Valley... | reverse complement strand
GATCTCGTGATCGCGTCGACAGAGACCGACCCTCGCGCCCTCGAGGCCACCGCGGACGGATCCCCTGTCTACGTCCAGCCCGACCGCTCGATCCAGGACGTCGTACGCGCGACGCTCGAGCTCGGCCTCCTGCTCGGCAACCCGGCACGCGCGCGGGCCCTAGCGACCTCGATCCGCGACGGGCAGGCGCGGGTCGAGCGCCGCGTGCGCGGGCAGCCCGCCGTCCGCGTCTTCGCCGACACGGGCTTCTTCGTCTCGGTGGGCGAGGAGACGCTCGCCGCCGAGCTCGTGCGGGGGGCGGGTGGCGAGCTCGTCGGCCTCGACGTGAGCGGGTCGCTCGACGCGTGTGACGTGCTCGCCCTCCAGCCCGACGTCGTGCTGCGAATCCTCGACGAAGAGTCGCCGCGACCTTTCAAGCTCGAGTTCGAGCGCTGCGGCAGCGCATCCCTCCCGCGCGTCGAGGACGTCGCCACCGATCTCGTCACGACCGCGGGACCACGTGTCGCCAAGGCGCTCGACACCATTGCTCGCGCTCTGCACGGCGATGCCTCGTAGGCCGCTCGCTGCCGTCACGGTGGACGCGTTCGGGACTGCGGTCGAGCTCCTCGACCCGGTGCCCCGCCTGCGCGTAGCTCTCGCGCGCCACGGCGTCGAGGCGGGCGAGCAGACGGTCGCCCGAGCCTTCCGCGCCGAGGTCGTCCATTACCTGCCCCGCTCGCACCTCGGGCGAGATAGCCCGAGCCTCACGGCGCTCCGAGTCGAGTGCGCCGGCGTATTCCTGCGCGAGGCCGGGGCGCCGCTCGACCCAGCCGCGTTCGCGCCCCACTTCGCTGCCTCACTGGAGTTCCGGCTACTGCCAGGCGTCGCCGACGCGCTCGACCGGCTGCGGGATGCGGGCCTCCGCCTTGCCTGCGTGTCGAACTGGGACTGCTCGCTGGCCGGGTACCTCGAGCGCGCGGACCTCGGCGATCGCTTCGAGACGGTCGTCACCTCGGCCGAGACGGGCGTCGCGAAGCCCGACCCGCCCCCGTTCCGGCTCGCGCTCGAACGGCTCGGCGTGGAGCCGGCCCAAGCCGTGCACGTGGGCGACGACGAGAACGACCGCCTCGGCGCTTTGGCCGCGGGCCTTGCGTTCGAGCCGGCGCCGCTCGTTACGCTCCCGGCTCGACTCGGCCTCGAGAGATGACGGACGACAGGCGCAAAGGACTCGCGACGCGGCTCATTCACGGCGGCGACCTTCGCGAGGGTCCCGGGGAGCCGGTCGTCACCCCCCTCGTCCTCGCCACCACCTTCTCGTTCGAGACGGCGGCGCAGTTTCGACGCGTCATGTCGGACGAGGAGTACGGCTTCCTCTACGGCTCACTCAGGAATCCAACCGTCGAGGAGCTCGCCGCCGCCTGTGCCGCGGCCGAGAGCGCCGAGGCGGCTGAGGTCTTCGCCTCGGGGATGGCCGGGATCGCGGCCGCCCTCTTCTCGAGCCTCGAGCCGGGTGACACCCTCCTTGCCCCGACCCAGCTCTACGGGAACACGTACGCGCTCGTCGAGCGCCACCTGCGCAGGGCGGGCGTCGAGGTCGTCTACCTGGACGCGACCGAGCCGGAGGCCTGGCAGCGGTCTGCCAAGGTGCGCTACGTCGAGACTCTCGCCAACCCGGGCTTCCCGCTCACCGACCTACGCGCACTCGCCGAGACGAAGGGCGACGCGCTCCTGATCGTAGACAACACGTTCGCCTCGCCGGCGATCTGTCGCCCACTCGAGCTCGGCGCCGACCTCGTCTGCGAGTCGGCGACGAAGTTCCTCGGGGGCCACCACGACGCCATGGCCGGGGTCGTCGCCGGCTCGAGAGCGCTAGTCGAGCGCACCCGGCGGCACCGCTACGAGACGGGCGGGACGCTCGACCCGTTCGCCGCTTTCCTCGTCCGGCGCGGCCTGAAGACGCTCGCCCTCCGGTTGGAGCGCCAGTCGCTGAACGCGCTCGCCCTCGCGAGATTTCTCCGCGACCATCCGGCAATCGAGCGCGTCCGCTACGTCGGCCTGGACACCGACCCGGACTACGAACTCGCAATGCGCCAGCTGGACGACTCCGGCGCGATGCTCGCCTTCGACGCTCCCGGAGGGCTCGAGGGCGCCGAGCGGCTCCTCGACGGTCTCGAGCTCTGCGCGCGTGCAACGAGCCTCGGGGGCGTGGAGACGGTCGCCTCCCACCCGGCCTCGACGAGCCACCGCCAGTTCACGCCCGACCAGCTCGAGCGCTCGGGCATCTCCCAGGGCACGCTTCGGGTCTCCGTAGGCTGTGAGGATGGAGACGACATCGTCGCCGACTTCGAGCGAGCCATCTCGCTGGTCTAGGTCAACGGTCGCGCTAGCGGCCTGGCTCGCGATCGCAATCTTCTTCGTCGTCTCTGCCTTCGCGCTCCGCGCGACCTCGGAGGGGGAGACCGAGTCGGACACCCTCTTCGACTACAGCTTCGCCACGGGAAGCGTCGTCATCTACGCGGTGATCGTCGGTCTCACCTGGCTCATCGCCCGTGCCTTCCGGGATCCAGCCGAGGCACTCGGTCTCCGTCGCTTCCCGCTCCGCTGGCTCTGGATCGCCTTCGGCGTCACCCTGGTCTCGGTGATCGTGGCGGCGCTGCTCGAGCCGTACCTGCCCGCCGGCGAAGAGCAGGGCCTAGCACCCGATCGCTGGGAGGAAGGACGCGCGGTCGCCTTCGCCCTGAACGCGGCCGTGATCGTGCTCATCGTGCCCTTCGCCGAGGAGCTCTTCTTCCGCGGCCTCGGCGTCCGCGTGCTCGCGTTCCTGAGCGAGCCGGCCGCGGTCGTCGGGACGGCCGTCGTCTTCGCGTTCGCCCACGGGATCCTGGCCGGGATCCCGGCACTCGGGCTCTTCGCACTCGCACTCGGTTGGGTGCGCTACCGCAGCGTCAGCGTCTGGCCGGGATTCGTCGCGCACGCGAGCTACAACCTCGTCGGGATCCTCGCCGCGCTCTATGCCGCACTCGACGACAACCCGCCCGCAGCGCTCGCGGCCTTGTTCTAGCCGACGGTCATCCGCACAATACGAACGTGCTACGGCGCGCTTTCCTGGCGGGCACCCTCGCCCTCGCCCTCCCGGGAGCCGTCGGAGCGGCCACCCTCACCCTGCGGACGGAGCCCGGCATCGTCCCCTACGGCGGCACCGTGACGTTCGCCGGAGTGCTCGCGCCGGCGCAGCCCGGGGTCCCGGTCGCCGTGTACGTCCAGGCCGGCTCGACCTGGCAGCTGGTCACGCAGGGCGCGACACAGCCGGACGGCTCGTACCGCCTGGCCGCACTCGCCCGCTACGCCGCGCGCGCCTACGCCGTCGCGCAGCTCGACGCGGCAACGCAAGTCGCCTCGCCGCAGGCCGTCCTCGGGATGCGGCCGCGACTCGAGGCCCGCGTGCGCGGAGGCCGCGCGGTCGGCGAGCGGCTCGTCCTGACGGGAAGCCTCCTGCCCGCCGGCGCGGGGCGCCTCATGCTCAAGCTCGGAAAGGAGACCTCGCGCGTGCGGCCCGGGGCGCGGGGCAACTTCCGCCTCGTTCTGCCGGCCACTCTCCCCGGCCGCGTCCGCTGGTCGCTCTTCCTCGCGCCCAAGACCGGGTACGCCGCCGTGCGCGTGGCACGCTCCTTCCTCGTGAGCGGCTCGAACCTCGCACTCGGCTCGAGCGGAAGCGCCGTGCGCGGGCTCGAGGCCCGCCTGGACGACCTGCACTACGTCCTGCGGGGCGTCGACTCCTACTACGGCTACGACACCTACGAGGCTGTGCTCGCCTTCCAGAAGGTGCACGGGATGCGGCGGACCGGCCGGGTCGGGGCCGACCTGTGGCGCCGCCTCGTCCGCGCCGACGTGCCGCGCGCGTTCTCGCCGAGCGGCACGCACATCGAGGTCTCGAAGACGAAGCAGGTCATGTTCGAGGTCGTGCGCGGTAAGGTCGCGAGCGTCGTCCACGTCTCGACGGGCGCGACCGGCAACACCCCCGTTGGGAGCTGGCGCGTCTACCGCCTCGGGCCCGGCGGCAGCCTCAACCACATGTACTACTCGATCTACTTCCTGCGCGGGTTCGCGATCCACGGCTACCACTCGGTGCCGCCCTGGCCCGCGAGCCACGGCTGCGTACGGACGCCTCTCTGGTTCGCGCCGGGCTTCTATGCGCGCTGGGGGAAGATCGGGACGCGCATCCTGGTCTATCCGTAGGTGGCCGGCGACCAGGCGAGCGCGGATCCCGTGGTCCGCCAGCTGCGCGAGCAGATCTCGGACAACGACCTCGCGATCGTCGAGGCGATCAACAAGCGCCTCAAGCTGGTCGCGCGACTGAAGGAGTACAAGACCTCACGCGGGTACGAGTTCGTCGACCCGGACCGCGAGGACTGGATGGTCAGCTACCTCGCCCGCGCGAACCGCGGGCCGCTCACGGACGAGGGCCTCCAGGCGATCTTCCACGAGCTCCTCGAGCTGACGAAGCGAGAGGTCTCGTGAGCGGTCGCGCCGCTAGGCGCTGAAGTCTTCGGGCTTCACCTCGTCGAGGAACTTCTTGAACTCCTCGACGACCTCCTCCTCGTTCACGTCCTCGTGCTCGAACTCGATCGCGCTCTCCTCGATCACGGAGTCGGCGGCGAAGATCGGCGCCTCGGCCCGGACGGCGAGCGCGATCGCATCGCTCGGTCGGGAGTCGACCTCGATCTCCGACCCGTCCACCGCGATCGTGACGGTCGCGTAGAAGGTGTTGTCCCGAAGCTCCGTGACGGCGATCCGGCTGACCTGCGCGTCGAGCTGCCCGAGCATCTCGGTGAAGAGGTCGTGCGTCATCGGGCGAGGGGTAGAGGCGCCCTGGAGCTTCATCAGGATCGCGGCCGCTTCCGGATGCCCGATCCAGATCGGGAGAAACTTGTTCCCGTCGGCGGTCTTGAGCAGCACGATCGGCTGCTTTCCGACCATGTCGAACGAGACCCCGTAGATGACCATTTCCTGCAGGTCCGCCACCTCTTCCGATTGTAGTGACGCTTCCCTCTCCGCTCTCCTGGTCACCGAAACGAAGCACCGAGGCGCCACCGCGACGGGCTTGGCCCGGCGCGGCTCGCATCCTCGCCCATGAGAAAGGTGAGTCCGACGCGAATCGTCATCGTCCTCGCGCAGCGAGGGCCGGATTCGCGTCGGCGAATGGGCGATCCTGGATTCGAACCAGGGACCTCCGCCTTATCAGAGCGGCGCTCTAACCAACTGAGCTAATCGCCCCCGCGAGCCGGGATTGTAGCGACGGCTCGTTGGGGCTGAGGTGCTCCTCGGCGTCGCGCAGGAACGGCTCGTTCCCGGCGATCCGGAGGATCCAGCGGCGGGTCTCCGCGTCCAGCTCGCCGTCGGCGCGAACGAGATCGACGAGCGCGGGAAGCCGGTCCGTGTGGGCGAGCTCGGCGATCCGGCGCACGATCGCCCGCATCTCTGGCTCGGCGTCGATTGCGCAGAGGAGGTCGGCGTGGTGTGGCTGTGGGTCGGGCACGAGGAAGAAACGGCTAGGAAGCCGGTTCGGTTACGCCGCGCGCTCGAGCGCCTCGACGATCTCGGCCAGCTCGGTCGCGTCGCCGTAGTGGATCTCGATCCTCGTGGGAGCGACTCGGACCCCCGCGCCTGTGAGGCGCGAGAGCGCGGCGGTCGCGCGGGTGACGAGCTCGGGGTCCGCCCGCCCCGCCCGGCGAACTTTCCGGAGGGCGCCCGCGTCGCGGGCGGCGAGCTCGGCGCCCCGCACCGTCAGGCCTTCCCGGACGATCCGGTCGGCAAGGCGCCGCCGTTCCTCGTTTCCCTGCACCGCGAGAACAGCGCGCGCGTGGCCCTCGGTCAGCGCACGGCGCTCGACGAGCGCGAGCACGTCGTCGGGGAGCTCGAGGAGGCGCAGGCGGTTCGAGACGGACGGCTTCGCACGGCCGACCCGCTCGGCGATCTCGCCCAGAGAGAGGCCGAACTCGTCCTGAAGGACCGCGTATGCGCGTGCCTCCTCGATCGCGGAGAGATCCTCCCGGGCAACGTTCTCGACGAGCGCCAGCAGAAGCGATTCGCGCTCGTCAGCCTCCCGCACCAAGCCGGGAACGGTGGCAAGCCCGGCCCGCCGCGCAGCACGCCAGCGACGCTCGCCGGCGACGAGCTCGTAGCGTCCTTCCCCGAGCGGGCGGACGACGACGGGCTGGACGACGCCCTGCGCCCGGACCGACTCGGCGAGGGCCTCGATCGCGTCCTCGTCGAAGCGGCGGCGGGGCTGGCGCGCGTTGGGGACGATCGAGCCGACAGGAAGCTGGGCGAGCTCCGAGGCGGGCGGCGCGCCGCCGAGCAGAACCTCGAGCCCGCGGCCGAGCGCGGGAGCCGGCCGGCTCATGCCGCGAGTGCCTTCGGCCGCAGGCGGTCGACCAGCTCGCTCGCGACCCAATAGTAGGCGTCGGCGCCAGGCGAGTGCCGGTCGTAGATCGTGATCGGGACGCCGTGGCTCGGCGCCTCGGCGAGGCGCACGCTACGAGGTACGACGGCGTCGAAGACGAGGTCGCCGAAGGCGCGGCGGACCTCGCGCGCCACCTCCGTCGAGAGCCGCGTCCGCGCGACGGCCATCGTCAGGAGGATCCCGGCCAGGGAGAGTCGCGGGTTTAGCCTCGAGCGAATCCGCTCGATCGAGGCCAGAAGCTGCGTCAGGCCTTCGAGGGCGTAGTACTCACATTGCACCGGGACGAGCACCCGGTCGGCGGCCGCAAGCGCGCTCACGGTGAGCGGCCCGAGCGAGGGCGGGCAGTCGAGGAAGACGAAGGAGTAGCGCTCCCGCGCGGCCGCGAGCGCGCGCAGAGGGGCCGGCTCGACCAGCGCTCCGGCGAGCTCGGCGCGCGCGGGCACGAGATCCAGGTTCTTGAAGGCAGTCGGGCGCAGAACCTCCTCGAGTGGGGCGCCCGCCAGAAGGTCTTCGGCTGACGCCGTCGCGGCCCGCTCTCCGAGGCCGGAGGTTGCGTTCGCCTGCGGGTCGAGATCGACGACCAGCGTGCGCTCACCCGCCTCCGCCAGGCACGCAGCGAGATTCACAGCGGTCGTCGTCTTTCCGACGCCGCCCTTCTGGTTCGCGAGGGCGAGGACTCGGCCGGCCACGTCCGGAGGCTACTCAGGCGAGAGGACGTTTCTTCGCGATCCCCGGCCTGCGCGGGAATCCGGGCGGGGTTGGGCCGAGCTTGCGCAGGACGTACAGCGCCCCGCGTTCCTCGAGCTCTGCGTTCAGCCGCATAGCGACGGCAGCGACGGCGGCAGCGTCGGCCGTCGGCCCGACGTAGAGAACTGCGGCGCCGCCCGCGGCGACGAGCGGGAGGCAGAGCTCGGCCGCCACCGGAGGTTGCGCGAGCGCGCGGGCGAGAGCGACGCGGTAGCGTTCGGGGGCCTGCTCCTCGGCGCGGCCCCGTAGGACGTGGACGTTCGGGAACTCGGCGGCAACACGCTCCAGGAACCCGCACTTGCGCGCGCTCGCCTCGAGCAGCGTGAACTCGAGCTCCGGAAGCGCTGCCGCGAGCGGAATCCCCGGGCTTCCTCCCCCCGAGCCGACATCCACCACGGCGCCTCCGAGCTCGCGAACGGTCTCGCAGGCCGCGAGGCTGCCGTCCAGGTGCACCCGCCGCGCCTCACCGGTGTCACGGACGGACGTCAGGCCCGGGGTGGAGACGAGGTCGTCGAGCCAGCGCTCGAGCCGGGCATCGGTCACTCGCCGGGAGCGACGACCACATGGCGCTCGGGCTCGGAGCCCTCGCTAGAGGTCGTGACGCCGCCGCGTGCCTGAAGGAAGAGATGGACGATCTTCCGCTCGCTCGACGACATCGGCTCGAGGGGAATCGGTTCCCCGCTCTCGAGGGCCTCGCGGGCCGCCCCTTCGGCGGAGCGCTCCAGCGCTGTGCGGCGGCGGTCGCGATAACCAGCGGCGTCGACCACTACCTCCTTGCGCGTCTCCTCTCCGGTCCAGACGACCGCATTCGCGAGGTACTGGATCGCGTCGATCGTCTGCCCGCGCTTTCCGATCAGAAGACCGAGGTCCGGGCCTGAGAGCTGCGCGCTGACCCGCTCCTCGTCCTCACTCACAGCGATGGAGGCCGGCAGCGCGAGCGACGCGCACACGTGCTCGAGCAGCGCCCGTAGCCGAGCTGCGCCTGAGCCTGGCTCTTCGTTGGGAGGAGGCGCGGCGGGCGCGGACTCCGTCAGCGGGGCCTCAGCGATCACACGAGCGGGCGCGTACCCGATTCCGAGCAGGCCTCGCTCACCCTCGGAGACGACATGGAAGCGCACCGCCTCCTTGTCGAGGCCCGGGTAGCGGCGCTCGAGCTCGCGCAGCGCGGCCCACTTGGCCTCGCCGACCGTCTCGCCGGTCGCCTCTGCCCGACCCGCGGCGGGCGGGCCGCCGGGATCTGCACTCACCGGCGGGCCTGGGGCCCGCGCTTTTTCCTGCGGCGAACGCGGCGCTCGGCGGGCGGGCCGGCTTTCGTCGCGGGCGCCTTGGGCCCGGCACCGTCCCCATTGCCGCCGCTCTCCGGGACGGTCGCGCGTGACGAGCGTTTCGGTGCCGGCGCGGGCTTCGGCATGAGTCGCCGGGTGACGATCCCCTGCCCGATCGTCCAGAGGTTGGTGGTCACCCAGTAGAGGAGGAGACCGGTCGGGAAGCCGAGGATGAATGGGATGAAAGCGAAGGGCAGCGCCATGAAGATGATCCGCTGCGTCTTGTCCATCGTCGCGGCCATGAGCTGCGTCGAGACGACCTGGCTCGCGACATAGAGGACGAGGAGCAGATAGCCCGACCAGTGAGAGTTGATGTCGGCCGTGATGCTCGGGACGACGTTCAGGAACCCGAGGTCGGAACCCGGATACCGTGGGAAGACCTCCGAGTCGAAGTCGCGCAGCACGAAGAAGAGCGCGATGAAGACGGGGATCTGAAGGAGCATCGGGAGACACGACGAGGCCGGGTTGACCTTGTTCTCCCGGTAGAAGTTCATGATCTCTTCCTGCTGGCGCTTCTTGTCGTGCTTGTACTTCTGCTGAAGGGCCTTGAGCTGCGGGGCGACCACCTGCAGCTTCTGCATGGAGTGGATCTGCTTGATCGTCAGGGGGACGATCACCATCCGCACCATGAGCGTCAGCGCGATGATCGCGAAGGCCCACGAGAGCCCCACCGACGAGTGCAGCCACTCGAGGACGGAGGTGAGCGCATCCTCGATCGGGCCGAGGAACCCGGCGATGATCATGCGGCCCTCCTGAAGAGTCGCTGGTCGCGCGCGTAATCGACGCCGCCGTGGCTCCAGGGATTGCAGCGCAGGAGCCGCCAGCCGGCAAGCAGGAGCCCGCGGACGGCGCCGTGCTCACGGAGCGCGTCGAGCGCGTACTGCGAGCAAGTCGGGTGGTACTTGCACCGAGGGAGAAGAAGCGGGCTCAAGAGACGCTGGTACCCGCGCACGAGGAGCGTCAGGAGGACGGTCACGCCCGCACTCCCCGCTCCGTGTTCTCGGCCAGCGAGAAGGCCTCGGCCACCCGCTCGCCGAGCCAGGCAAAGCCGCGCGCCTCGGCCGTCTCGGCGAGCCCGGCTCTCGCGACGAGCACGTAGTCGTACCCGGGGCGAAGCGGCGCCCCGAGCTCGTCGAAGGCCGAGCGCAGCTGCCGCTTCAGGCGGTTTCGCGCCACCGCGCCGCCGACCTTCCGCGAGACGGCCAACCCGAGGCGCGGCTCGAGCTCATCCGGGGGCTCCTCGCCGTCGGGCCGGGGAAACGAGTAGAGGACGAGGTAGCGCGTCGAGACGGAGCGGCCGCGGCGGTAGACGGCATCGAAGTCCCGGGAGCGGGAGAGGCGATGGCGGCGCTTCACCGGACGGTCGCAGAGCCCACTCAGGCGGACAGGCGCTTCCGGCCCTTCGCGCGGCGGCGCTTCAGGATCGCGCGGCCTGCACGCGTCTGCATCCGCGCCCGGAAACCATGCCGGCGCTTCCGCCGGCGGACGTTCGGCTGAAAGGTTCGTTTCACGAGAGAGCGGCCGCCCTCACGGCCGGAGGCCAAGTATAGAGAAGGCCCCTGGGCGGCCGGCCCGTTCCTTCAGGCCGCTCAGCTCGAGCTGCGGAAGAACTTTCCCCAGGTGGCAAAGCATCCACAGGCGCGACTCGCATGGATAGACCGATCCCCCCGAATGTCCACACTGTGGAACTGCTTGTGGAAAACGAGAAATTACCCGCAAATGGCGATGATTTCACGTCTACGTTTTCCCCAGCCTGCGCCATTGAGAGGCCGGAGGAGCGGTGCTATAGTCGCCGCCTTCGAGCGTCGGGCAAGGAGCGGATCGACCAGAGTGGATCAACCTCTCGAGCTGAGTGCGGACACCTTGTGGACCGAGGTGTCGGAGCGTCTGCAGGACGCTCTGAACGAGAACACCTACAGCACCTGGTTCGGGGAGGCTCGAGGCGAAGCCCTGGAAGACGATCTCTTCGTCGTCGCAGTCCCCAACGACTTCTCGCGCGACTGGATCGAAACGCATTTCCGCGGACTCGTCGAGGCGGCCGTGCGGGACACGCTCGGCGTCGAGCGGCGGGTCGAGATCGCCGTAGCAGCGCCCGCGCCCGAGCCGGCGCTGGTCGGAGCCGCCGAGCCGACTCCTTGGAGCGCGGAGCCACCTGCCTGGGTAGGCGGCGAGAACGAACCTGTTCCCCGGCGCGAGGCGACCGGCCTCAATCCGAAGTACACGTTCGACCGCTTCGTGATCGGCTCGTCCAACCGCTTCGCGCACGCGGCCGCACTCGCCGTGGCGGAGGCTCCTGCCCAGGCCTACAACCCGCTCTTCATCTACGGCGGCACCGGGCTCGGAAAGACGCACCTCATGCAAGCGATCGCGCACTACACGAGCGAGCACGGCAACGGCCTGACCGCGCGCTACGTGACGAGCGAGACCTTCATGAACGACTTCATCAACTCGCTGCGCGACAAGCGAATCGAGGGCTTCAAGCACCGCTACCGCCACTACGACGTCTTGCTCGTGGACGACATCCAGTTCTTCGAGCACAAGGAGCGCATCCAGGAGGAGTTCTTCCACACGTTCAACTCGCTCTACGAGGCCGGCAGGCAGATCGTCATCTCGTCGGATCGCCCACCGCGCGATATCGCGACCCTCGAGGCGCGGCTCCGGTCGCGTTTCGAGTGGGGCCTCATCACCGACATCCAGCCGCCGGATCTCGAGACGCGCATCGCGATCCTGCGAAAGAAGGTTCACGCGGAGGGGACGAACGTGCCCGACCCGCAGGTCCTCACCTTCATCGCGAGCCGGATCTCGACCAACATCCGGGAGCTCGAAGGAGCGCTCACGCGCGTCGTCGCCTTCTCGTCGCTCACCGGCCGGCCGATGACCGTCGACCTCGCGCAAGAGGTCCTGAAGGACGTCTTCCCCCAGGGAGAGATCCCCGAGGTCTCGGTCGAGCGGATCCAGGAGGCCGTGATCGAGCGCTTCGGCATCTCACTGCAGGAGCTGACCGGCGACCGGCGCTCGCAATCGATCGTCTACCCGCGCCAGGTCGCGATGTACCTCTGCCGCGAGCTGACGGACTCCTCGTTGCCGAAGATCGGAAAGAAGTTCGGTGGTCGCGACCACACGACCGTCATCCACGCGACGACCAAGATCGCGAAGCTGATCAAGGAAGACCGGAGCGTCTACAACCTCGTCCAGGAGCTAACCGCGCGCATCAAACAGGCGCGGTGAACAACCCTGTGTGCGGCCGAGGAGCGAATCTGGGGACAACGTGGGCAGGCCGAGCGGCCTGTCGACAACTGGAGGTTCTCCCCAACGACCGTCCGCAGGTCGATCCCGCTCCCCACGCGGGCTCATCGACGTCGTCCCCGTCTTTCACACTCCTACTAGGACTATGAGGTTCTTTTAAATGAATGCTCTAGATACCGTTGTCGGCTCGGGGATGAAAATCACCTGCCGAAGCGAGGAGCTCGCCGAGAAGCTGGCTGTTGTCGGTCGGGGAGTCTCGACCCGGACGAGCGTGCACGTCCTGACCGGGATCCTCATGCGCTCCGCCGGGGAGCAGTTGACCCTAGCCGCGACGGACATGGAGATCTCACTGCGGCTCTCGCTCGATGCGAACGTCGAAGACGGAGGGTCGATCGTCGTTCCGGGACGCTTGCTGGTCGACATCGCGCGACTGCTCCCACCTGGCGAGGTGACGGTCGAGTACCGACCCGAGGAGGGCGTGGCGCGGCTCACGTGTGGCCCCGCCTCCTACGCGCTTCACACGTTCAGCGCCGAGGATTTTCCACGACTCCCGGAGCTCACTGCGGGTGAGACCTTCGCGGTCGAGCGCCAGGCGTTCCTCGACACCGTCTCGAAGGTCAGCCGCTCGGCGTCGCGCGACGAGTCCCGCCCCGTCCTGACCGGGATCCTCATGCGCTTCGCCGAGGGCAAACTCGTCATGGCTGCGACCGACTCGTACCGGCTGAGCGTCAAGGAGACCGTGCTCACGCAAGGCCCCGCGCACGACGTCGAGGCGATCGTGCCCGCGCGGGCTCTCGGCGAGCTCACGCGGATCGCGCAGGCGAGCTCAGCGAACGAGCTCCAGGTGGGTATCCAGGAGAACCAGGTCGTCTTCGATACAGACGGGGTCGCTCTGACTGCGCGGCGGATCGACGGACAGTTCCCGAACTACAAGCAGCTCGTCCCGGAAAGCTTTGAGGCCGAGGTAGACGTTCCGCGCGACGAGTTTCTCGGCGTCGTCCGCCGCACTGCGCTAATGGCCCAGCGCAAGTCGCCGCTTCGCGTTCGCTTCGAGGAGGGCCAGGTCACGGTCTCTGCGCAGACCCAGGACGTGGGCGAGGCTCACGAGTCGCTCCCCATCCGCTACGCGGGCGACACGATCGAGATCGGCTTCAACGCGGACTTTCTGCGCGACGGGCTCGAATCCGTCACGGAAGATCGTGTCCGTCTGAAGCTCATCAGCCCCCTCCGGCCGGGGCTGATCCAGGGCGAGGGTGACGATTTTCTCTACCTGATCATGCCGATTCGGCTCGCCGGCTGATCGTCCAACACGTCTCCCTCGTCGACTTCCGCTCGTATGCCCGGCTCGAGCTCGACCTTTCGCCCGGGCTCGTGCTTGTAACGGGGCCGAACGGCGTCGGCAAGACGAACCTGCTCGAGGCTCTGCATGTGGGAAGCCAGGGCTTCTCGCCGCGCACGCGCGTGGACGGGCAGCTCGTGCGCTTCGACGCCCCGGCCGCGCGCGTGACGCTCTCTGGTCTGGAGGCCGACGCGCCTGTCGAGACCCAGGTCACGCTGACACGGGGCGAGCCGAAGCGGGTGAGTCTGAACGGCGCCGCGCTGCCGAGCTCCGAGGCGCTTCGGTCGCGTCTCGTCGCCCTCGCCTTCGTCCCCGACCGGCTCGCGGTCGTGAAGGGTGGCCCGCTTGTCCGCCGCGCGTACTTCGACCGCATGCTCGGTCGCCTGAGGCCCGCGCTCGCTGAGCTTCCATCCGAGTACGGACAAGCACTTGCGCAGCGGAACGAGGCGCTGCGGCGAGTGCGCGCAGGCGCCTCGAGTCTCGAGGCCGTAGCGCCGTGGACAGAGCGGGTGGCCGCCCTTGGAACCGAGCTCGACGCTGCGCGAGGGTCACTGGTCGCGACCCTTGAGCTGCGCTTCGCCGAGCGGGCCGATGCGCTCGGTCTCATGGGTGCGGCCCTCGCCTACACCCCTGAGCCGCTGGCCGCGGCCGCCCTGGAGGCGCGGCTCGACCGAGACCTGGCACGGGGGACCACCGGGCTCGGCCCGCACCTGCGCGACGTTGGCATCTCGGCCGGGCCGCGTGAGCTGCGGAGCTTCGGCTCGCAGGGCGAGCAGCGGACGGCCGTCCTCGCCCTCGTCCTCGCAGAGGCCGACCTGCTGCGTGCCGAACGCGGCACGCAGCCCCTGCTTCTCCTCGACGACGTGCTGAGCGAGCTCGACGAGGGCCGCCGCCGCGCGCTGCTCGCAGCCCTTCCAGGGGGTTCGCAAACGATCGTCACCGCGACGAGTCCGGGGGCGCTTCCGCCCGGGACAGGCCCACCGGCCGGGCACGTTTGGGTGAGCCCGGGGGAGGCACGGGCGGCGTGAGCTGGCACCCGCGGACGATCGGCGAGTCGGTGCTCGACGAGCTCCGGCGTTTCGGACGGCCGGGAGACGTCGCGGACGTCGTTGCGGCGTGGCCCGAGGCGGTCGGCGAGGCGATCGCGGAGAATGCCTGGCCGGCCCGGATCGCCCGCGACGGCACGCTGAACGTCACGACGAGCTCGAGCGTCTGGGCCTTCGAGCTGACGAAGCTCGAGGAGACGATCCGGGACCGCCTGCAAGCGCGGCTGGGCGATAGAGCCCCTGCGAGGCTTCGCTTCGCGCTCGGCCGCCTTCCTGAGCGCGGCGCTCCCGAACCCGTGACGGATGTGCCGCGAGCCGTGCCAATCGTGACACCGGAGGCGCGTGTCGCGGCGGCCGAGCTCGCGGCTCCAATCGAGGACGAAACCCTGCGCGAGCTGGTCGCGCGGGCCGCTGCTGTAAGCCTCGCGAGGGGCTCTGTGCGACCGCTGGCCGACCGGGACCTCTGGTAGACTTCCAGAGGTAAGAAACCACCCCGAGAGCAGGGGTTTTTTCATGACAGAGGCAGCTTACAGCGCTAAAGACATCACCGTCCTCGAGGGCCTCGAGCCGGTCCGCTTGCGTCCCGGGATGTACATCGGCTCGACGGGCGCGCGGGGCCTGCACCACCTCGTCTACGAGGTGGTCGACAACTCGGTCGACGAGGCGCTCGCGGGACGGAACGACCGGATCGAGATCTGCATCCACCCGGACAACTCGGTGACCGTGCGCGACTTCGGCTCGGGGATCCCGGTGGACGTGATGGCCGAGCAGGGCCGGCCGGCGCTCGAGGTCGTCCTGACGAAGCTTCACGCGGGCGGTAAGTTCGGCGGCGACGGCTACAAGGTCTCGGGCGGCCTCCACGGTG
>Ga0136614_10001183_pt1 | contig 15029 bp, 10 predicted proteins | sample AntDrymUQ2792106_2_FD_106643 | JGI IMG/M metagenome (GOLD analysis project Ga0136614, IMG submission 106643) | Polar desert sand microbial communities from Dry Valleys, Antarctica - metaG UQ279 (21.06) | ecosystem: Environmental > Terrestrial > Soil > Desert | place: Antarctica: Dry Valley... | reverse complement strand
GCTTCCGGCGGCGGCGGATTATTCAAGCGCAAGATGAGGAGCGCGGCGGCGTTGATCGTCGTCACGCGGTTGCGCTCGTCGAGCGAGACGACGCCGGTTGACAAGGATTCGAGAATCGTTTCGATGTAGTTGCGCCGTTCGGCGAGCGCCCCGTTCTTCTCGCGCAACTCGGTTGCTCCGGCTTCGATGCGCTGGCGATTCTCTTCGAGTTGCGCCGTCATGCTGTTGAAAGATTCGGCGAGCAAAGCGAGTTCGTCGTTTGACGCGGCGCGAACGCGGTGCGCGAGATTGCCACGCGCCACTTCGTCGGCCGCCTCGGCGAGCGAGCGGATCGGCGCGGCGATGCTGTCCGCAAGGTGAAGCGCCGTCCACGTCGCGGCGAAAAGGAGCAGCAGCGTCATCAAGCCGAGCGTTGACAAACCCACCATGCGCACGCGCCGTTGTCTCGCGCGCAAGAGGGCGAAAGTTTCGGAGCCTTCAACGATGCGGTCGAGACTTCGGTTGCTCTCAAAGAAGCGCGCCGCAAGCAGCGTTCGCTCACTCCCAAGCGGCGACGCAGCGACGTGAAAAGCAGGATTGTCAACTCTAAAATCAGCTTCCGCCCCGCGCTCGACGTAGATGCGCAGCGCCTCGCTCATCGTCTTTTCCAACTCTATTTGATTTTGTTGCGCGCCCGCGTCGGCTGTATCGAATGCAAATTCACTGTCAACTGAACCCTGCAACACTGCGCCGTCTTTCGAGACGATCTGCAACCCGGCGAAACGCGATCTTCGCCGCAACTCGTCAAAGTTCGCGGAAACACCTTCCGAACTTTGCCCCGCGTTTACCACCGAAGCGATGAGCGCAACCTCATCGCGCAAATCATCGCGCTGTTTTTGCGAATCGTAAGCGCGCGCCGCGTGCGCTTCGTGAACGACATCTTCGGGCAAGCGGTTAAACCATTTTTCAAGCGAGCGATTGAGAAAAAAGAACGAGAAGGTCGCCATCGCCGTGATCGGCAACAGGCTGCCAAGGATGAAGTAGACGACGAGCCGCGTTTTGATGCTTGAACCGAGCAAACTCTCACGGCGTTCGCGGCGCAACTTCAGCAGCGTGCGCAGCAGGATAAAACTGAAGATGATAAAGGCAACAAAGATGAGCGATGATAATCCGTAAAGGATGAGAACTTCGGCCGCGCCCTCTGGCGTAAAGACCGTCCACATCCCGAAAACCTGTTGAGCGAGCAGCAGAGCGAGCAGCACGAGCACAAGCGCGCCGAGCAGCCACGGGGCGCTCCGCCGCCGCTTTGACGGTGCGGGAACTGTCGGGCGCACATCGCCTTGGTGTGAATAGTCCATAGAATGCAAAATCTTAACACGCTTCAGGGCGCGAGGTCGTGTGAACTTCTTGTGGTATAAAGCACGAATAAACTTACACGGGAGGGCGGTTATGAACGTGCGGACAAAATTTCCGGCGCACGGCTACGCGGGGCTGTCGATCATCACCCTCGCCGAAGTCTTGTTGTTTTCAGGCGACTCGCTGATCGGACGCTGGTTTACGCCGATCATCTGGACAGGATTCATTCTCTTTATAGATGCTCTTCTGTACAAGCATCGCGGGAGTTCGCCGCTCGTCTCCAACCGCAGAGAGTTTTTGTTTGTCGCAATCGTTTCCGTTGGCGGCTGGTGGTTGTTTGAACTTTACAACGCGCCGCGCTTCTGGCGCTCGGATTTAGAGTTGTGGTGGCATTATCACAATCTTGAGCCGAACCTTTTCTTGCGCCGCGTCGGATACGATTGGGCGTTTGCGACGATCTTCCCCGCGCTATTTTTAGCGGCCGAACTGTTCCGCGCAACTCTATTCAAGCATCGCTCAAACTTCCGCCCTATTAAATTCTCGAAGCCGACTTTGTATGTCCTTATCTTCGTTGGCGCGACGGGCGCGATCTTGCCGCTCGTAGTCGTCTCAAAATGGTTCGTGCCAATCGTGTGGCTTTCGTGGATCGCGCTGCTCGATCCCATCAACGCCTTGCGCGGTTCGCCTTCGATCACAATTGATCTCGCGCGCGGTGATTACCGCAGGCTCGCTTCGCTTTTGGCGAGCGGCGCGGCGTGCGGCGTGTTGTGGGAGTTCTGGAACTACTGGGCGATCACGAAATGGACGTACACCGTGCCGTATCTCGGCGACGTGAAAATCTTTGAAATGCCGGTGCTCGGCTACTTCGGGTTTCCGCCGTTCACCGTCGAATGCTGGGCGGTGTATGTATTTTGTCGCTCGTTGCTCGGATGCAAGAAGACGCAGATGGTAGATGACGCTCAGGAAGACGCGAGCATCTGGATGTCCGACTCAAATTACTAATCGGAGTTACGCGAGACAAAAATATAGGCGACCGACTCCCCCAAGCCTGCCGCCTACATCTTTTACGGAGAAATGAATAGTGACTCTCTTACTGCCTTACTCACCGGATGATACGCGATGCGGAGACATCTATGGTTGCAATAACGTTGCTTTAATGTTGTTGTTTGATAATCTCGAAAGAGCTTTCATGACCACACGCTTCAAATCATGATCAGTCCCTGCCGGATGCCGAGCGTCACGGCTTCGGTGCGGCTCGACACTCCGAGTTTGCCGAAGATCGAACCGATGTGAAATTTGATCGTGTGCTCCGAGATGCCGAGACGATAAGCGATCATCTTGTTGCCCAATCCCTCGGCGAGCATCCCCAGAACCTCGACTTCACGATTAGTCAATCTCTCGACAGGCAGTTCATCCGTCGCGCGCTCAATTCTCGTTACGGTCGGCAGTAGCTCGTTCATCGTCTCAACTCCCACCACGAAATAATCGTTGCCGACCACCTCGACGGCCGCCGCGATCTCGCCTGCGGTCGCGTCGCGTTCTAGAACGGCGCGCGCGCCCGACCGAAGCGCGTCAATCGCCCACGCGCCTTGCGCACTAGAAGCGAGAAGCACGACAAAGACGGAAGCAAACTCGCGCGTAAAGCGATGCAGAGCATCGAGCGCCTCTTCGGTCTCGGCTTCCGTGTCGAGCAGAACAACGTCAGGCGGCGCGTCATCCATCCTTTGCTCAAGCGCTGCGATGTCCACGAAGGTGCCGACCACTTCCGCGTTCGCTAACACCACTGCTTCCAAACCGGCGCGCACAATCTCTGACGCCGCTACAACTGCCACCCGCGTCAACTCGCCTCCAATCCCGCGATGATCAAGCGGCTACGATTTTCAATCACGCCGTCCTCTTCGTCCGCCTCTCTGCGGTTTATCCCCGACGGTGATCGTTAGTTCCACGCGCTCGCCGCCGCGAACGACCGTTGCTTTCATCTCCTGCCCGACGCGCTCCGGCGTGAGCAGGCGTTGAACGTCTTCCGTATCGCCCACAGGCTTATCATCAAGCGCGATGAGCACATCGCCGAGCAGCATTCCGGCTTTGTCGGCCGGGGCGTTTAGTTCGACGCTCAACACGATTACGCCGCTCTGCTGGCTTAAGTTCAACTTGCTTCTCAGTTTCTCCGGCAGATAAACGGGCTGCTGCATCCCGACTCCGATATAAGCGCGCGCAACGCTTCCCCGCGCGAGCAATTCGTCAACTACGCGATTCACCGTCGAGGCGGGAACGCAGATCGCGCTTCCGCGCGCCAATCCCGAAGTGTTAATGCCGAGAATGCTTCCATCAGCCGTGACAAGCGGGCTGCCGGAGAATCCGAGATGAATGTTCACATCCAAGCGCACGTATTTATCAATCACACCGCCGCGCCACGTCCGCCACGCATCGCGCACCGTGTTGACGACACCAAGACTCGCGCTCACGCTTTCACCGTTCGTGCGTCCGACAGCGAGCACAAGCTGCCCGACTACGATCTCAGTCGATTCAATCGTTTCAACTCCTTGCCCTTCGCCCGTCTCTATTTTGAGGATCGCTAAATCCGTGCTCGCATCGCGCCCTGCGACGGTCGCGGGAACAACGCGCTTGTCAGGCAACGTGATCGTGATCTCTTCGTCGCGCCGGACGGTGTGGTTGGCGGCGACGACGACACCCGGCCGCCACACCACGCCGCTCGAAGCAACGCGCGGCCGCGCATTAACGGCCACGACCCGCGCGCCGACTCTTCCAACGGCGGCAGCAAGAGATTGAGAGAGATCGTTTAATTGATTAGATTTGTCGCTACTGTTTTCCATCTTACTTCTCCATTACACGCACCCAAAATTTCTCTTCCTAGACGCAACGTAGTATGCCGCGCTCTTGCTCTTCCTCACATCAGCCAAACGGCTAGGTGCGCCGCTAGAAAAGCAGCTAGGGAGTTTCACACAAACGGTCACGGAAAATTAAGGCGGCGGACAGGTTGACGGGAAGGTATGTTCTAAAAAAGGGGCTGGTCGTTTTTTTGAAACGATGCTGGGCGTCGGCGTGAATTGAGCAGTGGCGGGCGAACAACGAACATGGAAGGAACAAAGCACTATGAAAGGCGCGCTATCCCGCCGCCAGCTCCGATGACTTGTTCGGCTTCGCGTTGCGATGTACGCGGAGCGTTTCACCTTCCAGCCACTATTCGCCTTAGAAATCTACATTAACTCTTCTGATAAGCCAGTTATGTTTCGTGTTGTCAGGGTCGGGAGCGGGAATCCATCTGCCATCTGATTGACGAACTAAAAAACTGTGGTTCGCTCCGGGAAAGATTTTGGCGGTGACATCATGGTTTCCGCCTTCCCTTAAAGCGCGCCCCATAATCTCCGCGCTTCTTTGTGCGGGGTAGTTCGTGTCCGCACCGCCAAAGAGCAGCAGCACGGGACATCCGACTCTTCTGAGAACAGGCACAGGCTCGAAAAAGGATGTCAGCCGCGTGGACTCCCATAACCAACTTTCTCTAGGAATACCGCCGAGCGTAAACTGAAACCAGCGTTTGTTTTTTACGTTCGGGATAGTGGCTTGGAATCTCTGCCACGCTTCAGGGCTTCGTGATGCCTCAAACTGAAGACGCAAGAAGGCTTCGGCTTCCTGCAATTCGCTTTCAGGCACGCCCGCCGCGCGCGCCTTACCGAGTTGGTCGTAAGTAACTTGTTCCGCAGGCGACACACCTGCCGCCGCCGCCAAAATCATAAAGGCGACGCTTCTATCACGTGCCGCCACCACGGGAGCGACCCAACCGCCTTGACTGCTGCCCTCCAATCCGATTTGACGACGGTTGATGTCTCGCCTGCTTTTAAGAAACCGAACGCCAGCCGATACGTCTCCGGCTAAATCTTCAAATGACGAGGTGTGCCAATCTCCGGTCGAGCCGCCGACGCCGCGCTTATCGAAGATGAGTACCGCGATTCCGAGCCGCAGATAGCCGTCAGCGACGATGAAAGGAAAGTTGTCATCTCTGCCACGGTCTTGCGAACCGTGAACCAGAACGACGGCAGAATGACGAAATTTAGTGCGAGGCGTTAATAGCGTTCCGGCGAGCCTCACATTGCCGTTACGGAAGCTGACTTGTTCCTGTCTGTACGGTTCTGCTTTCGGAGCGGAGACAACCAAGTTCCCATCTTTATGAAGCGTAAACCCTGTAACTTGCCCTTGAGCGTTTCTGACAAAAGTGACGATTTCAGCGGGCGTAGTAGAATCAACAACTGACCGTCCTAAGAAAAACCTGTTCTCAGACAATGGAAGCAGCGAATCTCCCGCCCCTTCGTTGATGTTCACCACGCGAAGATGCCTGAATGCGCTCCAAGTCACAAGATTAGTGCTATTCGGGGCTACTTGATACGCGCCGACATAATCGTTATAAGCGCGCGTGTTGACGCGAGCCACGCGCACAAGATGAAACTTGCCTTGTTCTTCACCACGCCGGATTGTGCCGCGAATCACATTATCCTTCAGCTCACCATCTGCGACAAACGGAGTCCCGGCAGCAGACGGAAACTCAAAATGCAAACGCGCGGATTCAACGCGAATGTTTGACATGCTGCGCTTGGCAGCATTCCAAGTTTGCGCGTTGAACAAGCCGCTAAAACTTGTTCCTGTGCGTTCAAAGCGAGCCTGAATAAACCCGTGTGTGGTAGGGGAAAGATTAGAGCCACCTGCCCAATCGCCTTCGAGCGACTCTTGCGCCACAACGCCGGGCACATAAAAGGCAAGCAGGAGAATTGCTAATGTCAGAATTTGTCTCGTTATTTTCATTTGTTAATTACTCTACTCCACTTGGAAGCAAGAGGCTAGAAATCGAACAGCGGCTTTGTAGCGGAGGCGACATCCGGCGCGAACGGGCGAAGAGCGAATCATCGCAACGTCCTCACGTTACCTGCGCTTGACGCCCTCGCATTCGGCCATCAACGCCGGGATTTCCGCGAGGAGTTCGCGTGCGAGGAAGCCGAGTCGTCCCATGCGTTTCGCTAACGCATCTCCGGCGCGCCCGTGCAAATAGACGCCCCAGACGGCGGCTTGAATCGGCGTTGCGCCGCGCGCGACGAGTCCGGCGATGATGCCGGAGAGCGTGTCGCCCGACCCGGAGGTGGCGAGTCCGATGTTGCCCGTGCGATTGCGGTAAACTTCACCGCTTGGGGCGGCGATGAACGTCTCTGCGCCTTTCAATGCGACTACGGCTTGAAGATCATGCGCGGCACGACGGGCGATCTCCGATCTCTTTTCCAACACTTCCTCTTTATCAATTCCGAGCACATTCGCCATCTCGCCCGCGTGCGGCGTGATGATCACTTTGCCGTTCAGCGAGTGCAGAATTGCGGGCGACGTTGAGAGAATGGCGAGCGCGGCGGCGTCAAGGATCAGCGTCGGATGTTCAAGGCGCGGGATTAACTTTTTCATCCACCGTGTCACCGCATTCTCGTCAATCATGCCGGGGCCGACGAGCACCGCTTCGACGCGGTTGGAGCGCTTAAGCGTCTCTCCGGCGGCAGCCACGGCAATCGCGCCCGCCTTTGTCTCCGGCAAAGCGAACACGCGCGATTCGGGGACGTTGACGGCAACCGTCTGTGCAATGCTTTCGAGTGTTGCGATCTGCAATTTGCCCGCGCCCGCGCGCAGAGCGGCCGTCGCCGCCAGCATAACTGCGCCCGGCATCCCCGGCGCGCCGCCAACGACGAGCACGCGCCCGCGCTCTTCCTTGTCGCCATCTTCATCCAGCGCGGGCAACGGCCACCCGCGCAAAAACTTCTTCGTAATGTTGATGATTTTGACGGACGCTTGATCCGTCGGCTCGTTTGCAGATTGCTTTTTTCCTGTTCGTTTTTTCATCCCATTTACTTGGGCGCAACCGGAGCGTCAGGCTCGGTCGTCACTTCCGTTCCCGCTTCTTCAAGCGGCGCGACGAAGTTGACGAGACGCAAAGCGAGCTTGCCGTGCCGCCCTAAATTCTGATCAAATTCGTAAGCCGTGACGGAGCAGTTGGGCACGTCCTGCCCTTTGTCAATCGTCAGAATCTGCTCTTCAGTCATGCGTTCAAGAAGATAGCGAAAGCAGTTGACGACAACTTGATGGCTGACGATTAACACACGCTCGCGGCGGTAATCGCGCGTGATCGTGTCAACGATGCTGCGCAGACGCAGGAGCACATCGCACCAACTCTCGCCGCCCGGCGGACGATGGTAGAACTTACCCAAGAGGCCGCGCATCTCCGCCTGCTCCGGGTATTTCTCCTTGATGCCAAACTTCGTCAGGCGATCCAGAATGCCAAACTCTTTTTCGCGCAATCGTTCATCACTCACGAAAGAGACGCTTTCCGCGTCGATCCCTGCCGCCGCCAACGCGAGTTCGGCCGTCGTGCGCGCGCGCAGGTAAGGCGAAACGAGAACAACATCTGGACGTTCGTCCTCGCTCATCTTGCCGAACCAGCGACCGAGCGCGGCGGATTGTCGCTCGCCCAAAGCCGAGAGCGGCACGTCCACATCGCGCATCGCAATATCAATCACATGATGCCCGGCCGCTTCGGCCGCGTCGCGTGCGACGTTTCCCGCGCTCTCGCCGTGACGCACGATCCACAAAGCGTTCGGCCATTTTTGACTTTCGCTCAACTTTGCCGTCCTCTTTAACCGATCTCGTTGTTCCTGCGCGCCGCGCCGTCGCTTAAAGCCGTCAGCACGTTTGCCGACCAAGCCGTTTCGCTTTCGCTTCCCTTCGCGCTTCCGGTGCCGATGCTTCCCTCGCCTTTATGAGCGGGCAGAAACCGATTAACCACACCGAGCAAGTCCGCCGTTAAGCCCGGAAAGACGGAATGAAACGCGACGGCTAACTGCGCTTGAATCGAGAGCACAACTTCCGCGTCGCCGCGTTTTGTCGCGCGTATGATCTGTCGCGCCGCGCGCTCCGCGCTCATCGAACTAACGGGCAACGAATCGCTGATCTTAAACAACGCATACTCCGCTTCGTGTCGCCCTTTGAATTCGGCATTGAGGTGACTGCCCGTCCGCATCAGTCCCGGACAGACGGTTGTGACGACGATACCATCCTTCATTAACTCCGCGCGCAAGCCTTCGGAGAAACCGACAAGTGCAAACTTGCTCGCGCTGTAAGGCAGCAGATGCGGCACGCTGATTTTGCCGCCGATGGACGAGATGTTGACGATGCGCCCGCTTCTGCGCTTGCGCATTTCCGGCAGCACGGCGAGCGTCGCGTAGAGCGGCGCCCAGAAATGAGTCGCCATCGCCACTTCATAATCTTCGAGCGTCATCACTTCCATCGGGCCGACTTGAATCTTTCCCGCGTTGTTAATAAGCACATCAATCGAGCCGAAGCGCTCAATCGCCACGCGCACAAGTTCGTTTACCTGCATTCGATCCGTCACATCGCATGGAATCGCCAGCACATCTTTTCCGCCGCGTCTGGTTAAATCCGCGCGGGCGCGTTCGAGTTCATCCCGGTCGCGCGCGCAGATGCACACACGCGCTCCTTCACGAACGAGTTGCCGCGCGAGCAGGAGACCCAAGCCCCGCGAGCCGCCCGTGATCAAAACTGTCTTGCCGCGAAAATCAAATTCGCGCCAGCGATTCACCACCGTCCGCGCCGCGATCAACGCGCCCGCGCCCGCCGCCGCCAACATCAAAGCGTTTTTATTTTGTTCGTCCATTGTTTGTTATTTCCTTAAATCTACAATTTCAAATTTGAAATCGAAGCTATGAATCAAATCACAAATCAAACTCGGCGACGACGGGGGTGTGATCCGAAGGTCGCTCCCACGCGCGCGGTTCCGAATCAATCCACGCTGCCCGGCAACTCTCCGCGACCGGCTCCGTGACCCACAAATGATCAATGCGCAGTCCGGCGTTTCGTCGAAACGCTCCGGCGCGGTAATCCCACCACGAAAACTGATCCTCTTCCCGGTTGTGCAAACGAAAAGCGTCCGTTAAACCCCACGCTTTGACTTTACTAAGAGCGCGTCGCTCCGGCGCGCTACATAGTATGCGCCCGCGCCACAATTCCGGGTCGTGTACGTCCCGGTCTTCCGGCGCGACGTTGAAATCGCCGCACAACACGAGGGGCGCATCTCTATCCAAGCGTTCATCGAAAAACGCACGCAGGCGTTTCAGCCATTCGAGTTTGAAGCGGTATTTATCCGTTCCGACCGATTGACCGTTCGGTACATAGACGTTGACGACCGCGCAACCATCAATCGTCGCCGCGAGCAGACGGCGTTGCGCGCCCCCGTCATCATCCGGCAAATTTTTGTATACGTTCGTTAAGGGCAGGCGAGAAAGAATGGCGACGCCGTTGTAAGTTGGTTGCCCGAAGACTTCCGCCTCGTACCCCAACTCGGCGAAAGCCTCTTTCGGGAAACGCTCGTCCGTGCATTTCGTTTCCTGCAAACAAAGCACGTCGGGTTGCGTCTCGGCGAGCCACCGCAAAACGAGCGGCAGCCGCGCGACAACTGAATTGACATTCCATGTGGCGAGTTTCACTACACGCAATCTTATACTTCGCTCGCAAACTCTTTGTCGAGCCGTGTGGGGACAAACTTGCCGCACGGCCGCTGTGCATTAACACGGGGGCATCACACCATTCTCGTCGTTCATCCGCCTTTGCGGACGTTGATTCACCTGTTGCGGCGCGCGTCGCATCCATTCCACACGAAACGAATGTCAACTAACATTGAAGGCAAATACAGCCGCCGAACCACGTCTCCGCCGTATGTTAGTTTCCGACACCAAAACGACGTGCTTAAACACTCACGACGCTTTGGCAGGAGTTGCGAGCCTCACTTCAGCATTTATTCCGGTGCGCGAGGCAATCGCTTCGCGGTGTGATAAGCTTAAACCATTAGCGAAGCTCGACATGAAGGATTGATTACGATGAGCGAAAAAGGGGGCGCACGGCGAATCGCCGCGCAATCGCTCGCGGTGCTCTTGCTGCTGTCTTGGGCTTCGTGGAACGCTTATGCTCAAGAAAGTCTGGATTCTCTGCGCGCGAGAAACAGCGCGATGGAAGAGATAATCAGCCTCGTCGAGCGGTCTCACGCCCTCCAATCGTCCGGCGACGTTGACGCCGCGCAGCCGTTGATTGAGCGCGCCTTGAAGATCGCGGAAACGTCGCTCGGCGCGGAAGATTTTTGGACGGCGATGATGCTCAACGAACTCGCCGGTCTGCTCGACAGGAAGAATGACACCGGTCAGGCGCTGCAGTTATACGAACGCTCCTTGGCGATCACGGAAAAAGCGATCCGCGAGCAGGTTCGCGGAGTTGATGAAAAAACACTCGTTCAACCGTTGGGCGGACTCGCTTCACTCTACGCCAAGAAGGGCGATTACGTTCGCGCCGAAGCCTTCTATCTGCGGAAGCTGGCGATTGAGGAGCGAACGCTCGGCGCGGACGATTTGTCCATCTCCTTCACGCTCAACTTTCTGGCGCAGCTCTACCACAAACAACTTGATTACAAGCGAGCCGAACCGCTCTACCTGCGCGCCATCCGCATCCGCGAGAAGAAATCAGACGCCGCGAACGATATGAGCCTCGCCGTTGTCCTTAACAACCTCGCCACGATGTACAGCGCGAACGGCGATTACGCGCGGGCGGAAGCGGCTTACAAGCGCGCCATAGACCTTTATACAAAGATACCGGAAGAAGAGCGACTGCTGGCGCAGCTTCTCGATAATTATTCCGCAATGCTCCGCGTCATGGGCGAGTATACGCGCGCCGAGCCGCTTGTCCGGCGCGCTTTAGAGATACGCGAGCGGGCGCTCGGCGCGGAACACCCCGACACGGCCGAGTCGCTCAACAACCTCGCCAATCTCCTTTCCGAGAAAGGAGATTACGTCCACGCCGAACCGCTTTTCCTGCTCGCGTTGGCGATCCGCGAAAAAACCGTCGGGGCGGCGCACAAAGATGTCGCGCCGCTGCTCAATAACCTCGCGCTGATTTACCAGTACCGCAAAGATTACGAAAAAGCCGAATCCTTCTTCCGCCGCTCGATCATGATTTACGAAGCGACGCTCGGCGCGCACCGCCCGGAGACAATCGCGCCCGTCAACAATCTTGGTGTCATGTTCTGGGAATTGGGCGATTTCGCCCGCGCCGAACCGCTCCTTCAGCGCACGCTCACGGTGCGCGAAAAAGCTCTCGGAGTGGAACACCCCGATACGGTCATGGCGCTACATAACATGGCGGGCATCTACGACGCGAAGGGCGATTACTTCCGTGCTGAACCTCTCTACCGGCGCGCGCTCGACTTGTTTGAAAAGACGCTCGGCGCGAATCACCCGCTCGTCGCCAACACGCTCAACAATCTTGCGACGCTCAAGGAGGCAACGAGTCAAACCCTCGAAGCCGTGCGGTTGGCGAGCCGTGCCGCCGAGATCAGGGAACGCAGTATCCGACTTGTCCTCACGACGGGCACCGAAGATCAGAAGTTCAGCTACATGCTGACGCTCGCCCGCGAAACCGATTACGCGATCTCGCTCCACCTCCGCGCGGCTCCCGACGACAAGGCAGCCGCGAGGCTCGCGCATACAACCCTGTTGCGCCGAAAGGGGCGCGTGCTCGATGCTATGGTTGATCAAAACGAGTTGCTGCGCCGCCGCGCCAACTCGCAGGATTTGGTTCTGCTCGACAAGCTAACTTCGGCACGCGCCCGCTTGGCAAAACTCGTGCTCGCCGAACCGGGAAGCGGCGCGCCGCTTGTGCAACTTCAAACGCAAACCGCACAACTCGCCGTTGAACTCGAACGAATTGAAGCCGAAGCCGGTCAGCACAGCTCCGAACTCCGTCAGCAACTCAGCGAGCAGACGCAAGCGGTCACGCCAGAGCGCGTGCAAGCCGCAATGCCCGGAGGAACGGCGCTCGTCGAGATCGTCTCTTACCGCCCGTACAACACGAAAGCGAAAACGTCTGGCGAACGCTTCGGCGCTCCGCGCTACGCTGCCTACGTGCTGCACCGGACGAGAGGGGCGCGGTGGGCGGAACTCGGCGAAGCGAGCGAGATTGATTCTCTTGTCCGAGCATTTCGCACGCTGCTCGCCGATCCGCAGGACGCCGGTGTGCGCGAGGCTGCGCGCAGGCTCGACGAGCGGATCATGCGCCCGGTACGCCGTCTGCTCGGCGAGACGAACAAAGTTTTCATTTCTCCCGACGGGTCGCTCAACCTCGTGCCTTTCGCGGCGCTCGTTGACGAAACGAATCGTTTTCTCATCGAGCGTTATACGTTCACTTATTTAACTTCCGGGCGCGACCTGCTCCGCATCGGGGTCAATCATCCAAACAAAAATCAACCAATCGTGTTTGCCGCACCCGCGTTTGACGAGAGCGACGACACAGTGAGCAATCAAACGAGCGCAGCGGGCAGCGCGCGGGGCGCAACGCAGAACCTCCGTTCGGCCGATTTGTCGGCGGTGTGGTTCAGCCCGCTGCCCGGAACTGCGGAAGAAGCCCGCGCGCTCGCGCACCTTTTGCCGAACGCGCAAATTCTCAGCGGATCCCAAGCGACCGAATCGCGGTTGAAAGCCGTTCGCTCGCCTGCCATCGTCCACATCGCCACCCACGGCTTCTTCCTTCCCAAGCAACAACCTCAAGCGAACGCCGACCCGCGCTCGCGCGGCTTTATAACTACGCTCAACGCGGGCGGCGAGCGCACCGCGACAAATGAAAATCCACTTTTGCGCTCCGGCTTGGCTTTGGCGGGTGCAAACGGGCGACAGGGCGGTGCGGGCGAAGACGGCATTCTGACGGCGCTCGAAGCCGCCGGACTCGATCTGCGCGGCACAAAGCTTGTGGTGCTTTCGGCGTGCGAAACCGGAGTTGGCGAGACGGCGGTCGGCGAAGGCGTGTATGGCTTGCGTCGCGCGCTCGTTTTGGCGGGAGCCGAAAGCGCGTTGATGACTCTTTGGCAGGTGAGCGACGAAGCGACACGCGAATTGATGAGCGATTATTACAGAAAGTTGCTGTCAGGCGCAGGGCGCACCGAAGGGTTGCGGCAAGTGCAACTAGCGATGCTCCGGCGGACGGAAACCTCGCACCCTTTCTTCTGGGCGAGCTTTATTCAATCGGGAGCGTGGCAAAGCGTCTCGATTACCGGCGGAGCAGTCCTGCCGGGCGGCGCGCAAAGATGACAAGCGCGATGGTGAAATGTAATAGTCCAGCCCACGACCGAATAACCGCGCGGGCGATCCTAGCACCTTGCTTCTTTCACGCTAGCCAATGCGGACGAGCTTCGGGCGCGCGGTCACGCCTTTTGGTTTTTCCCATATGCGCCCGCACACGCGACACCGATAAAGATTCTTCTGCGCCGGATCGCTCGCGTCAACATTTTCAAGAAACGCTTTCGTGTACGCCGGAACGCTCGCGCCCTCCAGCCGCTCCAAAGATTCACACGAGCAATTTGTTTCTTCCATCAAGTCCTCCTGTACGTCTTCAAATATTTCCTTGAACGTTCTTACACATTCGTTTGACAGCGGCGGGAGCGCTCGTGTATAAAACATTCGACATAGGTAACGAAAAATAACTTAATGGGCTTCAACAGCACTCATCACAACAGCGGCGCACATCATCATGCCATCCATTATTGGCATCGAGGCAGCGCGTTCGTGATTGTGACCTTCGGTGAGGAGCGCCAAGAGAGAGCGTAACAAGAAGTTCATAATTAGGAAATTTTACGAACCCGCTGCCGACTCATCAAGATGACGGCGGCGGGTTCTTTTTTGCCCGGACTCTCTGTGAACCTTTATCGCAGTCGGAGGAAGAAGGAATTCCGATCTTATGTCCGAACCGCTTTCTAACATTCCCCGTGGCATGAGGTACTACTGCGGGACGGAGGCGCGCTTACGGCGCGAGGTTGAAGACACGGCGATGTCGGTCTTCGACGGTTGGTCTTATGAGGAGATAACGACTCCTTCCGTTGACTACTACGCTCTCTTCGAGCACGGCATGGGACGCCAGCAGGCGGAACTCGCTTTCAAGTTTACGGACACGGACGGGCGTCTGCTCGCCCTGCGACCTGATGTGACCTCTTCGGTGGCGCGCGCCGCAGCGACGCTTTTTGCCGGGCGCGAACGCCCTTTGCGTCTTTGTTATGCCGCGCCCGTCTTCCGACAAAAGGGGCAATCGCACGCCGAATGGAGGAGGGAGAGCACGCACATCGGCTGTGAGTTGATCGGCGCGGACGGCATAGAAGCGGACATGGAGGTGGTCGCCATTGCGGTTGAGGTGCTCCAAAGGCTTGAGCTTGCGCAGCACGATTACTGCATCACGCTCAACGACGTTGAGATTTTTAACGGCGTCGCCGAACGGCTTGCGCTCGATGACTCCGCGCGCGAACGGATGCGGCGGCTCGTAGATAGTCGTGACGCGGCAGAACTCCAAAACTTCCTCGCGCCTCACGCATCAACGGACGAGCGCGCAGGCTTCGCGCGGCTGATTCAACTCTCCGGCAAACAGGAGACGCTCGCAGAGGCGCGCCGTTTGATCACGAATCCGCGCTCGGTCGCCGCCCTCAATCGTCTCGAAGAACTGTGGCGCGTCATCGAATCGCTTGACCTCACAGATTATTTCGAGATCGATTTTGGTGATGTGTCAGGACTCGATTACTACACCGGTCTGACATTCAAAATCTACCTGAGCGGGGC
>Ga0136614_10001182_pt1 | contig 15029 bp, 16 predicted proteins | sample AntDrymUQ2792106_2_FD_106643 | JGI IMG/M metagenome (GOLD analysis project Ga0136614, IMG submission 106643) | Polar desert sand microbial communities from Dry Valleys, Antarctica - metaG UQ279 (21.06) | ecosystem: Environmental > Terrestrial > Soil > Desert | place: Antarctica: Dry Valley... | reverse complement strand
CTTGCCTCCGCGGACGAACGGCGCGATCAGATCGATGACCTTGATGCCGGTCTCGAAGATCTCGATCGTCGGCGAGAGCTCCCGGAAGCTCGGCGGCTCACGGTGGATGGGCCAACGCTCCCCCGTGGCCGCTTCCTTGTTGTCGACGGGATCGCCGATCACGTTCCAGATGCGCCCGAGAGTCTGGTCGCCGACGGGAACGGTGATCGGGCCGCCCGTGTCCTCGACTTCTGTTCCGCGGGCCAGTCCGTCGGTGGAGTCCATCGCCACGGCTCGAACACGGTCGTCACCGAGATGCTGCTGCACCTCGGCCACGAGCTCGCGGCCGTCCAGCGAGATGCGGAGGGCGGTATAGATCTCCGGCAGATTCTCGGGAAATACGGCGTCGATGACGACGCCGCGAATCTCCACGATCCTGCCGACGTTGCCGTTTTTTGAGGTAGTGGTAGGCATTCGACTCCGAGCTAACGTCTGAAGAGGTTGGATCCGGGCGCCCTGGCGCCGGACGCGGCGAGTCTAGCTAACCCAGACTCACCGCTCAGCGCTAACCATGCGGCGTTCTCCACGTCTAAGGATTGAATGCGAATGCGTGCAATCTTGCCGGCCGACTGCTCGCGGGCCTGCCAGCAGCTCTCCCTGAGGATGGACTCCGAGCTCTCGGAGTTCGAGACCGTCCTCCTGGAGGCGCATCTGGGGCGCTGCGCCGACTGTCGCGCCTTCGGGCAGAGCCTCTCAGGCCTCACCGCGACGCTCCGGGCGATTCAACCCGAGAGGCCGATGGTCTCGTTCCAGCCTCCGCGCCGGGCCAACCGCCTCGAGGCGCTGCTCTCCGGCTCGCTTCGCGCCGCTTCGGCAGCGGCCGCTTTCGCCGTCGTCGCCGTGACCGGGCTCATCGCCCTGCAGGGCGCGCCGAATCCGGTGCGCGGGGTGGACATTCGCGAGGCTCAGGCTTTCATGGAATTGCATGAGCGCCGGCTCGTGGCGCTCGACGGCCTGGCTCGGGTGGCGACGCCCGCCGCCGTCCCGCGCGGCCTCGCCGCAGCGGAGAACGCCGGGCCGGCCGCAGCCAGGGTTGCAGCCTCCAGGCCTGTACGTCTTGTCCCAGGTACGCACCGGAATCCAGGAAGGAGGTAGCGGCAAGGACTGACAACTCGGCGAGCCCCCGCGCGGAGCCGCACGTCGCGGCGTACCAGCGAGTGCCGTCGAATCGAGTTAGGATACGCAGCTTTCTCAGCACGAAGGCCTCAGCCTTGCGGTCGCCTGTAAGGGGGGCGGGGCCGACAACTAAGGAGGAAAAAGCAGTATGTCGAAGCGCTTTTTGTGGGCCGCACTTGTCGGGGCCCTCGCGGTAACGGCGATCGCAGGATCGTCGACCGCGATGACCGGCAAGACCGACGGCTCGAATGCAGCACAGGTCTTGAAGATGTCGATCGGCTCGGAGCCGCCGTCGCTGGACCCCGGTCTCGCGACGGACACCACCTCGTCGAACATCATCCTCAACATCATGGACCCCCTGGTCAAGCTCGGTAAGCCTCCGGCACTGAACGCCGTGCCCGCGGCCGCCGCGAGCTGGAAGGTCAGGGGAGCCACGGTCACGCTGAACCTGCGTAAGAGCGTGCGGTGGACGAACGGCCAACCCGTCACGGCCAAGGACTACGTCTATGGATGGCTACGCACGATCTCGCCTGAGCTCGGGGCGGACTACGCCTACCAGTTCGAGGGGATCAAGGGCGCGAAGGAGTACACCGCCTGCGATCCGAAGAAGGCGGACTGCAACGCGCTCCGGGCCAAGGTCGGGGTGAAGGCCGTGGGTAGGTACACGCTCCGCGTGACCCTCGTCTCGCCGCAGCCCTGGTTCATCCAGCAGATCTCCCACCACTCGTTCCTGGCACAGCACAAGGCAACGATCGATCGGTACGGGAGCAAGTGGACCGAGCCGCAGAACATCGTCACGAACGGGCCGTTCAAGCTCGCCTCGTGGAAGCACGACGCCTCGATCACGCTCGTCAAGAACACGAAGTGGCGGAACGCCAAGAGCGTGAAGCTGAACAGGGTCGAGTCGCAGATCATCGTCGACGCCACGACCGCCGAGAACGCCTTCAGCGCCAAGAACATCGACGTCAACAGCACGGGCGTTGCGTCTGTCAACATTCCCAAGTGGAAGAAGACGCCGTACTGGACGGTGTTCAAGGCTCTCGGTACGTACTACTACGGGTTCAACACCAAGAACATCCCGGATGTGAACCAGCGGCGGGCCATGGCCATCTCCATCGACCGCTCGCAGATCGTCAAGTACATCACCAAGTCGGGTCAGATTCCCGCGAAGGGCTTCACGCCCATCGGCATCGCCGGCGGCCCGATGATCCTCAGCAAGAGCACGATGCCCGTCAAGGCACAGCTGACAAAGGCCAAGGCGGCGCTTGCAAAGGCGCGGAACCCGAAGAGGAGCATCCGGCTCTACCACAACAACGCGCCCAATCACGTCAAGATCGCGACGGCGGTCCAGAACTTCTGGAAGCAGCTTGGCCTCGACGTCACGATCCGGCCCATGGAGTGGAAGCAGTACCTCCAGTTCCTCGGCCCGCCGCCGAACGCGGACGTCGACGTGTACCGGCTCGGCTGGATCTACGACTTCCCGGACGCGTACAACGGTCTCGTCCTGTGGACGTGCGACTCCGGCAACAACAACACGAACTGGTGCAACAGGAAGTACGACGCGTTGGTCAATCGGGCAACGAGGACGCCGAACACGGCGAAGCGCCTAGCCCTGTACCAGCAGGCCGAGAACATCCTCACCGGCCCGCAGGGCCAGCTTCCGATCATGCCGATCTACTACTACACGTTCAACATGCTCATTCGACAGAACGTGAAGGGCTTCTTCGAGAACCCCACGGGTCAGTACGACCTCGCGAAGGTGTCGATCAGGTAGCAAGCCGTTCCTTAAGCTACGACAGGGCAGGGCGCCTCGGCGCCCTGCCCTTCTCGCTTTCGACCAGCGCTCTAACGGGGGCCGATGCTCAAGTTCATAATCAGGCGAGTTGTGTGGACGATCCCGGTGATCCTCCTCGTCATCTTCATGACCTTCGTGATGATGCGCCAGATCAAGGGCAACCCGTTCCAGGTCACCGAGCGTGCGGTACCCGAGGCGCAGCAGCGGACCCTCGACCGCAAATTCCACCTCGACCAGCCCTGGTACATCCAGTACGCCTACTACGTCAAAGGCGTCTTCACGGCCAACCTCGGCCCGTCCCTGGTGCAACGAGACCGGGACGTCAACGACGTGATCAAGGATCACTTTCCCGTCTCGCTCAAGCTCGGTGGGCTCGCGATGCTCTGGGCGGTGCTCGTCGGAATCCCGTTAGGAATCATCGCCGCGCTGAAACAGAACACGAAGCTCGACTACGCCGTCATGGCGGTCGTCAACGCGGGGTACGCGTTACCAAACTTTTTGATCGCGACCGTGCTCATCTACCTGTTCGCCGTAAAATGGCGAGAACACACCCCCTTCCCCACGAACGGCTGGGGAGGCTGGGAGACCTGGGTCTTGCCCGCTGCTGCGCTCGGGCACGCGCCGATGACATTTTTCGCGCGGATCGTGCGTGGGTCGATGCTCGAGACGCTTCAGCAGGACTACATCCGCACGGCGAAGGCGAAGGGCCTGCGCTGGCGACGCGTCGTGGGGCTGCACGTCCTCCGTAACTCGCTGATTCCCGCGGTAACCGCGGCCGCACCGCTCCTGGGCTTCCTGATCACAGGATCGTTTATCGTCGAGTTCGTCTTCGGCATTCCAGGCATCGGCCGCTACTTCGTCAACTCCGTCACCGCGCGCGACTACTCGGTGACGATGGGGATCACGATCCTGCTCTCGATGATCATCATCTTCGCGAACCTCCTGGTCGACATCCTCTACGGGTACCTCGACCCGCGGACCAGGGACGTCAGAACCTGATGGTTATCGACCGCCGAGCCGACTTCGAGGCCAGTCTCACCCGCACAGCCGAGCTGCGCGGAGACCAAGCAGGCGCCGCGCTGCAGCGCGCGTCGCTTCTGCGCGACGCCGTGCACCGGTTCCTCAAGAATCGTGCCGCCGTCGCCGGCGCCGTCGCATTCCTCATCATGGTCATCTTCGTCACGATCACTCCCTTGCTCAGCCCGCACGATCCCTACGCGATCGACTTCGGGAAGGCATACCTCAAGCCGAGTTGGGACCACCCCTTCGGAACTGACGACTTCGGCCGTGATCTCTTCATCCGGACGGCGCTGGGCGGACGGGTCTCGATCCTGATCGGGTTCGCCGCCACGATCGCGATCATGCTCGTGGGTATTCTGTACGGCTCCCTCTCCGGCTTCGCCGGCGGAGCGCTCGACAACGGGATGATGCGCTTTCTCGACGCCCTCTACGGCTTGCCGTACCTCCCCTTCGCGATCCTGACGCTGGCCATCTTCGGGACGGTCAACTTCTGGACGATGGTCGTCGCGCTCACCGTTGCCTCATGGTTCACGACGGCCCGCGTGATGAGAGGGCAGATCATCACGCTGAAGGAGAACGACTACGTGCGAGCCGCGAACGCGCTGGGAGCACGGTGGTACCGGATCCTCTTCCGGCACCTGCTGCCGAACACGCTCGGCGTGATCCTGATCTTCGTGTTCCTCGAGCTGCCGGGCGTCATTCTCGGCGAGGCCTTCCTGTCGTTCATCGGCCTGGGGATCAGCGCCCCGAAGGCGTCCTGGGGAACGCTGGCGCAGGAGGGCTACTCCTCGTACCTCGCCTACCCGTACATCATCATCATCCCGAGTCTTTGCATCGGCTGGCTGATCCTCAGCGCGTTCTTCGTCGCCGACGGCCTGCGAGACGCGCTCGACCCCCGAAGCCAGGAGGCATAGATGCCGCTCCGTCCTGCAAGCGCCCCCGGGCGGGTGCGCTGATGGCCCTGCTCGAGGTCGAGGACCTCCGCACCTACTTCAAGACGCGGGAAGGCGAAGTCCGAGCCGTGGACGGTGTCTCCTTCTCGCTCGAGCACTCGAAGATGCTCGGGATCGTCGGCGAGTCCGGTTGCGGCAAGTCGGTCACCGTCCTGTCGATCATGGGCCTCGTCCAGACTCCGGGGCGCGTGGTCGGAGGCAGCGCGGTCTTCCAGGGCCGAGACCTCGTCAAGCTGAAAGGCCGCGAGCTCGAGGACGTCCGCGGTCACGATATCGGCATGATCTTCCAGGACCCGATGACGTCGCTGAATCCAACGCTGACGATCGGGACGCAGCTCACGGAGACGCTCCGGCGCCACCTCGGGATGAACAAGGATCAAGCACGAAAGCGAGCGATCGAGCTCCTCGAGGAAGTTCACATCCCGAATGCGGCCAGGCGGCTCGACGACTATCCACACCGGTACTCGGGCGGCATGCGCCAGCGCGTCATGATCGCGATCGCAATCTCCTGCAACCCCAAGCTGCTGATTGCAGACGAGCCGACGACCGCGCTCGACGTGACAGTCCAGGCCGGCGTCCTCGACCTCTTGCACGAGCTTCGGAGCATCCACGAGATGGGTGTGATCATCATCACGCACGACATGGGCGTCGTCGCCGAGACGGCGGACGACATCATCGTCATGTACGCGGGCCAGATCGTGGAGCAGGCCACGGCTCTCGACCTCTTCGATCGTCCCGAGCATCCCTACACCGAGGCACTTCTCGAAGCGCTTCCGCAGGTCGAGGGCGAAGGCATTCGAGAGGGTCGGCTCCGCTCGATCTCCGGCCGCCCGCCGGACCTCCTCGATCCGCCGCCGGCGTGTCGCTTCGCGCCCCGCTGCGCGTACGCGGGACAGGACGATTGCGCAACGGTTCCGCCCGACCTCCGTGAGATCCGACCCGGACACTGGGTGCGGTCCAGCCATCCGACCTCCGAGCGCGCCGCGGCGCCCGTGGGAGCTCGATGAGCGAGCAGATGGACGGCGCGAGCAGGGCGAGCACCAACGGCAACGAGCCGCTGCTCGTCGTCAAGAACCTGAAGAAGTACTTTCCGATCAAGGGCGGTGCGATCCTCGACAGAACCGTGGACTACGTCAAGGCGGTCGACGATGTGTCCTTCACCGTGCGCGCCGGCGAGACGCTCGGCCTGGTGGGGGAATCGGGCTCCGGCAAGACCACGACCGGGTACTGCGTGCTCCAGCTGCTGAAGCCGACCGAAGGCTCCGTGCGCTTCGCCGGCAAGGAGCTGACAACCATGAGCAGAGGCGACATGCGTGCGGTCCGGCGTGACATGCAGATCGTCTTCCAGGATCCCTACGCATCGCTCAATCCCCGGATGACGGTCGGAGACATCGTCTCCGAACCGCTACTCGTGCACAAGATCGGCAACCGGAAATCCCGTCGCAGTAGCGCAGAGCGGCTGCTCGAGGTGGTCGGCTTCAACCCGGACTTCATCAACCGCTATCCCCACGAATTCTCGGGCGGCCAGCGTCAGCGGATCGGCATCGCCCGCGCGCTCGCGCTGAACCCGAGCCTGATCGTCTGCGACGAGCCCGTCTCGGCGCTGGACATCTCGATTCAGGCACAGATCCTCAACCTCCTGAAGGATCTCCAGAACGAGTTCGGGCTCGCCTACCTCTTCGTGGCCCACGACCTCGCCGTGGTCCGGACGATGAGCGATCGCATCGCGGTCATGAACTCCGGCAAGATCGTCGAGGAAGGACCCGCGGAGCGGGTCTACACCAATCCGACCGATCCGTACACGCAAGCGCTCCTCGCCGCCGTTCCCATTCCCAACCCGCGGAGGATGCAGGAGCGACGAGCGGAGCGGCGCAAGCACAAGGACGTGCTTGCCGAACCTGTCTGACCCTCGGCTCAAGCGTTCTCTGAAAGGAGCGGCGGTCCTCTTGGTCGTTGCTGCCCTCGTCTTCGTGGGCGTGAGGCTGGCCACCAGCGACCCCGAGTCGGCCAGCCGGTTCGAGACGCCGGGCGAGGATTACTGGGCGTACGCCCCGCGGATGCCCCACCGGCGGAGCTACACCGCCTCGGCCGAGCTCGACGGAAAGGTCTACGTCGCCACGGGCATGGTCGGAGAGACCGGACGGCCGCTCGACCTCGTCGAGCGGTTCGATCCGAAGCGGAACGAGTGGACCTCTCTACCAACGCTGCCGGAAGCCTTCAGCGCCGCCGCAGGCGCGAGTTACAACGGCCGGATCTGGGTCGTTGGCGGAAACTCCGAAGAGGTGAGCGGTCGCCAGGTGTACTCGTACGACGTGGGCAAGGCCCGTTGGGTCTCGGAAGCTCCCCTGCCCGCGCCACGGACCAACCTCACCGCCGTCCCCCTGGGGGGCAAGCTGTACGCGATCGGCGGACTCGATCCCGTCGAGGCTGCGCGCACCGTCTTCGTCTACGACCCGCGCGCCAAAAAATGGTCCCGATCGACGCCGCTGCCGAAAGCCCTGCACGCGCATGCCTCGGTAGCCTTCCGTGGAGAGCTCTGGGTGCTGGGCGGTCGTCTCCGCTCCGGCAAGATCCTCAAGGACGTCTGGATCTACAACGAGAAGCGGAAAACCTGGCGCCCGGGGCCGGCGCTCCCGGAGCCGCTCGAGACGCTGGGGGCCGCCGTCACCGGTGACCGGATCGACGTGGTGCTCGAGTCCACCTACTTCATCTACGAGGGCCGCCCGGGCGCCTGGCGGCGTGGACCGAGCCAGAACATTCCGCGCCACGCCTTGGCGGTGTACTCGATCGACGGATTCCTCTACGCGATGGGCGGCTGCATCGTCCCGCAGCTCGAGGACAGCTCGGTCGTGGAGAAGATCGCGATCCGCTAGTTCACCGGCAGCCGCGCCGCGCGCGGCAAGCGGCGCCCGGCTTCCGGAAGATCGCTGAAAGTCGCGAGACTTTCAGCGAAGCAAGACCGGCCGCTAGGCCGTCAAGGCATCGGCGCCGGCCACGACTTCCAAAATCTCCTGCGTGATCTCTGCCTGTCGGGCGCGGTTCATCGCGAGGGTGAGGCTGTCAATCAGCTCGGCGGCGTTCTTCGAGGCGTTCCGCATGGCCGTCATCCGCGCGCCTTGCTCGGAGGCAGCGGACTCGAGCAGCGCGCGATACAGCTCGGTCTCGACGTAGACAGGGAGCAGCCGCTCGAGGATCTCCTCCGGCTCGGGCTCGTAGATGAAGTCGCCGGCGAGAGCCGGAGAATGGTCGTCGCCGCCCTCGAGGACGCTCTCGGGGATCGGCAGGATCTCCTGCTCGACGACGCGCTGGACGAGCGGTGACTGAAAGTGGTTGTAGACCACGATCACGCTGTCGACCTCACCCTCCGAGTAGAGCTCTGTGACGCGGTGGGCGATCGCCTGCGCGTCCGAGTAGGCGGGGCGGTCACTGAAGCCGATCCATGCCTGGTCGACGTCGTAGCGGCGGAAGCGCAGGGTCGAGGAGCCCTTTCGGCCCGCCATGAGCCACCGGACCTGGACGCCCTCGCTTCGCAGCCGCCGCTCGACGGCGAAGACGTGGCGGATGACCTGCGCGTTGAACGCCCCGGCCAGACCGCGGTCGCCAGTCAATCCGAGAACTGCAGCGGTCCGGATCTCCCGCCGCTGCAGGAGCGGCAGACCCCGGACGGAGCTGCTCGCGCGAGCGGTCCCGATCATGAGCTCCATCATCCGGTCGGCGTACGGCCGCATCGACTCGATTCGGGCCTGAGCCCGCCGCAGGCGCGCGCCGGCGACGAGCTCCATCGCCTTCGTGATCTTGCGCGTGTTCTTGACCGACCGAACGCGGCGCTTGATGTCCTGAACCGACGACACGGCCTAGACCAGGCTCTCTTCCTGTACCGAGAAGTTCTGCGTGAACTTCTCGATCTCGCCGTTCAACCGCTCGGCGAGCTCGTCCGGCAGGTCGCCCTTCTCGCGGATCTGCTCGTAGATCCCGCCTTCCGCCCGGAGGTACTCCCGCATCTCGTTCTGGAACCGCGGCACCTGGGCCGTCGGAATCTCGTCGAGGAAGCCGTTGATGCCGGCGTAGATCGCCACGACCTGCTCCTCGACGGGCCACGGCTCGTACTGCGGCTGGTTCAGCGTCGCCACCATCCGCTCCCCGCGCCCGAGCGTCCGCTGGGTCTGCGCGTCGAGCTCGGAGCCGAACTGCGCGAACGCCTCCAGCTCCCGGTACTGGGCGAGCTCGAGGCGCAGCCGCCCTGCGACCTTCTTCATCGCCTTCGTCTGGGCATTCCCGCCCACGCGAGAGACCGACACGCCGACGTTGATGGCCGGCCGGACGCCGGAGAAGAAGAGATCGGACTCGAGGAAGATCTGACCGTCCGTGATCGAGATGACGTTCGTCGGGATGTATGCGGAGATGTCGCCCGCCTGGGTCTCGATCAGCGGCAGTGCGGTCAGCGAGCCGCCGCCGTTCTCGTCGGAGAGCTTCACCGCCCGCTCCAGCAGCCGCGAGTGAAGGTAGAAGACGTCGCCCGGATACGCCTCGCGGCCAGGCGGGCGTCGAAGGAGCAGCGACATCTGCCGGTAGGCGTCCGCGTGCTTCGAGAGGTCGTCGTACATGCAGAGCGCGTGCCGGCCGTCGAAGAGGAAGTACTCGCCCATCGCACAACCGGCAAACGGTGCCATCCACTTGATCGGCGCCGCCTCCGAGGCCGACGCCGAGACGATGATCGTGTAGTCCATCGCCCCCGCCTCCCGCAGCCGCTCATAGACCTGAGCCACCGTCGAGGCCTTCTGTCCGATGGCGATGTAGATGCAGACGACGTCCCCGCCGCGCTGGTTGAGGATGGTGTCGACGAGGATCGCGGTCTTGCCCGTCGAGCGGTCGCCGATGATCAGCTCGCGCTGGCCGCGGCCGATCGGGACCATCGAGTCGATCGCCTTCAGGCCGGTCTGGAGCGGCTCCGTGACCGGCTGGCGCTCGATCACGCCGGGAGCCTTGAACTCGAGCGGGCGCCGCTCGCTCGTCTCGATCGGCGGCCCTCCGTCGAGGGGGATCCCCAGCGGGTTGACGATCCGTCCGATCAGCTCGTCGCCGACCGGGACGCTCGCCACCTGGCCACTTCGGCGAACCGGCTCGCCCTCCTTGACGTGCTCCCACTCGCCGAAGAGCGCTGCGCCGACGTTGTCCTCCTCGAGGTTGAGGGCGATTCCGGTGACACCGTGCTCGAGCTCGAGCAGCTCCAGGGCGACGGCGTTCTCGAGCCCGTGGATCCGGGCGATCCCATCGCCGATCTGGAGCACCGTGCCGACCTCGGCGAGGTCGGTCTCGACGTCGTAGTGCTCGATCCGGTCGCGCAGGATCGACGTGATCTCTTCTGGTCTCAGGCGCAAAAGAACTAGCTCCTTCCGATTCCGGTCATCTGTCTGCTTAGGCCTTCCAGGCGCGACCGCACGCTCGCGTCGGCGCGATGCGATCCGGCCTGGAGTACGAATCCTCCGATCAATTCGGGATCGACGGTGCGCGTCGCCCGGAGCTTACGACCGGACAAGCGTTCGATCTGCTCGAGGATGCCCTTGGCATCCTCGTCCGAGAGCTCGACGGCCGTCGTCAGCTCGACCTCGAGGATTCCCTCCTCGGCGGCGACGAGCGCCTCGAACTCCTCGACGATCCCGGCGAGGTCCTCGGCCCGCCCTTTCTCCGCGATCAGCAGCAGGAAGTTCCGCACGAGCTCATCGGCGTCGGCGAGCACAGCCCGGAGGACATCGACCTTGGCTCGAGAGTCGAGCTCCGGATTGGTGAGCAGGCCGCGAAGCTCCGGCACCGAGTCGACAGCTTCTGCAAACTCCCCGAGCTCTCGGCGAACAGGATCGAGCCGGCCCTGCTCCTTGGCAGCGGCGAAGAGCGCGTTTGCATAGATGCGCTGCGCTACCGCCACGCTAGGCCTCCTCGGATCATCGGGCTCGCTCGAGCCGGGAGAAGTCGAGCTCGCCGATCGCCTCGTCGATCAGCCGGCGGTGGTCGTCTCCCGTCAAGACCTTGCCGGTGACCTTGCTGGTGGCCAGGAGCGCGAGCTCCGCCACCTCGGCGCGGATCTGCTCGAGCGCGCGCCGGGTCTCGGATTCGATCTGCTTGCTCGTCTCGTCCAGCCGCCGCTGGCGGTCGGCTTCGAGCTCCTCGCGCATCCGCTCGCGCTGCGACTCGCCCACCCGACGCGCCTCGGCGAGGATCTGCTCGGCGTCGCCCCGGGCCTCCTGCATCATCGATCGGTGCTCCTCGAGCAGCCGGCGGGCGTCGGCGCGGGCCTTGTCCGCCTCCTCGATCGCCTCGCGGATTCGCTGCCGGCGCGCGTCGATCGCTGCTTGCACCGGCCCGAAGACCTTCCATTTGAGGAACGCGAAGGCGAGCCCGAAGGTGATCAGCGTCCAGATCATGAGGCCGGGCGCGACCTCGATGAGCGGATTGGCGGCGAAGACGGCGGACATCGGGCTAGACCAGGACGAAGGCCAGGAGGCCGCCGATGAGACCGTAGAAGACGACCGCCTCGGTGAGTGCGAAGCCGAGCCACTGGATGCCCTGGAGCTCACCGCGAAGCTCCGGCTGGCGAGCGACGGCCTGGATCATCGAGCCGAAGATGTTCCCGATTCCGACGCCTGCGCCCAAGGCACCGAGGCCGATGCCGAGCGCAAGCGCGACCGCTTTGCCGGCGTCGGCGCCGTCCTCGGCCGCGGCGACCAGGATTGCAGCGAAGTTCATTTCTCCTCCTTCGTTAGTGCTCCGGCTCGATGGCCGAGCCGATGTAGATGGCTGTCAGAGCGGCGAAGATATAGGCCTGGATCCCGACCACGATCAGAACCTCGAACAGGTAGAAGGCCCACGCGAACGGGATTGCGACGGCAGCGAGAAAGACGTTCTCGAGGACGAAGATCAGTCCGATGAACGTCAGGATCAGCATGTGACCCGCCAGCATGTTGGCGTAGAGCCGGACGGACAGTGAGATCAGCCGCATGAACTGCCCGAGGATCTCGAGCGGCACGATCAGCGGATACATCGCCTTCGGTACCTCAGGGATCCAGCTCTTGAAGTATCCGCGCACTCCGTTGTTGCGAATCCCCTCGACGTGCGTGAAGACGAACGTCAGCAGGGCGAGGGTCAGGGTGACCGAGAGAGTCGAGGTCGCCGCGTAGATCCCGAGCGTCGGCAGCTCGACGCCGCCGATCGTGAATTTCTCGTCCGACAACGGCAGCGGGATGAAGCCGATCATGTTCACGACGAAGACGAAGATCAGCAGAGAGGCGACGTACGGGAACCAGCGCGCGATCGCCTTCGAGGGGAGGCCCTGCTCTGCGACCTGCGTCTGCGCGATCTCGTAGATCCACTCTCCCGCCGTCTGTCGGTTGTCGGGGTCGCTCCCGAGCTTCCAACGCATGAGGAACCAGCCGATCAGCATGGTCAGCAGCGAAGCGAGGATCAGGTAGGCGACGGCCTTCGTGATCGAAAGGTTTACGGGGCCGAGGTGGATCGGGATCCAGTCGTGGAGAAGCCATTCGTGTGAAGGGTCGAATTTCTCTTCCTCCTCCCCACCCTCGACCGTCGACGCGAGCGTCGTCGCTGGAAACACCAGTACGAGGGTGGTGAAAGAGGCGAGCGCCCGCTTCATCGCCGCACCGGGCTCCCGAAGTAGGCGAGCAGCGAGACGCCGAGCTCGAGGCTGTAGGCGAGGGCGTAGAGGAGGCCCGCGGCGACACCGATCGCGGCGTCGGACGCGGCGACCGCGATCACGACGACCATCACAGCCACCGGCCGGAACATCATCCCCACTCCCATCACGGCCGAGGCGGCGAGGTTGTCGGCACCCAGGTTGAGACGGGAGAGGAGCAACCCGAGGGCCTGCGCGCCGACCCAGAGGATCGCTCCGAGCGCCCAGCCGCGGAGCGGCCAGCCGGCCACGCCGAAGACCGGCAGCGCGAGGCCGATGACCGCAGCGCCCGCAGCGATCGGAGTGAGGCGGCTCGGGATCGAGCGAGGCGTTGCCCACACGTCCCTCACGAGAAGACCCCCCGATAGCGCCGATACACGGCGAACACGCCTCCGGGGATTCCGACGACCGCTCCGCCGAGGGCACCCAGGGGCCACGACCCGGCGGCCCAGCCGATCAGCGCTCCGAGCCCGATGCTCACAGCCGTGGTTCCCACGAGAACGGCCCCCGCCCCAGCGGGGTCGAGTGACTCGCGATGGGGGCGCTCCATTCCGTGCCGAGCATACCAAAGCTTGTGACAGCGCAAACCCGCATGGCTTCGTCTAAAACGCGGAGGTTTGTATCTACGCGATCCGACGGTCGGCGTCGGTGCGAGCCTGCTCCTCCCGCCGCCGGAGCCGTGGGTTCGCGAGCTTGATGATCTCGAGGAGATAGGCGATGTAGACCGAGGCACCGAGTGCCAGGAGCGCGATGACGCCGGCAATCACGGAGTTCGAGAGATCCCAGTCACCTCGCGGGCGAGGCGGCAGGAATCGGGTTGCGAGCGCCGCTGCAGCGAGCACCAAGCACCAGCCGTACATGTACGTCACAGCCCGTGTCTGGGAGAAGCCGATGTTCATGAAGCGGTGATGCAAGTGCGTTCGATCGGCGGTGTAGAGCGGCTGACCGTACTTCAGCCGCTTCGCGACGACGAACGACGTGTCGATGATCGGGATCGCGAGGACGAGCAGCGGAAGGACGAGCGTTGCCAACGCGGCCGTCTTGACCAGACCCTCGACGGAGAGCGTCGCGAGCAGGAAGCCGAGCAGGAGCGCTCCCGAGTCCCCCATGAAGATCCGCGCCGGGTAGAAGTTGTGGTGGAGGAAGCCGAAGCAGGCGCCGGCGACGATCGCGGCGAGCAGCGCCGCGTCGGGCGCGCCGAGGGAGAGGCCGATGACCGCGAACGTCGAGCCGGCGATGGCGCAGATCCCGGCCGCGAGCCCGTCCATCCCGTCGAGGAAGTTGACCATGTTCATGATCGCGACCACCCAGAGCAGCGTGGCTCCGCCCGCAAGCCACTCCGGCAGCTCCTGGCTTCCGAAACCCGGAAACGTGAACCGGTCGACCGTGACACCGAATCCGATCGCGACCGAGCCGGCACCGAGCTGCCCTGCGAGCTTGCCCCACCAGGGTAGTCCTCGGAAGTCGTCGATCGCCCCGACCGTCGTGGCGATCGCAGCGCCGAGCAGGATCCCGCGGAAAGGGCCGTCCAGGGCGAGAAAGGCGAGGGCCGGCACGAAGATGCCGAGGAGAAGCGCGATCCCGCCCAGCCGCGGCACCGGGTGCGTGTGCACCCGGCGGGTATCCCCGGGCTCGTCGACGACACCGAGAATCCGGGCGAACCGGCCGACACCGGGCGTCAGCAGGAGCACCACTCCGAGCGCGAGCAGGAAGCCCCAGAGGACTTCCGGGCTGTCGCGAAGCGTCTCCACGGGCTCTATTTCGTGCCGTAGAGGCGGTCTCCGGCGTCGCCCAGGCCGGGGACGATGTACCCGCGCTCGTTGAGCCCACGGTCGACCGATGCGGTGACGATCCGGACGTCGGGATGGGCCGAGTGCACGCGGTCGATCCCCTCCGGCGCCGCAACCAGGCAGACGAGGGTGACCGAGCGGGCGCCGGCTTCCTTGACCTTGGCGATCGCGGCCGCGCTGGAATTCCCGGTGGCGAGCATCGGATCGAGGACGATCGCGTCGCGGTCGGCCAGATCGTTCGGGAGCTTCACGTAGTACTCGACGGGCTCGAGCGTCTCCTCGTCGCGGTAGAGGCCGATGAAGCCGACTCGCGCCCCCGATACCAGGGAGAGCACGCCGTCGAGCATCCCCATCCCGGCGCGGAGGACCGGGCAGACGGCCACCTTCTTGCCCGAGATCCGCTGGGCGGTCATCCCTTCGAGCGGCGTCTCGATCTCGGCCGGCTCGGTCGGGAAGTCCTTCGTCGCCTCGTAGGTCAGGAGCAGCGTCAGCTCGTTGACGAGCTTGCGGAAGTGGACGGTCGGCGTCGCCTTGTCGCGCAGGTACGAGAGCTTGTGCTGGACGAGCGGATGCGTCACTTCTGTTACACGCGCGCGCGCGAGCGTGTTCATGCCACGTACGTGGTGTAGCCG
>Ga0136614_10001180_pt1 | contig 15039 bp, 12 predicted proteins | sample AntDrymUQ2792106_2_FD_106643 | JGI IMG/M metagenome (GOLD analysis project Ga0136614, IMG submission 106643) | Polar desert sand microbial communities from Dry Valleys, Antarctica - metaG UQ279 (21.06) | ecosystem: Environmental > Terrestrial > Soil > Desert | place: Antarctica: Dry Valley... | reverse complement strand
GCCTAGCGCCGCGCAGACCGAGGCGGATGCCCACCGCGCTGCTGACCGGGGCGACGGGATTCCTCGGACACCACGTCGCGGGGGCGCTGCGGGAGGCCGGCTGGCGCCTCCGGGCCCTCGCGCGCGACCGCTCCCGGCGTCACGCGCCCGGCCCATGGGACCCGGCCATCGAGCGGATCCCCGGTGACCTTTCCGCGGCCACCGACCTGGGCCGGGCGGCCTCCGGCTGCGACGCCGTGGTGCACGTCGCCGGCGTGGTGAAGGCACGGACGCTCGAGGAATATCGCGACGTCAACGTGCGCGGGACCGAGCGCCTCCTGCGCGCGGCGCGCGTGACGGCCCGAGACGCGCTCTTCCTTCTCGTGTCCAGCCAGGCGGCGGCGGGGCCGGCGCGCGACGGCGTGCCCGTCCGCGAGGGCGATCCCGCCCGTCCCGTCTCCTGGTACGGGCTCTCGAAGCGCGAAGGGGAGGTGGCCGTCGAGCGCGAGTGGAAGGGCCCGTGGATCGTCCTGCGCCCGGGGGTCCTCTACGGACCGGGCGACCGTGGGCTGCTGACCTATTTCCGCATGGCGGCCTCGGGCTGGCTCCCGGTGCCCGCGGCCGATTCCCGGATTCAGCTCCTGGGTGTCTTCGACGCGGCGCTCGCCGTTGCGAGCGCGGCGTCGCGGCGCGATCTGTCCGGTCGGCTGGGCTTCCTGTGCGATCCGGCGCCCGTCACCCTCGCGGGGCTCGCGGAAGAGATCGTCCGGCTCGCGCCCCGCGCGGCGCGAATCTTCCAGATACCAGACGGGGCCGTTCGCGCGGCAGCCTGGCTCGAGACGCTGCGGGAAGCGGCGACCCGGCGGTCCCGCCCCTTCAACGCAGACAAGGCGCGCGAGCTCCTCGGGGGCGACTGGCTCTGCGACCCCCTTCCCATGCTCCGGGACCTCGCCCTTCCCCCTCCAAGGCCTCTTCCCGAAGGGCTCCGGGCCACCTGGGCGTGGTACCGGGAGGCGGGCTGGCTCTGAGCGCCGGGCGCCCCGAGGGCTTGATATTTTGTAAAATTTGCTAAGATCCGCCCGGCCTATAACCGCGGACAGCGAAAAGCAGGGAGAGGGATGAGCAAGATCGCTCCGGCCGCCAGAACCGACATGGTGCATACGGCCCGGATCTTCGAGAAATGCTATCGGTACGAGGATGCGGACCGCGTCCGGAAGGCCGGCGTATACACGTTCTTCCGCGTCATCGAGTCCGCCCAGGACCCCGAGGTGGTGCTCGACGGCCGCCGGATGATCATGCTCGGGTCCAACAACTACCTGGGCCTCACGAACGACCCCCGCGTGAAGGAGGCGGCGATTGACGCGATCCGCCGCTACGGGTCCGGATGCGCCGGAAGCCGCTTCTTGAACGGCACGCTCGACCTGCACGTTGCGCTCGAGGACCGGCTCGCCCGGTTCATGCGCAAGGAGGCGGCCGTCGTTTTCGCGACCGGGTTTCAGGTGAACCTCGGGGCGATTGCCTGCCTGGTGGGCAAGGGCGACTACGTCTACCTCGACAAGCAGGACCACGCGTGCATTCTCGACGGGGCACGCCTCTCGTTCGGGGAGGTCCGGAGGTTCCGGCACAACGACCCGTCGGACCTCCAGCGTCAGATGCGCACCGACACGTTCGCGCGCGGGCGGTTCATCGTCGTGGACGGCGTCTTCTCCATGGAGGGCGACATCGCCCCCCTGCCCCAGATCGTCTCCGTCGCCCGGGAGTTCGACGCCGGGGTCATGGTCGACGATGCCCACGGCATCGGGGTCCTGGGCCGGACCGGCCGCGGAACGGCGGAGCACTTCGGGCTGGAGGACGAGGTGGACCTCATCATGGGGACGTTCTCGAAGTCCATGGCGTCCGTCGGGGGGTTCGTGGCCGGCGACGCCACGGTGATCGACTACGTGAAGCACAGGGCCCGAACGCTGATCTTCTCGGCGGCTCCGCCCCCCGCATCCGTCGCCGCGGCCCTCGCGACGGTCGAGATCATGGAGCGGGAGCCGGAACGGCGCGAGAGCCTCTGGGCGAACACGCGATTCTTCGCGGAGGGGCTCCGGTCCATGGGCCTCGACACGGGAGACTCGCAGACGCCCGTCGTCCCCGTCGTGGTGGGACAGGACGGCACCGCGCTGCGCATGGTCCAGCGCCTCCACGAGGAGGGCGTGTTCGTGAACTGCGTCCTGTCTCCGGCCACGCCCCCCGGCCGCGCCCTGATCCGCACCTCGCTCATGGCCACCCACACGCGCGAGCAGCTCACGCGAGCGCTCGAGGCGGTCGAGAAGGTGGCGCGCGAGGTCGGCCTGATCGAGCCGGCCCGGGTCTGACGGGGCGCTCCGCGCCTCCCTCCGCCATGGCGCCGCCGCCCGTGGTCGAGCGGGTGGGCCGCGGCAAGGCCGACCTGGAGCGCTTTTTCTCGGTTGCCGAGCGCATCTACGCGGCGGATCCCCTCTGGGTGCCTCCGCTGCGGGCGGACATGGCCAAGGTCTTCTCTCCGGAGAACCCCTTCTTCCGCCACGCCGAGATGCAGCTCTTCCTCGCGCGCCGCGGGGAGGAGGCGGTCGGGCGGATCGCGGCCATCGTCGACCGCCATCACAACGAGTTTCACGGCGAGCGGACGGCGTTCTTCGGTTTCTTCGAATCGGTGGACGACCCGGCCGTCGCCCGCGCCCTCGTCGATGCCGCCGCCGTCTGGGCCCGGGAGCGGAAGATGGACACGCTCCGGGGGCCGGCGAACCCTTCCCTCAACGACGAGGCGGGCCTTCTGGTGGAAGGCTACGACTCACCCCCGGTGATCATGATGACCTACAACCCCCGCTACTACGAGCCGCTGGTCGAGGGCTGCGGCTTCCGGAAGTCCAAGGACCTGCTCGCCTTCTGGTTCGCGATCGATCCAAAGCCTCTCGAACGGCTCCAGAAGCTCGCCGCCCGGTTCCGGCGGCAGGAACCGGAGATCGTCATCCGGGCCGTCACGAAGCGCACGCTCTCGGCGGACCTGCCGAAGGTCCGCGAGGTTTACAACGAGGCCTGGGAGAAGAACTGGGGCTTCGTCCCCATGACCGCGGAAGAGATGGAGTACATGGCGAAGCGGCTCCGACCGCTTCTCGACCGGGAGTTCACCCACCTCGCGGAGGCGCCGAAGGCCGGGGGCGGGATGGAGCCCGTCGCCTTTCTCATGGCTCTTCCCGACTACAACACCGCGATCGCGCCGATGCGCGGGCGGGTCCTGCCGTTGGGCTGGCTCCGGTTCCTCCTCGGCACCCGGAAAGTCCGGACCCTGCGCATCATGACCCTCGGGATCAAGAAGCAGTACCGGATGCGGGGAATCCATTCCGTGATGTTCGAGGCGACTCTGCGCGCGGCGCTGCGCCGGGGCTTCACCGGCGTCGAGGTCTCCTGGCTGCTCGAGGACAACGAGCTGATCATCCGGTCAGTCAACCTGTTCGAGGGGCACCGCTACAAGACGTATCGGATCTACGACAAGGCTCTCTGAGGGGGCGCCTCCCCGTCTCCGAGCCTCCGATAGAGCGCCTCCGCGGCGGGGACGGTCAGGAACGCCAGCGCGAGCCCCGCGATCACGTCCACCACGTAGTGATAGCGGCAGTAGACCGTGGAGATGAGGAGGCAGACCGTCACGGGGAGCATCACCCAGAACGCGCGTCGCGCCCTGCGGGAGGCCACGATCAGGACGGCGACGGCGATCATCGTGTGTCCGGACGGAAAGACGTCGAGCTTGGTGTGCTCGACCTGGTTGATGGCGTCCGCGATGGCCCGGGACACCGGCGTCGTCAGGACGGATACGCTCTGGCGCTCCGCGAGCGCATACCGGGGCCCGAGGGCCGGGATCGTGAAGTAGCCCGCGTACGAGACGTAGAAGCACACGCTCAGCACGAAGACGAATCGTCGAGCCTCCGGCCGGTTTCGCTCCCAGAGGAGCCCGCCGAGCACGAGCGGCAGGAAGTAATACGTCGTGTAGGCGATGAAGAAGAAGTCGTTCGTGAGCGGCCGCACGAACCGCTCGAGCCAGATGGTCGGGTCCACGCCGAACAGCGCGCGGTCCCAGGCGATGAGGAGAGCGTCGCGGGGGGCGCCACGCGCCGCGGGGATCAGCGGCCCGAGGCTCTCGAAAACGAACGGAACGAACGCCGCGGGGTAGAAGTCGAGCGCCACGGAGAGCGCCGCGGGAAGGCGGCCCTGGCGGCGGGCGAGCACGACGATGAGCGCCAGGAAGAGTCCCATGAGGGCGTAGCGGAGGAGGAGGGCGCCCGGATCCGCCAGGCGGCGGTAGAGGAGGAGGGTCGCGCCCGTGAGGAGGAGCAGCGCGGCGAAGTTGACGATCTCGAGCGGCCGCACCCTGCCGCGTGACCCGGCTCCGGGCCCCTGACCCCGTCGTTCGCCTTCCATGGAGTAGGATTTTCGCCGATGAGCCGTCGCGCGCTCGGTGTGGCGTGTGTCCTGGCCTCCGCGCTCGCCGCGGAGCCGGGCCGGGGCGCCGTGGACCGGCCCCTCGTTCTCGTGGCCCGGATCGATACGCCGATCCATCCGGCGGCGGCGAATTACCTCAAGAAAACGCTGCGGGCGGCCGACCGCGAGGGGGCGGCGGCCGTTGTCATCGGTCTCTCGACCCCGGGGGGGCTGCTGACTTCGACCCGCGAGATGGCCTCGGAGATCCTGCGTTCGCCCGTGCCCGTCGTGGGCTACGTGTCGCCCTCCGGCGCCCAGGCCGCGTCCGCGGGCTTCTTTCTCCTCCTGGCCTCAGACGTCGCTGCCATGGCGCCCGGGACCAACACGGGGGCGGCCGCGCCCGTGGGCGGCGAGGGGCAGGACCTCCCGAAGAAGCTCGGCGAGAAGGCCGAGCAGGACGCGCGCGCCTTCGTGCGCTCGCTCGCCCGGCAGAGGGGGCGCAACGTGGAGAAGGCCGAGGCGGCTGTGGCCTCGAGCAGCTCGTACACCGAGACCGAGGCGAAGGAGTCGGGGCTCATCGAGATCGTGGCGCGCGACGTCCCCGATCTCGTCCGGCAGCTCGACGGCCGCCGGGTGGCGCGGCCCGGCGGGGAGCGGACGCTGCGCCTTGCGGGGGCGCGCATCGACTCGCGGGAAATGGGGCAGGCGGAGAAGCTGATCGGGATCGTCTCGCATCCCAACGTGGCCTACATCCTCTTCCTGCTCGGCCTCATGGGGCTCTACTTCGAGCTCTCGAGCCCCGGCGCGATTCTCCCGGGGGTGGTGGGCGGCATCGCGATCCTCCTCGCTCTCTACGCGTTCTCGGTGCTGCCCGTGAATCTCGCCGGCCTCGCCCTGATCGTCTTCGCGATCGCCCTGTTCGTGGCCGAGGTGAAGGTGGTGAGCCACGGGCTCCTCGCCGTGGGGGGCGCCGTTGCCCTGATCGCCGGCTCGCTCCTGTTGTTCAGCGGGCGGGACGGCGAGAGCGAATACCGCGTGGACCTGTCCATCATCCTCCCCGGCCTGATCCTGACCCTTCTGGTCGTCGGCCTCCTGACCTGGAAGACCGTTGCGCTCCGGATGTCCCGGGCGAGCACGGGCCTCGAGGGTATGGTGGGCGAGGAAGCGCGCGTCGTTGGCGGATTCGCGGAGCCCCCGCGGCCCGGCAAGGTCCGGGTCCACGGCGAGTACTGGGACGCGGAGGGTCCGGCGGACCTGGCGGCCGGAGAGCGGGTCATGGTGGTCGGCGCGGACGGCCTGCGTCTGCGCGTGGAACGGAGGACCTGATGCGGAACATGGGCTTCATCATCGCGGTGTTCGTCGGCCTCATCTTTCTCTTCAAGTGGGTCAACGTCCTGAAGGAGTACGAGCGCGCGGTGACGTTCTGGCTCGGGCGGCTCGGCCGCAAGCCCAAAGGCCCGGGGCTCATCCTCATCTTCTGGCCGTTCGAGACCATGGTGCGCATCCCGCTGCGGACGGTCGTTCACGACGTGCCGACGCAGGACGTCATCACGAAGGACAACGTCTCCGTGAAGGTCAACGCGGTCGTCTACTTCCGGGTCGTGGAGCCGGACAAGGCGGTCGTCCAGGTGGAGAACTACCTCTACGCGACTTCCCAGCTCGCCCAGACGACGCTCCGCAGCGTCCTCGGGCAGGCGTTGCTCGACGAGCTCCTCTCCGAGAGGGAGAAGCTCAACGTCTCCCTGCAGCAGATCATCGACGAGCACACGAACCCCTGGGGCATCAAGGTCTCGATGGTCGAGGTCAAGCAGGTCGACCTGCCTCCGGAGATGCAGCGGGCCATGGCGAAGCAGGCGGAGGCCGAGCGGGAGAAGAGGGCGAAGATCATCCATGCGGCTGGGGAGCTCGAGGCCGCCGCAAAGCTCTCCGAGGCCGCCGAGGTGATCGGCCGCCAGCCGGCAACGCTCCAGCTCCGGTACTTGCAGACCCTGACCGAGATCGCCAACGAGAAAAATTCCACGATCGTCTTCCCGCTCCCGATCGAGTTGATGCGCGCCCTCCTCGGAGGCCCCAAGAGTTAGACGTCGCTATTCCGGCCCCCGGCGCGAGGACTCTTCTCAGGGAGGGGCGCGCCGACGTGACCGGCCCCGAGCGAGCGAGACCGACGTTAGACTCGCTCCGTGGACGAGCGGCGCACGCACTACCAGCTTTCCTTCACGAGCGGCCAGGCGCTGGCGGTGTTTCTCGTTCTCCTCGGGGCGCTCGCCGGGGCGTACTTCTTCGGCGTCATGACGGGGCTCGCCGGCCGCGACGCGCCGGCCGCCGCAGCCGAGAGGCCCGCGCCCGACGCCCCGAGCGAGGACGCCTTCCCGACCCCCGTCCTGGGCGTCGAGCCGGGGAGGTCCGCTCGGGCGGCGCCGACTTTGCCCCTGCCTGCGGAGGCGCCCGGCGCGGGCACCGGAACGGTCCAGCTGTTCGAGGACCGGGCCGAGGGCGATTCGATGCGCGAAAGCGTCCCGGTCGTGTCTCCGCCTGCGCCAGGCGCCGCCCGGGATGCCGCGGGCGGCTTCTGGGTGCAGGTCGTGTCGCTGACGTCGGAACGGGAGGCGCGCTCCCGGACCGCGCGTCTCGTCGCCCGCGGCTACCCTGCGGTCGTGGCGCCGGGACCCGCGGCCGGACGGGGCATCGTGTACCGCGTCCGCGTGGGTCCGTTCCCGCGGCGCGAGGAGGCCGCCCGCGCCGCCGCCCGGCTCACCGCCGAGGAGAAGACGGAGACGTGGATCGTTCCATCGGGCCGCTGACGCGCCCGGAGCGCGCACCCGACTGGATCCGCCAGAAGCGGATCCGGCTGGCCGACCTCCATGACGTGAAGCGGGAAATGCGCGGACGCGGCCTCCACACCGTCTGCGAGGAGGCCCGCTGTCCCAACCGGGGCGAATGCTTCTCCCGGGGAACGGCGACGTTTCTCCTGCTCGGCGACACCTGCACGCGCGCCTGCGGCTTCTGCGACATCGCCAACGGCAAGCCCGGCGCTCCCGACCCGTTCGAGCCCGCCCGGGTCGCGGAGGCGGCGCGCGCGATGCGCCTGCGCCACGTCGTGGTGACGTCCGTGGCGCGCGATGACCTCCCCGACGGCGGCGCCGGTCAGTTCGCGGCGACGATCGCGGCGCTGCGCCGGCTCGAGCCCGCTCCCGCGGTGGAGGTGCTGACCCCCGACTTCCGGGGCCGCTTCGGGCCGCTGCGCGTGGTCGTCGATGCCCGGCCCGAAGTGTTCAACCACAACGTCGAGACGGTGCCCCGGCTCTACCGCCGCGTTCGGCCGGGAGCGGAGCTCGATCGATCCCTCGGCGTGCTCGCGGCCGTCAAAATCCTGGACCCGGAGATCACCACGAAGTCGGGGCTCATGGTGGGCCTCGGGGAGACCGTCCCGGAGGTGCTCGAGGTCCTGGAGCGGATGCGCGGGGCGCACGTCGACATCGTGACTCTCGGCCAGTACCTCCGCCCGTCCCGCGAGAATCTCCCGGTCCACGAGTACGTTGCGCCGGCCGTGTTCGAAGACTATCGGCGCGCGGGCGAGGGGATGGGGTTCCGGCATTTCTTCGCCGGACCGTTCGTGCGCTCCTCCTATCGGGCGGAAGAGGCCCTTTCCGCCGCTTCGCCGGCCTGAGCCGATGGCGCTCGCTTCACTCCGGACGCCCGCCGCGGGCGTCCTCTCGGGGCTGCTGTTCGCGCTCGCGTTCCCGCCGCTGGAATGGGCGGTTCTTCTCCCCCTGGCGCTCGTGCCCTGGCTCGTGGCGCTCGCGACGGAGCGGTCGCGCGCCCGCTCCCTCCTCTCGGGCGTGCTCTTCGGCCTCGTGTACTGGTGCGCCTCGGTTCCCTGGATCGTCTACGTCGTCACGCGGTTCGGGGGCCAATCGCGGCCGCTCGCCTACGTCTCCCTCGTCCTGCTCGCGGCGATCCTCGCCCAGTGGCCCGCTGCAGTCGGGTGGGGGGTCGCGGCATTCGCCCCGCCCGGCTCGGCGAAACGGCTGGCGGCCTTTCCCGTCCTTTGGCTCGCGTCCGAGCACGCGCGGTCCTACGCCTACGGCGGCTTCCCGTGGAACCTCACGGGCTTCGCCCTGTACCGCCACCCGCTCTGGATCCAGACGGCGTCCCTGTGGGGCGTGTACGGCGTCGGCCTGCTCGTCACCGCGATGTCGGCGTTGCTCGCGGCCGCGGTCCTGTGGCGGCGGGCGCGCTGGCTCCTTGCCGCGGCCGGGCTCGCGCTCGCGGCGGCGGCGACGGGAGCTCTCCTGCTGCGCGCCGAAGGAGACGGGGGCGCCCCGTCGCTCCGCGTGGCGCTCCTCCAGCCGAACGTGTCGCAGGAGGCCCGGCTCGACCGCGAACGTGCCGCCGAGACCTATGTCGATGTGCTCACGCAGGCGCGCGCGGCCGCCGCGGATCGGCCGGACCTGCTCGTCCTTCCCGAGTCGGCCTTCCCGATGTACTGGCAGGGGAGCCTGCTCCTCCGGCGCGACCTGACGGACCTCGCGGCGCGCTGCGGGTGCCCGGTGCTCTTCAACGACGTCGACCTGGAGCCCGACGGGAGGCACTACAACGCCGGTCGCATCGTCACCCCGGACGGGCTCGCGGAGGGGACGTATCGCAAGGTGCACCTCGTGCCGTTCGGCGAGTTCGTTCCCCTGCCAGAGCTCTTCTTCTTCGCGCGCCAGGTGTCGACGGAGATCGGCGAGTTCTCGGCGGCGCGGGAGCCGCTCCTGCTCGCCGCGGGCACCACGCGGATCGGCCTCGGAATCTGTTACGAGATCCTGTATCCGGTCCTCGGCTGGAAGCAGGTGCGCGCCGGGGCCAACCTCCTCGCGACGATCTCCAACGACTCGTGGTACGGCGCCGCGGGCGCCCAGGCCCAGCACTTCGCGGGCGTCGTGCTGCGGTCCGTGGAGAACCGGCGTTTTCTCGTACGATCGGCGATCACCGGAATCTCCGGAATCGTGGACGACCGGGGGCGCATCCTCCGGGAGCTCGGCCGGGACCGCGCCGGGATCATCCGGGGCTCGGTGCGTCTGCTCTCCGGCCGCAGCCCGTGGACGCGGTGGGGCTTCGCGTTCTCCGCGATCGTCGACGCGGCCGCCGTTGCCGTCCTGCTTTCCGGGTTGGCGCGCTGGAGAAAGGAACGGCGCGGCGCGAGACGCAGGACAGCCGACAGCGGAAAGCTGGCAGATGAAACCTGATAGCTTCTTGTTCCCTTGACCGAACGCGACGACTTGCTCGAATCGCTGACCGCCGCCTCGGGGCGCCTTCAGGCGCTCCGGGGCTATCTTTGATCTCGCCGCCGCGCGGAGCGCGCTCGAAGGCCTGAGAGAGAAGTCCTCTGCCCCTGACTTCTGGGGCCGTCCGGAGGAAGCCCAGGAGACGCTCCGCGCGCTGCGGGGCCACGAGAAGACGCTCGAGACCTCGTCCCGGGTCGACGAGCTCCAGGGGGAGCTCGACACGCTCGCGGAGCTTCTGCGCGAGGGGGAGCCGGCCGACGCGGAGGCGCGGGATTCCCTGCGCACCGCGGGTGCGTTCGCCGACGAGCTGGAGCTGTCCGTCAAGATGGGCGCGCCGGAGGACGCGAACAACGCGTGGCTCATCATCCACGCGGGCGCCGGCGGCACGGAGTCGCAGGACTGGGCCGAGATGCTCCTTCGGATGTACATGCGGTTCGCGGAAGCCCGGAGCTGGAAGGTCGAGCTGATCGACCGGCAGGACGGCGAGGAGGCGGGACTCAAGAGCGCGACGCTGCACGTCGTCGGCGACCACGCATATGGCTACCTGAAGGGGGAGATGGGCGTGCACCGGCTCGTCCGCATCTCGCCATACGACGCGGCGCAGCGTCGGCACACTTCGTTCGCCTCGGTCTTCGTCTCTCCCGAGGTGGACGATGAGATCGCCATCGACATCTCGGACAAGGACCTCCGGGTGGACACGTATCGGTCGAGCGGGGCCGGCGGGCAGCACGTGAACGTGACCGACTCCGCCGTCCGCATCACGCACCTCCCGACGGGAATCGTCGTGACCTGTCAGAACGAGCGCAGCCAGGGGCGCAACCGGGACATGGCCATGAAGGTGCTCCGGGCGCGCCTCTACCAGAAGGCGCTCGACGAGCGCCGGGCGGAGGAGGACCGGCGGGTCGGTGACAAGAAGTCGATCGAGTGGGGGAGCCAGATCCGCTCCTACGTGCTCCACCCGTATCGCATGGTGAAGGACCACCGGACCGGCCACGAGACGGGAGACACCGAGGCCGTCCTCGACGGCCGCATCGCTCCCTTTATCGAGGCCTACCTCAAGGCGTCGGCCGAGACGGCGACCCGGGGAGGTTAGGACCGTGCCGGGGAGGAGCGAGGGGGCGCCGGCGACGCACGGCGGAGGATGGATGGAGGACGTGGCCGCGCGCCTGGCCAGGCAGCGCCGCGAACCGTCCGAAGTGGGACACGGATCGCTTCGTCGGGCCGGGGTGCTCGTTCCTCTCTTCGTGCGCGACGGACGGCTCTGGGTGGTCTTCACCCGACGGACGGACACGGTCGAGCATCACAGGGGGCAGATTTCGTTTCCCGGCGGGGCGGAGGAGGCGGAGGACGAGGGGCTGCTCGCGACGGCCCTGCGCGAGACGGAGGAGGAGCTCGGCATCGCCCGCGGAGACCCGCAGCCGCTCGGCAGCCTGTCGCCCCTCGTGACGATCACGAACTTCTACGTGGAGCCCTACGTCGCCGCCATCCCGCAGCCGTACGTGTACCAACCGGCGGAGGCCGAGATCGCGGAGGTCCTGGAGGCGCCCGTGGCGGCCCTCATGGACCCCGCCGTGCGCGAGGAGAAGAGGCTCGAGGGGCGACCCGAAGCGATCCTCTTCTATCGGTACGGAGATCACACCGTCTGGGGCGCGACGGCGAGGATGCTGGAGGAGCTGCTTCAGGCGCTGCGCGCCTAGGTGGTAGATGCTGGTCGTAGGTCCCTATCACCTACCACCTACCACCTACGACCTCTCCTCAGTGCTCCCCGTATGACTTCTCGCCCGCCTCGATGCGCTCGGCGAGCTTGTTCTGGGGCGGCGGCAGAGGGCAGGTCGCGTATGGCGTGAAGACACACGGCGGGTTGTAGGCGCGGTTGAAGTCGAGAACCACGCGGCCCTGCGCGTCCGGCTGCGCCGCGTAGAGGAATCGGCCGCCTCCGTACGTCTCGTGGCCGTTGGTCCCGTCGCCGAAGATGACGAAAAGCTCCTCCGAGCCCTCCTCGGCCACGGGCTCGAGGCGGAGGGTGCGGCCCGCGACCTCAAAGACGAGGGCCCCGGGAGACGTCTCCGTCGTCGGGTCGCCGAGGACGTTGGGCACGGAGATCTTCCGGGCGGGGACGTAGGGCTCGAAGCGGGCGGAGACCCGCCACGCGGGATCGATCGGGAAGGCGTCGATCCCGGTGAAGGCACGCAGCGCGGGGCTCTGGCTGTCCTTCACGCGCACGCCGAAGCGATCTCCCCTGCGGATGACGTGAAAGCGCAGGGAGCCATGCTGCAGAACCGTAGGAGAGCCGGCCGTGTCCGGCTGGACGACCATCTCCGTCACGGGCCGGCCTTCGTGCGTCACCTGCGCGCCGGGACCCACCCGCAGGCGGACCGTCTCACCCTCCAGATTGAACGACCCCAGGTGCGCCGGCGCGGTGCCTTCGGGAAACACGACGCGTCCCGCCGGATCGCTCCCGAAGGAATTGTCGCCCGGCGCGAGCCAGGAGAGGCCGACGAGAGTCAGCCAGCCGTCGTCGCGGCGGAGACGTTCCATTCGCTGCGCCCGCCACCGCTCGACCTCGGCCCGGTGCGCGTTCACGCCCGCGTTCTCCTCCGCCGGCGCCCGCGTCCCGGCGCAGGAGATCCCGGCCGCTCCGACGATGGCGATGGCGATGAAAGCGCGCCCTCGGACGCTCACGAGGCGGCGCGGTCGAGCGCGTGAAGTTGTTCGGCGCGGGCGAGGTTGCCGCGAGCCGCCTCGAGCTTGGGGTCCAGGGAGAGCGACTTTCGGAACGCCTCGACGGCCTGCGCGTAGTCCCCTCGGCGGGTCCGCACGACGCCGAGGTTGTTCCAGAGCGACGCCGACCCGGGAGACGCTCCGACGGCCTCGAGGAGAGAGGCCTCGGCCTCGGCGAGCTTCCCGGCGTCCGCGAGCGCGAGGCCCAGGCCGTTGGCGACCTCGACGTCCGCTCGGTCGATCGCGAAGGCGGACGCGTAGGCGACCGCCGCCTCGTCCGGTTTCTTCCGGGCGGCTCGGAGGTGACCGATGGACGTCCAGACATCCTTCGTGTCCGGAGCCACCCGCGCCGCCTCGAGCAGTTCCCTCTCGGCCTCTTGCGCCATCCCCTTCTTCTCGTACGCCCGTCCGAGGTTCTCGTGGAAGACGGCGCTCTCGAGATCGAGGCGCACCGCTTCGATCAGCTCGGCGATCGCGCGATCGAGCTCGCCGGCCCGGAAGAGTGAGACCCCGAGGTCGTTGCGCGCCGATCCCGACGCCGGGTCGATCTCCGCCGCGCGGCCGAAGGCGAGCCGGGCTCCCGTGACGTCTCCGAGGGCGTCCATGGAGCGGCCGAGGCCCCGGGCCGCCGCGACGCTGCCGGGGTCGAGGTCCAGCGCCCGGCGGTAGTGGCTCGCCGAGGTGCTCCACTTTCCCTGCACCTCGGCGACGCGGGCCAGCCCCAGCTCCGCGCGCTTGTTTCCGGAGTCGAGAGCGATCGCGGCGGTGAAGGCCTTCTCGGCGTCTGCAGGCTGACCGAGCAGGAGGGCCGCCTCGGCGACGATCCGCTGGGCCTCGGCGTTGCGCGGCTCCGCGTCCGCGGCGCGCCGTGCGAGCGCCTCCGCCACACGCGCGTCCCCGGACGCGAGGGCGTTCTGGGCGGCCTCCAGGAGGGCCGCGGCGTCGACCGGCGGCATGGCGCCGGGCGGCGGCGGCGGGCCGCCGGGCCCGATGGGCCCCGAGGTGATCAGCGCCTTTTCCGCGTCCGTGGCGCGGCGGCGGGCCGCGTCCGCTTCCGCGACGCGGCCGAGCCGTTCGAGCGCCTCCGCCGTGAGCCGGTGGACCTGCGGATCGGGGGATGACTCCAACCCGCGCAGGGCCTGCAGCGCAGGCTCCGCTTCGCCGCGCGCGAGGAGCTCGCGCGCCGACGCCTTCGCGGCGGTCGCGTTGGGCGGGGCCGCGGGACCCGCCGCCTCCGCGCGCACCGCCTGTGCCAGCTTGGCGAAGTCCGGGCTGTAGAAGTCGCTGATGACCTCGAGCTGCGGGCGGGAGCCGAACGCGAGCCGCAGCGCCTCGCGGGCGCCTCGCGTGTTTCCCCCGATGTAATACGCCCATGCGCTCTGCAGGGAAAGGTCGGCTTTCTGGTCGGGCGTCGCGGCGGCGGCCGCGGCCCGACCGAATCGATCCCCTGCTTCCTTGAAGCGTCCGGAATCGAACGCGCGACGCGCCTCCGCCTCCAGTCGCCCCGCCTCGGCGGACGCGGGTTTCGCCGGCTGCTGGCCCGGCGCCCGCGCCGCCAGGGACAGGACCGCGAGGGCGAGGAGCGCGATCCGGCTCATGGGCTTGCCGGACTTTCCACGGGCACCGCCGCCGTCGGCGACCAGACGGCCTCGCGTCCCCGGGGGATCTCGATGCGCGTGCTCGCGGGCTGGTATTCGGCGCGGTGCAGCGTCACGCTGTGCTCGCCGGCGACGAGCCGGATCGGCGCGGCCGAGAGGGTGCCGCGGTACTTCCCGTCCACGATCACCGACGCGCCCGCCCAGGACGGGTCCGCTCGGACGACGAGGTACCCGACGGGGAAGGCGTGGTGGAATCGGTCCACGCCCCCGGGGCCGACGCGCACCCGCTGCGTGTGGGTCATGCCCTCTCCCTGGAGCCTGATCTCGTGCATGCCCTCGGGCAGCTGCACGGTCCGCGCCGGCACGGAGGAACCGACGTTGCGGCCGTCGACGAAGATCGTCGCGGCGGGGACGGACGAGATCTGAACCGGGAAGGGCGCGGCGGGCCGCGCCGGTTCCGCGGCCGCCGGTAACGCCGTCGGCGGGGCGGGTACGGGCGTCGGCTTGGACGCATCGACACCGATCTCGGCTTGGGGGAGCTCTCCGGCGGTCGCGACCGGCACGGGAGCCGCGGAGGGCGCAGCCTCCCGAGCGGCGGGTGTGCGGCGCCCGACGAGGACGACGGCCACCACGACGGCGGCCGCAGCCGCAGCCATGATCCAGATCCAGCGGCGGCGGCCCGGCGCAGGGGCCCGTGACGGCGCGGCGGTGTGTGATTGATCACCGGCGTCCTCGCCCGTGTGCGGGTTGACGAGCTCGAGAGCCGTCGGCCGCCGGACCTCCGATGCCGTCGTGGGAAGAACCGGTGGGCCGGTCGCCGCCGGAACGCGGGCGAGCGCGCCGGAGGGCGGCGTGATGCTGTGAGTGTCCATCCCGCGCGACGGGGTCCGCATGGTGGCGTCGGGGTCCAGAGTGGGCACCGTCGGCGCCGTCATCCGGATGCGCGCGGATTGCCCGGTGAGATCCCGGTAGATGGTCTCGAGATCCCGCCGCATGTCCTCCATGGAGGGATAGCGGTTGTCGCGGTCCTTCTC
>Ga0136614_10001178_pt1 | contig 15050 bp, 13 predicted proteins | sample AntDrymUQ2792106_2_FD_106643 | JGI IMG/M metagenome (GOLD analysis project Ga0136614, IMG submission 106643) | Polar desert sand microbial communities from Dry Valleys, Antarctica - metaG UQ279 (21.06) | ecosystem: Environmental > Terrestrial > Soil > Desert | place: Antarctica: Dry Valley... | reverse complement strand
TTAGCCATTTGCAGAAGTAGAGGGCACAAATCTTTCATGAACGACGAAGAAAAGCAGGAGAGTCTCGGACCAAGTTCGTTGACGCCGCGCAGCAACCAGCGTGTTCCCGTCAACTTCTCGCTGATACTTGAAGGGCGCACGAGCGCCGGCGAGCAGTTCAGCGTCACAGCAGATGCCGTGCGCGTCAGTCGCGGCGGCGCTACGTTAATCACCGACGCGGCGGTCGAGCTAGGGTCGACGGTGGTTCTCAAGCCGCCGTTCGGGCGCGTCCTTGACGCGGAGGTGAACGGCGTGTGGGTCGATGAGGTGGACAATCAGCAACGCATCGGCATCAAGCTGCTGGATCAGAACGGGTGGTTCGCGGAATAGATTGATGACGGTCATTAACAGCCGGCGCGGCGCCGAAAAGCGCTGGAGTGTGCGCGGGTACGACGAGACTCGCGCACACTCTTTTGCGCGCACGCTCGGCACATCGCCGTTCGTCGCGGGCCTGCTGCTCGCGCGCGGGATCGTAACGGAGGATGATGCGCGCCGGCTCGTCAATCCGTCGTTCGATGAACTACACGACTCGTACCTGATGCTCGGCATGCGCGAGGCCGTCGGGCGCATCCTGCGCGCCATCGACGCCGGCGAGCGCATCTTGATTTACGGTGACTACGACGTCGACGGCACGACGGGCACGGTGGTGCTGCGGCGGGCGCTGCAACTGCTCGGCGGGCACACCGACTTTCACGTCCCACACCGTTTCACGGAAGGGTACGGGATTCGCGAAGACGTGCTGCGAGGTGCGCGCAACGACGGCTACACATTGGTCATCAGCGTCGACTGCGGCATCCGCGCGCACGCGCCGCTCGCTTGGGCGCAAGCAAACGGCCTCGACGTGATCGTCACCGATCATCACCTGCCGGATGACGACAAGGGCGCGCCCCCGGCGTTCGCGGCGCTGAATCCGAATCAGCACGGCTGTTCATACCCTGACAAGAATCTGGCGGGCGTCGGGGTGGCCTTCAAGTTGGCGCACGCCCTGTTCCGTGAGCGCCGCCGCGAGAGTTTGGTCAGCGGGTTTTTGAAGATGGTCGCCATCGGCACTGTCGCCGATGTCGCGCAATTGATTGGCGAGAACCGCGTGATCGTCGCGCTCGGCCTCGCCGATTTGCCGAGGGCAACCAATCCGGGATTGCGCGCGTTGATGGAGGTGGCCGGTTGCGGCGATGGGAGCAGGATGCGGGCCAGTGATTTAGGGTTCCGCTTAGGGCCGCGCATTAACGCCGCCGGGCGGATGGACGCGGCACGTGCCGTCGTCGAATTGTTCGAGGCGACTGACGAAGCGGAGGCGCGGCGATTGGCGATGCATCTCGATGTGCGCAACCGCGAGCGCCAGGGCGTGCAGCGCTTGATTACCGAGCGCGCTCTGGCCGAGCTTGAACTCGGCGATGGCGGCGACGCGTCTGTGACGGTGATCGCGGGCGAAGGTTGGCACCGGGGCGTGATCGGCCTCGCCGCTTCCAGAATCGCCGACCGCCTGCACCGCCCGTGCGTCGTTATCTCAATCGACGAGGACGGACTTGGCCACGGCTCAGCGCGCAGCATCGACGTGTATCATCTGCTCGATGGACTCACGTCCTGCGCCGATTTGTTCGAGAGCTTCGGCGGGCACGCCCACGCCGCCGGCCTCACCATCCGCCGCGAGCATATCTCTGAACTGCGCCGCCGCTTGAACGAACATGCCGCCGCCAGACTGAGCGACGAAGATTTTACGCCGACCGTCAAGATCGACGCCGAGTTGCCCGCCGCTGCACTGACGCGCGATTTGTTCGACGGACTCTGCGCGTTAGAGCCGTTTGGCGCGGGCTGGCCGCGGCCCATCTTCATGACGCGCGGCCTCAAAGTCGTCGGCGAGGCGCGAATCATCAAGGAGCGACATCTGAAGCTACGCGTCGCGGGCAACGACGGGCGCTCGCACGATGCCATCTGGTGGGGCGGCGCGGAACAGTCAACGACAACGCCGCCCGCCGGCGCTCGCATCGAACTTGCCTACACGCTCGACACCAACACCTGGCGTGGCGAAACGAATTTGCAATTGGTCGTCGAAGACTTGAAGATGGTGATGGATGATAAGTACTGAGTGCTGTGTACTTGAGTACTGAGTGCTGTTATCACACATCATTGGTTTTGAAGATGCAAGAAATAAGACGAAGGAAAGCGACCGCCATCGGCTTGCGTGCCGGGTTGCCGAGAGTCATGCGCGTGCTGGCGCTGGCGCTGCTCGTCGTGGGCATAGTCTTCGCCGGCTGGTCGTATTATCGTCTGCGCGGCAATCGTCCGTTTCGTTTGATTCAGAAAGAGGCTCAACTTTCGAGCATGGTGGTCGGAATCGTCGAAGGATATGAGCGGCGCGTGACGAAGGGTGACCGCGTGACGCTACTGTTGCGTGCGGCGCGCGATGTGACCTTCTCCGACGGCCATCACGAGCTTGAGGACGTCTATCTCGAAGTCTACCCGGAGACGGGCGACCGCCCGAACAAGATCAGCGCTGAGCGTACCATCGCGACGAACATCTCTGAATCAGAGGACTCGCAAATCACTTTCACTGGCGACGTGAACATCGAGACTCACGACCATTTAATCGTCAAAACCGAGGCGCTCGACTATGGCGTGCGCAGCGAAGTCGCGACTATCAAAACGCCGCTGACCTTTGAGCGGGAGAACGTTCGCGGGCGCGCCGACGCAGCGACGGTCGATGCGAAAAGCAAGAAGTTAAGATTGAATGGCGGTGTGGAAATCACCGTCGAGCCGGGCGGCGCGGGGCAATTCGCGGGGGCGCGACTCGACCCGCGCGACCGACCTGTGACCATCAAATCGGGGCGCGCTGATTTCGACCAGGCCGCGCGCTCGCTGATCTTTTCCGGGGGCGCGACCGCCGAGCAGGAGCACGACATCATGAGCGGCGACGTGCTCTCCGGGATGCTCACCGAGCAGAAGCGCCTGCGGCAGATCACGGCGCGCGGCAACTCTTATCTACGCTCGATGGCCGAGGGGCGCGCCGCCGAAGTCCACGCCGTCGACATGGATTTCTTCTTCGATGCCAATCAGCAACTACAGCGCGCCGCCGCGACGCGCGACGTGCGCGCGCGCACACTGAGCGCCGATGCGGAGGTGCAACTGACGACGGGCGGCGGGCTGGAAGTCGATTTCGCGGCGCAGAGCGAGCGGAGCGCGCTGAAGGAGATGCGCGCCGGGGCGCGTCCGGTCGTCATGCTGGCGGCGCCGCGCTCGCGCGCCTCTGACCCGAAGGCGGCAAACAAACGGCTCACCGCTGACGACATTAAACTGTTGTGGCGGACGACGGGGCGCGACCTTGAACGGGCTGAGGCTGTCGGTCACGCCGAACTCCTGATCGAGCCGGTGCAGAGCACGCCGCAGGTCGACCGCCAGACGCTGCACGCGCCGCGCTTTGACTGTGAGTTTTACGAGGCCGACAATCTGGCGCGCGTCTTCACCGCGACGGGTGGCGCAAAGGCCGTCATCGAACCGGCGCAGCCTTCTGAAAAACGCGCCGCGCGAACGTTGACCGCGCAGAAAATCACGGCTGCCTTCGCCCGCGAGACGCAGGATGCCGAGCGGCTCGACGCGCAGGGCGACGCAAAGTTCAATGAGCGTGACCGCAACGGCCAGGCCGCTCACGTCTCTTACACGGCGGCGGACGCGATGGCGCGGATGCGCGGTGGCGAGCCGGTCGTGTGGGATTCGCGCGCGCGAATGAAAGCGGCGGAAATCGACACTGACACGCGAAAGCAAATATCGTACGGGCGGGGCGGCGTCGCGACCACTTATTACAGTCAGGAACAGACCGGCGGTGCGACGCCGTTCGCGAAAGTGAAGAGTCCCGTCTTCATCGCCTCCGCAGCGGCGGAATTCCGGCATGAAGCGCAGATCGGCATCTACACCGGCGACGCCCGCGCGTGGCAGGATGACAACTTCGTCAAGGGCGAGCGGATTACGCTGCGCGGCGAAACGAAGCGGCTAGAATCGGAAGGCAACGTCGAGAGCGCACTCTATCAAGCGCGGCGCAAAGACGCACAGGGCAATCGCATCGTCGTCCCCGTCTTCGCGACTTCGACGCGCATGTTCTACTCCGACGACGAACGCCACCTGCGCTATGAAGGCGCGGTCGACATCAAGCAGGGGACGGAGCGCATCACCGGCGAGGTGGCCGATGTGTACTTGATGAAGGATGTGTACGAGGTCGAGCGGACAATCGCGCAACGCAACGTCGTGCTGACGCAGCCGGGCAAGCGCGGCACCGGCGATTGGGCGCAGTACACGGCGGCTGATGAAACGATGGTCCTGACCGGCTCGCCCGCGCATGTCGAAGACGCGGCGCAGGGTAGCTCCGAAAGTCGCCGCCTAACGGTCTATCTGCGCGAGAACCGCGTCGTCTCCGACGGCGGCGACGGCGGGCAGAACACCGGGCGCGTGCGCTCGACACACAAAATCAGAAAACAGTAATCAAAACCTAAGACTGAGTATTAAGTGCTGAGTGCTGAATACTGAGTCAAAAAGCACCCTTTGCCTTTACTCAGTACTCAGCAGTCTAAATTCTAAATCGGAACACAGAAGATTGGCACACTACAATTATTACGCTCCGTTTAGAGGCGGGCTATGCCCGCCGTTGACGTTGAATTTTAACTTACCTTCGGCGGGCATAGCCCGCCTCTAAACTGTATCAATGTTGTAATTCTCGATGTAGAGATGCAGACGGAAGAAATGATCGAAGTGGCGGTTGGAGACGTGGCGGAGGAGCGGCGGGCGGGCGCTCAAGAAACTCCCTCGCCGACGGCGCTGGCCGGGTTTGATCTGGTGAAGAGCTATGGCAAGCGGCGCGTCGTCAACGGCGTCAGCCTGCACGTCGAGCAGGGCGAGGTGGTCGGGTTGCTCGGCGCCAACGGTGCGGGCAAGACGACGACCTTCTACATGATAATCGGCCTCGAACGTCCCGAAGGCGGGCGCGTCATGCTCGGCGGGCGCGACATCACGAAGCTGCCGATGTACCTGCGCGCACGGCTCGGCGTCGGCTACCTGCCGCAAGAGCCTTCCGTGTTCCGACGGATGACGGTTGCGCAGAACGTCCTCGCCGTGCTGGAGACAATGGGATTGCGCCGCCGGCAGCGCCTGACGCGGCTCGAAGAGTTGCTGGAGGAGTTCGGCGTCGCGCACGTCCGCAACACGCGCGGCGACGCGCTGTCGGGCGGGGAGCGTCGTCGCACAGAGATTGCGCGCGCCCTCGCGACCGACCCGCAGTACATCCTGCTCGACGAGCCGTTTGCCGGGATCGACCCGAAGGCCGTCGAAGACATTCAGCAGATGATTCTTTACCTGCGCGGGCGCGGCATCGGCATTCTGATCACGGATCATAACGTGCGCGAAACGCTCGGCGTCACCGACCGCGCTTACATCATGGCCGAAGGGCGCATCTTCCGCAGCGGCGCGCCCGTCGCGTTGACCGAAGACCAGGAAGTGCGCCGCCTCTACCTCGGCGAAAAATTCCGCCTTTGAATTTCACTCGAAGAATCGTCGCTGCGCACCCCAACTAAAATCGGTTATAATCTCGACCGCGCCGTTCTTGGTGTACAATACCGACGAAACTTCCCGTCAGACGACAGCAACATTTATTAGAACGAAGGTATGTCCGTTAAGCTCACCACCAGCCTTTCACAGCGTCTCGTGTTGACGCCGCAGTTGCGGCAGCGCATCGAGATGTTGCAGATGACAACCATCGAATTGAGCGATCTGATTCAGCAACAGCTTCTGGAAAATCCAGTGCTCGAAGAGGTCGAAGGGCAGACCGAGAAGCTTGAGTTGGAAGAAAAAATTCTCGATCAGCTAGCCAGTGGTACGAACGAAGCCGAGCCGACCGTGTTCGAAGGTCTCGCGCCGGAACTTAATGGCGCTTCGGGGAACGGCTCCGGCGAGTTACCGACAGGAGAGTTGATCGCCGCCGGCACCGACGCGAGCGACACCGACTCGGTTCAACCTTCAGAGGGCGGCGAAGACGACTCCGAGCGCACCGAAGAGCCGCACGACGCATTTGAAGAGATCGACTTTGGGCGTGAATTTCAGGAGTACTTAGACCCCGGCTACAAGACGCAGGAGTTTGAGTACAAAGAGGACGCCCCGACCTTCGAGCAGTTTTTGACGCGCCCGCCATCGCTCTCCGAGCATCTGACGTGGCAACTCCACATGACCCACGTCAGCGACAAGGTGCTCGATGTGGCCGAGGCGGTAGTCGGCAACCTTGATGGGAACGGTCGCCTGAATGCGACGAACGAAGAGATTGCGGCGTTCGGCGGTTGGACCATCGAGGAGGTCGAAGAAGCGCGTCAGTCGGTGATGCGGCTCGACCCGGTGGGGTGCGGCGCGCGCGACCCGCGCGAATGTCTGCTGGTGCAATTGGAAGTTCGCGGTGAGTTGGACACCCTCGCCGCCCGCCTGATTAGCGATCATCCGCTCGCCGAAATGCAGCAGCACAAACTGCCGAACCTCGCTAAACTGATCGGGCACAGTGTCGAAGAGGTAGTCGCCGAGTTGGATCGCATCCGCACGCTTGACCCGTACCCAGGCCGCCGCTACTCGTCGGAAGAGCCGATCCTGATTGCGCCCGAAGTATTCATCGAAAAGATTGATGACGATTACGTGATCTACTTCGCGGATGACGGCAGCCCGCGGCTGAGAGTCAGCCATAGCTACCAGCAGATGCTCGGCCGCGCCGACACGAGCAAAGAGACGCGCGACTTCATCAAAGATAAAATGCGCTCCGCCGTCGATCTGCTGCGCAACATCGAGCACCGCCGCCAGACGATCTACCGTGTTGTCGAGTGCATCGTGCGGCGTCAGCGCGAGTTCCTCGACAAGGGCGTGCAGTTCATCAGACCGATGATGTTAAAGGATGTCGCCGAGGATACGGGGATGCACCTTTCGACCATCTCGCGCGTCGTCAACCGCAAGTACACTCACACGCCGCAGGGCGTGATTGAGCTGCGTCGCTTCTTCACCGAAGGCATGATGAACGACGACGGCGAAGAGGTCTCGACGCGCATCATAAAATTGAAGATCAAAAAGTTGATTGAGGAAGAGGACTCGCACAATCCGATCACCGACGATCAGGTGGTTAAGATTTTAGCCAAAGACGGAGTTCGGTTGTCGCGCCGGACGGTCGCTAAATATCGCGACCAGATGCAGATTCCAGGCTCTCGCGAACGACGCGCCGTGGTTTAGCGAGGTCTCTCTCGCGCGCCGGCGCTGAAGTTTACCGTCAACAGCATCAGTGGGTCGGTGCGGTCGGGGAAGGTGTGCCACCGGCTTGGCCCCTATGTCGCCGTCACGACGGGCGCCGACGACGCCAATCGAAGGAGGAGACAGATGAAGTTTGAATACACGGGCCGTCACATCGACGTGACGCCCGCCCTGCGCTCTCACGTCGAAGACCATTTCGTCAAGATCGACCACATCTTCCACGACTCGACCGCGAGAGCGCATGTCATCATCGAGGTCAACAAGAACCGGCATATGGCCGAGGTACTCGTCCACTGGCGCGAGCACACGCTGACTGCCACCGATACCAACGCCGACATGTACCAGGCGCTGTCGCGCACAATTGCAAAGATCGAAAAGCAGGCGGTCAAGTTGAAGGAGAAGATCATCGACCGCAGTCAGGGCGGCAAGCCACTCTCGTCGTTGACGCCGGCGGACGGCGACGGGCGCGCCGTCGAAGTCGCGCCGAGCGCCGGGCGGATCATCTCGGCGAGCAGTTATGAGGTTAAGCCAATGACGGCAGAGGAGGCTGCCCTTCAACTCACCGCAGAGGCCGCCCAGTTCCTCGTCTTCCGCGACGCCGACACGACCCGCGTCAGCGTTCTCTACAAACGCAAAGATGGCAACTTCGGTTTAATCCAGACGTAAACGGGTGCGGCGCGCGCGAGGCGTCCGGCGGTGGCGCGGCGGTCGCGAATCGCCACTTGCGCCGCCGCCGCTTTCGTTTCGCGGGCCACGCCGCCGCCGCCACAACCACCCCGCTCTTGGTTGCTCAAGCCGCCGCCCGATGCCGCCGCGCTTCCTTTTTCCTCAACGTTTCGAAAGAATCCCAACACGCCGATGAGCGATTCGCCGAAAGAACGACCCGCAATCACTGTCGAAGAATTCGTGGCGCGGTCGCCGGCGGCGCTCGATCTCCGCATGTTGGCTGGGGCGCGCGGCGCGGCGTCGCACTGCATCGACGTGGCGCGGATTCAGAAACTCGGCCTCGCCCTGGCAGGCTTTTCGCACTACATTCATCCGGGGCGGGTGCAGATCGTCGGGCAGAGTGAAATCTGGTTCCTCAACCAACTACCCTTTGAGAGAAGACGCGAGGCGATCAGGAATCTGATGCTCGAAGAGATGGCGTGCGTGGTGGTGACCAAGGGTCTCGTGCCGCCGCCGGAGTTTGTCGAGGAGGCCGAGCGCGCAGCGCTTCCGCTGCTCTTGACGCCGCTCGTCAGTTCGGTGGCGATTGGCACCATCACCGAGTTTCTGCACGACGCGCTGGCCCCGCGCGAAACGCGCCACGGCGTCCTGCTCGACCTCTACGGCGTCGGCGTTTTCCTCCAAGGCCAATCAGGCATCGGCAAGTCGGAGTGCGCGCTCGACCTGATCGTGCGCGGTCACCGGCTGGTGTCTGACGATCTGGTGGAGCTTCGCCGCATCGCGCCCGACCGCTTGATGGGAAGCGCGCCCGACCTGCTGCGCGAGCACATCGAGATTCGTGGCCTCGGCATTCTCAACGTCCGTGATTTGTTCGGCGTCTCGGCCATCAGCGGCCCGAAGCCGGTCGGTCTGGCGATTACTTTCCGGCGTTGGGAAGAGGCCGCAGAGATTGACCGGCTCGGACTCGACGACCAAACGGTGAACATCCTCGGCGTCTGTGTGCCGAGCTTTTTGCTGCCGGTCAGCCCGGGCCGGAACCTCTCGACGTTGGTCGAAACGGCGGTGCGAGTGCATTTACTGCGTGTGCGCGGCTACAACGCGGCGCAGATCTTTGTCGCTCGCCACGCGGCGTTGATCAGCGCGACTGGCGAGGCTGACCCGACGGAGTCGGGAGCGGGCGATCTCTCTGCGGCGGTGGTGGGGCCGGAACGCGAGGTGGGTGACGAGCGTGAAGACACAGCGAAGTGATGGCGCCGACGCGCCCGACATCGTAATCATCACCGGGCTGAGCGGTTCGGGCATGTCCTCGGCGACCAACGCTTTCGAAGACCTCGGCTTCTTCTGCGTCGATAACCTGCCGGTGACGTTGTTGCCGACCTTTGCGCGCCTCGTCCAGTCGGACGACCGCGACAAGCCGCACATCGAGCGCGCCGCACTCGTCATCAACATCCGCGAGGGACATTTCCTGCACGAGTTCCCCGATCAACTCAAGGCGTTGCGCGACATTGGCCTTAGCGTGTTCGTGCTTTTTCTCGAAGCGTCGGACGATGCCCTGCGGCGCCGGTTCAGCGAGACGCGCCGGCCTCATCCGGCAGAGACAGGCACCGGCCTGCTCGAATCGATCCGCGCCGAACGCGCCGCGATGGAGGAAGTGCGCACGCTCGCCGACCATATCATCGACAGTTCGGATCACACTGTCCACACGCTGCGGCGCGTATTAGTTGAACGCTTCAGCCACGACCCACAGGGCACGCCGATGCGCGTCCAGGTCTTCAGCTTCGGCCACAAGTACGGCGGGCCACGCGATGTCGACCTGCTCTTTGACGTGCGCCATCTGCCGAACCCATACTTCGTCGCGGAACTGCGCGATCTGTCGGGACACGACCGGCGCGTGGTCAACTACCTCACGGCGAGCGCCGAGGTGCAGGAAACTCTGCGACGCTTCGGCGAGTTGCTTGAATACCTGCTTCCGCTCTATCGCCGCGAAGGAAAGGCTTACGTCTCGGTCGGCATTGGCTGCACCGGCGGTCGCCACCGCTCGGTGATGATTGCTAACATGTTGGCGCGTCGTCTGCGTCGCACCGGCTTTGACGCGGTCGCTAACCACCGCGATGTGAAGAAGGCCAAAGTCCCAAAGCGAAAACCGGAAAGCAGGAGGCGGAAGGTCGAAGGCAGAGGGCCGGAGGCAGAGGGCCAAAGGCCGAAGGCGGAAGGCCGAAGGCAGGAAGCAGAACGCAGAGGACAGAAAGCGGAAGGTGGAAGGCAGAGGGCGGGGATCGGCAAACGGAAGGCGGAAGACAGTACGCCGTAAGTGGCAAGCGGCAGGAAACGGGCGGCTGGTTGTTGGGTTAGTGACGGAGCGCGATAGTTTATATGCTATGTCGAGGCTTCGGTCGCGAGGAACACTTACGCACAACTTCCCGCCGGCACATCGACGGAGGGAGGAAACGAAATGACGGACGAGACGGGCAGAGCGGAGACCGCGCGGGGGAAGGCGGGGCCGTACATCGGGGGCGTGGTGGTCACGCATGGCCAGTTCGCCGGCGAGTTGCTGGCCGCGGCGGAGACGATCATCGGGGCCGTGTCGCACATCACGGCGGTCTCCATCGGCTGGCACGACAACGTTGACGCGGCCAGCGATGAAGTCGAGCGCGCCATCAATCGCGTCTCGGCGGGCCGGGGGGTACTGTTGTTGACGGACATGTTCGGCGGCACGCCGACTAACATCGCGGCGATGTTCCTTAAAGAAGGCGAGGTTGAAGTGGTGACCGGCGTTAACCTTCCGATGGTCATCAAACTCGCCAGTCAGACGGGCGACGAGTCGCTCGCCGAAATCGCGCGGCGGGTACGCGACCAGGGGCGCGAAGGCATCTACCTCGCGGGCGAACTCCTCGCTGGAACTAAGAAAGGTTGAGTGGGAGAGCGCCAGGTCGTGATCATTAATCCGTTGGGTCTGCACGCGCGCGCCGCGGCGCAGTTGGTGCGCACCGCCGGCGCTTATCAGAGCGCGGTGCGCATTGAACGCGCCGACCGCAGCGCTTCGGCGGACGCGAAATCGATTCTCAGTGTGCTGATGCTGGCGGCGGCGCGCGGCACGCAACTGCGAGTCACGGCGGAGGGAGCGGACGAGGCGGCAGCGCTCAGCGCCGTCTGCGCGCTGATCTCAAGCGGCTTCGGAGAGATGACTGGGTGATGAGAGGTACGGGCACACACCGAAGTTCGGATGGCGTCAAGCCGGAAGAGCGCTGGCGCGGCGTGGCGGTCTCTGAAGGTTCGGCTGTGGGGCGCGTGCTGCGCATCCACAGCGATGCGCGCCAGCAAGTCTACCTCGCGGCGCTCGAAGAGTCCGAGGTCGAGCACGAAGTAGACCGCTTCCGGGCAGCGATGCGACTGGCGCGCCGCCAACTACGCGGGTTGAAAAGACGTGCGGAACTCGCCCTCGGTGCAGATCACGCTTACATCTTTGAAGCGCACCTGCTGATGCTGCAAGACCGCAAGCTGCGCGACGACGTCGAGGGTTACGTCCGCCGCGGGCGGGTCAACGCCGAGTGGGCGGTGAAGGTCGTCGCGGATCACATCCTTGCCGTGTACGCCGAGGTCAAGGACGTTTACCTGCGCGAAAGGAGCGCGGATGTCGAAGACGTGATGCAGCGCATCCTGGTCGCGCTCAGCGGCAAGGACGGGCACGGTGCGCGCTTGCTGCCGGATGACGCCGTGATCGTCGCCGAGGAATTAATGCCGTCGGTGGCGGCGGAACTCGATCTCTCTCGCGTGCGCGCGATTGCATCCGACGCTGGCGGTTGGACCTCACACACGGCGATCATCGCACGCGGCCTCGGCATCCCGGCGGTGGTCGGACTCCGTGACATGTACCGCCGCGCGCGGACGGGCGATGAGATAGCCGTCGATGCGTTCGCCGGCGAAGTCGTGCTGCACCCGTCGCCGCAGACTTTGGAACACTACCGGGCGAGCCTCGCGCGCGTGGCTGTGCCGACGAATGTGTCGGCGAGTGTGGAAGACGGCGTGACGGCAGACGGCGAAGGGCGGCGCGAGACTTTATATCTGGCCGATGGTGACGAGGTTTTCTTACGCGCCAACGTCGAACTGCCCGCCGAGTATGAAGGCGTCAGACGCTACGGCGCGCGCGGCATCGGCCTCTATCGTTCGGAGTTTCTGCTGACGCACCGCGGCGCGATGCCAGCGGAGAATGAACAATTCACGGCCTACGTCAAAATCGCGGAACTGGCGGGCGTCGACGGCGCGAGTGTGCGAATGTTCGACCTCGGCGGCGACAAGACGGAGACGGAAGACGCGGAACGCAACCCGGCGCTCGGCCTCCGCGCGATTCGCTTCTGCCTCCGCCGTGAAAATGTGATGCGCGCGCAGGTGCGGGCGGTCTTACGCGCCGCGGCGCACGGGAATCTTCAACTCGTGCTGCCGATGATCTCTGACATCTCCGAAGTGCGACGCGCGCGCCGCGTCATCGATGAAGAGCGTGAACAATTGACGAGCGAAGGCCACGAAACGGGCGAGGTCAAAATCGGCGCGATGATCGAAGTGCCGTCGGCCGTTCTGGTCGCCGACAAACTCGCCCGCGAAGTAGATTTCTTCAGCCTCGGGACAAACGACCTGGTGCAGTTCACGCTGGCGGTCGACCGTGGCAATGACGAAGTGGCCGACTGGTTTCGTTCGCTCCACCCGGCGGTGCTGCGCAGCATCGACATGGTGATGAAAGCGGCGCGCGCCGCCGCGATTCCAGTTGTCGTGTGCGGCGAGATGGCGGCGACGCCGGCTTACGCCTGCGTGCTGGTCGGTCTTGGTGTCAGGGATTTAAGCATGACGGCATCGGCCATCCCACGCATGCGGCGCGTCATTGCGGGCATCGACGCGGAGCGAGCCGGCGAGGTCGCGAGAGAGTGCCTCGAGTGTGCCACCGCCGACGATGTCGAGGAGTTGGTGCGGGCGCGTCTCGCGATGCTCTGGCCACACTTTTTCCCGCCGGAGACGCTGCCGGTTCCGATTGAGGTTGAGCGGTGAGGGACTTAACAGGAGAGAACACAGAAATGAAGACACAGAGTTCACGGAGCAGAGGTCAGCATCTACGCGAAAGATTTTCGGCATCGAGGCTGAACAACAGCCATCGAACAGTTTTGAGTTTTCAGTTTTTAGCTCAAAGCTGAAAACTCAAAACTGGAAAAACTGTTTACTTTTACCTTCCTACTTTCAGGGTCGCGCGCTCGGTATAACATGAATGACGCGCCGCGTGAGATAAGCCGCAGTGTGGATAGCGACGATTCGCCGAAGCACACACGTCCCTCCGTCATTACGAATCGAGACGCGAGCACGAGTCATCCATCCGACCGGCTCTCAAAGAAAGCACGCCTGCGTTTGACCCACGCCCTGATTGCCAAATCCCTGCTCGAACTCCTGTTTGTCGGTGCGCTCGCAACCGTCTTCTACTATCAAACTTTTAATCCTTACTTTCGCGGCGCGGTTGATGTCGCCGACGCGCGGCGGGTCGCCGGGTGGGTCGTCGATGAACGCACACCAGCGGCGCGCGTCGAAGTGCAACTCTACATTAACGGTCGCTTCGTCTCATCTGATGTCGCCGCCGGAGCAAGACCCGACGTGCGCCTCGCGGGACGCGCCGACGATGATTGGCACGGCTTCAGCTTCGACACGCCGCCGCTGCCGCACGGAAGTTATGAAGCCCGTGTGTATGCCATGCACGAAAGCGGTGGCGGACTGCGCCGCGTGATGCAGCTTGTCGGTCAACCGTGGCGCTTCCAGGTTGAAGTCGAGACTGGGGGGCAATCATCGACGCCGACATCAACGCCGACACAGACGCCAGCATCAATGACAATATCGGCGCCTTCATCAACGCCGTCACTAATTTCGTCGCCGACAGCCGCCCCAGCAGCAGCATCATCACCCGGCGGCGATGCAGGCGTGAACGCCAGTCGGGAGAAACCATGAACTTGGCGACGCGAGATGTCACCGCACGAATTGGCGGGTCACCTGAGCAGGCGCTGACCGCATGGGAAATCGCGTCGGTCGTCGCGTCGGCGCTGATCGCGGAATGGGTTGTTCTTTCAATCGGCGACGGCGCTCAATGGCTGATTGCGTTCCCGCTGATCTCCGCTTTTGCGTTCATCATCTATTCCCAACTAACGAGGGGCGAATCGTGGCGCGACCTCGGATGCCGCGTCGATAATTTCGGCGCAGCGATGCGGTTGCTGCTGCCGCCGATGCTCGCAGCGACGATCTTCTGTCTCGCCGTCGGGTGGTTCAACGAGAGCGTTAATTTCAGTCGATGGCGCGGCGGCCAGACCATTCTCGGAATGCCCGCGCTGGGTTTTTTGTGGGGCCTGTTGCAGCAGTTCATCCTGCAAGCTTTCATCAATCGACGCGCACAGATGATCTGGGGGGCGGGGTGGAAGAGCGTCCTGTCAGTCGCGTTTGTCTTTGCCGCGCTGCACTTGCCGAACCCGCTACTGACCCTCGCGACATTCACCGGCGGCGCGGTTTGGGCGGCGGTCTACCAGCGCACGCCGAACCTGTTCGCGCTCGGCCTGTCGCACAGCATCATGACTTGGGTGTTGATCTCGAACATTCCCCCCGCGGCCCTCCACGGACTGCGCGTCGGATTCAAATATTTCGGTTGAGGTCTGCAAAGGTTCAATCGAATCAGAGCTTTTGATTGTGACAGGTAAATGGTGACAGGTGACTGGACGGTTGAGATTGCTGGACGGCACGCGGTCACGATTGATAGCTAACAATACTCGCTAATAAAATCAGCGTGGACAGGCAACACTTGCATGACCCAAACTCCTTACTTGTCACCTGTCACCCGTCACTTTTGAGTAATTATGTCCCGCCATTCATAAATCAACCTCGGCTATAAACGTTGAAAACGGGGCTACTGTACGTGTTCAACGATGCTTTGCTATAATCCGCGCGTGCCATGCATGAGAACGGGTCGGGCGGTCGCCGCTTCGCCGAAAGGTGGAGCGGAGGAAAGTCCGAACACTATAGGGCAGCGAGCCCGCTAACGGCGGGGAGCCTGTCGGCTGAATGACTGCCACGCAGTC
>Ga0136614_10001176_pt1 | contig 15055 bp, 12 predicted proteins | sample AntDrymUQ2792106_2_FD_106643 | JGI IMG/M metagenome (GOLD analysis project Ga0136614, IMG submission 106643) | Polar desert sand microbial communities from Dry Valleys, Antarctica - metaG UQ279 (21.06) | ecosystem: Environmental > Terrestrial > Soil > Desert | place: Antarctica: Dry Valley... | reverse complement strand
CCCGCGAACCGGGGCAGGTTGCGCAGCTTCGGGACGAGGGTCTCGTTGACCTTGCCGGTCAGCAGGGAAGTCGAAGAAGCATCGCGTGCCCAACCCCGTTTCCCTGGGAACCGAGACGGCCGTGGCGGGCGCGCAGTTGGCCGCGTATGCTTCGCGTCGATGCGGCTCGAAACAGCTTCGACGTGCCCCGCCACGCCGGAGCAGGCATGGGCATGCCTGATTGACGTCCCACGCGTGATCGCGTGCATGCCGGGCGCCGAGCTGACCGAGATCGTTGACGCGTCGAATGGAGGGCCAAGCTGATCGTCAAGCTCGGCCAGATGGGCTTCAGCTTCGACACGGACGTCAAACGCCAGGGCCTCGACGAGGCGGAGCAGCGGTCGCAGCGACGTGGGGCTGGCGACAGCGCCTTCGAGCGCGACGCCTGGACCTGCGGCGGCCACTGTGGCCGAGCCTCCGGCCCCCGTACGCCCGGTTTCGGCATGCAGCTCCTTCTCGGCGCGCTCCGTCGGAGGCTCGGGCGCTCGCTGCGCCGCATCACTGACCGCGGCTGACGGGCCTCGGAGGATGGAGGCTGCGCCGCTAGCCGACCTGCTCGTCAAAGACGCGAGGCTCCTCGTGACGATGACGGGCGAGGAGCTCTACGGCGGCTGGGTCTCGATCCGCGACGGCTTTGTCGAGCAGGTCGGCCGGGGCGAACCGCCGGCGGCACGCGAGGTGCTCGACGCTGGCGGCTGCCTCGTCACACCGGGCCTCGTGAATACGCACCACCACATCTTCCAGAACCTAACGCGCGCGTTCCGGCCTGTGGTCAACGCCGATCTTCTGACTTGGCTGCACGTGCTGGCGCGGATCTGGACGCGGCTCGACGAGGAGGCCTCCTACGTGTCGGCGTGGATCGGTCTCGCCGAGCTCGCGCTCGGCGGCTGTACGACCACGACGGACCACCTGCACGTCCACCCGGCACCGCGGCTTGTGGACGCCGAGATCGCTGCGGCGCGCGAGGTCGGGCTCCGCTTCCACCCCGCGCGCGGCGCGATGGACCTGCGCGAGGAGGACGGCGGGGTCGTCCCGAATGTCGCTGTCCAGCCGCTCGACTCGATCCTCGAGGACTTCGAGCGGCTGGTGGTGGCCTATCACGACCCGGCTCCCGGAGCAATGCTGCGCGTCGCGCTCGGGCCATCGTCTGTTTTCGACTCGACGCCCGAGCTGATGCGGGCTACGGCCGAGCTCGCGGAGCGGCTTGACGTGCGCCTGCACACGCACCTCGCGCAGGTGCCGGGCGAGGAGGCCTACTGCCTCGAGCGCTTCGGCAGGCGCCCGGTTGACCTCTTCGACGACGTGGGTTGGGGGAGCGCGCGCTCGTGGGTCGCACACTGCATCTTCCCGGATGCGGACGACGTCGAGCGGCTCGGGCGCTGGGGCACGGCAGTCGCCCACTGCCCGAGCTCGAACTCGCTGATCTGCGAGGGCATCGCGCCGGTGGCCGAGCTGCGAGCGGCCGGGGCTCCCGTTGGCCTCGGTTGCGACGGCTCGGCCTCGACCGACCACGCGTCGCTCTGGCTCGAGGCGCGCACGGCGCTCCTGCTCGGCCGGGTCCGTAACGGGCCGACGGGGATGAGCGCCCGAGACGTACTCGCGCTCGCAACCATCGGCTCGGCCGCCTGCCTCGGCCGGGAGGGCGAACTCGGCGTCCTCGCGCCCGGTGGCTGCGGCGACGTCGTCGCGTGGCCCCTCGAGGGAATCCCGTTCGCAGGCGCCGTCTCCGACCCGGTCGAGGCGTGGCTGCGATGCGGTCCCGTGCGGCCGCGCCACACGATCGTCGGCGGCCGGCCGATCGTCCGCGACGGCGAGCTCGAGCTCCCGGGCGTCGATGAGATGCTGCGCCGCCACGAGCGAATCGCCCGCGAGTGGCAGGGCGTCAGGTGAGAACGTCGCGCTCGACCCGAGTCCGGGCGATGAGCCGGCCGGCACGAAAGACCAGCCTATCCTCGCCGGCGGTCGCGATCGCCTCGCGGAGCGACGAGCCGGCGACCGCGAGCAGGTCGGCAGGAAAACCGGCCTCGACGCGCACGGGCGGGAGCCCCAGCACCGCGCGCGGTCCGTCGCTGACGAGGCCGTATGCGTCGCGCCAGTCGATGTGCGCGGCGGCGACGAGGAGCTGGGCCGTCTGCAGAGGGTCGGCGTTCCCGAGCGGGTTGAACGGGTCCTGGACGTTGTCGCCGCCGCCCGCGACGGTCGCGCCAGCCCGCAGCAGCGCTCGGACGGCTGTGATCCCGCGTGGCGTCGCGGTCGTACGGTCGCGCGCCTGCAGGTAGAGGTTGGTAAGCGGCAGTGTGACGATGGCGACGCCCGCCGCTGCAACCGCGTCCGAGACGTCCTCCTGCGTCTGCGCCGGCTGCATCCCAAGGCTGACGCAGTGGCTCGCCGTGACGCCGTGCGGAAACCCGCGCGCGAGGCGTGCGAGGTTGGCGAGCTCCACGCTCGACCGTAGGTGCTCGTCCATGTGGAGGTCCACGGGGCGCTCGAATTCGCGCGCGATGGCGAGGCAGAATTCCATGTGCGCGAGCGGGTCCGGGTCGATGTGTGGCGCGCCGCCGACGACGTCGGCGCCGAGTTCGAGCGCCTGTCGGACGAGCTCGCGGTTCTCGTCGCCGGCCCCGGGGCTGAGAGGGTACGAGAGCGCCACGACCTGGACGTCGACAAGACGTCGCAGCTCGTGGCGCACGCGCACGAGCGCCTCGGCGGCGCGCAGGCCGATACCCTCGCCGACGTCGACGTGTGTCCGGACGGCCGTCGCGCCGCGGGCGAGGCCGACGAGCGCGGCGCGCCGCGCGCGCACCGCGATGTCGTCGACCGAGAGCGTCCTGCGGTAGGCGTGCCACGCAGTGATCGCGGCCGCCAGGTCCTCGACGCCCTCGTCGGCCACGTCATCGGCCGTGAAAGCCTTGTCGAGGTGCGCGTGCGGCTCCGCGGCGGAAGGGAGGAGGACGTAGCCGTCGAGGTCTAGCTCCTCGGCGCCGGCCGCCGGCGCGCCGGCGGGTGTGACCTCGGCGATCCGCCCGTCCGCGAGGCGGACGTCCACGCGGGCGCCGCCGGCAAGAGTCGCGTCGCGAAGAAGGATCGACACCGGTCGAAGGTGCTGGAGGGCCCGCGGGCGCGGGCCCTCCAGCAGAGGTCGACTACTTCGCGATGTAGGGGACCTTGAGTTCCCCGGTGGCGATGCGCTTCTGAGCACTCTTCATCTGCGCCATCACCTTCGCCGGGACCTTCGCCTGCGAGTACTTCGAGTTCAGCACGAGCTGGAAGCTCTTTAGGCCGACGTCGTAGTCCTTCGCGGGGATGAACTTCCCCTGCGCGGTGTCCTGCACCATCAGCTTGAAGAGCGGATACAGCTTGTAGACAAGCGACCCGACCATGTTCTTCGGCGCCAGCGAGTTTTGGTTGCCGACGTAGCCGAAGCCGCTCAACTTCCGCTCCTTGAGCGCCTGGATCATGCCCTGGGATGGGCCGTCGCCGCAGGCGATGAAGACGTCCGCTTTGCTGTCCGCCTGCGCCAGCGCAGCTTCCTTCGCCTTTGCGACGTCGGACCAGTCGCCGATGTACGCGCTAAGCCCGCGCACGTTCGAGCGCACCGTCTTCGCCCCGCGGATGAACGCCTGGAGCTCGGCGTGGCAGAGCGGGATGTCCTGCCCCGCGAGCCCGCCGACGACGCCTGTCTTTGTGATCCCACCGGCGAGGATGCCGGCAAGGTACGCCACCTGGTAGATCGGCTCCTCGTAGGTTGCAACGTTATTCGCAACCTTTCCGCCGCCAGCGTACGCGAAGGCCGTCTTTGGGAAGCGACCGGCTGCGCTGAAGGCCGCGTCCTGCCATGCCGAGTGGCCGATCACGAGCTGGTAGCCGCGCTGCGCGTACTGCGCCATCAGCTGACTCACGGCCGCCGTGTCGAACGGCGCGTTCGACGTGTACTTGAGGTCGATCGCGCCTTCCTTCTGGAGGCGCACGGCGGCGCTGTAAGCCGCCTGGCACCATGTGTGGTCGTTGATCGCGCACGGCAGGAGCAAGCCGACCTTGACTTTCTTCTGCACCGCCGCCGAGTCTGTGTGGGATGCCGGCTTCGCAAGCGCGGCCGACGCCGCGGCTGCGACGACGAGCGCGACGAGCGCCAGCGAAATCTTTCTCAATGCACTGTGCTTCACGGTGTCCTCCCTGTCTTGTGTGCTCTGCCCATTCACGAACGTCCTTCGCGTATTCCTATTGACTCACCCCTTTCGTGAACGGCACCCCCAGGGCCGACGGCTGGGCGTTTCGCCGTGACCGGACGGTGGCGGCAACCATTACCGCCAGCGTAACGAGGTACGGCAAGGCTTGGAAGAGCTCGTACGGCACGCTGGCGTTGATGCCGCCGCTCGAGGCCTGGATCCGCAACTGGAGGGCGTCTGTGAGCCCGAAGAGGAGCGCGCCGCCGAGTACGAGCAGTGGGTTCCAGCGGCCGAAGATCACGAGCGCGATTGCGACCCAGCCGCGACCGGCGGTAATCCCGACGTTGAACAGGCTGAGCTGGCCGACGACGAGCACGGCGCCGCCGAGCCCGGCCATCCCGCCGCAGACGAGCAACGCGAGCCAGCGCACACGGTCGACATGGACGGCGGCCGCGTCGGCGGCGGCCGGCGCCTCCCCGACGGCGCGGACGGAGAGGCCGAAGCGCGTCCGGTAGAGCAGCACCCAGACGCCGAGCGTGAGCGCGAGCGCAACGTAGAAGAGAACGTTCTGTTCAAACAGTACCGGCCCGAGCCACGGGATCGAGGCGAGACCTGGGATTCTCACGTTGGAGAGCGGCGTGATCTGCGGCGAGGCTCCCGACTGCCCGTACAATTTCTCGTACGCGAAAGCCGTCAGGCCCTGCGCGAAGATCACGACCGCGATCCCGTTTATCACCTGCTCCGTCTTCAGGTAGACGCTGAGGAACGCCATCACGGCGCCGAGCGCCACTCCGGCGCCGATGCCGGCCGCGACGCCGACGGCCGCGCTGTCGGCGTAGTCGGCGCCCACGAACGACGCAAAAGCGCCTGCGAGCATCATGCCTTCGAGGCCGAGATTGAGGACGCCTGCGCGCTCGCAGAAACACTCGCCGACGGCGGCGAGGGCTGTCGGCATCGCGAGCCGCAACCCGGCCGCGAACAGACTGACGCCGAAGATCGCGGACCAGTCCATCAGGCTCGAGCGAACCTGTCCGCGACGAGTACGAAGACGACGAAGACCCCCTGGATGCCCAGCACGATGGCATACGGGAGCCCCTGGTCAATACTCGCTGCCTGGCCGCCGACGATCAGGCCGCTGACGAAGAGCGCCGCGAGCAGGACGCCGACGGCGCGAAGGCGGCCGAGCAGCGCGACGACGATCGCCGTGAACCCGTAGCCCTGCGACAGCGTCGTCTCGAGGCGACCCTGGACGCCGAGCACCTGCACGATTCCGGCGAGGCCCGCGAGACCCCCCGAGATCACCATCAGTCGCACGATCATCCGGCTCGTGTCAACGCCGGCGACGCGCGCTGCGTCCGCGTTCAGCCCCATCATCCGGACGCGGAAGCCGAAGGGCGTCCGGTCCATCACGTACCAGACGAGCGGCACGAGCGCGAGGCCGACGAGGATCCCGACGTGAGTGAAGAGATGCGGGAATGTCGGCAGCCGACTTCCGTCGGGGACGGCCTTGCTCGCGAGCGACGAGGCCTCGGGATCGCGCAGCGGATTGCGCACCGCGTAGGAGAAGACGAAGATCCCGATGTAGTTGAGAAGGAGCGAGGAAATCACCTCGTTCACCCCCCAGCGCGCGCGCAGCTTGCCGACAACCCAGCCCCATGCGCCACCGCCGACGATGCCCGCGACCATCGCGAGCGCGATCAACAGCGGGTACAGGCGGAGCGGGAGCAGGATCACGGCCGCTCCGCCTGCCAGGGCTCCGATGTAGAACTGCCCCTCGGCGCCGATGTTGTAGACGCGGCCGCGGAAGGCGAGCGCCAGCCCGAGCCCGATCACGAGCAGCGGCGCCGTCTGGACGAGCACCGCGCCGAAGCCAAAGAGCGAGCCGTAAGCGCCGCCGGCCATGTCCCTGTACGTCGACCAGGGGCGGCCGCCCGCGATCACGATCAGGATGCTGCCCGCGGCGAGCCCAAGCGCGACCGCCGCGAGCGTCGCGCCAATCGTCCGGATCTGACCGGCGCGGCGGGAGACGTGTGGCAGCGCGAGCTCGACGGTCGTCACCGGACATCCCGCTTCGCGAGCGCCGTAGGTCGATCGGTCTCGCGCACGTCGGCGCGGACGCCGCCCATGGCGAGGCCGATCCGCTCGCGGTCGAACTCGCCGCGCGCCCACTCGCCGACGAGGCGGCCCTCGTAGATGACGTGGCAGCGATCGGCGAGCGCCATCACCTCGTCGAGGTCCGTCGAGACGAGCAGGATCGCGACGCCACCGTTCCGGGCAGCGTCGAGTTGCTCCCAGACGAACTCGATCGCGCCGACATCGAGTCCGCGCGTCGGCTGCGCGACGATCAGGCAGCGCAGGTCGCGGCCGAGGAGGCGCGCGAGGACGACGCGCTGCGCGTTCCCGCCCGAGAGCGTCCCCGCCGCCTGCTCCGGGCGTGAGACGCGGATCGAGAACTGTTCGATCAGCTCGACGGCGCGCGCCAGGATCGAACGCTTCCTGAGCGTGAACCTCGTCCCGAACGGCGCCTCGCCGATGCGGTCGAAGACGAGGTTATGCGCGACCGAGAGCTCTCGGATCAGCCCGCGCCGGTAGCGGTCGGAGGGCACGAGGCCGAGCCCGCGCTTGAGGCGGGACGCCGTGTCGAGCGTCGTCACGTCGCCGCCGGCAAGCCGGACGCGTCCCGCGTCGGGCGTACGAATCCCGAGGAGCACCTCCTCGAGTTCGGATTGACCGTTCCCCTCGACCCCTGCGATCGCGACAATTTCACCCGCGGCGACCAAGAACGAGACGTCGCGAAGCGCCGGCGTGCCACGGTCGCCGAGGGCCTCGAGGCCCTCGGCGCAGAGCACCGGCGTGGGCGCGGCTACGGGCTTCTCGCGCCGAGCGTCCGCGCTCCCCGGCTGCCAGGCGGTGCCGGTGGCGAGGCGCACTAGCGTCACGTCGCGGCCGACCATCATTCGAGCGAGCTCATTTGTGCTCGTCTCCTGCGGCCGCACGGTCGCGACGTGCTTGCCGTGGCGCAGGACCGTGATCCGGTTAGTCCACGCCATCACCTCCTCGAGGTGGTGGGTGATGAACACGATCGAGGCCCCCTCGGCGGCCATCGTCTGCAGCTTCGGGAGCAGCTGCTCGGCCTCGAACGGCGTCAGAAGCGCCGTCGGCTCGTCGAGCACGAGCACGCGCGCGTCACGGTAGAGCGCGCGCAGGATCTCGACGCGCTGCTGCTCGCCGACCGAGAGCTGCCAGACGCGCGCGAACGGATCGACCCCGAGCCCGTAGCGCTCGCCGAGCTCGCGCAAGCGCGCGGCGACGGCCTCGAGGCTCCGCCGGCCGAGTAGCGCGCCGCCGCGCTCGCCGAGCACCGTGTTCTCGGCAACGGTCAGCGTCGGCACAAGCATGTAGTGCTGGTGCACCATTCCAATGCCCGCGGCGATCGCGTCCTGCGGGCCGCGCAGGCGGAGCGGCCGGCCGTCGAACGAGATCGTGCCCGCGTCGGCCGGAAAGAGGCCGTAGAGGACGTTCATCAACGTCGTCTTGCCGGCGCCGTTTTCGCCGAGGAGACCGTGGATCTCGCCTGGGCGGAGGTCGAAGTCGACGCCGCCGAGTGCGACGACAGAACCGAAGCGCTTCACGATCCCCTCCATCACCACGCTCCCGCGACACGCAGCCGGTTCGATGACTCGCGGAGCTCGCGCCACGTCCACTCCGCCTCAGACCTCCCGCCCGGCGATGTCGGGAGCCGCGTCGCGAACGACCTCCTCGATGAACCGGGCAGCGACGTCGGCGACGCGCTGCCCCGGTGCCGTCGCCGGCACGATCGCTACCTGCGAGAGCTGCGGGAGGGCTTCCAGGAGCGCCCGGGGCCGCTCGCGGTAGTTGGGCGTGCCGGCGATCCCGAAACGCCGCAGCGTGTTTTCCTCGCCGTCCATCGTGATGAACGTGGTGCCCTCGACCAGGTACTCGACCCGCACGACGCCGTTCTCGGAACCTGTCACTACGGATACTGCCTTTCTCTCGTGGCTAGCCCATGGTCTCGAGCGTGCCGAGGCGGCCGCGCTCCCGGGCCGTGTCGCCGAAGCAGGGGCGAGGTTCGTCCTCAGGCGCGAGCGGGGAGCAGTGGAAGTGCCAGATGCGCCATACCTGGCGGCCCGCGCCGTCGTCTCGGCGGAAGACGCTCGTCTCCCGGAAACGGAATAGCACCTCGTCGCCGCGACGCTCGTAGCGGGGCGCCATCGCGTCGACAAGGGACGACCCGGAGCCCTCGTCGGAGGTCACCGTAATGGGCAGGATCCCCTCCGATGTGAGGTACGCCATGTCTCCCTCGACCATGACTCGAATGTCCCAGAGCTCCGGGGGATCGGTCGGGACCATGTGCTGCTGGTAGTAGCGGAAGAGCGCGACCTTCTCGTCGAGCCCGTAGTAGGGATGCCCGTTCAGGTTCCACATCAGGTATTGAGGCGCAAAACACGCCCGCATTCGCCCGACGTCGAGACCCACATTCGACGCCCACCACTCTCGGTGCACCCGCAGGATCTCGACTTCGTCCTGTTCGATGTCACTCACGGAGCCGCACGCCTCCTCTCGTCGTTGGTCAGCGATCGCCTGCCCGCACGGCGACCTCGGTTCTCGATACCACCCGCGCGCGCCGCACCACGATTCTGCCCTCACTCGCCGTCGCGGTCGCCTCGCGGAGCGACGAGCCGCGCACCACGAGAAGATCAGCCGGCGAGCCGGCCTCGAGGTGGATTTCGGGATCTCACCCAGGAGACCGTGGATCTCGCCGTCGCGGACGTCGAAGTGAACGCCGTCGAGCGCGATCAGGCTGTCGAACCGCTTGCCGATGCCTTGCATCGCCACGACGGGGGGCTCGGGTGTGCCCGCGTCGGAGGTGTCGCCCGTGGTGCGACGGCGCTCGGCGCGCATCAGCTCTCCACCTGCGAGCTCGATCCAGCGATCGCGTGCGCCGGAGCGACCTCCGTGAGGAATCGCCGAACGACGTCGATGGCCCTGCACCCCACCGGCGGCGCCGGAACGATGGCGACCTGCGAGATCTCCGAGAACTCCTCGACGAGCTGCGTGAGGCGGCTGAGGCATTCCTCAGGCGTGCCGGCCAGGCCGAACCACTCGAGACACTCAGCCGGCAGCATGGCGCCCGCTTCACGCACCGCGGCCGACGACAGGCTCCAGTCAAGGGCGCTCATCGTCTGCGCGAAGCGCTCCGGCATCACGAGGCCGAGATCCGCGAGAATCGGCCGGCTCGTGACAAGCGACGTCGCCACCATTGGGCGGATTGCGTCCTTGGCGGCGGACGAGTCGTCGGCGATGCTGCAGTAGAACCACGCGATCAGGGGCACATCTCGCGGATCTCTGCCTGCTCGCGCCGCCCCGGCCCTGACTCGATCGCGGGCGTAGCGCCAGCTGTCGACGGTAGCGAGATTGCCGACGATCACCGCGTCGGCGACCTCCCCCGCAAGCTCTAACATGCGTGGGCCGCGGGCACCGACATAGATCGGCACTTCAGATCGGCAAGGCTCGAAGTCCAGCACAGCATCGCGGGAGACGACGACGGCTCCCTCGACCGTAACCGTCTCGCCGCGCAGGAGCGCACGGATAACCCGGATCGCATCCCGCAGAGTCGCCACGGGAGCGATCCGCTCCACGCCGAGTGCCCGGTGGTTCGTTCCCCCGGCTCCGAGCCCGAGGACCGCACGGCCCTCTGAGAGCTCGTCGAGCGTGGCAATCGCAGCGGCGATAAGCGCGGGATGCCTGCTGTACGGATTGGTGACCCCGGGCCCAAGCCGGACCCGCTCCGTCCCAAGGGCGATCGCGGCCAGGACTCCGAAGAGGTCCTTCTGGAGACGGTCGTCGTTCGCCCAGAGGAAAGAGCATCCGAGCGCTTCCGCCTCCCGGGCCGTCTCCACGAGCTCCTCGACCGGGCCTTCGAGCGGGAGCCCGACACCGAGTGACACTGGCCTCATGACGCTCCACCAAGGTCGAGCCGGAGGTTGAGAAAGCCGTCGACCCGGAGCCGCTGGCCGTGATGAACGAGCACCGTCGTGTCCTCTGCCTCAACCATCGCAGGCCCGGCGAACGAGTTGCCGGGACGCAGGCGCTCTGCTGCGTACACCGGCACGAGCTCGGCGGCTCCCTGATCGGGGACGAAGACGGTGCGCTCGCCTTTGCGTGCCGCAGAGGCGTCCTCCCCCTCGTCGGCAAGCGGTTCGGGCACCGGGATCGTCAGCCGAGCGATCCCCTCCACGACGAACGTCATTGCCTCGACACCCGCCTTGCGAAACGCGGTGCCACGTCCGTATTTCGACTCGTAGAGCGCGACGAAGCGCTCGATTACCCGCTCGCCACCGTCGCCGGCGGAGAGGTCCTCGTCGTCGACGGGCACGCGGACCGTGTGCACCTGGCCGCGGAACTGGAGCTCGACGAACCGCCGCACTGTTAAGTGCTCGGTCGGCAAACGCTCCTCGCGAAGTTCTTCGACGAGCGCCGTCTCGAGGTCCTCCAGGTGGCGCCGCCACTGGTCGAGGTCGAACGGCTCACGCATCGGGTCGGAGACGAGCTCGACACGCTTCGCATCGCTTACCCCGATCCCGTAGGCGGAGAAGACAGCCGCGATCGCCGGGACGACGACCTCGCGGCAGCGCAGCTTCTGTGCGTACGAGCCTGCGTGCAGACCGCCCGCGCCCCCGTAGCAGAAGACGGAGAAGCGGGCCGGGTCGAGGCCACGCTCGACCGTTACCTTGCGGATCAGGTCGGCCATCTGAGAGTCGACGATGTCGATGATCGCCGCGGCTGCGGCCTCGGCCGAGAGTCCGAGCGGCTCCGCGACGAGCTCCGTGACCGCCTGCAAGGCCTTCGCGCGGTCGAGATGTATGCGCCCGCCTAGGAAGTAGTCCGGGTTGAGACGGCCGAGCACGAGGTTCGCGTCGGACACGGTCGGCTCGACGCCGCCACGCCCGTAGCAGACCGGGCCCGGCAAAGCTCCCGCGCTGCGCGGGCCGACGCGCAGGATGCCCGTGTCTGGCTCGATCCAGGCGATGCTGCCGCCGCCTGCTCCGATCGAGGTAACGTCGATCATCGGCAGCGCGACCGGATACTTCGCGAAGATCGGCGCCTCGGCGTAGGACGGCTCGCCGTCCACGATGAGGCCGACGTCGAAGCTCGTGCCGCCGACGTCAGTCGCTATGACCTTGTCGAGGCCGAGCCGGTTGGCGAGCGAGCGTGCTCCGAGGATTCCGCCCGCCGGCCCGGAGGAGAGGAGCGTGACGCCGCGCTCACGCGCCTCGTCGAGCGACGAGACGCCGCCGGCCGAGTGCATCACAGCAATCGCCCCGCGGTGCCCGGCCTCGTGCAGCCGTTGCCGCATCCGCTCGAGGTAGCCGTTCACCGCCGGAGTGAGGTAAGCGTTGAGGACGGTCGTCGACGTTCGCTCGTACTCACGGATCACCGGCACGAGGTCACTCGACGTCGTCACGAACCAGGGACCCGAACCGTCGCCGTTCCCGCTCGGATCGCACGCGGTGCTGAGCCACTCGCGCAGCTCGCGCTCGTGCGCCGGGTTGAGGAACGACCAGAGGAGACTGATCGCGATCGCTTCGACACCCTGTCCGCGCAGGCGCTCCGCGAGGTTGCCGAGACGCTCGATGTGAAGCGGGACAACGACGTGGCCGTTGCGGTCGACGCGCTCGTCGATGCCGTAGATGCTCGAGCGCGGGACCAGGGGATCCGCCTTCGCAAGGCGGGCCACGTCGATGATCTCCGACTCGGCGAGCCCAGCGACCTTCTGGACCGTGCGGCCGATGATGATCGCGTCCTCGTGGCCGCTCGTCGTCAGCAGCGCCGTCTTTGCGCCGCTGCCGGTGATGAGGAGGTTGGTTGCAATGGTCGTACCGTGGGCGAAGATGCGCGTCTCACCGAGCAGTCTCTCGAGCGGCAGCTCGAGTCTCTCTGCCGCCTCGCCGACCGCCTGCAACACGCCCTCCTCGAAGCGGGGCGGCGTCGATAGAGCCTTGGCCCGTGTCACGGCACCCGCCTGGTCCAGGACGACGCAGTCGGTGAAGGTGCCGCCGCTGTCGACCGCGACGATGTAGCTCACTGTTTCTCCTCGCCGAGCGCGGCCCGGTGAATCCAGTCGACCGAGAGCGCCGCGTCGTCGAGCACTGCGTTCTCCGGACGAGCGATCTCGACCTCGAGCAGCGTGAAGCAGCTCGGGCAGTAGAACTCGCGCAACTCGAAGCGGTCACCGTTGATGCGGTGCGGATTGACCTCGGGACCGATGCGTTGCACGGGGAAGCGCGCCATCGCCGCGACGCTCTTCGCAGGCGTGTCGGCCGACCCTAGCACGCAGCCACAACGACAGCGGTAGTGGAGCGCGTCGCCGTCTTCGAAGTAGAAGAGCGCCTCCGAGAGGCGGACGCCCTCTCGCTCCGGGCTCCACGCCACCGCCGCTGAAACCTCGGGCGTGCCGTTGGCCAATGCAGCCTGCCGTCGCTCGTCCCGCACGTCCTGCCGCCGCGACGCGGTCGCCTCGGCGTCGATCTCGAGCGTGCCCTCGCGCAGGAGAACGCCGTACACGCGCGCCGCCCACTCCCGCGATACGAGCAAGCGCTCTACGTCGTCCGCGACGAGCCTCGGGTCGCGATCGAGCGGATCGCCATAGCCGCCACCGCCCATCGAGACCGCGCGATAGACGTCAGTGCTGCGCTGCGACGTTACAGCGTAGGCGCCGTGTACCTCGAGCGTACCCGCAAGCTCCTCGAGTGAGCGTGGCATCTCGCCGGCAGCGAACCGTTCGCGCACGTCCGAGTCGCGGACGATCGCGAACTGGTTCGTCGTCGACGGGTAGCCACCGCAGAGACCAGGAGACTCCGGCTGCTCTACGCCGAAGGTGTGGAGGATCTTGGTCGGTATCTCGTCGACGCCATGGACGACGTACGCCATCGAAATCCCTGCACCTCCACGGTACTGGCCCGGGCCGGCGGAGTCGGTGGTCTGGCGGCGGTAGAGGTAGAGGATCGGGTAGCGGAGCTCATAGCTCTCGACGTTCGCGATCGTCGCGCGCAGGGAGCTCGTATGACCCCCCGTGTCAATGCCGTCCCGGATCGGCATCGCGCCGCCTCCGCCGGCCATGCCGTCCAGGAGCGGTCCACCGAAGCGCTCCCCGCTCGCCTCGTAGCCAAAGAGCTCTTCGAGCGTCTTGACACCCTGCCAGCCTGCCATCGCCCGGTCGTGGTGACGATCGCTTGCGGCCAGCATTTTCCCGATCGCGATGCTGGCGAGGTTGCGCACCTCCCAAATCGCAGTCGTGGTCGACTTCGAGACGCCAGCCGGCCGCACTGCGTGTACCACCGTGCCAGGCCGGGACTTCACCGTGATAACCCGCGAGACCCCCGCCGGGGACCACGGGATGTCCCAGCACAGGTACACCATCACCGCAGCCAGCACACCGCCGACGAGCCCGTGGACGGCGCAGTTGATGACCGCCGGCGCCTGCTCGTCGGTCTCTGAGAAGTCGAAGGTGAGGTGGTCATCCTCCTTCGTCATCGTTACCTGGCACTCGTAGATCCGGTCCCCGAACTCGATGAAGCCGCGGTGGCGCCAGGTGCCGTCCGGAAGCTCCGCGAGGCGCGCGCGCAGGCGGCGCTCGGTGTAGTCGATGACGTCGGCCATCGCGGCGAGCACGGTTTCCACGCCGAACTCCCCGAAAGTCTCCAAGAGGCGCGAGCGGATCACTTGCGTCGCCGCGATCTTCGCCCGGAGGTCGAGCGCCAGGAGGTCGGGTAGCCGCGAGTTGAGGAGGTACGTGGCCTCGACGTCCTTCCGAAGACGTCCGTCCTCGACGATTCTGATCGGGCCGATCAGGGGCTGTTCGCCGAAGATGTCGGCCGCGTCCACCTGCACCTGCCCCGCGGTCGGGCCGCCGACATCGATCACGTGGAGGGACGCGCCGGTCCAGGCTACGAGTTCGCCCTCCCAGAAGATCGGGCCGACGATCTGGACGCAGTTCTGGTGGCAGACCGACACGTACGGGTCGTTGCAGAGCCAGCTGTCTTCGGGCCCGAAGCCGGGGTCGTCGGCGTACTCCTTGAGCAGGTGGCGCACGTGTGGCGCGAGCGTGGTCGCCTGCGCGCAGATGAAGTTGTCGATGTAGACGAGGTCGCCGTCGCTCGTCATGAGCCCGGTGTTCATGTCGAAGACCTCGGTCGCGACTGGCGAGCCGGAGAGCCGGCTGATGGTCAGCGCGCCCTCGTCGTTGATGTACCAGAGGCGGTGGCGGAGGATCTCGAACGTCGAGCGGTCGAGACGTGGCCGGGTCTCGGTGACTGCGGTCACGCCTGAGCCTCCGCCAGCACGTCGTCGAGCACCGGTCGCCAGTCGCGTGCGCCGCCCTCGACAGGCATGATCACGGCCGGAAGCTCGTCGAGCGAGACCACGGCACCGAAGTAGGTGTCGACTTTGGCGAGCGTGTCTTCATGGAACTGGAGGCGGGGGCTTGCAACGCAGTCCCGGACGACGATCACGTCCAGGTCGCGGTAGTAGGCGTCGCGAATCGTCGTCTCGACGCAGAACTCGGTGTTGCAGCCCGAGATGATGACCTGCTCGATGCCGAGCATCCGGAGCTTCACATCCAGGGTCGTCTGGAAGAAGAGCGACGCGCGGTGCTTCTCGACCAGGAAGTCGTCGGGATGCACGTGCGGCGCGACCTCGTCCATGAAGTCGACCTCCCAGCTCCCCCGCAGGCAGGGCGTCCACCGCTGCTTCGCCTGATGGGATGGGATACGCCGCCGCCGCCGCGTGACGTCCTCGGGGAAGTGCACCTGCTGCGACCAGAAGATGGG
>Ga0136614_10001175_pt1 | contig 15056 bp, 12 predicted proteins | sample AntDrymUQ2792106_2_FD_106643 | JGI IMG/M metagenome (GOLD analysis project Ga0136614, IMG submission 106643) | Polar desert sand microbial communities from Dry Valleys, Antarctica - metaG UQ279 (21.06) | ecosystem: Environmental > Terrestrial > Soil > Desert | place: Antarctica: Dry Valley... | reverse complement strand
CGCTTCGACTTCGGATTGTTTCTGGTCAGACCCTCAACCGAAATAAACTCCGACACGGTCAGGCCAATCCCGCCCCGCCGCTTCAATAAACCGCGAAAGGCCACGTCCGTCACTCCCGCCATCGGCGATAGCACGAGCGGCGGATTAATCTCAATGTCACGAATCTTAAAAGGCTTCATAAATGTTTGTGTGTTGTCCGCTGTTTGTGATCGACAACGAATTACCCGAAAATAAAAGCGTCAAGCCGGGCAAGAATAGAGCGCATTACGTTTGCGTTCACTCAGCCCCTTGCGCCGAAGCGCGCCGCACGAGATGGGAGCGCGGCTCGTTCCTCTATGCGATAAACTCAATGGTAAATTACTCTATAACAATGGACAACTGACTACGGACAACGGACAAAGTATAACAAATGCGCCGTCAGACATTCATCTCCGTTCTCGGCATTGCGTGGACGCTTCTTTATGCCGCATTCATCGTGTGGTTGTATGCGACTGCGCCGCGCACGCTTGCGGAAGTGACGACGCAGGCGAGCGCGACGGTCGGGACATACCAGATCGATCAAGCGCGATTTGCTGTGGCGCTTGAGTTGTTCCGGCGCGAGCAGTACCGCGCGGCGCGCGAGGAATGGATGCGGGCTGATCCGGCGCAACGCGATGCGCGGACGCAGTTTTACATCGCCTATAGTTTCTATCGCGAAGGCTGGGGACGGCTCTACAATGATGATGCGCTGTTTCGACAGGGGATTGAGGCCGTCAACCGCGCACTCAATTTAACGCCGGAAGGCGCGCTCACGATTGACGATCCAGATTTGCAGATTCACTCAGCCGCCGAGTTGAAGGCGGAACTAGAGCAGGGCGTCGAGCGCACGTGGGACGATCTCAATCCACTCAAACTGACACGCGAACGCAAATGAGATCAGACGCAACTTTGCACCACGAGCCGTCGCGCCGCCGGACTTGGATTCCTTATCTCGTCTTCTTGATCGCGTCGCTCTTAACGGGCGCGGCCACTTATTACGTCTGGGCGACGACGCAGGCGCGTGATCGGGTCCGCTTTGAAACCTCCGTCCAGCGCACGCAAGACAACATCGACATTCGTTTGGAGAGTTACGTCACGCTCTTGCGCGGCGGGGCCGGGTTGTTCGCCGCCAGCGAGACGGTGACTCGTGACGACTTCCGCGCTTTTGTCGAACGTTTGCGACTGCCGGAGCATTATCCGGGGATTCTGGGAATCGGTTTTACGGTCCGGGTGCAGCCGGAAGAGCGAGCCGCGCTGGTGGCAGAGATGCGACGGCAGGGCTTTGAGGATTTCCAGTTGCGCCCGGAGACTGAACGTGATGAGTATCACGCGATCATCTACCTTGAGCCGCTCGACCGCCGCAACCGCGCGGCCATCGGCTTCGATATGTTCACGGAAGCGACCCGCCGCGCCGCGATGGAGCGCGCACGCGACACCGCATTGCGCGCTGCGACCAGCCGCATCACGCTCGTCCAAGAGATCGACGAACAGAAGCAGGCTGGGCTGCTCATCTACGTACCTGTTTACCGCCACGGCGCAGTGCCGGAAAGCGTCGCCGAGCGCCGGGAGCAATTGGCCGGATTTATTTACAGTCCCTTCCGGGTCGGCGATCTCTTGGAGGGAATCTTCGGACAGGAGCAGCACCCCCGCGTCGATTTTCAAGTGTATGACGGCAAGCAGATCGCGCCGGAGAATCTGCTGTACGATTCGCGGCAGGCACGCGGCGCGGGCGGCGAGAGTTACCGGCCACGATTTACCGCGACAACGCAGATTGATGCCGCGGGGCGAACGTGGAGCCTCAACTTTGTGACGCGACCGGAATTTGAATTAACGTCGGCCAGAAGTTTTGCGCCCTACACATTGTTGGGCGGATTCTTGATCAGCCTCGTCTTATTCGTTCTCTCACACGCGCAGGCACGTGCGCAGACGGCAGCAGAGAGCGCGGCTCTCAGCTTGCGTGCGTCGGAGCGTGAAGTCCGGCGGCTCAACGAAACTCTCGAACAAAAAGTCAAAGAACGCACGGCGCAGCTTGAAGAAGCGAACAAAGAATTGGAGTCGTTCTCTTATTCCGTCTCACATGATCTGCGCGCCCCGCTTCGGCACATCGGCGGTTTTGCCGATCTGCTCCAACGGCGGATCGCCGCGACGCTCGACGACAACAGCCAACGTCAATTGCAGATCATCTCCGACTCGGCCAAGCACGCCAGCACGCTCGTTGACGATCTCCTTGCCTTCTCGCGCATGGGCCGCGCCGAGATGCGCCACGACGCGATTGACATGAATCAACTGGTGCAAGAAGCGAAAGCCGACTTGCAGCTTGAGATCGACGGGCGCGACATCAACTGGCGGATTGATGAACTGCCCACCGCCGAAGCCGATCCGGCGATGCTTCGGCTGGTCTGGCGTAATTTGCTGGCGAACGCCGTCAAATACACGCGACCGAGCGCGCCCGCCGAGATCGCAGTCGGGAGCCGCGAGGACGAGCTCGAGACCATCTATTTCGTCCGCGACAACGGGGTTGGCTTTGACATGCGGTATGTTGATAAACTGTTCGGCGTCTTCCAACGTTTGCATAGCGCCGAAGAATTTGAAGGCACGGGGATCGGCCTCGCCAACGTCCGCCGCATCATTCACCGACACGGCGGGCGCGCATGGGCCGAAGGCGCTCCCGGCAGCGGCGCGACGTTTTATTTTTCATTACCGCAAAAGGCACGATAAGCAACTATGGTCGTAAACGTAAAGCGCATCCTCTTGATTGAGGACAGCCCGTACGATGCCGAGTTGACCTTGACGGTGTTGGCCGAGCATCGCCTCGCCAACGAAGTGGACATCGCGCGCGACGGTGAAGAAGCGCTCGATTATCTCTATCGCCGGGGCCGTTTTCAGGAGCGCGAGAACAGTAATCCGACGGTAGTGCTGCTTGATCTGAAATTGCCCAAAGTGGACGGCCTCGAAGTGCTGGCGCAGATGAAATCCGATGCACAACTGCGGAAGATTCCGGTCGTCATGCTGACCTCTTCGCGCGAAGAGCGCGATCTCGTCCGCAGCTACGATCTCGGCGTCAACGCCTATGTCGTCAAGCCGGTTGACTTCAACGAGTTCGTCAACGCCCTCAAGGAAATCGGCCTCTTCTGGGCGGTCATCAACCAGCCGCCGCCGGAAAGCGCCACCGCGCAACCATGACACGAAGGAAGTCTGGAGTCTGGAGTCAAAAATCGTCCTTGACTTTAGACTCCAGACTTCAGACTTCTTAACGCAGTGAAGACTCTCAGCATTCTCCATCTCGAAGATAGTCCGCCCGATGCGGAACTGGTTCATGCGACGATGCTCGATGGCGGTATCGATTGCGTGATGCGGCGCGTGGAGACGCGCGCTGATTTTCAGGCGGCGGTGAAAGAAGGATGTTTTGATCTCACTCTCGCGGATCACTCGCTGCCTTCCTTCGACGGCATTTCCGCGCTGGCAATCTCACGGGAGCTTTGTCCTGACGTGCCGTTCATTTTCGTCTCCGGCGCGCTCGGCGAAGAGTTGGCGATTGAGACGCTCAAGAGCGGCGCGACCGACTACGTATTGAAGGAGCGGCTGGAACGATTGGTCCCCTCGGTGCGGCGCGCGTTGCGCGAAGCGGAAGAACGCGCGGAGCGGAAACAAATTGAGGAGGCATTGCGTGATAGTGAGGAGCACTTCCGCGCCGTCGCCGAAACCGCTGCGGATGCCGTCATCACGATTGACGAGTCAAGCGTCATTCAATTCATCAACGCAGCTGCCGAAAAAATCTTCGGCCACGCTGTCAGTGAAATGATCGGGCAAAGTCTGACGGCGCTCATGCCCGACTACCTGCGCCGCACGCACGAGGGCGCGCTCAGTAGGTATCTCGAAACGGGCCGCCGCCACATCTCTTGGGCGGCGGTCGGGTTGCCGGGCCTGCACAAGGACGGCCACGAAGTCCCGCTCGAAGTCTCTTTCGCTGAATTCGTCAAAGGAGGCCGGCGGTACTTCACGGGCATCGCGCGCGACATCACCGAACGCCGGCGCGCGGAGGAGGAACGCGAGCGTTTGTTAGCGCGCGAGCAAGAATTGCGTCAGCAAGCCGAGCAGGCGAACCGGCTCAAGGATGAATTTCTAGCTACCGTATCGCATGAGCTACGCACGCCGTTGACCTCGATTCTGGGTTGGGCGCAACTGCTCAACGCCGGGCGGCTCGACGAGCCCTCCGCCGCTCGCGCCATAGAGACTATTGCGCGTAACGCCCGCGCTCAAATGCAACTCATCGAAGACCTGCTCAACGTGTCGCGCATCATCACCGGCAAGCTCCGGCTTGATATGCGCCCGGTCGAACTGTTCCCCATCGTTGAAGCGGCCATCGACGCCGTGCGTCCGGCGGCTGACGCCAAAGCCATTGCTCTGCAAACGGCAATTGACAGGATGGCGGGAGTGGTCTCCGGCGATCCCGACCGCTTGCAGCAGATCATCTGGAATCTGCTTTCCAATGCCATCAAGTTCACGCCCAAAGGCGGGCGTGTCGAAACGCGGCTCGAGCGCGTGTCTTCCCGCGTCCGCCTGACTGTGAGCGACACGGGCGCAGGGATCAGCCCAAAATTCCTACCGCACGTCTTCGACCGCTTCCGTCAAGCCGACAGCGCCACCACCAGAATGCACGGCGGCTTAGGTTTAGGCTTGGCGATTGTGCGCCACTTAACGGAACTGCACGGCGGAACGGTCAGCGCCGCGAGCGCCGGCGAGGGGCAAGGCTCAATCTTCACCGTCGAACTACCGTTGATGCCATTGCTGCCATTGCGGATTGAAGAGTATAGATCGTCTTCCACTCCGCAATCCGCAATCCGCAATCCGCAATCCGCAATTCTGAGGGGTCTCCGCGTCCTCATCATCGAGGATGAAGCAGACGCGCGCGCAATGTTGCGTGTGGCGCTTGAGCAGAGCGGGGCCAACGTGACGGCGGTCGCCTCGGCGGACGAAGCGTTGCGCGCGCTCGTACAAGTCAGACCGGACGTTGTGATCTCCGACATCGGGATGCCGGACGAAGACGGCTTTGCCTTGATCCGCAAACTGCGCGCGCTGCCGCCAGAAGCCGGCGGACAGATTCCCGCCCTCGCGCTGACCGCCTACGCGAGAGATGAAGATCGGAGGCAAGCCCTCTCGGCAGGTTTTCAAATGCACCTGTCCAAGCCCGTTGAGCCGGACAAACTGATCGCAACTGTCGCGCGTCTCGCCGGACGGATGGAAACAGCCTGAATCGAGTTTGCGCTGTCGTGCAGCGCATGATCATCCGCTCTCAGGGCTGGATTCTAAATAATCGAGTAACTTGAAAAACACACGCGAACGCAATCAAATGCTCGTGCGCTTGCTGTTGCTGCCGACGATTTTTTTGACGGTCGCGCTGTTGGGCGGGCTGCGCGTGAGCGGCGCGACGGGCGCGTTTCAATTCGTCGCGCCGCCGCTCGTGACGCTGCTGCTGGCCGTGATGCTCATGCTGCTGTTCGTGCGTGGCGGCCTGATTGATCTCAGCCGCTGGCTCTCAAGCGAGCAGCCGGCGCTCGTGAACATCGCACACGCGCTCACGCTCATCGCACTTTTCTTCGCTTCCGCGCAAGCCTTCAACAGCGTGCTGCCTGAGCGCGGCTTGTTCCGTTGGCTGTTCGGATTCTTTTTCCTTTGGACGCTCTGGAATAATCAGTTCGCCAACTTCGACGCGCGCCGCCTGCTCCGTAGCCTCACCGTCCTCTTCGGCACGGCGTTCGTCCTCAAACATCTGCTGCTCGCCAATCTTTACGCGGCGGACAGCGGATGGCTCCACCAACTCGCGGGCGCGATCTTTGAAGGCGTCACGCAAGGCACACTCGGCGCACAGGAAAGCATCGCGCCGGCCACCGGCTACATTTCTTTCTTCACTCTCGCGCTCTACGTCGCCGGCCTCATCCTGCTTCCATCCGCGCCGGAAGCTATCTCGCCGCGAGAGATTTCAAACACTGCCGCAATCATCGACGCCGATCATCAACTCTCGCCCGGCGAACGTGTCGCGCTCCGCGATACACTCACCACTGAAGAGCGCAACGCACACGCGATACTCGAAGATGAGTGAGTGATGTTTGCTGACTACTCGAAGCAGAAATGCAAGCTGGGAGCGCGAAGAAAACTATCCACGAACCACACGAAATGACACGAAGCCAAACACACGAAGTTCGCCCATTTTGTTTCGTGCTATTTCGTGTGATGCGCGTGGATAGTTTTTCACGCTCGCTCTGTCCACAAAAGTACACACTCGCGGCTTCGGCAGTCTTCAACTATCGACACCATTTTCGGCACGCGTGGCTGATCGCGTGTCCGAAGTCAGCCAAAAGCATGGCGCAGCGTCTGTCTCTCGTTGGCACGCACGTTGCCGTCGATGTTGGAATAATGTACTTGCTTTGACACTCTCGCAGATTGGTCCCTCGCTTTGAGCTTCGCCACCCCAGACAATTCAGCCTGTGGCCCGAACACCACGAAGGAGACCAGAGAAATGGCAACCAAAAAATCTTCCACGAAAAGCAGTTCGCGCAAACGCGCGGCGTCCGCGGCCACTGCCGGCAATGATGACGCGGAAATGATCATCTTCACCGGCTTTTCCGCCAAGCAGATCGATTCGCTGCGCGCCGCGAAAGAAAGCGCCGCGCAACGCCTTTTACAGCCCGCCCCCACGCTGACCACGTTTCGCGCGATGGCGGCTTCGACCTCGCCTGCGCCCGAAGATAATCTCGTCGGCGTCGGCATCGGCGAGAAACTCTCCGGCGGCAAACACACCGGCATCATGGCCGTCAAATTTCTCGTCAGGATCAAATATCCAGACAATCAGATTCCGCCGGGCGAGCGTTTGCCGACGGAAGTCAACGGACAACCCGTGGATATCGAACAGGTCGGGACGTTCCGCCGCTTCATGCCGCAGATGCCGAACCCGCGCCGGAAGATGCGACCGGCGCGGCCCGGTTGCTCAATCGGCTTTCAATTCCCGAACAATCAATTCCTCATGGCCGGCACCTTCGGCGCGCTCGTCAGCAGAGGACAACGCCGCTTCATCCTCAGCAACAATCACGTCATCGCGGACGAGAACCGCTTGCCACTCCGCGCGCCGATCTTTCAGCCCGGCTTCCTCGACGCCGGCAACCCGCCGAAGAACGGCCCCGTCGCCAAGCTCACCAAGTTCATTCCCATCGTGGCCGGCGTCGGCAATGTCGTGGACGCCGCTATCGCCGAATTGGACAACAAAAATCTGGCGACCAACGCGGTCCTGTTCATCGGCCCGCCCGTCGGCAAGGCCAAAGCGCACATCGACATGGTGGTGCATAAGTTCGGACGCACGACCGGCTTCACCGTCGGGCGCGTGACGAGCATCGAGACAGACGTGAATGTGCAATACGATATGGGCGTCGTCACCTTCACCGATCAAATGATCATTCGCGGTTTGGACGCGCATCCGTTCAGCGCTTCGGGCGATTCCGGCTCGCTGATTCTGGAGCGCGCCACCAACAAAGCAGTCGGCTTGCTCTTTGCCGGCTCCGCGTCTCATACTATCGCCAACCACATCAACGACGTGCTGCGCGCGCTGAGAGTCAAACTCGTGATCTAAGACCGCGAGCGCGCACACGCCCAAACGGAGGCGAGAGGAAGATGGCGACGGAGAAGGAAATTCGCGAAGTGAAGCGGCGGCACTCGCCGCAATTATTGAACCGGCCCGGCGTCTGTGGCGTCGGCGTCGAAAAAGACAAGGCAGGCGATTATGTGCTGGCCGTCCATCTCGACACTGAGAACGAAGACGCGCTCGCCGCCCTGCCCGAAGAGATCGAAGGCTACCCCGTGAAGTACATCTACAGCGGGCCGTTTCGTAAACTGCCGGCTGAGGAGAAGACTTAGATCGGCGCAATACAAATTTTTTCGACAAATGAAACAGCCGCCATCCCTCAACGGACGGCGGCTGTTTTTCTTGTGCATCTTGCTTGCGCTCGGCTCTTACCAATTGATGACCAACTCCTCCATCTGCTGCCACGCCGGCGCATCCACGCGGATCGAGACGCGCTGCAAACGCTCTGGATGCGCGAGCAAGCGCCCTGCGCCGAGAGCGACCGCCGAGAGCGGCTCGTCAGGGACAGCGACGTGGAGCTTCAATTCGCTTTGGAGACGCTCGGCCATGCCTTCGAGGAGCGCGCCGCCGCCGGTTAGGATCAGGCCGGTTTGATAAATGTCCGCTGTCACGTCCGGCTGTGCTTCCTCGATGGCGCGGCGCACGCCCGTCACGATCTCCGACAGCACAGGGTCCAAGGCTTCGCGCACTTCTTCGGAACTGATCTCGACCGCCTTCGCCATCCCGTCGGCCAAGTTCTTGCCGACCACCTCCATCCGCCGCGCTTCTCTCCGCTCGGACTTGTGCAGGCGGCGCGCGCCGAGTTGCCGCTTGACTTGTTCGGCGGTGCGCTCGCCGAGCTGCATCTCGTACTTCGCGCGCACGTAATCGCGGATCGCTTCGTCCATCGCGTTGCCGGCGGTCTTCAAACTCATCGAAGAGACGACCGCCGCCGAAGCGACGATGGCGACATTCGTCGTGCCGCCGCCGATGTCCACGACCAAGCGTGCACGCTCGTCGTCGAAGTCCAGCCCCGCGCCGAACGCGGCGGCCAGCCCCTCGTCAACGAGATCGACGCGCGTCGCCTTCGCATCGCGGGCGGCATCCTTCACCGAACGCTGTTCGAGCGTCGTACTCGATCCCGGCACGCCGATCACCATCTGGCTGCGCTTGTAACCGCCGCCATGAATGCGCCGGATGAACGCGATCAGCATCTTCTCGATCGCTTCAAAATTGTCAATCGAGCCGCCCCGCACCGGACGATGCACTTCCGTGTCTTGCGGCTCGCGCCCGACCATCTTGAAGGCTTCCGCGCCGACCGACAGCACCTCGCCCGTATATTTGTGAATCGCCACCGCCGACGGCTCTTGCAACACGATGCCCCGTTCAGGCGCATAGACAAGCGTGCTGACCGAACCGAGATCGATAGCCAAGTTAGTCGAAAAGAAACCACTCAGGATGTTCATAACTTGCTCCGTTTAGCTTGAACTGCACAAGGATGGAGAGACAGACTGTCCATCACGAATATTTACGGCAAATGTCATACCATTTGTCGTCGCCGTTAATTACCGCTCAAGGGGATGACTGAAACGGGGCGGCAGCGTTCGCTTCCGAGACGATTCGACAATTGAGGGCCGTCGCGAACGCGCTAAAGAAGAACGTTGTTGCTTGGTGGATCACTTTTGGTGAAACCACTAATAGCGGGTAAATTCCAAAAGCGGAAGAAGGTCAAAATAGAAATGTCTTCAATCTGCTGCAAGCAAGTTGACTTCCTTGCTGGCGGATAATGGCATGAAATTAAAGGCGAGCCGCAAAAAGGCGCAGAAGGCACACAGAGGATGAGCAGCGGTGATTCCTCTTCTTGGCTTTCTTTTTTGCGCTTTGTGTGCGCCTCTTTGCGGCTCGCCCTGTCTGGCAATCTCAAATGACTTGATCCGCTTCGTCTCCACCACCTCTGTCATCGCGGATAATTTCGTAAAGCGTCGCAGCTTCACCGCGCGCAGGTTGGCGCACGTTGGGGATATTGACGACGCGCACAACGAGCAAGCGCGCGCGCCGCGACACAGTGATCTCGTCCCCGGCGCGCACTTCGCGCGACGAGCGCGCTATTGCGCCATTGACCGAGACGGCCCCCGCTTCGCACAACTCCTGCGCCACCGTGCGGCGCAAGACTAAACGGCTGGCGCGTAAGAATTGATCGAGACGCATGTGTAAAGTTCAAAGTTCAAGGTTCAAAGTTAAAGTCAAGACTTTGGTTTTCAACTTTGAACTTTGAACCTTGAACTTTGAACTAGCAGTTACGGTTTCTTGTCGTCTTTTTTGGTGGGGGCGGGTAAGTCGTCGGTGGTAGCCGGCGCGTTTTTCTCCAAGAGCGGCAGTAACGCTTCTTTGTAAGGCGGGGCGATTTCGATGTACGCCTCTCGGCGGAGTTGGCGGACGTAGTTCTCGCGCTCTTTGTCGAGGCGCGAGATGGTGATGGCTTCGCGGACTTTGTTCTCGTCGAACGAGGCATCGCCGCCGGCAGTCCGCTCGTCCATACGCAGGATCATGAAGCCCTCTTCGGTCTTGACAGGATCGGTGATGCCGCCGGCCTTGACGTTCTTCAGCGCATTAACGATGGCCTCGCTGCCGATCTGCTCAATGGCGAACGTGCCGATCTTGCCTTTGTTCTGCGGCGCAATACGGACGCCGTTCTGCTCACGCTCGGACTGCACCGCCGCCACCGCGCCGAAATCCGCGCCGGGCGCGCGCAATTGCGCGACCAACTTATCGGCGCGCGCTTTCACTTCCGTTTCGTCGCGCCCGACCGTGCTGAGGAAAACTTCCGAGAGCGTGACGGTCTCCGGCTTGCGGAATTTTTCTTTGTTGGCTTCGTAGTAACTTTTGATTTCGGCGTCGGTGACGCTCAGATAAATCTTCCGGTCAACTTCGCTGCCGAGGACGTAATTCTTCATGCTCTCGACACGCAAGGTCTGGCGCACATCATCGGGATTGATGCCGGAATCACGCATCGCTTTGTAGAGCGCCTCGAGCGTCTTGATACCTTCGGCTTGCACCACCGCCAGCATCCGCTTGTTGACTTCGGCTTCGACTTCTTCCGACAGCCCTAATTCTTTACCTTTTTGCAACAACACTTGCTCGTTAATCAGCGTCGCGGTGATCTCATTCTGCCGCTTCGCGACTTCGGCCTGCGCTTGCGCGTCAGTCAATTCCTTGTTCTGCGCTTTCAACGCCTCGGCGGCATCGCGCATTTCCTTCTTGATCATCGACAGAGTGATCACTTCCGTATTGACCTGCGCGACCACCTCATCGACCACCTGCGGCACGCCCTCTTCCTGCGCCCGCGCGGGCGAGACAATAAATAACGAGAATAACGCGGCGGGCAAAACGGCCACGCGCGCACGTTTGAGAAAATTGAAGTTCATAAAATTGCTCCTTAAAAAAAGTTTCAAGTTTAAGGTTTCAGGTTGAAAAGCCAAAACCTGAAACTTGAAACCGCAGTTTAATCTTCCCGATGAATTTGCACTAACAAGCCGCGAGTTGTTTCGATCACTTGCTCCGACTCTTTCGCGCTCAATTCGACTCTCAGCACACCCGTCGGCGTAAACGTCGCGCCCGCGCGCGCTTTGACTAATTCGAGCAGTTTCTCCGGCGCAACCCGCGCTTTCTCGCTCAACTTGATCGCGATGCCCGCCGGCGTTCGATCAATCGAGATGACGCCCAACGCCTCAGCCGTCCGTCGCAAACGCGCGTACTCGAATAATCTTTCGACCGGCTCAGGGATGCGCCCGTAACGGTCTTCCGTCTCGGCGCGAATGGCGCGGAGCGTCTCGTCGTCGCGCGCCGAAGCGATCCGTTTGTAAGTCCTGAGCCGCTGGCCCATGTCCGAAATATAATCTTCGGGAATCGCGACATCGACGATGAGATTCACGGAGACCGAAGTCTCGTCAACAATGTCCTCGCCGCGCAATTCGGCGACGGTGCGCTCTAACATCTGCGTGTAAAGATCAAAACCGAGCGCGTCCATGTGGCCTGACTGCTGGCCGCCCAACAAATTCCCCGCCCCGCGCAATTCTAGATCGAGCGCCGCAATACGAAACCCCGCGCCCAAATCTGAGAACTCCCGGATCGCTGCCAAACGCCGCCGCGCAATCGCCGTCAACTCGGCCTCAGAGGGAATTAAAAGATAAGCATAAGCCCTTCGGTTTGAGCGTCCGACGCGCCCGCGTAATTGATAAAGTTGGGCTAAACCGTAGTGATCGGCACGGTTTATGATGATCGTGTTGGCACGCGGGATGTCTATTCCGTTCTCGATGATCGTGGTCGCCACCAACACGTCATGCTTGTAGGCCATGAAATCGAGCATCACTCCTTCCATCTCTTTTTCATTCATTTGCCCGTGCGCCACCACGACGCGCGCCTGCGGCACAAGCCGCCGCACCAGCGCCGCTACCGTGTCAATCGACTCGACCCGGTTATGAATGAAAAAGACTTGCCCGCCACGCCCCAATTCCAACTCAATCGCCGACTTGATGACCGACTCTGAAAACTGAACCACCTGCGTTTGAATCGCCAAACGGTCGCGCGGCGGCGTCTCGATGACAGACATATCGCGCAAGCCCATCAAGGACATATTCAGCGTGCGCGGAATCGGCGTCGCCGAGAGCGTCAGCACGTCAACTTTTTTCTTCAACTGCTTCAAACGCTCTTTGTGCGCGACCCCGAAACGCTGCTCTTCGTCCACCATGACGAGACCGAGATCGCGGAAGCGAATGTCTTTCGACAAGATGCGATGCGTCCCGATGACGATGTCGATCTCGCCCGCCTCGATACGCTTGACGATCTCCTTCTGCTCCTTCGGCGAACGAAAACGTGAGAGCAACTCGACACGGACGGGGAACGGCGCAAAGCGCGCGGTGAATGTGTCGTAGTGCTGATAAGCCAACACGGTCGTCGGCGTCAGTACCGCGACCTGCTTCGATTCCATCACGGCCTTAAAAGCCGCGCGCATCGCCACTTCAGTTTTTCCATAACCGACATCGCCGCAGAGCAAGCGATCCATCGGCGTCGCCGCTTCCATATCGCGCTTGGCGTCTTCGATAGCAGTCTCCTGATCCGGCGTCGGCGTGTAGGCGAAACCTTCCTCAAATTCGCGTTGCCACGGGCTGTCAGCGGCGAAGGCGTAACCGCCGACTAATTTTCTTTCCGCATACAGACGCAACAACTCGTCCGCCATGTCGCGCATCGCGCGCTTGGCTTTGGCCTTCGTTTTCTGCCAGCCCAAGCCGCCCAAACGATCCAGTGCCGGCTCGTGTCCCTCCGCGCTCGAATATCTCTGCACGAGATCGAGCCGCTCCACCGGAACATAGAGCTTCGCTTCGTCGGCGTAGAAGAGCAGCATGAACTCGCCCTTCCGTCCCGGCCCAAGATCGAGCGTCTGCAATCCACCGAAGCGCGCGATCCCGTGATCGATGTGAACCACATAATCGCCGACTTTCAGATCACGAAAATCAGACAAGAACGCCGCCGTCTTCGACTTCCGCTTCCTGCCTCCTGCCTCCTGCCTCCTGCCTCCTGCCGTTCCCAACGCGCGATGTTCGACAGAACCATCGCTCGCTTCATCGAACAAATCAGTCTCGACATGAACAATCAGCCCCGCGCCCGGCAACTCGAAGCCGCCGGACAGACGCCCGACCGTCACAATGGCCGGAGCATTTCCGATAGCGCCACTCTCATCCGTCAGCGCAAGCCGCGCGTTGACGTTGTAATCTGCCAAAATCTCCGCCACACGCTCGGCCACGCCCGCGCTCGGCATCACGAAAAGAGAATTGGTCCCCTGTTGTTCATGCGCCCGCCGCACATTCGCCGCCAATTCCGGGATGCGTCCGTGATACCGCCGCGCCGCACGGCTCTGCCATTCCACTTCCGGCGCGCTCTCAACCGCCGGAAACAAAAAGAGCGGGCTACTGCGCGCACGCTCCCGGCCAAATTGAATCTCCGGCGCTTCGCCCTCGCCCGCGAATCTCTCATCGACCATCGCCGCCGCGCGCCCCAACGCGCGCAACTCGACGCGCGAAAATTGCCCCGCACGTGCGCGCAATTCTTCCGCCGTCAGATACAACTCATCGGGCCGCAGACTGATCTCGTCCGCGCTCTCCATTTCGGCGTGCCGTGTTGCCAGCGTCTCGTAAAAATCTCCCAGATAATTTTCAACCCCGGCAGGCTCATCGACGATCAGCACGGCCTCGCGCGGCAAATAATCGAGCGCGCTCGCGTCCGTGTTCTTCACCAAAGAAACTAACCACTCCCAACCCGCGAACGTCTCGCCCTCGTCGGCAAAGACCGTGCGATCCTTCAGCGCGCGCGCATAACGCCCGTCGCTAAAACGCTCGCGCGCCAACTCCGCCCACAATTTGAAATCGTCCGCGCCGACCGCATACTCGCGCATCGGCACGATCTCACACTCTTTCAGTTGCCCGATTGATAACTGCGTTTCCGCGTCGAACTCGCGCAAACTATCAACTGTGTCGCCGAAAAATTCGACGCGCACCGGCGCGGCGCGTCCCGGCGACCACACATCCAAAATTCCGCCCCGCAGAGAGAACTCGCCGACTGCTCCCACCGGGTCTTCGCGCACGTAGCCGGACGCGAGCAACTGCCCAACCAACCTCTCCGGCGCATAGTCTTCATCACGCTTGAGCGTTGCGCCCGCCTGCAAAAGCTGTCGGGGACCAATCGTGCGCCGCGCCAGCGCACGCGCCGTGAGCAACATTAAATTTCCCTGCCCCCGCGCCAATCGCCACAGCGCGAGCGCGCGTTGCTCCAGAGTCTCCGCGTGCGGCGACGCGCCCGCATATGGATCACTCTCTGAAGCCGGCAACGTCAGCACTTCGTCCGCGCCCTCGCGTCCCGCACTTCCAAGCAGCACGTCGTTCCAAAAACAGAGGTCGCGATTCCACGCTTCCAGATCGCGATTCGACTGCACGGCCAACGCCAACGGCCTCCCCGTCTCGCGCCGCAACAACATCACCGCCAAAGCCCGCGCCGCACCCGCCGTCAACCCGCTCACCGAAACAATCCGCGCCCCACCGTGTACTTCCGCCAAGAGCCGCGCAAACTCCGCACTCTCCATCACGCGCCGCATGATGCCCTGAAATGTCGGGATTGACTGAATCGTACTGCTCATAACTGTAAAGCAGTGACGAGTGACAAGTGATGAGTGACGAGTTAAAACCAAAAGAATGTCTTTGCTCGTCACTCGTCACTCATCACTTGTCACTGTTCTTCTGATTCGTTCGATGATGCCCGTCGTCGATGCGCCTTCGATGAAGGGCAGCGACAGCACGCGCCCGCCCGCCGCCTCGACTTCTGCGCGCCCGTGAATTTCATCCAGCGAGTAATCGCCGCCTTTGACTAACACATCGGG
>Ga0136614_10001174_pt1 | contig 15057 bp, 14 predicted proteins | sample AntDrymUQ2792106_2_FD_106643 | JGI IMG/M metagenome (GOLD analysis project Ga0136614, IMG submission 106643) | Polar desert sand microbial communities from Dry Valleys, Antarctica - metaG UQ279 (21.06) | ecosystem: Environmental > Terrestrial > Soil > Desert | place: Antarctica: Dry Valley... | reverse complement strand
GACCCCGCCCCCAAGACGGTCGCCACCTTCGTTGGCCTGGCCACCGGTGAGGGTAGCTACTCCGACCCGAACGCCTCCGGCACCGACTCGGGACCGTTCTACAACGGGTCGATCTTCCACCGCGTGATCGGCGGGTTCATGCTCCAGGGTGGTGACCCCACGGGCACTGGCCGCGGTGGCCCTGGATACGAGTTCGGCGACGAGTTCCACCCCGACCTCAAGTTCGACCGGCCATATCTGCTCGCGATGGCCAATGCCGGCCCGGGCACCAACGGCTCGCAGTTCTTCATCACCTTGGGCCCGACACCCCACCTCAACCGCAAGCACACGATCTTCGGCGAGGTCACCGACCCGCAGTCGCAGGCGGTCGTCGACAAGATCGGCGTCACCCCGACCCGGCAGGACCGCCCGGTCAACGAGGTCATGATCATCAGCGTCGAGATCTCGGACTGACCGGAGACGTGAGCCAGTCCGCGCCACCTCCATACCCGCCGCAGCCCCAGGGCGGTCAAGCGCTGCCCGGTTGCGTGCGGCACCCGGACCGGGCGACGGGCCTGCGGTGCGTGCGCTGCGACCGGCCGGCCTGCCCGGAGTGCCTGCGTGAGGCCTCGGTGGGCTACCAGTGCGTGGACTGCGTGAACGAGGGCGCCCAGTCGATACGGCAGCCGGTGACCGTCGGCGGCGGTCGGGTCGGGCAGCGGCCGCTGGTCGTGCCGGTGCTGATCGTGCTCAACGTCGCGGCCTTCGTCGTGACGGCCATGCAGGCCGGCAGCATCGCGCGCAACGACGCGTCCCCGCTGTACCGGGCGTGGTCGATGGTCCCCGACGTGGTGGCGAGCGACGGCGAGTGGTGGCGGCTGCTGACCAACGGGTTCCTGCACTTCGGGCCGATCCACCTGCTGCTGAACATGCTCGCGCTCTACATCCTCGGCCGCGAGCTCGAGCCGGTGCTCGGGGGCGCCCGGTTTCTGAGCGTCTACCTGGTGTCGCTGCTCGGCGGCTCGGTGGCGGCGTTGCTGTTCCAGGATCCGAACGACCAGCTGGCCGGCGCGTCCGGTGCGGTGTTCGGGCTGATGGGCGGGCTGGTCGTGGTCGTCCGGCGGCTGCGGATGCCCCTCGGACCGCTTGGCACGCTGATCGCGATGAACCTGGTGATCAGCTTCGTGGTGCCGTTCATCTCGTGGTCGGCTCACCTCGGTGGGCTTGCCGTGGGTGCCGCGGCCACCGCCGCCCTGGTCTACGCCCCGGAACGCAACCGCACGGCGTGGCAGGCCGGCGCCCTCGGCGCGCTGGCCGCGCTGCTGCTGCTGATCGCGCTCACGTGGTCGGTGCTCTAGCCGCCTACTCACGCCGCAGCCCGCGAAACAGCAATATGTCTCCATAACGCACGTGCGTTGGCTCCAAAACGTGCGGTTCAGCTCCAAACGGCGGCTTAGGGCGGCGGGCCGGGCGAGCGGGCGAGGCGGTTGAGCTGGTCGCTGACCTCGTCGGGGTCCGCGCCGAGCTCCAACCGGCCGAACACGAGCAGCCGCTCGTCACCGTCCGAGTCCGTGATCTCGATCTCCAGCATGGGGATCTCCCTGCCGAAGCGGCGCGTGCGCAGGACGTACACCCGCTGCACCCACGACCACGGGTAGCGGTGGGTGCCCGTCATGCCGCTGGTCTGGATGCCGTCGGTGTCCGCCGCCAAGCGAGGACGGGCCAGGGAACCGATCGCCGCCGCCAGCAACAGTGCGCCGCCGGCGAGGCCGCTGAGAAGGCGTCCCTGCAGGTCAACGAGGCCGGGAAGGAGCGCGGCGGTGGCGAAGATCGCAACCCCCACCCAGGCCGTGATGACCAGTCCGGGGGCCGGGCTCCAGCGCAATATGCGCTCGCCGGCGTTGTCCACAGACTTTTCCACAACGGGGGACTACTTACACCTCTGTAGTTACTCGACTACCGCCACCGCATGGTCATCAGCAGCCCGCTGACGATCAGCGCGAACCCGATCGCGAAGTTCCAGCCGCCGAGCCCGGCCATGAAACCGATCTTCTCGCCGGCCAGGTAGTTGACGACGAGCCACACCAGTCCGAGCAGCATCAGGCCCAGCATCACCGCGAGATAGATCGGGGAGGACGGGCTGGCGGCGCGCACCATCTCGGGGGTGCGCTTGTCCGCCGGGGGCGGCGTGTATGCGGCCTTCTTGCGGACCTTCGACTTCGGCATGCCGTCCTCACCTCCGGGGGAACCGGTCCCTGAGCTTAGCTGGCCGCCAGGCCGGCGACCTCAGCGCTTAGCTCGGCGACCGTCGCCTCGGCTACCGGGTGGCCACATTGCCCCATCCAGGTCGCCAGCAGGCGGTGGCCGCCGTCGGTGAGCACCGACTCCGGATGGAACTGGACGCCGTGGATCGGCAGCTCGCGATGGCGGATCGACATGATCACCCCGCTGTCGGTGCGCCCGGTGACCTCGAGCTCGTGCGGCATGGAGTCCGGCCGGATCGTGAGGGAGTGGTAGCGGGTGGCCGTGAACGGGCTGGGCAGCCCGGCGAGCACCCCACCGCCGTCGTGGTGCACCTGCGAGGTCTTGCCGTGCAGCAGCTCGGGGGCGCGCTCGATCACCGCACCCCACACCGCGCCGATCGCCTGGTGCCCGAGGCAGACGCCCAGCAGCGGCACGCTCAGCTCGGCGCAGCGCTCGATCACCCGCATGCTCGCGCCCGCCCGCGGCGGCGTCCCCGGACCGGGGCTGACCAGCACGCCGTCCACGCCGGCCAGGACACCGTCAACCCCGGCAGGCTCGTCGAGCTCGGTGGCGTCGTTGCGCAGCACCGTGCTGTCAGCGCCGAGCTGCGCTAAGTACTGCACGAGGTTGTAGACGAAGCTGTCGTAGTTGTCGATCACCAGGACTCGCATGTCAACCGAACCGTCCGTAGACGATGGTGACGGTGCTCTCAGCGTTGCCCTGCCCGGTGCCAGGCGACTGGCTGACCACTCGCCCGTCGAACTGCGGGTCGGTGACGGTCTGCTGGGTCTCGTTCACCCCGCCGCGGTGACCGGCCTCCTCCAGCGCGGATCGGGCCTCGCTCTGCGTCTTGCCGCGCAGGTTCGGCATGGCGAACTCATTGCCGTTCGAGTAGAGCACTGTCACGGTGGCATTCCGCGCCACCGGGGTGTTGAAGGGTGGGTCGGTGCCCAGGATGGAGTTGCGCGGCGCTGGGCCGTCGGTTTCGCGGAAGGTGACGTTGAGGCCGAGGCCGCGGAGGGTGGCGTTGGCCTGATCCGCGGTCATCCCACGCACGTCGGGCACCTGGACGCCCTCCAGCTTGGTGCCGATCTCGACGTTCACCGCCGTGCCGCCGACGACCACCTTGTCCTTGGTCGGGTCCTGGCCCAGCACCTTGTTTTCCTCGTCGGCCTTGATCGTCGGCCTGGGTTTGCTCTCACCGAGCTTGAGGCCGACGCTCTTGAGCGCCGTGTCCGCCTCCTGGAGGGTCTTGCCCTGCAGGTTGGGCACCTTGGCTTCCTTCGGACCGCTGCCGCGGAAGATGGTGACCCTGCTGTCCCGCGCGACCGTGGTGTCCGCAGCCGGCTCGGTCCGTACAACCAGACCCACCTGGTCGGCCCTGGACTCCTCGTCCTTGAGGTCGGGCTTGAGCCCGGCGTCCTGCAGCTGCACCCGAGCCAGCTCCGCCTGCTGGCCGAGCACGTTGGGCATCTTCACCTCGCCCGGCCCGCCGGCGCCGAACAGCTGCGCCGCGACGAACGCGATGAGGCCGACGATCGCGGCTACCACGAGGCCGATCACGACGATCTTGATGGTGCGGCGGCGATCGCCGTCGTCCTGCCGGTCCCAGCCGCCCGGCGGGACCTGGTGCCGGGCCGGCCCGATCCGCCTCGTCGGGCCACCGCCCGCGCCGCCGGCGATCAGGTGCGTGCGCTCCTCCTCGCTCATCACGGCCGGCGCGAGCGGGCGTTGGCCGCCGAGCACCCGGATGAGGTCGTTGCGCATCTCGGCGGCGCTCTGGTAGCGGTTCGCCGGGTTCTTGCTGATCGCCTTGAGCACGACGGCGTCGAGGACCTCGGGCACGTCGGCCTTCACCTTCGACGGCAGCCGCGGGTCCTCCCGCACGTGCTGGTAGGCCACCGCGACCGGGGAGTCACCGGTGAACGGTGGCTCGCCGGTGAGCAACTCGAACAGCACGCAGCCCGCCGCGTAGACGTCGCTGCGCGCGTCCACCGGCTCGCCGCGCGCCTGCTCGGGTGAGAGGTACTGCGCGGTGCCGATCACCGCGGCGGTCTGCGTCACGTTAGCGACATCGGCCAGCGCCCTGGCGATGCCGAAGTCCATCACCTTGACCGCGCCGCCACGGGTGATCATGACGTTGGCCGGCTTGACGTCACGGTGGATGATCCCGTGCCGGTGGCTGAAGTCCAGCGCCGCGCAGACGTCGGCCATCACCTCGAGGACCCGTTGCTGGGGAATCAGGCCGGCGGTCTTGACGATCTCGCGCAGGGTCTGGCCGTCGACGTACTCCATGACGATGTAGGGCAGGGTGCCCATCTCGCCGTTGGTCTCTCCGGTGTCGTATACGGCGACGATCGCGGGATGGTTGAGCGCGGCGGCGTTCTGGGCCTCGCGCCGGAAACGCACCTGGAACTGCGGGTCGCGAGCCAGGTCGGCGCGCAGCACCTTGACGGCGACGTCGCGGCCGAGCCGGGTGTCCCGGCCCATGTGCACCTCGGACATGCCGCCGTACCCGAGCGTCTCGCCGAGCTCGTAGCGTTCGGAGAGGAGTCGACTGGTCATCGGATCGGCTCCATGCAGGTGACTGTGATCGGAGAGTTGATCTTCACGATCCCCTTAGGAGCGATGGCTGTGACGGTGCAGCCACCCTCGTTGGCCGGCGCCACGCCCCTGGCGTTGACAATTTTGGGTACCACCGCCTGCGCCTTGAGCTCCACCTTCACGACAGTGGCGGAGCGTCCCACGTAGAACGTCTCGTTCACCTCGACGCTGCCTGGCGGTACCGGCACGACGGCGCCGTCCGCCGGTGGTGGCGCCTCCGGTGCGGCTGCGACTGGCAATTCGACCGGGGGCTTGTTCATCGCATCACGGACCACGAACGTCCCGAGAACTATGGAGGCCGCCGTGAGCAGAACGAACAGCACCACCAGCAGGTTGCGGCCCGTGCGGCCCCTGATGGGCAGTCTGTGCTGACCGGGGATGGCAGGGACCGGGCTGATCGGGGAGAGCAGTGCGCCGGCCGCGGCCGGGGCGCCACGGGCGGCCGCCGGCTGCGCAGCCCGGCGTGCGTCACCGGCGGAGGCGGCGCCGCTGCGCCACGCCCCGGGTGCGTTACCCGCTGCCGCCACGCCACCGCGGGCAGGCGCGCCACGCTCGCGCGGGTCGGGGCCGCCCGCGTCGACGGGCCGGCGCGGCTCGACCATCGCCGGCACCCGCACCTCGCCGGGCCGTGGCAGCGGCATCCCGCGGCGTACCGCGGCAGCCGCCATCGCGAACTCGCCACCGTTGGTGTAGCGCTGCCGTGGGTCCTTGACCAGTGCGGCGTCGATCAGGGCGCGCAGCTGTGCCGGGACGTCGGCGGGCAGCGGCGGCGGCGTGTCGCGGATCTGCATCATCGCGACCGTCACCGGGTTCTCCGCCTGGAACGGCCGCCGCCCGGCGAGGCACTCGTAGCCCACGATGCCCAGCGAGTACACGTCGCCGGCGGGGCCCGCCTCGCCGCCCATCGCCTGCTCCGGCGCGATGTAGTGCGCCGTGCCCATCACCATGCCGCTCGCGGTGACCGGGACCGCGTTGGAGGCCTTGGCGATACCGAAGTCGGTGATCTTGACCAGGCCGTCCTCGGTGATCAGGATGTTGCCCGGCTTGACGTCGCGGTGCACGAAGCCGCGCTCGTGGGCGGCCTGCAGCGCGTGGCCGGTCTGCTCCAGCAGGCTCACCGTCTGCTCGGCGTCGATCCGGCCCGCGGCGGCCAGCCGCGCGGACAGTGGCTCACCCCGCACGAGCTCCATCACCAGGTACGCCAGGCGCGGCCCGCCGGTGTCGTCCTCGCCGTAGTCGTGCACCGCCGCGATGCCGATGTGGCTCAGCGACGCGACGGTCTGCGCCTCGATGCGGAAGCGGTGCAGGAACTCGCCGTCGTGCGACAGCTCCGACTTCAGCACCTTGATCGCCACCGACCGGCCGAGCCGCATGTCGGAGGCCTCCCAGACCTCACCCATGCCACCCACCGCAATGCGCCGCTCCAGCCGGTAGCGGTCCGCGATGTTCCTGCCCTTGGCCAGCGCCATCAGCGCCGCCCCTGCAAGATCGCGTTGATGACCGCTCGCCCGATCGGCGCCGCGACGGCGCCGCCGGTGCCGTCCAGCCCGCGGTCCCCGCCGTTCTCCACCAGCACCGCGATCGCCACTACCGGGTTGTCGGCCGGCGCGAACGCGACGTACCAGTTGTGCGGGGGTGTGTTCTTGGGGTCGTTGCCGTGCTCGGCGGTGCCGGTCTTGGACGCGATCGCGACGCCGGGGATTTTGCCGCCGCCGGCGGTCCGGTCCTCCGAGCCTCGCATCAGGTCGGTCAACGTGTTCGCCACCGACGCCGGTATCGACCGCCCGATCTCGTCCGGCGACGTCGCGTCCACCGTCGACAGGTCCTGGCTCTGGACCTCCTTGACCAGGAAGGGCGACATCCGGATGCCGTCGTTGGCGATGGTGGCCGCGATCATGGCGTTCTGCAGCGGAGTCAGCCGCACGTCACGCTGGCCGATCGCGGACTGCATCAGCGACGGGACGTCCGCGATGTCGCCGATCGCCGACGCGGCGACCGCCATCGGCACCGTGACGTCCGCCTCGCCGATGCCGAACTTGCCGGCCTGCTCGCGCAGCGCGGGCTCGCCGATGTTTCGGACCATCTCGGCGAAGGCCGTGTTGCACGAGCGGGCGAACGCCTCCCGCAGCGACACCGTCGCACCACCGCCGCAACGCTGGCCGCCGAAGTTCTCCAGGGTCGCCGTGCTGCCCGGCAGTGGGATCTGCGGCGCGGGGGTGAGCTGGGTGTCCGGGTTGACCCCGGCCTGCAGGGCCGCCGCGGTGTCGATCAGCTTGAACGTCGAACCGGGCGGGTAGGTCTCGTTGATCGCCCGGTTGGTCAGCACGGACGGGTCGGCCGCGGTGAGCTTGGGCCACGCCTGCTGCTGCACCTCGGCGCTGTGGCTGGCCAGCGGGTTCGGGTCGAAGGACGGGGTGGAGGCCATGGCCAGGATCTCGCCGGTCTTCGGCGCGATGGCGACGACGGAACCGGCGAAGCGCTTGCTGGTGAGCGCGTCGTAGGCCACCTGTTGTGCCGCTGGGTCGAGCGTGAGAACCACGTTGCCGCCGCTTGGGTCCCGGCCGGTGATCAGATCGGACAGCCGGCGCACGAAGAGCCGGTCATCGGAGCCATTGAGCACCTCGTCCATTGCGCGCTCGACCCCGCTCGAGCTGTAGATCACAGAATAGTAACCGGTCACCGGGCTGTACGCGGGGCCCTTCGAGTACTGCCGCTGGTACCGAAGTCGATCATCGGTCGGAACGCTGTTGGCGAGCACCTGACCGCCCGCGCTGATCTGCCCGCGCTCGCGCCCGTACTCGGCCAGCAGCACCCGCTGGTTGCGCGGGTCCTTGCGGTAGTCCGAGGCCTTGATCACCTGCACGTAGGTCAGGTTGGCCAGCAGGAGCAGCACCATCGCCATCACGGCAATGGCGATCCGACGCACCGGAGTGTTCACGTCGGCCGCTCCACCACGACGGTCTTGGAGTCCGCGAGCGGGGCCGGCGGCGGCGCGGGACGTCGGGGCGCGGGAGCGCGCGCGGCGTTGGAGATCCGCAGCAGCAGGGCCACCAGCGCGTAGTTCGCCACCAGCGACGATCCGCCGTAGGACAGGAACGGCAGCGTGAGCCCGGTCAGCGGGATCAGCTTGGTGACGCCGCCGATCACCACGAACACCTGCAGGGCGAGCGTGAAGGACAGGCCGGTGGCAAGCAGCTTGCCGAAGCTGTCCCGCACCGCGAGCGCGCTGCGCAGGCCGCGGGTCACCAGCACCAGGTAGATCACCAGGATCGCGGCGAGGCCGATCAGCCCCAGCTCCTCGCCGAGCGAGGAGACCATGAAGTCGGTCTCGGCGAACGGCACGAGGTCCGGCCGCCCGGCGCCGAGCCCGGTCCCGCCGAGCCCACCGGTACCCAGACCGAACAGCGCCTGCCCGATCTGGAAGCCGTTGCCGTCGAAGTCCGCGAACGGGTCGAACCAGATCTCGACGCGGGTGCGCACGTGGCCGAAGAGCTGGTAGGCCAGCATCGCGCCGCCGACGAAGAACAGCGCGCCGATGATTAGCCAAGAGATCCGTTCGGTGGCCACGTAGAGCAGCACCAGCAGGATGCCGAAGAACAGCAGCGACGTGCCCAGGTCCTTCTCGACGACGAGCACGCCGACCGAGACGGCCCACGCCACCAGCAGCGGGGCGAGGTCGCGCCCGCGCGGCAGCTCCATCCCGAGCACCTTGCGCCCCGCGGTGGTGAACAGGTCGCGCTTGGCGACCAGGAAGGCCGCGAAGAAGATCAGCAACAGGATCTTGGCGAACTCACCGGGCTGGATGGAGAAGATCCCCAGCCGAAGCCAGATCTTGGCGCCGTTCACCTCCGAGATCGACGCCGGCAGCAACGCGGGCAACACCATCAACCCGAGCCCGGCGAGCCCGGCGGTGTAGCCGTAGCGCGCCAGCTTGCGGTGGTCGTTGGCGCGCCAGAGCACCAGCACGAACAGCACCAGCCCGACGGCGGTCCAGGCGATCTGGCGGGGTCCGAACAGCGTCGGGGCCTCGACCCCAAGCTGCAGAGCCCGGTCGGCCTTGGCCAGGTCGAGGCGGTGGATCATGACGAGCCCGAGGCCGTTGAGCAGCGCGACGCACGGCAAGATCAACGGATCGGCGTGCGGGGCAAGCACTCGGACGGCGATGTGCGCCGCGGTGAACAGCCCCAGGTAGGCAAGCCCGAGGAACACCAGCGACCCCGTGAGCTGCTGCTCCTGGTTGGCCTCCACCAGCACCATCGCGCCGGTGACCAGCGCCGCGGCGAAGGCCAGCAGCAGCAGCTCGACACCCCGCCAGCTCGACTGTGGCGGCTCCGGCGCCGCCACTGCGCCCTCCACCGCTGAACCGGGGCCCGGCGGCTGCTGGGCCACCACTAGCTCACCTGCCGACAGGTCTTGCCGGGCTCGGGCTGCACCGAAGGCAGGGCTGGGTCAGCGCTGGGCGGGGTGGGCGTCGGCGTGCCGGCTACCGGGGGCACCGGGGTTCCTGGCGCCGGCGTTCCGGGCACCGGCGCTCCGGGCGCGGGGGGTGGCACCACCGGCACGGTCTCCAGCGGGCACGGCAGGAGCATCTCCTGGTTGCGCAGCCGCTGGACGGTCGCCCTGGCGCCGGCCAACCCGTCGTTGGAGATGATCCCGTCGCGGACCAGGCTGCGGGCGTCCTCCTGGAGGTCGGCCAGCGATAGCTCGGTGCAGCCGACGGAGCCGTCCTGGCAGGCTCCCTCGACGACCTGGTGCAGGTCCTGGCCCAACACGGTGCCGCGGACGCCCTGGAAGATCGCGACCTGGTCGTTGGCGCTGCCGACGTAGTACTGCTGCAACACCCACACCCTGGCGAGCACCCCGACCAGCGCGAGCGCGCCGACCACGACCACCACACCGAGCACCGTGCGGCGCGCGGGCGGCCAGCGGCGTCGAACCGCCGCCACGGGCTCGACGCGCTTGGGTTGGGCACGCGGCAGCGTGGTGACCGCTGCCCTCGCCGCGGCCGAGTTCGGCGGGGGGTCGTCCTGTTCGCCGACGTCGGCGGCACCGCCGACGATCGGGGCGTCCTCCCCGAAGTCGACGTCGATCACGTCGGCCACCACGACGGTGATGTTGTCCGGCCCGCCGCCGCGCAGGGCGAGCTCGATCAGCCGGTCGGCGGACTCCTGCGGGTCGGGCAGGCGCAGCGTCTCGGCCATCGTCTCGTCGCTGACCACGCCGGACAGGCCGTCGGAGCACAGCAGGTACCGATCACCTGCCCTGGCCTCGCGGATCGTCAGCGACGGCTCCAGCTCGTGGCCGGTCAGCGCGCGCAGCAGCAGCGAACGTTGCGGGTGCGTCTGCGCCTCCTCCGGCGTGATGCGGCCCTCGTCGATCAGCGACTGGACGAACGTGTCGTCCTTGGTGATCTGGCTGAAGGCCCCGTCGCGGAGCAGGTAGGCCCGCGAGTCGCCGACGTGCACTAGCCCGAGCCGGGTTCCCTTGAACAAGATCGCGGTGAGCGTGGTGCCCATGCCCTCGAGGTCGGGCTCCTCGGTGATGTGCCGGGTGATCGCGGCGTTACCCTCCGCGGTAGCCTCGCGCAGCTCGGCCAGCAGGTCGTCGCCGGGCTCGTCGTCGTCCAGCTGGGACAGGGCGGTGATCACCAGCTTGGAGGCGACCTCGCCGGCGGCGTGGCCGCCCATGCCGTCGGCCAGCGCCAGCACCCGCGGACCGGCGTACACGGCATCCTGGTTGTTCTGTCGAACCAGGCCGCGCTCGCTGCGGGCGAAGTAGCGGAGGACAAGGCTCACGATCGCAGCTCGATCACTGTCTTGCCGATACGGATCGGCACCCCGGGCGGGACGCGCGTCGGCGTGGCGACCCTAGACCGGTCGAGGTAGGTGCCGTTGGTCGACCCCAGGTCTTCGACGTACCACTGCTCGCCCTGCAGCGAGATCCGTGCATGCCGGGTGGATGCGTAGTCATCGTCGAGTACCAAGGTGGAGTCGTCGGCCCTTCCGATCAGGATCGGGCGTGAGTCCAGCGTAATCCGGGTGCCGGCCAGCGCCCCTTGCGTGACGATCAGCTGGCGCGCCGTCCGATCCCGTCGGGAGCGTCCCGCACGGCCGCCGGAGCCCAGCGCCCGTAATCCGGAGGCGGCGTAGAGGTCGGAGCGGACCACGCGCAGGGCAACCCATACGAACAACCAGAGCAGGGCCAGGAACCCCGCTCTGGTCAACTGGAGCACCAGTTCGGGCACCCGCGCAGTACTCCGTTTCTCCGCCTGTGCTTCCCGGACGGCGCGCGGGGCGTCGTTGCGGTGTGGCGCTGGAGGGTCGGGTCAGGGTTGCGCCCGGAAGACCAGCGTCGAGTGGCCGATGCGAACAACGTCGCCGTCCACCAGTTGCCAGGTCTGCACGGGGTTGCCGTTGACAGTCGTACCGTTGGTCGAGCCGAGGTCGGACAGCGTAGCGGTCTGCCCGTTCCAGTTGATCTCGACGTGCCGGCGGGACACTCCGGTGTCGGGCAACCGGAAGTGTGAGTTCTGCCCGCGGCCGATCACGTTGGGGCCGTCGGAGAGCTGGAACACGCGGTTCGACCCGTCGTCCAGCGTCAGCGTCGCGGACAGCCGCCCGTAGCTCTGCTGGTCGTAGCCGCCGTCGTAGCCCTGGTCGTACTCGCCCTGGTACCCCTGCTGCGGGTAGCCCTGCTGGCCGTACTGCTCGGCCGGCGGGTAGCCCTGCTGGGGGTAGCCGTGCTGGGGGTAGCCCTGCGGCGGGTAGCCCGGCTGCGCGGGCTGGGCGTAGCCCTGCTGCCCGTACTGGTCCTGGGGGTAGCCCTGCTGGCCGTACTGGTCCGCCGGCGGGTACCCCGGGTCCTGGCCGTAGCCGCCCTGCGGCGGGTAGCCCTGCGGCGTATAGGACTGCTGCGGGTAACCGCCCTGGTCGTAGCCGGGCTGCTGCGGCGGGTAGGCCGGGTCATAGCCCTGGTCGTACCCACCCTGGTTCGCCTGCGCCGGGTCGTAGCCGGCGGGCGGGGCATAGGTCTGCTGCGCGTAGCCCTGCGGCGCGCCGCGGTCGTAGCCGTTCTGCCCGTTCTCTTCGGGGTGGCCCGGTTGCTGGCTCATCGATCCGTCTCCTGCGTTGCCTGGTGTCATGGCGGCCCGCTGCGAAGCCTCGGGGTCCACGGACGAGCGGGTGCGGAACTGTCCCGTGTGCAGCGCCTCGGCGCGCTCCAGAGAGACTACGACCTCGCCGTACGTCTCGAGTCCCTGGTGCGTGAGATGCTGCACAAGAGCAGCGGACAGTGACTGGGTGATGCGCTGCGCGTCACCGGCCAACCGATCATGGTCGTCCGGGCTGAGCAGCACTGCGTAGCGGTTGGGGGCCAGGTGGCGGCCGCCAGCGAGCGGCTGGATGGCGTCGTCGGCTTCGCGGCGGAGTGCCTGGGCGACCTCCTGGGGAACGACCGCACCACCGAAGACCCGTGCGAATGCGTCGCCAACGAAACCCTCCAAGAGGCGTTCGAAGCGGTCGACACGGCCCACCGACGTTCCTTCCGATCTTCCGGCGTGTTGCCGGCACCCCGATCGTATCTGTGCTGCCGCATTATGCGGCGTTCACGCCGTGCGGGTAGCAGGCATTCGCCGTGCTAGCCTCGGCGCTCGCCAGGGCGAGTGGCGGAATGGCAGACGCGCACGGTTCAGGTCCGTGTGTCCGAAAGGACGTGGGGGTTCAACTCCCCCCTCGCCCACCCTCAGTAGAGACACTCCCGGTGGCCTGTTCGGTGAACAGGCACGGGCGGCAGTCAGTGCACTCAGGCTCGACCTGAACGGTCACGTGATCAAGGCTGAAACGCTCGCGCAGGACGCGCTGAGCGCCGGCCAGCGTGGCGACCGGATCGGTCTCGCACGTGATCATCACGTGCGCCGACGCGATGTCCATTCCGCTGGTCAGCGTCCAGAGATGGACGTCGTGCGCGCTCTGCACGCCGGGCAGCTCGGCCAGCGCGTCGCCGACCTTGCCGGTGTCGAGGTGGGCCGGCACGCCCTGTACCAGGATGCGCAGCGCCTGACGGGCGAGCTTGATCGTCCGCGGCAGGATGAACACGCCGACCGCGATCGCCACCACCGGGTCCACCCAGCGCCAGCCGAACCCCAACATCAGCGCGCCGCCGATGATCACGCCGACCGAGCCGACGGCGTCGGCCATCACCTCCAGGTAGGCGGCACGGACGTTGATGTTCTCCTTGGCTCCGCGGCGCAGGATGACGAAGGCGATCAGGTTGGCGCCGAGGCCGGCTGCCGCGGTGAGTAACACCGGCAGCCCCGCCACCACCGGTGGGTCGCCCAGCCGGCGCGCCGCCTCGACGACGACGAAGCCGGCGACGCCGATGAGCAGCGCGGCGTTGGCCAGGGCGGCGAGCACCTCGGCGCGGTAGAGGCCGAAGCTGTGCCGCGCGCTGCTGGCCCGGCGGGCGAGCAGCACCGCGGCCAGCGCGAGGGCGAGCCCGAGGACGTCGGTGACCATGTGACCGGCGTCGGACAGCAGCGACAGTGACGACGTGCTCAGCGCCACCGCGATTTCGACGCCCGCGAACACGACGAGCACGCCGAGCGCCCACGCCAGCGAGCCGGCGTGCTGCGACCGACCGCTGTGATCATGTCCGCTGCTCATGCACCGTCCCTCTGCCCGGGTTCAGAAACATATTGCAACATACGCATACTTTCAACGCCGACCATGATCCCAGCCGAGTGACGCTTGCAGGGCGGGGTGTTGTTGCGGGTCAGCGGCGGGTCTGGCGGAGTGCGACGGCGGCACCGCCGGCGACGAGGACCACGCCGCCGAGCACCCACGGCCACACCGCAGCGCTACCCGCGCCGGTGTCCGCCGCGGGCTGAGCGGCGGTGCTCGGCGCCGAGGAGGCGGACGGGCCCGTCGTCGCCGAGGCCGCGCCGGCTGTGGTCAGCGTGAAGCCGAGGCTGCCTTGAATGGGGTGGCCGTCACTGGACACCACCCGGTATCCCACGGTGTAGCGGCCCGCCGGCCCGAGCGGGCGCACGGCGACGCTGCTCGCGGTCCCGGCGACCGTGGGGCTGCCGTCCTGGTACGCGGCGCCGTCCGGGCCGATCACGGTGATCGTGGCGAACTGGTCGCGCACCGGCGCGTTGAACTGCAGCGTGACCTTGCTCGGCGCCGCCGCGAGGTTGGCGCCGTCTGCCGGGTCGCTGCCGACGAGTTGGTCGTGCGCGGCGGCGGTGCCGGTGGCCAGCAGGAGCAACAGGGCGGCGAGCAGTGTCGCTACCGCCGCCCTGAGCAGGCGCGGGACAGCAGTCATCGCTGTACTCCGAGGTAGTTGAGGAGCTCCTGCTCGATCCGGTCGAGCTCGCCACCGATCGCCTTCTGGGCCACCTTGCGCCGGCTCGGCGGCATCTGCTCGGCCACCCGGATCGCCGACGTGAGACCACCCAGTCGCGGCTCGGTGGCCACCGCGAAGTCGCGCGCCGCCTGGGTGGTGTGGCCGTCGGCCGCCTCGCGCAGCTCGGCGAGAGTGGTGGCGATCGCTCCGAGCCGGGCGCGCAGCGCACCCCCGCGGCCGGTGTGGCTGCCGAGCTGCGCGGGTGTGACGCCCAGCTGCCGAGCGCGCCGGACGTCCCAGCGCTGGCGCACGCCGCTGGCCGCGGCCATGGCGTACGGGGCCAGCAGCGGTGCGACCACCTTGGCGAAGCCGAACAGCCGCTTGGCCTTGGCGGGCGTCAACTCCGTCCGTGCCCGTCGCGCCACGGCTGCCTCCTCGCAACGTCGTCGGCCGCTACCGGCCTACCGATGGCGAGCCTAGTGACGCCGTGACTGTCGGGCGGGGTGCCTACCCTGACGAGTGTGACGGTGACGCTGCAGCCCGTGGTGCTCGATGCCGCGGCCGTGTCGCGGTGTCGCCGCCGGGTGCACCTCGACCACGACCCGAGCGCCGTAGGGTCGCCGCGGGCCAGGCCGGATCCGGCGCTGGAGCAGCGCCGGGCCGACGCGGTGGAGCACCGGGTCGTGGTCGGTCAGGTGCTCGCGTCGCAGGCGTGCGGGGGCGAGTGGGTCGAGGTGCCGTCCGGTGCCCCGACGCAGGAGCGGCTGATGGCCACAGGCGCCGCCGTCGCGGCTGGCGCCCGCTACATCTGGGGCGGACTGCTGCCGTTGGACGTGCCCGGCGCCCGCACCGGCTCGCCGGATCTGCTGGTGCGCGCCGCCGGCGGCG
>Ga0136614_10001172_pt1 | contig 15060 bp, 5 predicted proteins | sample AntDrymUQ2792106_2_FD_106643 | JGI IMG/M metagenome (GOLD analysis project Ga0136614, IMG submission 106643) | Polar desert sand microbial communities from Dry Valleys, Antarctica - metaG UQ279 (21.06) | ecosystem: Environmental > Terrestrial > Soil > Desert | place: Antarctica: Dry Valley... | reverse complement strand
TGTCGATGCGCTCGAAATCGCTCATCACGCGCCTCCGTCCACGTCTTTCCGGTGATGCTCGAGCTGCGCAGTTACCACTGCCTCCCAGCTCTGGAACGTCGTCGTCACGTGGAACTCGTCCAGGTCGTAGAACTTGATCGCCTCGAGGTCGTCGGGATCGCCGAACACCTGCCGGTACGGGAAGCGCAGCATCTCGAGTGCGAACTCGTGGGTCTCGACGGTCGATCCGAGGTTGGTGTCGTCGTTGGCCTTCATCCGGTCGCGTAGGCGGTGCAGGTCGATCACACCCGGCGCCCCGGACCGGAACGGCACGTCGACCGAGTTGTCCGCAGTGAAGTCGTTCTTCGGCGGCAGCAGCTCGCCCGTGTCGGCGTTGCGCAGATGAACCTTGGCCCGGCGGCTGGTCGGCGGGTCGTCAGGGTCGGTGCGGGCGCCGAACTGCACGCCCTGGCGGGGCTCCTCGATGTGCACCACCTCTGGCACGCCGTCGATCAGCACCAGCAGCACCGCCGGCGCCAGGCGTTCCATGCGCAGCAGCTTCATCCGGTCGGGATGCGACTCGGCCTCAGTCGTGAGGGCGTCGTCCTCGATCACGTCGCGGGCGTACGCCCGCACATGGATGGCCGGCCAGCCCGAGACGGTGCGGGAGCGCAGCAGAAATCCGGTGATCGTGCCACCGGCACCCGCCAGGCGTTCCTCGCCGGTGGGTGTGCGGATCGTGCGCTCCGTCTCGTCGACCTCGTCGCGCAGCTGCGGGTACACGGTCTCGAGCTGGGCTCGATCCGTCGTCGTGACGGTGCCGACGCTGAGCGCTCCCTGCACCATGGCGTCGGTCCAGTTGCGATCGATGTAGAAGAAGCGGATCGACTCGGGCGGCAACAGGTCGGCGTCCGGCACCAGGTAGCTGAACGGCACGCCGTGCAGCAGCCGTAGGCCGGCGAGGAACCTGCGCAGCTCGCCCGGCACGACGTGGTCACCGTCGTCGGGATCCGTCTCGGCGTAGTCGGACACCAACACCTGGGCCGCGTTCTGGGCGTACTCGACGAACAGCTGCTCGGTGAGCTTCATCAGGACTCCTCCTCCACGGCGTCGAGCTCCACGGCGTCGAGCAATTCATCGAGCGCGTCACGTGCTCGCCGCGCCTGCGCCCCCGATCGCGCACGACCCGACGGTGCGCGCGCCGGCGTAGTGCGCATCCGCAGGTCGGGCATCGCCATCTCGGCCAGTCGCAGCACCTCGGCGGTCAGGCCCTCCTGCACGGCGGTGAACGCCTGCTCGGACACACCGTCGGCGGCGACCACTGGCACATCGGTCTCGGCCAGCGCGGCGGGCACGCCAACGGCTTTGCTGGCCTTGGACAGCCGTTGCAGATCGATGCCGAAACCGGCGGCGACGAACGAGTCGAGTTTGGAGCCGGACAGTCCGGCGAGCTCCTCGATCGGGCGGCCCGGGTCGGCCACGGGGCGCGGCGGTCCTGCAAACGACACGGGCTGGCGGGCGACCTGGTCGACGAAGAACGAGGAGACCAGGTGCCCGAGGTCGCGCGTCGCGGTGAGGTCGTCGAGCACCCACGGGAACACGTCGGCGATCACCTGCCGCAGTCGGGCAGCGCCGAACTGCTCCTGGCGGAACCGCAGCAGCGCTGTCGTCACCGACAGTTGCGACAGTGCCAGCAGCCGGCCGATCTCGAACGCCGCGGCGTGGCTGAGGTCCTCGCGACCGTCGGGCACGATGCGTCGCAGTTGGTCGGCACTGTGGGCGACACTGAGCGCGCCGTCCTGCTGCGGGGGCTGCGCCCCCGGACGCCATCGCCGTCCGGCTCCCTGGCGGTCGCTCGGCCGGACGGCACCTCCGGCGCCAGCCACCGGCTGTTCGCGGTCGCCGGGATGGGGGACGAACGGACCCCTGTACCAGGCCTGCGACGTGTCGCCGCGGCGCGTGCGGTGGCCGAGTCGCAGGTGCCCGGTGGCGACGACCGGTGTCGTGGCAGGGGCCGGCGGCGCCGCAGGGTCGGGCTCCGGCATCGTGCCAAGCAGGCCGACGTCGAGATCCTGCATCAACGTCTCGAACGTGGCACCTTCGTTCGTGGTGAACGTCCAGTGGGCCAGCACCGGGAAACGCAGCACCTTTTCGGCGGCATAGAGGGAGATGGGGTACTTGAACCCGACCTTCATCGTGTCGCGCACCAGCAGTGAGGCGTCGCGGTCGTTGGCCGCCGCCGAGATGGCGGCCGTGGCAGCTTGCGGGGTCATCACGGACCAGGTGCTGGCCGCCGACGCCGCGCTCGACGTGGCGGCAGTCGCGGCCCCGTCGAGCGCGGCGCCGGCGTTCGGTAACCGAGCGGCGTCCTGCGAGAATTCGACGGCCCTGGCGACGTCACCCGGCAGCAGGATCTCGGCGTTCACAGCGCTCGTCAGGGCACCACCGCTGACCCACAGGTCGGCATCGGCAGTCACCCCGGCCAGCACCGACCAATCCTGCGCCTTCTCGAACACGAAGTCGTCGACGGGCGGGCTCGGAGGCGGCAGCGCAGGGAGCTGGCCCTCGAGGTTCACCAGGCACGCCATGTACCGCACCGACTGCCCCGTTGCGGTGTCGAACACCGGGAGCCGATTGGCGAGCACGACGGCGAGCCAGCCGTCGTCATCCCCGTTGGCCAGCTCGGTGTCGTTGACGTCGACCTCGCGGACGTGGGTCAGCAGCGCCAGATCCTCCTCGCACGGGAAGATCTTGCGCACCACCGTCTCGGTGACCGCCAGGTATGCACTCTGGTCGACATCGCGGTCGTCGGGGTCGAGCAGTGGCGTTTGCGGCGTCACACAGTCGGCCACCGCTGCAGGCGAGACAAGCTCGGCCTCGCCCTCAGCCACCACCACGAGCGCCAGCCACGGCGTGGTCGACACCTCGATGGCGCCCGTCGGGTTGCGCTCCCACGGCAGCGTGCGCCGCTTGAGCACGATCTGGGGGAGCCGGTCGCCGAACGCCCCCTCGGCGTTGGCCGGCGGGAAGCTCGACAGGATCTGATCGTGCGGCATCGTGTAGCGCGGCGAGGCGACAGTGATGCTCGTGTGCTCGGTGTTGACGGTGAACGGCGTGCCGCTCTGGGCGCTGACGAGCTCGTAACCGCCCGCCGTCATCGGCGGCAGCACGCTGGAGTGGAGCACGAAGTGACCGGTGGACGGCATCAGGAGCTCCCTGGCTTTCTGGATGGCTCGGTGGGCGGCGCAGTCGGGCCTCGCCACTCGAGGCGGGTGATCCCGCTGCCGCCGACGGCGACCGGCGCCGTCGCGGCGTCGAGACCGCGAGCACTGATCACAGCGATGGCGCTCTCGGCCGTGAGGTCTTCGGCGCCGAGCACACCGGCGACGGCGAAACCTTCCTCGCTGGCCACCGTCACCGTGACCGGCTGCCGGTCGTCGCCGAGCTCTGGGACGATGTCGTAGGCCACGACGTTGCGCTGCTCGGCCGTCAACACCACCGGTGGGCGCAGCGCGCCAGCAGCGTCGGTGGCGCGCGCTCCTCCCGAGAGTCCGAGCACCAGATCCCGTCCGTCGTGGTTCCCGCCGAACGCGTTCGGGTCGTCGAGCACGACGACCACGCTGGCGACGGGCTGGGCGAAGCGGGTGGTGACGGTGCTCACGCCGCGCGCCAGCTCTGCACCCGACACCCAGCCGGCGCCTGCCCGCTGGTCGTGGGCGGCGATGCCCTGGCCGCGGCTGTGCACGGTGCACCCCGATCCGACGGCCGTCGACCAGCCGACGTATGGCAGCTGCAGGCCGGCATGCCAGCCCCACAGCCCGGCACTCGAGACGGGACGTGACTCGTCTGGTGTCCCGAGGCCGATGACAGCGAGCCGCTCGATGCCTTGCCCTACCGTCCACACGTCATCGACGAGCCGGTCATCGACCACCCTCCCGCCGTCGGCGATGGCGACTATGCGCACTCCAGGCCCGTGCACGCCGAGTGCCGGTCGCTCGGCGCCGGGGTCGACGTCGCGTCGGAAGTTCGGCAGCCGCAGCACGGCCACATCGCCAGGCCCGAGTGTGGCCCCGGCCGATCCGCGTGCCATGCGGCGGCGGGCTCGAAGCGCTGCGCTGAACGCCCGCAGCTCGGTGTTGGACTCCCCGCCGCGGCGGGTGATCAATGCCGGCGCTGCGCGGGCTGTCTCGGATGGGGGCACATCGCCCGTCGGCAGCAAGGTGCCCGAACGCCGGGTCGTCATCACGGTTGCCGCAGGAGGTTCCACCACGATCAGGCCGGCGGCGATCGACACGCTGCGGTCGGCCTCCACGCTGGCCAGCGTCGGCGGGGTTGCCCGCCACAGGCGGGCCGAGTCCTTGACCGTCGTGCGGGTGCGGGCGCCCGCCCGCGAGGCATCCCCCAATGACACGGCGCCCGCTGCCGGCATCACGGCGATCGCCTCTGCCGGGTACACGAACGTGTCGACCAGCTTCGCCGCCACCGGGATGCCGATGTCCGGCACGACGGTGTCCGTCACGGTGTCAAGTCCTCCGCCGAGCGTGCCGACGATCGGCGGGCTCTGACGCTCGCCGCGCAGCGCTGCGAGCGCGGTAGGGCTGGCTGTGGAGCCGAGGAACGTGGTGGCGGCGGCGAACGCGGAGTCGACGTCGTCGGGTCGCGTGACCAGGGCTGTGAGCCGGGTCCCAGCCGTGCGCACGGCGTCGACGTCGGTGGTGCGCCGAGAGAAGGGCAGTGGGTGCCGTTGGCCGATCTCCACCTGGAAGTACGGGATCTCGGGACCGCCGGGCAGCTCGGTGGCCGTGGCCGAGAGCTCCAGCTCGCACAACGCCTCGATCACGTCGCCCTTCGGCAGCGGGCGGTTGTCGTCATCCTGTGGCGGTCCCCACACGCCGACGGGGAACGACCCGAACGGCCGCGCCGTGATGGCGAACGGGAACTCGACGAGATCGTCGACCGACGTACCTTCGCGGATGAAGCTCAGCGACAGCGACGGCTGCATCGCACCCTCGTGCATCGGCGCCACGCCGAGCGTGCGAGTGGGCGGGTGCGATGTGGTGGTCGGCACGGGCGTGCCGGATGACCCTGGGTTCAATCTCGTCACGCTGCTGGCCGGCACCACGGACGTGAGGATCAGACCGAACTCGCACACCACGATGTACGGCCGGTCTGGCTTGCCGTCGGGCGTCGGAGCGCCGCTGTCGGCGGGCTGCGTGCCGAACGTCGTGATGACCGTGATGGCCTGGGCGTCACCGCTTGGGGCGACATCGAGGTACTTGTCGATGAACGCCGTCGGGCTGAGCGGCGGGTCGATGTGCTTGGTCGTGCTGCCGAACTCCACCTCCAGCTCGATCGGACCGACCTCGAACGTGGCCTTGCCGTGGAAGTCGGGCCCCTCGACCTCGATGCGGGCGCCGATCGAGATGGAGATCGTGATCTCACCGAAGATCCACGTATCGATGGTCACGCCGGCGGCGATGCTGGCGTACACCATCACCTTGTAGTGGAAGGGATCGAAGTACACGATCCCGTGGGCGCCGAAGCGCACCTCGGCCCACGCCGGCCCGAACGAGGCAGAGGCCTCGAAGTCGCCGCCGGCCATCAACGCCTCGGACGTGAGCGCGAAGTAGCTGCCGGCCTGGACGAGGATGTTGTTGCTGACCGACCAGCGCAGCCCGAGGCGGGGCACGTCCGGGTAGCCGTCGCGATGGAAGTCGGGGTGGTAGCCGCCCATGGTCAGCACGAACTGGCCGGCGTTGGGGCCCTTGAACCAGATCACGTAGGCGAACCCACCGGTGAGCTTGACGTCGCTGTAGAGCAGGTACGAGTTGTCGGTGAGCTGGCCCTGCACCCACAGCACGCCCTCCGACGACGAGAACCGCACGACGAGCGCCAGCTCGATCGACACCAGCGCCACCTGCGGCCGGGGGAGGGCCAAGCGCGCCAGCCCGAGCAGGCTGATGTCGAGACCATCGCCGATCTCCACGGCGACGACGGCAATGCCGTCAACGATCACGAAGCTGGTGAACGACAGCCCTGCAGCGAACCAGAACGTTCCCCGCTCCATCGGGAAGTAGGCGCCGAGGGCCCTCAACTGCTCCATCGGGTTGCCTGGCGAGGCCGCGGTGTCGAGCGCCTGGATCAGGGGGTACTCGCCGAACTTCGACAAGTCCGTCGGCACCACCAGCGCTCTGTTGATGCCGAAGCCGCCGCCGATGCCGGTGAGGAAGAATGCCGGTGGTCCGCCGATCGGTCCGACGACGGCCCCGATGGCGAAGAAGGCGACGAACGTCTCGCCGCCGTCCGTGCCCTGGCCGTAGCCGCCGTAGATGGTGATGCCGTAGACGCCGAAGCGGCCGAGCAGCATCCCGAGGTACTCGGTGTCACCGGTTGGCGACACGTTCTTGAGCAGACCGCCGGCGATCGTCACGCCAGACATGTCGGCCGACACGGCCAGCCCGGCGAGATCGATGTCCCACGACGCTGGGTTGAAGAAGTCGTTCTTCGAAACCAGGTACGTGATCTGCAGGTCGTCGACGGTGCACGTCAGCCCGAACATCGACACGGAGCCGTCGAGGAACAGCGACACGCGCTCCACCTGCTGGTTCGGCATGGTGACGCCGAGCCCGATCTGTTCCAGGTACAGCGGCCCGAAGCCGCGCTGGATGGCGACCCACCATGGACCCTCGCCGTCGCCGGCCCGCAGCGTGACATGCACCGGTTCGCCCTCGTGCTGCTGTACGGCAAACGCCGGTGAGAACGCCGGCTTCGGTGGTTGCGGCCCGCTGTCGGCGACGATGCCCTGGGCGATGGCGTTGCCTCCCGATGCGCCGCTGGCCGACACGGCGAGGTTGGAGAGCTGCAGTTGCAGCCCGCCGCCGGTGAAGCCTGTGGCATCGATGGCGGCGAACGTGTGAAAGGCGATCGACTCCAGGCTGAGCCCGATGTCGAGCAGCGGGCCCGACAGCTTTCCCACACGCAGACCTACACCGTTGACGGAGATGCTCGGCGTGAACTCCAGACCGCCGGTCGTGGTGACCGCTCCGACGAAGATGCCTTCTGCGCCGGCCGGGAGGTCCTCGATCCACGAGCCGTCATTCTCCAACCACAGCACCACGTCGTCGCTGACCAGCTCCAGCCGATCGGCGAGGGCCAGCTCCAGGCCGATCACGTCGCTCTGCTCGCGCAGCGTCAGCGTGAGTCCCTCGAACGAGACCGACAGTCCGGCGCCGGCGAGGTTCTCGAAAAGCGTCAGCGTGCGGTCGAGCAGCGTGGCCGGGTCGAACACACCGGCGATGAGGTCGGTGCCGTCGAGCAGCACGTCCTGCAGCACGTCACGGACGGAGCTGTTGCCGATGTCCGTGTCCAACAGCTCCTGCACGGCGGTCTCTGCCATGGCCACGGCGGCGACGAGATCGATGACCGTCTCGACGACGCGTGTCGCCACAGCGACGGGATCGGTCACCGTGTCGAGCCCGACGAGTTGACCATCGCCGGCAGTGAGCGCGAACGATGACGGACCGAACAGCCAGCGGGCGGAGAAGCGATGCGTGTCGTCGAGGGCGAGGCCGACTGCCAGCCCGGCTCCCCCCGCCGGCGAGGCGCCGGCGGCGACGTGCACGAACGGGCTGATCGTCACACCACCGGCGTCGATGTCGGCAGGACCTACGGTGACGCTGAACGAGTCGAGTCCCGATGGCGACACCGTGACGGCGAACGACAGCCGGTCGATGCCGGGCACGGCGATGCCGACGCCGACGGCCGTGACCAGATTGATGGTCGGGCTCCACGTGACGGACACCGCCCCGTTGCCGACGGTCAACTCGCCCGACGTCGCCGTGACGTCGACGTCCGTCGGCACGAAGCCATCGAGCAGCGGGGCGAGCGTCGTCAGTCCCGTGCTGGTGATCGACGGCAGGGCGCCGATGAGCGAGGCGACGGGATCGATCGCCCAGGCGCTGAGCGCCGCCCCGTCGAAGTGGCGGGCGGCGCCTGCGCCGGCGCGCAGCGCCAACGCGTCGCCGACGGCGGCCACGGTGTCGCCGACGTCGCCAGAGATCTCGGACAGGCGGTCGAGCAGGAACGGCAGTGCCGCTTCTGCCGCAGCGGCGAGGCCGCCGAGCCCGGCAAACGGCAGCAGCAGGATGTCGGCGCCCGTGGTCGGGCGCACGAACACGGCGATCCCGCTGTCGCCGAGCGCGACGTGCATTGCTTGGCGCCCCGGGTCGGCGCCGTCGAGCCCGACATGGAGGGCCAGCGCAGGCCGCGGCGGCCCGCTGGCACCGACGACGATGGCCACCGTGGCACCGGCGACAAAACGGCCCGTGGACGCGGCCGGAGCGCCGAACACCGAGGAGTCGATGCCGAGCGCCACTCGCAAGTCGGCGCCTTCACCGGCGACGGACAGCTCGACGCCGGTGGTGAGTGCCAGCGTGCTGCCCGCCGCACCACCGATCCCGAGCAGCGGCCGCAGGGCATCGAACAGCACCTGGGCTTTGGCCGGCTGGGCGGCGATCGACTCGCTGCTGCGCAGCCAGCCCGCCGGGTCGGAGAGGAACCCGGCGAGTGGCCGGATGGCGCGGTCGACATCCCCGACGGAGCCGGCGAGCATGCCGAAGGCGTCGAGTACGGCGTCGATGATCGGCCGCGCTGCATCGTCGGCCCTGCGCATCAGCTCCAGTGCCACGTGGCCACCGAGACTCGGTGCCGCCACGGCAAGCATCCTTGCGATCGTTGCTCCGTCGGGCGTCGGCCACAGGGCCACTGTGTCGGTGGCGCCACCGGGGTGGTGCCAGCGCACGTCGGCGGCGAAGGGTTCGAGGTCGACCACCAACTCCACGGCGCCGGCAGCGCCTAGCTCCGTGCCCCGGCCGAACGTGATGGCGCCGTCGAACGCCGGCGCCCCGTTGATGGTTTGCGTGATCGAGGGAGTGATCGTCACGTTGGCGTGCCAGCCGAACCGTCCCGTCGTGTCGCTGCCGGCCGTGACCCTCACCGTGCCGGCGTCGAGATCGACGGCCACCGGGCCCAACAGCGCCGACACGGCCGTCGCCAGATCGGCTCGGGCGGTGGCCAGCACGGAGGCCACGAGGCCCGATGCGTCATGGACGAGTTGGTCGAAGGCGTCGTGCACGGCGCCGCCTGAATCGATCAGCCCAAGCACATCGCCCAGGTCGACGACAGCCTGCGCTGTCGGGTTGGCGGCGGCGTCGGCGATCAGCCGCTGCACGGCCGTGGTCAGCAGCAGCCGCGCTTCGGGCAGCAGCGCCTCTGCGGCGTCGGCGCCGATCACGAGGCGCTCCCACGACTGGCCGAGCACCCGGGCGTCGTGCAGCGTCACCGTGGCCCTGCCTTGCCCACTGCCGAGTGGGATGGTGGCGTCGACGCTCACGGCCCGCAGCTCCTGCTCGGGCGTGGAGATCAGCCATCCGAGCCGGTCGCTGACCCACACTCGCACCCGCAGTGATCGTGCTGGGTCGAGGCCGGTGGAGCGGTCGTAGCCGAGCAGCGTCATCCTGGCGTCGCCCTCGATTCGCAGCGTCCCCGTCGCGTTCGGGGGGAGGCCCAGCACCAATCCGCCGAACACGCCTGTCGGCGGCGGGAGCGGGTCCAGGTCGCGCTGGCGGGCCCGTTCGGCCAGGCCGGCCGCCACGACAGCCGTCAGCGCCCGCTCCACCTGCGCCCTCGTCGCCTGACCGAACCAGGCGCTGACCGTGAGCCCGGCGCGCCCGGCCGGAGGCTCCGTGATCGGCGGACGCAGCTCGGCTGCCGGATCAGGCTGGTCGACCAGCGTGATCATCGCTGCGACGAGGTGGCGCCCGAGCGCCAGATCGGCATCGTCGGGCTCGTCGCCGTGTGCGGCCGCAGGGGGCATCAGCCGGTGGAGCAGTCGCAGGGCGTCGGCCGACGGCTGCGTCGTGAGCGCGGTCAGGGAGACTGGCCCGAGCGGTGTGCCGACCAGCACCAGATCGGAGACGGACGTGTTGGCGTCGGCAGCATGGCGTGCGGCGTGACCCGCGCCCCCCACTGCCACGACCACCAGGTCGTTGCCGAGCGGAGCCAATGTCTCCAGCACGCGCCCGAGGCGGGCGGTCTGACCCCCAGTGCCGTCGGCGTCGCCAGAGGCGAGCTGGCAGGCGGTCTTCGTGCCGAGGGCGACGAACCACTCGCCGGCAGCAGCGGCCGGCAGCGTGAACATCGCCGGGGCCAGCCCGGTTGCCGTCAGGTCGATGCGTCGAGCCGCCGGCGCCCCTGGCCAGGAGGCGGAGCCGATGTCGACGTACACGACGGTGGTCGGCACGCGGTCGAGCTCGGTCTCGAGGTCGATCAAACCAAGCAGCTGACCGGCAGCGACGCCTGCCGTGACGATGCCGATCCCGGCTGGCGGTGTGAGCGGAGGGGCGATCCGCCCGTCGCTCCCGCTCCAACGGTCTGTGATGGCCGCCAACCCAGCGGCGATCGCCCTGGCCCTCACCAGCTCCGCCAATGTTCGGTCGATGTTCGCCTCGGCGCGCAGCGCGTCCTCCAGCGCCACCGGCGTCAGGCCGAGATCTCCGGGCCGCCACCGCGCCATCGCCTCGGGGACGGCCGTGCCGGGGGGTTCGAGTCCGGCTGGTGGGAACCACACGGCGGGTTCGGGGATGTTGGCGCCGAGTGGGATGCGGTATGGATCGTCGGGATGGCCCGAACCGGCGATGGCCCCGGTCACCGGGCCGACGCCGCCGATGAGGTCGGCCACCAGCTCGAGTGCATGGGGACCCAACTCGCTCAATGCCAGTTCGGGTAGCCATTCCCCCAGTGCTGTCAGCGGGTCGTCGACGAGGTCGGCGAGCCGCAACCCCGGCCGGCCGGCGCCCGCTGTGCCGCTCCAGCCGAGCAGGCGGAGTAGTTCGCCCACTGTGCCGGGCGACATCGATCCGAGCTCGCCTATCAGCAGCTGCACCGTGTTCCAACCAGCGTCGTCGAGGTCGACCGTCCCGTCGCTGCCGATCACGGGGAGTGCGACGGGGAGCACGTCGTCGCCAACTTGCAGCGACAGCTCCGGGACCTCGATGCTGGCGGCCAAACCTGCGGTCGCGGTCCATCCCAACCGCAAACCGACCGACGTTGCCGTGACGGTGATGCCGTCGGCCAGCGGCAGCGTGATGCGCGGCGGGTTGACGCCGCGCTCGCGTGCCGAGAGTACGCCATGCACGCCGGGCAACAGCGATGCCGAGCGGGCTGCGAGGTCGATCTCGGCCAGCGTGGCGGTGAGCCGGGTGTCGATCACGGTGCAGCGCTGGCCGAGCGTGTCGATCGAGGTGGCGCAGGAGACGGCGATCGTGACGACCGGGCCATCCGTGCTGATGTCGAGCGACAGCACGTCGGTCAGCGGGATGCGCCACGGGAGCATCGGAGTGCCGTCACCGCGAATGCTGGCGACGACTGATCCACCATCGGCGAGCGCATTGCGCAGCACCGCCAGCACGTCGGGCACGATGGTGCGGTTCGTCTCGAGCAGTGAGGACCAGTAGCCGGCGACGGCGGCCAGTGGGTCGGTCAGGAGGTCGGCGAGCGAGATGGTGTCCGTCGCCTGCCCGGTTGGTGCGTCGAGGCCGAGCAGCACGCGTGCAGTTGCCAGGGCGTCACCGAGATTGTCGAGCAACTCCTCGGCCACGTCCTCGACGGCGTTGCCGGCGACGTCCATCACGGCGTCGGGGCTGGTCAGGTCGAGCGTCGGGTAGTCGTGGGTGCCGAGCCGAACCTGGTCGGCGGCCAGCACGAACGTCAGTCGTCGTGTGGCGTCCATTGCGAACCCGACGCGCAGCGTGTCGGCGCGCGCCACCGTCGGGTTGGTGATCTCCAGCACCCGGTTGCCGGCGTGCCCGACCGCCGCCCACAGCCCGAGCGCCGGCAGGGTCTCTGCGTCTCCGGTGACGAGATCGATGCGGCAAAGGTTGGCGGTGGCCTCGACGCGAGCGTCGTCGTCGCCGACCACGAGTGCCAGCGTGGGCGTGAGCCTCGGGTTGCCGCTGGGACCGCTGTCGATCAGCACGCCGAGGCGAAGCGTGGCGTCACCGAGTTCGAGCTCGACGGTGTCGCCCTGGCGGCTGCCCTGCAATAGGTCGGCCAGGTGGTCCAACCACGCCTGGCGGCTGGCCGTTGTGTCGATCAGGTCGCGCATCCATGCCGCTAGGGCGATGACGCCGTCGCTGGCGAGCTGGTCGATGGGAAACGCCGGCACGGCGTCGCCGGTCAGGCCGAGCAGTCCCGCCACGGCGGCGATCGCCCCACCCCCGACGGCCGCGGCCTGCTGGCGCACGAGCGACAGGACGAGGTCCATGACCGCGTCGTCGAGCTCGTCGGCTTCTGCCGCCGACACGTTCAGCGTGCTCGGCGTCGTGGCTCCCGGAAGCTGGAGGTCGGTCAGCGTCAACCCGAACGACGGCGGCGCGTCGCCGCTGTTCGTCGGGATGTCGAGCTCCAGGCCGATGGCGCCGAGGTGTGCCTCACCTGGCGTCGGCTCGTCGGCGTCGACCGTGATCGACGTGGTGAGACTCAGCCGGGCGCCGGGCTGGCCGAGCAGCAGCGGCGAGGCGTTGGTGGGGCGCACCTTGGCCGCTCGGAAGAGCGGCAGTGACAGTGTCGTGCGCGACGCTGGATCGTCGGTACGGAACACGACACCGATGCCGAGCGCCACGAAATCGTCGGGACGGTCGTCGAGCGTGATCGAGAGCTCGATCGTCGGGTCCTCGATGCTCACGATGGGCAGCCAAACGACGCCGCTCGGGTCGGTCTCGCGGTCGGCACCGCCGAGGGCTTCGTCCACGAAGGCGACCAGGGCGTCGCGCTGGACCTCGTTGGCGAGAACGTTCTTGAGCGACTCGTCAGGTTTGCCGAACCACGATGGGTCCGGGTTCCCGCCGCCATCGAGGAAACCGAGCGCCTTGCCCAGGTTGCCGAGCACGCCCAGGTCGTCGGCAGTGAGGCTCACGTGACGGTCCGCGACTTGAGGCCCGAGGAGCCGGCGAAGCGGAATCGTCCCATCGGCAGGATCGTCAGCCCCTCGCGGCTGGCTCGTAGCTCGGCCGGCACGAGCAGGTTGCCCCGCCCGTCCTTGCCGCCGATGGCTCCCGCCAACTGCGAGGCGAGCTCCAGCAGCGTTTTCCAGGCGAACGCCACCAGGGCGTCACCCCACGTGTCGATGATCAGCTTTGGACCCGTCGGACGGCGAAGGGTGGAGGCGTAGAGACCGGCGGGTCGTTGGGACGCCCCGACGGCAAACGTGACGACGACGTCGGCGGCCCCGGTCTGGTCGCAGCGCACGGGGAGCAAGAGATCGACACGCCCGTCGCCGATGTCGATGCGGACACCGCCGATCTCCACCGCCAGCTCGCTGTCACCTTCGATCCAGACGACGACCGAGCGCTGGGTCGGCCGGAAGAACCCGGCCGCCAGCCGCGCAGCGGCGACGATGAGCCTCGATGCGCTGTCGGGATCGAGGTGGACCGGTTCGGTGGTCTCGCCCGATTCGATCTCCGTCTTGGACCGCTCGGGCCGGAACCGGTCGGGGCGGAACTCGTCGGAGATGTCGTCGCTGGCCCGGTCGGCCGCCAATGTGGCCGCCGATCGGGTTTGCTGTTTCGCCCAGGCCTGGAAGGCCGGATGGATGGTTTCGTCTGCAGCCACGGGGTCTCAGCCCGTTTCCGCGAGACGGCAGTTGGCGCCCGCCCGGGATCGCCTCATTCGCCTGCCCTTCTGAATGTGGGGTCAGTAGGTAGTCAAGACCTCTTGGGCGGCGAGGTCAACGTCAAATCCCCGCCAACAGACGCCACGTGTAGCCGGCCATGACGCTCCAGAACAGCATCGTGTATCCGCGCTCGCCGATCCGATGGTTGAGTGAGCGTCCGAACCACGTCGCTGCGACCATCAGCGGCACGGCCACGGCTGCCAACGTGTAGGCGTCGCCGCCGAGCAGTTCGGCGTCGGTGTAGATGGCCGTCTTGATGGCGTCGCCGGCGAACGACACGACAGATGCCGCGCCCACGATGTGCAACCGATCGAGCGGCAGCGAGCGGATGGCGATGCCCTTCAGCGGTCCCGATGTGCCAGAGAACCCCGACGTGAGCCCTGACCCCAACGCCAGAACCGGCGCCGCCCGACGTCGTAGCCACGGGAGCTGAAGCCGCTCGAACGCCAGGGCCGCAGCGAAGCCGGCGATCACGGCGACAGTGACCATGTCCTCGGGAGCGGACACCAGCAGCCGGGCCCCGACCGCCGCTCCGATGACGGTCGCCACGACTAGCCAAGCTGCCGCCCGCCACGGGATCGTGACCCTGTAGGCGACGAGCTTGACGACGTTGTTACCCGCCAGCAACAGGGCGGCGAGCGCCGCGCCCTCTTTCGTGCCGAGGACGAGGGCGAGGGCCGGCACCAGTACGAGCGAGCCGCCCAGGCCCGCCGACGCCGACACGACGAACGCCGCAGTCACAGCGATCAGCGCCAAGATCACCTCGAACACTTCCATGTGGTGCCCTCGTCCCGCACGGCCATGGACCCGCGTCCAGCCAGCCGACCGCGGCGCGATCATACGCGCCTGGTGCAAGCGGCGATTCGTGCCGATCAACGGTGGTCGATGGTGGGCATGGCAGCCGAGGCGCCGGTTCGTTTGTCTTCGACTGGGTTGGTGATGGCGCCTGTGTGAGCCCAGGGTCAGCAGGGTGCGAGTGTCCGGTGGTGCTGCTGTGACGTGGCCGGGGGTGCTCGGTCGGTGACTGTTGGCGGTGGACGGTGCAGGGCGGCCTGTCGCGCGGATGCGGGTCGCCGGTTGGTGGTGTTGCCGTGGTAGGCGACGGTGCTGTCGGGTCGGCGCAGGGTGATGGTGCGGTCGGGGTCGAGCAGGAGGGTCCAGCCGCCTTCGTGGACGCTGTGGTGGTGTCGGTTGCACAGTGGGATCAGGTTGTTCAGGTTGGTGGGTCCGAATCGTTCCCAGGCCAGCACGTGGTGGATGTCGCAGCGATCGAATGTCACGTGACAGCCAGGATGGCCGCAGGTGCGGTACATGGTGCGCAGGGCGCGGCGTTGTGCCCGGTTGGCGAACCG